>Ga0315320_10000066_pt1 | contig 77113 bp, 86 predicted proteins | sample M140m21515metaG_FD_203458 | JGI IMG/M metagenome (GOLD analysis project Ga0315320, IMG submission 203458) | Ammonia-oxidizing marine archaeal communities from Monterey Bay, California, United States - M1 40m 21515 | ecosystem: Environmental > Aquatic > Marine > Coastal | place: USA: California... | reverse complement strand
TGAATTTTATATCCCAAATATGGAGAAAAATCTATCTTCTTCTGAGTATGTGCCAATACAGCGCCAATAGCAGATCCAGAATCTCCTGGAGCAGGCATTATCCAAACATCATTAAAGTAATCATATGCATGTCTATTTGCCACACAATTTAGAGCACATCCCCCAGACAATACCAACTTTGTACTACCTACCAAATCTTTTGCCTTTTTTAATGCTGACATGAATAGAACTTCATATACATGTTGAGTTGCTGCAGCGATATCTTCATCAGATTCTCCTGGTGCCCAATCTAAGCAACCTCTATGTAGATTACGTTTTGCTTTAAAGTCAATACCAATAAGTTCCTCCAACACTTTTCTTGTAAGTTTCGTCCTATCACCATAAGAAGATAGTGCCATGAGAACATATTCATCTTCATTTGGTTTCAATCCTATCCTCTGTGTCATGGCAGAATACCATAAACCAATACTATTAGGATAATCTAATTTATACTTCAACTCCAACCTATCACCTGCTGCTGCCCAAATACTCATGGTGGTAGTCTCACCAATCGCATCAATAACTAAAACAGCACATTTTTTATATTTGCTCGTAAAGTATCCAGCACAAGCATGAGAATAGTGATGATCAAAAAACTTATGTTTACAATTATAATATCTTGTAAAATTCTTAATTCCTAAACCTTGACCAGACCTTAACTGCCTGATCTTTTTCTTCATAGGTTTCTCATACCAGCAAATAAGATCAGGTTCTCCATACATCAAAGCATGTGTTATTAAATGCTCGTTAATATTAGGATCGTTCTTTATCCTACTAAATCGTTCACTCTCACTAGCAAACACCAAAGAATTGTTACAAAACACAGCAAGTGCGGCGTTGTGACTATCCGATGATATTCCCCATGTGATCATACTTTTTCTCCCAATAACTAACTGGTAATGTAGGGTCTTCCTTTACAACTGGTTCTTGATTTGCGGGACACATTGAACAATAAGACTCTTCCTCTCTTGATAAAAATTCTTCAAGTTGCTCATCAGTACAATCAAGTTCTAGTGGTTTGTATTTTAGGTAAGAATCCCATTTAGAACTCAAATCATACTTTTTCTTCTGCATTGGAAGATATGCCAAAGGGGGACACTTCCAAAGTTTATTCTCATGTAATTGTAAGGCATCCTTTGATATGCATTTATTCCAACTCTCTCTAGGATTATTGTCCTCAAATGGTAGCATATTATTACCAAATCCCATGTACTGTGGAACCCAGTGCTGATTTGTAAAGTCCCAGAACTCTACTGTAACACCAAGATCATGTCTCCATGATTTTGCTAATTGATATCCTCTTTTAAACTTCCTAGCGTAATCTTTATGTTTTGTGCTATGTATCGATATTGCTAAGGTTGTACTTGTTGCCTTTAAAGCTGTAGGAAGTTGTGGATGATTGTGCAAAAAACTTGCATTTGATACTAAATCAATATTGGTATATGGATCAGGATACATCAACCTAATCATATACACCATATCAACTAAATCTTTATGTAATGTTGGTTCTCCACCAAGTATTACAAATTTTTTTGGTTTAATTCTTCTGCTCCAATTATATAGCCATTCTCTAGCAATATCCACTGATACTGTCCCCAAATGACCATGATTAGAATAGTGTGAGCAACCCTGACAACTAAAGTTACATGTATGGGTTATATGAAACTCTAATTGTTTTGTAGTAAACATCTCTCAGTAAAGTAGTTAAAATTGATCAAAATCCTACGATCAGCATCACTACATGTAGATCCAGTATGCTTCAAATTTGATGGAAATCTTACTAACCGATTAGTTACACTCTCAACTTTTGTTCCATCTTCAAACAAAGTAAATCCATTATTAGTATTGATATAATAGATTGCAGTATTCATATGTGACATTGAGCAGTCATAATCACAATGAAAACAGTTATCAAAGACTACTACTTCAGGTGTTCTAACAAGCATGTTTGCCTTTACCCTAGCAATAGCAATTGCTTCTTCCTTATCAATAATTGGTCTTACCAATGACCATGCAGGACTAATGATTTGATGGTCCGAAAACAACTGATGGATGTGTTGAAAGTGACCATCATTTGGGTGACTAACTCCACCATTAAATATCCAACAGCATGAATTAGCGATATCTCCTTTGTCATAGTTGCCCATAAAGTAACTACACAAACGATCATGTTCTTCTGGACCCAAATAATCGTCAAATACTTCAATCAAGATATCCCGTCTCCTGTAACATCTCTACTGCTTCATCAAATGATTTATATAGAAGTTGCATACAAATGCAACGACGATCAGTTAATCCAGGTTCTGTAGGCATAACTGAATGTGGTTTTGATACATCAAGCAAATATGCATCACCAGGATGTGCCATGAATCTAACAGACTTCTTCAAATGTCCTTCATGAAACACTGCTCCATCTGTCTGGGTAGATACACCTTCAGCAATTGCTTGGGGATTAGTGCTTGGATAGTAAAACTGAGTGATACATCTATCAGTTCTAATGTAAAAATTAATGATTGCTTCAATGTCACTATCAGTGTGTGGAGGAATTTGATAATTCAACTCCATTACGGATAATGTACAATTATCCCGATCACGATTAGGGACCACACGATATAACTCCTCATCATTGGGGGTCATGATATAGGAATACTTAATTCCCATAAAACCCATCGGGGTATCAATCCCATACTCAATCTTACTACCAGTTTTTTGATAGTGATCAATGACAAATTGCTTATTTAATTTACGATAAAACATAATAACTCCTAGACGTAACTATACTCTCTCCACTCATCAACACTTGATTCTGCTAAATCAATAGCAACTGTGCTGTATGGTGCTCTGGGCATTTTCCTCAATTTAAGGTTTGTTTGTTCAAGCATTTTATCACTCTTCTTGACATTGCAAGAAGAACATGCAACTACTAGGTTATCCCATGTATCTTCTCCACCTTTACTACGAGGAATTACATGATCTATAGTAAGTCTGGTTGTCACTCCACAATACTGACAAGAATTTCTATCTCTCTTGTATATCATACTACGTGTCGGGCGATTTGCCATAAAACTCCTAATAGGAATTTTTATGTAGTTAAGGAGTCTTACTACTCTACCTGATAAAACTTGAACTTTCTCTTTTAGAACAAGAACTATTGCTCTCTTCCAATTAGTAAAGTTAATTGGTTCATAACTTGAATTCAAAACCAGAACCGTTTGGTGTGGTTGAATTTTTAAATGCTCCATACAAGTTACTGATTTAAGTACATTTTATCACTTATACAGGGTCTTTGACAAGTCAAGTTCAAATAGTATTTCTTCTATAGTACCATGATGTTGATTGCTTTTACGAAGTAAATCCTTCTTTTCTCTAGATTTTTTCATAGTCGTCAAGAATAAAGGTTCTCTCTGTAAGAGCAGCATCTCATCCTCTGTAAGTTTATCAAACTCACCCCTGTTGATTTTGTTTACTATACTAAAGTATTTAATACGTTCGCTGGAGTTCATAATTTAGACTCATGTTTAAAATCGATTACAATCACACATCTATGTGCCTTGTTAGCAACAATTGGTTGTGGCATAACAGGAGAATGATTAATATCAGAATGATGTATCAACAAGGAATTAGTATCTCCAGGTAGAATAATCTCTTTATTATCATTCTCAATAAGAGTACCATATATCCTGGAAGGATTATTGAGATAAAAAATCATTCCAAGGTCAAAGTCATCATGCTTATGGGTGTTCCTATAATTTATATACAATTCTTGATCATAATCTTCTTCAGTATTTCCCTTCATCCTTTTTGCCCAGTAAGATGCAATCTTATAATCAAGAATCTTTTTATTATTTGTCAACTTTGCATATCTGTAAAGATGTTTTTTTATTTCACTAAAAAATATAAACCAACTAATCCTGTACTTCAATTTTCTGGCAGATAGTCCTTTAGTTACCTCAACACTTCTATCCCATTTATTTGGAGATCTAAGTTCATCATCAATCTCCTCTTCCAATTCATTTAGAACATGAGGTGTGAATATATTGTAAGCTCTGTAAATTGTATTCCCCATAAAAGAGAACGTTTCATAATCTCTTTTATCCTTATAATAATCATCCTCAATATGATCTACAGTCGGACATTCTGTTCCAGTCTCTGCTGGTCGGAATGTCCTCATGTATTCATCACTAATTATCTCATCAAGACGGGTTTCTGGATCAACCCCAAGACGATCTGCAAGTCTTTGAATATAATCTTCTTGTTGTTTACTAAGATTCATAATCTAATATTACCTGCAAGGACTATTCTGTCCTCTTCGTTTTGATTTGTTGGAGCATAATGCATAAGAGCAGAAGGAAATAAAATCATTGATCCTTCTTTTACCCCCTCTGGTTCATACTCAAGAACATTTCCATCCGACATACTAGTGAATGGTGCTACAAAAGTTGTAGGTAAATGTTTTTTTGAATCATAATCCACAAAAACAACAAAACTTATACCACCAAATCCATGATTATGAACCGCATGATGCTGACCTACGTTATAAATCTGATACCATGCAGTATCAACTCTAGGCGTTTTACCTTTAAACCCCAATTCCTTTATTGCTAGATCTATATCTTCAAATAAGATATTTTCAATCAAATAATGATATCGTGAATCTTTATGGTAATCAGTCCATTGTTCACCAATATTTTCTATCCTATCCTCACAGTGTTGTTCAAAAACATCTAACAGTTTCTCTCTCTTTAATTCCCAATTGGTTATGGATAGATGCAAAAATGGTATGACCCAATCCTTGATGAAGTGTTTGGTATCATAGGGAACGTATCCCTCTTCAGGATGAGCGTGTTTATTTGGAATAAAATTCTTCATTACGACGATGATCAAGGTATTCGATAATTTCGGATCTCCATTCTAACAATTCATGATAACAATGCTGATCATGTGCATTTTGGCGTAGTTCATGGTCTGGTTTCAATACACTCTCATAAAAAATAAAAAAGGCATCCTTACGTTTTTGATGTTTACTGTCCATGCTGCTCCTTTATGCGTTTTAACCCACCAACCAAAACTTTTTTTGATCGCGAATATTCTGATTCATGAATAATATCAGAAGAAAATAATAACACTTTACCTTTGTCTGGTTTTACCCTACAAGGTTCAGATAACTTTAAGATAGTGTGTCCATCATTACAGTCATTCAAATAAAGAATAAAACTAAAATCTTCGTTATGATCATGTTTATGTGGAGTCATAATCCCACCATTAGAATAGTCTACCATATGTAAGTAATAATATTCCAACTTACATTCAACAGACAATTCAACATTTTCTTTAAGTTTGCCAATATAGTTATAAAACTTATCACTGCGATAAAAATCAAGAAGATTTAATGTGGCAAAACATGATTCACTTAAAGAACTGTTTTTGTAGTCCTTACATATTTCTGGTCTTACTAAAGAGACCTTTAAAAGTAAGGTCATATATTCAACAAGATCATCAGTTGTAAAAAACTCTTCTACCATTACACAAGAAATTCTTCATCTCCGTATACTGATTTATACTTCTCAATTAGAGAGTCTCTCATATCATGATATGGTGTGACATCAATGTCATACTCATCGCCATAATTCCACTGATCAGTGCTTCTGATTGCGGCAATCGCTGCCTGAATCATAGTCTTTAGACCTTCCTTATCACAAGTGATACTTACCAAAGTATCAGGATGTGGATCGGCATTCATCATTTTTCAACCCTCCAATTAAAATCATTATGTTTATTAACACTAAACTTATGTTTAGTGATAGATTCGACATGATATTCATTAGTGTCTTCACCCTGGATTCTACAAGCATGAAGATGATTCATGTCCATTTCAAAAAAGATACGGGCATTCGGACTAATGGGCGTAATGTAGATAAATTTTGATTTCATTTTACAAAAACAGTACCCTTTCTTGATTGTGTGCTATGTTTTTTAATAAAGTTACGTGCAGACTTTTCATTCTGACACGTCTTCAGTATCTGTCCATTATAGCAGATAACTAAAGATTTGCGACCTGTAAGTGGAATAGCAGCATAACCATCTTTAGTTACAAATCCATCTTTAGTGTTTTTGTAGAAGTTGTAAACTTCCCTCAATTCTTTTTCCATGCTATTCACAAAAACTACAAGTGATTCTAGGTTCAAGATGAACCGCACTATGAGGAGTTCCTTTATCAATATAAAGGGCATCCCCTGGTAAAAGAATAACCTCTTCTATTGTACCATCAATATCAAACAAATACTTAACTCTACCCATTGATGCAACAATCAAGACATCCATCTCATCTTCATGCCATCCACCAGTCTCTCCATCATTTACTCTACTGTAATACATGTGGAACATGCCATAACCAATTCTCTTCATTTGAATGAGAATGTTTTGTAGAAGACCTGGTTCAGAGTACCCACAATTTACAAGTAAACTTGTGTCTCCCCTATCTTCATAAGTTCCTGCCGCTTCTTCTATTTCCTTTTGTCTATCAACATGATCCCATCGGATTCCCTTCACAAAGGAATATGCGGATCGTTCTACTGTGTATGTCATCGTTTAATAGTTGAGATAGCGGGTTGACCTTCTACAAACACTGTGTTTACTACATCCTGCAGACGCTTGACTGTAGAAATACCCACATTGCTGTAAACAGGTACATGAACAAGACCAAAGGACTTTTTGTAGTCTTCCAGTTTACCTGGGGTAAGTTGTCCTTGCTGTATTCTCTTAACATCATCAAGATGTAAGCGAAGAACGCGACCGACAGACTGACACATCTCAATAACATTCATCTGACGCATCAGAACTAATGATGTGAGACCAGGAACAGAGATACCTTCGCTCAAGATAGAGTAATGAATAACAATAAACTTCTTACCAGGTTGATCACCATACTCACGAACAAGAGAGAAGAACTTCTCACGACTAATTTTGTTATAGTTGTGAAATGCACCCTGCCTACTAGTTATCCACAATATATCATACCCCATCTGCCTTACCTCTTGAAGGAAGGTAGTTTTGATGATCATGTTACCTAACACAGTAGTGTTAGGAGCAGCGATTAGAACCTTCTGCATATGATCTTCATTACGAAGAGTCCTCAAAAGAGTCATGCAGTCACGTTGAGCTGCTTCCTCAACACTCTTCTCACGAATAGCAGCGATAGGGATAGCGTTGATCTTAGGGGGGAGAATAGACCCGTTCTTAATCAATCGTGGTGCTGGAACATTGTATATAATGCCACCATACACGCTGTCATTCATACCATGTTTTTTAAGAGTGGCAGAATACTTAGGAGTAGCAGTAAAGAAGTAGCAGCGACGAGCAGCAGAAGTGAAATACCTGGCAGCACCAAAGAAATTCTTTTTGACCGAATTATGCGCCTCATCAAAATAAATGCAATCTACAACTATTTTAGATTCTTGTATGCGATGAAGCGAATGATATGTAGTAAAAATTAGCTTATGACAAGTAGTATGATAATCCCACTTGTAAATCATGCTGGGATCGGTGGTGCAATTGTATGGAAGATCATTACCACCAGAGTGAACATGAAGGACAGCAGCATTCTTAATATGCTGAGTAAACTCATCAGATAGTTGACGAGCAAGCAGGAGGCGAGGAGCAACCACAACAATGGTCTTGCATCCCTCCATCTTATCCATCTCACGCATTGCATCGGCAATTGCGATAAAGGTCTTACCTCCACCAGTCGGAACCACCACGATGCCTTTGGACTTCTGATCCATAACATCAAGTGCTTCTGCCTGGTGGGGACGAAGTTGCATTGAACTCATGTGAATACGAATATTATACCAGGAATTGGTCTACCGTGACGGGTCCTGTAGTTCCATCAAATCTGTAATGATACTGAAGTGCATCTGCACAGACAAAATGTGGGTGATCTGCAGGGATGTCAAGTCTCCTACACATCTCTTTGTGATTGTCTTCCATCAACTCCACAGCATACAGCATATTGTTGATGATGTGATCTTTGCTGTGATATTCCTGCAGTGCCTCACATAAACAAACAATGAAGTTACCACTGCCAGCACAATTATCCATGAACTTAGAGTCAGGATCCTTCAGTTGTGATGCAGGTATCTCATGAATCATCTGTTCAATTAGAGCAATGGGAGTGAAGACCTCCTGTGTTTGCTTAATCCTCTCATCAGAGCGTTCAATGGTGGACCCATGCTGCTGATTGTGACGGTTCTTAGATGACATTAGATCTCTCCAAGTAATTCAGTTCTTCGGATGTAAAACCAAATTGCTGAGGTAGATCCTTGTAGACTGTGATGTCAGGTACTTCCGCATTCTTAATAGCAGGAGTAAATCCTGCAGTCTTTTTATAATTGTCCACAAAAAACTTGATAATCGAATTATCAAAGATTTTGCTAAGGCGCGTCCCTTCCTCTTCCGAAGTAATAGGACACCAAGCGTTAAGCATACCCACATATCCATTAGAGATAAACCTCTTCTTATATGTTGATGAGAATGGTACAATAAATTTTAGTACATCAGTAGTATTGGGAAGAACATCAGTTCTACCAATCTTATCTGCAGATTTATAAATCTCATACTTACCATCAGGAGTGTAATCATCATTAGCAATTACCTGACCCATCTTTAAAGGAATACGAGGATGGTTGGAGTTAGCAATCTTCTCTAAAATAGAATACTTAAGAGCAGCATCACCAAAAACAGGTAGACCATCACGGAGATCCCAGATAAAGATTCCATCATGAGTAATCACAGTAGTCTTACCCTGATATGGTTCATTCACTAGATGCCAACGACAAATGTCCACACCTTCTGTAAAGTAATCATCAGCAGTGTAATCAATCAGTTTAAGATTGTAGATAGTAGAGAACAACTGCATGAACTTCTTACCCTTGCCAGTGTTACCCAACACTGATGCAGGAGTAACCTCACACATATCACCACCAGGAGCAAGCAACTCAAGATGTTGCTCTACAATCTTTGTCCACAACTTATTGTTCCTTGCCTTCTTGGTCGGATCGTTGTATGGAGGATTAGCAAGAATGGCAGTGAACTTCATGTCTGGGTGGGTAGCAACGATTTTGATCTGCTTGTCAATATATCCTACACGATTACGGTGACTATCGCAACTCTCCCACACAGTGAGACTGTCGGGATTGATTCCTCGTTCTAGAAGGCGAGCAGAGTGTGATCCACTAGGATCTCCAAACATGTATGTGTTGCTCATATCTTGACAGTCATTGATCATTGTATCAAGGAGAGAAGTGGGGATCGATTGCTGAATAGCAGATGAGACAGATAGACCGTTAATAGTCTCAGAGACCGATTGCCTCATACTCTTCTGAATGCTGTTGGAGACCAAACCGATGCGACGGGTCAGAAGTTCTACACTGCGAGGATTTTTAGAGATAACCTCAGAGAGGATTCCTTCTTTATCACCACTTACAGAAGAATAAACATCAGAACCAATCACATCGTTGATGGAGTATACATTCCGACCACTACGGATGATATAAAACATGGTCAGAGGGATAGATTCTAAAAGTGCCTTGACAGTCTGCTTCTTCAGCGTGTCAAGGTCATCGACTTTTTTACGCGATCGGTCTCCATCACGACACAACTTTGATTGTTAGCACCATTGTCATTTAACTGCGTCTCCTTCAAGACTGTCGTAAGAGCAGACTTCAGGTTGAAGTTGAAGTCACTCAGACCACTGAGATCAAGAGACTCAACAATGCTGGTCACAGTAGAGATGCTGCTCTCAACATCTGCTGCTAAAGCATCTTCAAATGCCTCCTTACTCAGTTCCTGGAACCCATCGTTCCATTCATGGATGTTGGTGAAGTCTACAACGCTGAATTGGGAGAGTGAAGGATTGCTATCACATGCAAGTTGGAACGCTGTATGAAGAGCACGTAGGCACCTCTGAGCATCAAAATCAATCACCCACCAATCATGTTCACCAGATCCACCACGGAATGCAAACTGTGTCCAGAACTCAATCGATTCTCCACCACGGCAATTGATAACCGTATCAATCTTCTTAGCAGTCACACCCAGAACATTTGCAGACTGAGTGATGATGAGTGCCTTGGAATGCTCCTCCAAGAATAGATTGATATCATCCTGATCTTTCTTAGCATCAGAGGTAACTACCAATGCAGGATAGTAACACTCAACCAACTTTTGGAATGCATAACATGCCTTGACGCTGGGCAGTGCCATCATGTGATATGTACCCTTCAACAAACGATCACCGATACGGATATTACGTTGCGGTCCAAAGTAATTATGAGCAAACTCTCTGACCAGATCTTCATGTAGGAACTCATTTCCTTTCATGGTGAAGATGTTCTTCATCGCATCAGGATCGTTACCAAAGATCTCTTGATATGCAGAAGTTTGATACTTAGCAAAGGCAACATTCATCTTAGGACGTTGGAACACCCCATTCTGGACATCCAGTTGCTCATCAAAATAGGTATAGACAAACTTCTGATTATCATCGGGGAACATCCAACAAAGTTTGTGGGCAGTTCCAGAGATATAGCAGATCCGAGTATCAAGTTCTTCGCGCAGTTTGACAAACTGATCAGCAGTACCTCCAATATGTGCCTCGTCAAAGGCAACGAAGTCAACGTTCTTGATCTTGTCCAGACGCTTCAAGCAAGTCTGAACCGTACCCCAGAGAACAACGTTCACATCACGTTGACGCCAGTATTCAAGATGTGTCTCCCAACCAGGTTTTTTGAGAGAGACGTACTTGACTGAAGGGAAGTATTTGTTTGAATCGTCTTTCCAGGACCCCTCAGGAGACTTCTGGCGAGAGCAAACCAGGGATACTTTATAGTCAGTATCAACAATGTGCTTCAGGACCATTGCAGACTTGCCTGCACGGCACTTAGCAAACAGCAGGAACTCTTTACTAGTACACCATGCAATCTTACTAAGGAACTTCTGCTGATATGGACGCGGTTTGAATTCCTCATACACCTTCTCCTTACCTGCGAAGAATTGTTCATGGATCATCTCACCGATAATATCCAAGTTGTATCGAGACTGATCATACTCAAAAGTCTCTCTACCAATCTTCTTGATACCAGGTTGTTTAATCAACCAATCATGAATAATGTCGTCGTGATGATCATCCCTGTCATTACGAGTAGAAACATTCTCCCACCAACGGCAGCGAATATACTTGGAATCAAATTGGGCAGCAATCTGCTTTGCCTTACCATAATCACTTCCACGATGCCGATGCTCCCAAGCAAAGTGGGTCTCTCCAACATTAAAAGATGGAACTGTGGCACCTTTGGCAGTGTCGAAGTAGATGTTGACGAGGGACACGAATGGAAGAATCGCTTTACCCCGTAATTATAACCCATAAAAAAGGGGGGCAATGCCCCCCGTGACAGTTTAGAGATTGTCCAACCTGTCCTTCAACTCGTTGATCTGTTCTTGCTGCTCCTTGATTGCCTCAATCAGAACCGCAACCATATTCTGGTATGCAACAGATTTAACTCCATCACTCGCCTCAAGAACTAATTCAGGAATAACCTTCTCAACTTCTTGTGCAATTACACCAATCTGACGTTCTGGATCACCTATTCTATTAAAGAATACACCTCGCAGATCGAGAACTTTATCAAGTGCGTTAGTGATACCAACAACATTTTCTTTAAGTCTCTCGTCAGAGTTTGCAGTAACAGTTCCAGAGAATGTAGCATTTCCATCTTTATTAATTCTCAGTCTTTCTAAAGGATTAGATGGACCAGAGTCTTGAGTACCAAAACTTAATCCAAATTGACCAGAAGTACCTTCAGATACACCCTTAACAAATCCGCGCTCACCATCATTACTGATGTCTCTACCTTCAAACTTAATTCCACCATAGAAGTAAGAACTATTGAGTGCCTGATCAGTTTGAGTAAATCTTACATAATTACCTTGAGTATCACCTGTGGTGTTTTTATCTGTTGTGACAATAACATCATTAACAAACGTTGCAATACCAATAGTGTTTGTAGTGTTAAAGTTGACTTGCTGATTAAAAGTAGTAATACCAGTCTCAACAATCCACCCATCAGTAACGTTCCAAACTAAGGAACCCATTCTAAATTCAACGTTATTCTCAAAGAGAACAGGACCAGCAGCATACAGAGAATATCCTGCTTTTGCTTGACTAGTTTCAATACCAACTTGTGCGGTAGTCGAGACACCAACACCGTCAAATACCCAAACATCAGATACGTTTGTTAACTGACTACCATCACCCTTGAATGAACCACTCCAAAGACCAACGTAATAGTTGTCTGGATTTGCTTGGATAGGAGCAAACTTCTTCCAGTTATTATCGTTAGTATAAACCCACCCAATTTCACCACCAGATCTTGGTTCAGCGTCATATACAACGTTACCAACGTTTCCAGCAACTTGTGGTGTAGAGATACCAACAGTGTACTCTCTAGCAATAGTTTGATCACCCTGGATCAGAACACTATTACCTTCAATCGGAGCATTTGCAGTAATTTTCTTATTGAATACCGCAGGTCCATTGAACTCAGAGATGATAACATTGTCCTTACCACCATCAACAACCAATCCCCTATTAATTGTAAGTTGTTCACTAGAAGTTACATCAAATCCAATCTCACCACTATCACTAGTGATGTCTTCACCTCTTACAGTAGGAACTGGTGCATTAGTAACTAAGTCTTTACCAGTTGTACCACTAGTGAATTTGTTAACAGTATAAGAATTACCTCTATCATCAAGTCCATTATAGAATGGAGTACCACCGTCAATAGATACTGACTGAGATAACAATCTCTCAACCTGCTTAAACTGTCTATCCTGTCTCTCTGGGAGTGCAGTAGAGTAGTTACCAGGACCGAATCCAAGATATTCAAAAGTATGTCCAGATGCACGTTGAATAGAGTTTCTTCTAAATTCAACAGGTTTAAAACTAACTTTCTTAACTACAGATCCAATTGGGTGCTGTTGTTTTTGTGATCCAAACAATCCACGGAAGACATCAATAGCATTCTCACTACTAACTGACTGACTAATACGCATGATCTCATTATTCATAACGAGATAATCACCAACATCCCAACCACCGTGACTTGCATTTTGCACGGTCAAAGTGTTGAGAGTAGTGTCAGTTAAAGAGGCAACAATATTGGTTTGAATACCCGCATACTGAGGAACCAATCTAGCAGATACTGCTTCATCATTAAAATCAATACTATCTGCCTGAGATGTAATACCTTTAGGATAAATTAGTCCACCACCAGTTGGTGATACTACTGTAGTACCGACGCCAACTTTAACTGACAGACTATCAACAGTGTAGACAGTATCAACGGTGAAGTCACCATTCAGAATATCTTCGGAGAATCCACCAAACTTAATGTTGTTACCAACCAACATTCCGTGAGAGTTGTCACAAGTAACACTAGCAATACCAGTCAGGTTATTGTAAGTAATTGAAGTAATACCTACAGTCTTACCTGTCATATAGGCAGTAACATCTGAAAGAATTGCTGCAGATATATTACTCAATCCATTAGTATTGATACCAGCGACTGCTTGTGCTCCCGTGAATGGGAATTTAGCAAGGATCTCAGATGCAGAAGTTACATTTACATTAACATCATCACCTAAAGTAATTCCAGAGATGGTATAGATGTTATTATAATCTACAAAACGATCATCCCTAATACCATCAAGTCTGATAGCATCACCAACACTGTTATGGATTTCTTCAACAGTAACATAACCTTGAACAAATCCCCCAGTAGAACCAATACCAGTAACAGCAAGAGTGTTACCAATACCATATGCAGATCCACCGTCAACAATCTTGACAGCAGTAATTGCACCATCAACATCAATTTGAACGTTTGCTGTAGCAAACTTACCTGTATCAGAGTTGCCAAAACCAACTAAGTTAGCATTATAAAGAGTCTGAATACTTCCAGAACCATTACCATAATTTAAACCAGTGCTAGTAACACCAACTTTAGTGACCGCATTGAATCCATGGTCACCTAAAGTTTGGATAGTGTGAGCAATACCACTCTGAGATAGAACATCTGCAACATCAAATCCAATCTTGATGTCTCTAATATTCTTATTAATTACCTCTTTAGTCAGGTTTTTCTGAGGATCATTAACCTCAGTAAGTCCAAGAGGAGTTGGAAGAGCAAATGTTCTCGTTTGCTCTGGGTCAGAGACTGGATTATCTCTATCGAGTTGTGGGAATAGGTTCTTAAGTGGTTGCTGATATCTTAAATTCTGGAATGGAGTGACAGCAGGTTTAGAAGATGCATCAATTAAGGTTAAGTGATAAACACCATCTTTCGCATTTGGAATATATTCCTGAACTTCTTCCTTCTTATATACAAATAATGTGTTATTAAGATTCTTTCTCTCATACCTAGGAAGATCCGTAGTTCTTAAATCAGTATTGTTATCAAACTGTCCAGGGTTAGTATTGAGACCAACAGTAAACGCTTTTCTATCTGGTCTTCCAGTAACCGCAAATACACCGTTAAATCCAGTGTTTGCAATACCAGTAGTGTTTGCTGTAGATACAACATTGAAGATCTGAACTTGAGAACCAGTAGATAACTGGTGTGGTACTTCTGTGTGTATAGTAGCAATACCACTAGTGGCATCCCAGACAGCACTTGCGAGCATTCTAGGGTTTCTTAATTCAGAACTGTTAGAAAGAATAACAGGACTTACACTCTTAAACTTGGAGATTTCATTATTAGTAAGTCCAACTGTTTGTCCAGATTCTTGAAGTACGAAAGAATCTTCTGGTGGTCTACCAAGAACAGAAGAATCTCTAGGTACAACATATCTAACTTTGTAGATTTTATCTTCAAGTGATCTATTATCTGGAGTTCTAGAAATGAATGTCTTTGGAGATGCATCTCCAAGAGATAATGTTCCTAATCCAACGATAGTGCTGTAAATATTATTTTTTGTACTGTCTTCACTTACCTGAACATACCATTGCTGTTGAGTGTCATCATATTGTACTGGGTGAGCAATGTCTCCAGACTTCTTATCAGATACTCTGGATTCAATTTGAAGAATACCACCTTTACTGTTTACAGTTACAGCAGAAGCACTGATTGTATCATTAAGAGTTTGACCCAACTTAACTTGGTCAGTATTAATACCAGCGGTAATTGCATAATAAAGTCTATTATGGTCTAAACCATCAGGAAGTTCTCCATCATCACTCAAAATTCTGAGAGATTCCCCACTGATAAATGAGTGTGGTTGTGTAAGAGTGAATATATTAGAAGTAATACTATTAATACCGATGGCAGTTCTACCAACAGTGTGTATTTTGGTAGCAGTTGTCTCAAAGACACCAGTGCCCTGTGTTTCGGGCATAATAATATCTGCTTGTTTAACCTCAGGTTGACCATTAATATTAATGATAACCTTCAATCTATCCTGATTTTTTGCACCAATTCTATATCCTTGAATTACAGATTGTGGTGAGACATTAGCATTGAACTGATTATACAAATATAATCTGCTGGTTTGTCCTACAGAAACTGTTCTTGCAACGTCAATTGCTTCCCACTCAAGGTTTACTTCATCTGTAGTAAGTTCTTGTGGTGGAAGGATGTGAGTGATAAATCCCGTATCATCTCTAGGGAAGGCATTATTTCTAAATCCGACACAAATTAATGCTTTTGCTCCAAAGTTAGAGTTAGAGTTGGTGATAGACATATCACCACCAGTATCCGACAGGAAGTGGTTAGCATATCCAATAGCAAATACTGAGACCAACTGCAAGAAGGCATCATTAGACCCCTTAATGTGGAAGTTCTCATAATCTGGTTTATAAACAGCAGATGTATCTGTATGTAAGTTCTCTACAGCGGTAGAATCTTCATATACACCAGATATTGCGTTATATTTTACAAATGCCTCATCATCTTTTTGTAGACCAATTCCAGTGAATTGAGCTACAACCATCGACTTAAATCCAGTCGCCTTGCTACCATCAGCATGGAGACCACACATACCAAATACTGATCTCAATGAACAGTTAAAGATATATGGAGAAGCAGAAGTTACCGAGTCAACAACAATATTCAGGGTTGCAGATCCAGCAACAATTGAAGGTAGAGGATTTGCTGGAGGACTAGAGACCTCGTAATTAATTCTAGTTTTACTCTCAACAGAATTAATTACAAATGAACCATTATATCCACCAGTAGGAACACCCTCAATTCTTATAGGAGTATCAACGTCCAGTCCATCGAGTTCTTCTACAAGATCCACAGTAATTGTGGTGTTTGCAGTTACACCATTACCCGCCTTAATACTACTAATACCAATATTCTCACCTTTAGAACCAACGATTCTAAATTCATCAACCTTGGTCTGAATGTCAACCCCACTATCTGGAGTGTCAGGACCAATCTCTCTTCCACTAGAAGCACCAAATGCTAGACCAATTCTTTGATAGTAAAGATCTAGGTCAGTCCTTGTGGTGTTATAGTTAAGGAATGAATCATTAAAAGCGACAGGGTTTACACCATCAGCATACTCAAAACAAGTTAACTTGTGGTGAGAGAAATTGGGTACAAAAATAGAGGTGCTGTAATCTTTAAATACTCTAGAACTTGGGTCAGCGTCAAAGAAAGTAAACTGATAGAAGTAACAAGTACCCGTTACACGGAACAAACAAGTTCTACTAATATCAGTATCAGAAGGATCTGGTACAAACTTTGGTCTAATTTTAGTTTTACGAAGATCCAATCCAACGATAGATGTACCACGGGGAATAATCACACCCCCGTATACCGAGTTCATCTTGTAGAGATCGTTGTCTGGATCATCAATATCAAAATTAGTATCCAAAGTAAATTCGGATAACGCATTGGATGCAGATCCACTACGAGTCAAATAATTATTTCCGCCTTGTGGATTATCATGTATGGGTATCCAACCTGGTCTATTATCAATCAGGTGCTCGCCAGGATATACAATGATAGTTGTTCTACTGAACCTATCATTGTCAAATCCCTTCTGGTAAGAGAATCTTGCTGCTTCAATTAATGCCCTTTGGATAGTTTTGAAGGGTCTAACCAAAGAGTTACCTTGGTTTTCAATACTATCCGTCGAGTCAATACTTGAAGGATCAACGTAAAGGATATCTCCTCTACTATTTTTCAGAAAATTATCTAAGCGACTAAGACCCATTTTATTCCACAAGTACTATTGCTATGTTTTATTTATTCAGATTGATTACACTCTAAAACGTACTCAACCGTGGCAGTTATATCTGCCATTGCTTCTGCAAGATACTTCTGTTGACCAGATTCTTGTAGATAGTTATCGTCGTCATTTGTGAGAATCCAACGCCATTGATGCATCTCCTCACTGTACCAAATTTTTATTTGCATACAGGACTACTCCAATCTGCAGTAAAACTGCGTAAATATTCTATTTTATGTAGCATATCTTCACTGTCTAAGACAAATTCTTCGTTAGCGAAGTGTAACTTGCAACCATATTCTAAAGACAGATTCATTAAATATTTTCTTCTATCAATATTATCGGGAAGAGAAAATATACTAAACATTAAAATATGATCTAAAGTATCCTGCTTAATTAGGTACTCCAAATATGTATGATCTCTTCCTTCATTATCACCAGTTTGATGTGGGAATGCATATCCCATCCTATTACAATAATCTTTAACGGTTAAAGTCTGAAAGTGTAAGTCTATATGACTAGTTTTAAATCCCTCGTATTCTGCATACATGACGACATTCTCGTGATCCAGAATAGAAACATTCCTTGACTGAATATCTGTATCACCAAGAATTCTAAAATATGCTCCTGGCCATTTCCTATGAGGTTGTCCACCTCTAAGGAGAACCCTAACATCAATACTTATTCTAGTCTTACCAGTTCGATTTGGAACTGCACCATGAATATTCTCCTGAGTGAACATCAAAAACTGATTCTGAGTTATATTGACAGGTTTACAATGATTTAAACAAAAATGTTGAAATCTTTGATAATCCCAATTTTCTTTGAGACAACCTTCAGTAATCCATCTACTCTTCTCTATGTCAAGTATCTGTAGAGAATTAGAATCATAGGCATCAGTAAAGGGTAACCATATTGTTCTCAACCCCAAACCATTACCAACCCACTTACCTTGGTGGAAGGGGAGGACAGCGCCAATCCTATCTTGATCTGGAACATTTATTCTAATATTACCAAATCTCTGAACAAGAACATCTGTCGGTAATAGTGGGAGAACTTCCTCAGCAATTAGTCCATCAAATATTTGATAAAAATCAGTGTCTGCAATATCTTTACCAATTTTTTTGACAAGATCTCCAACTAACTTATATGGAACCACTTCATGAAGGTGCTCCAGATCAATTACGTCTGGATAATATTTTTGAATAGATTCCAATATAATATCACGGAAGCGATATTTATCAGAGTCATAATTGTATATTTGTGAATCGAACATAATAATCCGTTAATCTTCTAATTCTGCCAAGATTTCAGGATTCTCTAAATCTAAATCAAAAAAGCAAGGATGGCATTCTTCCATAATTAAATATCCCGAAGAACGGAACAAATCTTCTGGGGTATATCTATACCCCTTTCTATGAGTATCTGCAGCAATCTTACAAGAATAATCTACTTCTTGATCCTCTGTCAACTCATCCCAAGTAAATGGAATGTCATTTATAAAGTACATGGTAACTATTCGTTCAGTTGATTCTGCAAGAGACCAACAAAATGATTTAGTTAACTTTAACTTCATTATGTTACCATTTCTTAATATTTAGTTTAGGTAGGAGTAGGGGGACTTGAACCCCCACGGGATTAACTCCCAACAGATTTTAAGTCTGGTGCGTCTACCGATTCCGCCACACTCCCAAACAAAAAATATAACACAGGATATGACCATGGTCAAGTATTACCAAGGACCCCCATACTGCTGATCTGTAACGCTAGTAACTGAATTCTCGATCTCTGCAAGGCGATCATTTTTAATTTGTTCTTCGCGTCCAAAACTCCATATCACAAATTCTTGCTCACTCTTTGCTTCTTGAGTTTCAGTTGCAACAAGACACTGATCAGTGACAGAAGTTAATCCAACAGAATATTGAGATTTTAAAGTGGTAACAGCACTCTCAATTGAAGTTAGATGGAATACAATACCTATTTGAGATCCACCACTTCTAAAGAACTCTGTGCTTTTACCAATACCCAAATTACTGTTAGTAACTTCATAATATCCTTCACCTGACCAAGGATATTCTGCACCATAATTTTCACCAGATATAACAGGATAATCATACCCCTTAATAACATCTTCGTAGATGTATCCTACGGCAATTATTGCAGAACCCAATCCAACAACACCCACAGATGATCCTGTCGCAGTAGTAGCAAGACCGACAACATTACCATATAAAGATGTTATTGAAGATACACTAGTTCCATAAAGAGATGTGCTAACTCCAGTATTACCACCAAGAGAAATAATTTGTTGTTTTATTGCATTAGCACTATCACAACTATTTTTTGCCAACTTCTGAGTCTCTAAAGCTGGTGCTTGAAACTTATCACGTTTAGCCTCAGCAGCAGCCTTCTTTTTAGGAATTATTTTCAATGCCTTATTGAGTTGGTTCCTCTCTTTTTTTAGATCCTCTAAAACAACTCCCATATCAATCTATATCTTTTTTATATTTATCTCTTGGTTCATTGAATAATACAGTATCAATGTATCTGTCTGCCCAACTATCATTAAAACACTTTGCTAGTATTCTTCGTGTCTTATCATTCTTTTTTTGTTGTCTACAATAATTTACTTGACCATAATGCCTCATCTTTACAGAGGTAAGAGTTTCATTTTGAGGTTCACTAGTATTGACATGTTTGCACAATATCTTCAAATAATTATCCACCAAATCTAAAAACAATTCCTTCTCTGCAGGTTCCTCAAGACTCATAAATTTACAATATGGTGAGAATATAGATCCCCATTGAGGAATCTTCCTCTGTCTACTAAATTTATATTTTGTGGATAATGGCGCAATATCTGTATATACTGGTGACCATCCATCTACTGGTGACAAGTCTACAATTGCAGCACTAACAATTGACTTATTTGCAACAATATCTGCACCAAATATAGGTAAATTATATGCTGGGTCTGGAAACCAAACACAATGCAAAATATCTAGAGCCCCAAGATGTGCTACTTCCAAATGTATTTTACGCAATCCTTTGCATTTATACATTTCATTTTGAATCATTAAAGATTCACCTTCAACCTCTTTGTAAATACTTTGATATTTTTTATTTACTTTAAGAGGTTTTAGTCCTGGCAATTCTTTCCAAGACTCGCGAACAATGTTCGCCATACGATCAAGCATAATTATATAAGATGTGTAGTTTATTTATTATGAGGGTAGCTCTTTTAATGACTGGATATATGAGGAATTGGGAGAAGCATCTTCCAAACATAAAATCCAACATAATTGATAAGTATTCTGCTGATGTCTATATTACATCATACAGTTATTCAGAACTATACATGGGTTCTGGAATCATAGATGTTGATGTAGATCAACTAATAGATAAGTATAACCCCAAAAAATATTTGTTCCGAGATAAAGAAACTCTTCCTGATTTTAATTTTAAAGCAGATGGGTTAGAAATGAATGAAAGAGATTGGTCTTACAGAATCTTAAAGCAGTGGTATTGCATATACCTAGGTCTATCACTATTCAATCCCGAAGACTATGATGTTGTAATCAAATGTAGAAGTGACTTCTCTACAAAGAACTTCAGTATAAAAGATGGTGACATAGTTATCCCTGCATGGAAGGTTCATCCAGGTCCATGTGAACCAGAAGATTCATACATAGACTACTTCGCCCATGGCAAAGGATATTGGATGAAGCAATATTTCAAATGCTATGAGAAGATAAAAGAAATACATGACAACAATTGGGGGGATGTCTCTCTAGGAGAGACCTTGATCAAATCATATATCGATAGATATATTGGAAAAGATCATATTAAATTTGATTATAGTATGGATTGGATGCTCAGGAATGAAATGTGGGCATCCGACTACAGAAAACTCTTTGAAGTAGGGGATCCAGACAAATTAATCAAAGTTCCAGCCACTGAGAAGGATGCGTTGATCCTTGATGGTAATCTGGATTCTCAGGTTTTAGAGTAACCCTAACATCACCAGGTATAACAATCCTCTCACCTTTACGATCAGCAAACTGTTGAGTAAAGTGTCCGACTTTACTAGGAAAAATAACTACTGTACCCTCTTTAGGAGTAATAGTATAAACATCACAGTTATATTTGTTATAACCACCGATCAGATTTCTCTGAATCGCTGTAGTAAATAAATCCCCAACACACTCATTGGCATTATTCTCCTGAGCAACACAGAATTTATCTGAAGTCTCATCAGTATTCAAATAATATACAAAACTCAAATCAGAAGCATTATGATTATGAGGTTTGACTGAGGGTGTCTCATTATCCTTATGATATCCAACCCATGACTTAATAATGTGATAATCCAACTTTGAATGATCAACAATCAAGCAATCAAAGTAATTATCAATATGAGTTCTTAGTTCCTTAAAGAAGGGTTTGCAACATTCTTTTTGATGAGCAAAGATTCTACCAGAATATTCTGGACTCTCATTCTCATACCCATCAAACCAATAGTCACGAAGTTCGTCAAGATGCTCTTTGATTGTATCGTGACACTCGACTTCCCCCTGATAAACCATCAAAGGGAATGCTTCATGTACCTTGTAGGTCATTTGCCGTTGATATTATATTCCCTATTATCGCCTGGATAGTCCATTGCTGTCAACCCCTGATATTCAGGAATATTTTTTGTAACATCCTTACGAACACCATGAACCATGAAGTCACAGTTAATTGCTGATCCTGCGTTATTTTTAATTACAACTCTAGATCCCCATTCAATTTTTTCAACAAACAGTTCTTGCCAATGACCGTTGGGAGTTAAAGTAATACCTAAACTCTCCATATCAACAAGATCTTTCCAGTAATCTGGAAGTTGAATGTAAGATTCGTTTACGAGTTTACCTCTAAAATATACCTCTGCATCTGGTCCTTCAAGACAAATATATCTAAGTCTATGACCATCTTTAGTTGGGTGCGAGATATCAAAAGATTTTTTAGCATCCCAAATGGGTGCTTTAACTGACAATATGCCACCTGCCCATTTTAAATCTGTGCATTGTACAAAGTCATGTCTCCTGAGTGGACATGCATCGGGCGGATATTCATTATCTCCTGTCCATGGATAGATGGGGAATCTCCAATCTCCCGTAGGAGCACCACTCCACTTGCCATCACAAGCAGGACTGCCGTTTTGTTCTACTACAAATTCAGACATAATTACCTCTTCGTATCATAATGGTATCCAGATACAGAGTATTCATCATTATTACCTGGATAATCTGCGGGAGTTGTACCTTCGTATTCTGGAATTAATCTCTCACCATCTACTCGCTCACCATAAACATGATAGTGGCAGTTAATAGGTCTAGAAGAGTGAAGAAAAACTTTATTGTCTTCAATTTTATGAACTATAATGTCTTGATGAGTTCCAACTGGAGTAATAGATACTGTAATTGAATCAGGATCTACCAATTCTCTCCAATACTCTGGAAAATCAATTACATTACCATTCCTCAATTTACCTCTTATGTATACATCATTTGTTGGTCCTTCTGGACAGGTATGACGTAATCTCCAACCTTCCTTTGTTGGGTGAGGAATATCAAAATTCTTCTTCGCTGAGAGAATATGAACCCCACAACGAGACATAACCTCACCTTGAGCAGTGATATTACCTCCAGCGTTAATGTTGGCATTACAATCCAAGATGCCCAAGAACGCGGATGGTCCAACCACAGCGAGTGAATATGGATTATTGATCCCAGTACACATGGCACCAGGAATAAAAGGATCTACTGTAATATCTGGGTTGATCGCTGGTCCTATATTTACATTACCATACAAAAATGGTGGAATCTGACCAAAGACTGCTGGAGATTCTATAAAAGCACCTCCTCTAATCTGAAGTGGTCCTTTGCCAAGAGGCAAACTAGGATCTCCCGCTCCAACATATAAAGTCTTTTTAACTTCTAAATCTGGTACTTTCATTAAATAAATCCTCCCCCTCGTTGTTGAGTTTCAAATGCAGATGTTCCTTTAGACGGTAATAATGTTGTTGATGCATCGGCACAATCAATTAATCCACCAAAAAAATTCAATGCGCTATTACCAACTATTTCGCATGTTCCTGAAGACAGGAATTTAGCAACAGCATCACCATTAATCTCAACGTTCTTACTGCGAACAATAATTTTTTCGTTAGATTCAATGTTAATTATACCACTCTTATTATCGTTCCCAGTTGCCTTTATGTCAACATTTCTAGCATCCATCCTAATTCTACCATTAGGTGCTCTAAGAATTATATCACCCAGAGCAGCATTTAGTACAAAAGATGTATCTTCTACTGGTTTTTCACCACAATGTATTTGATATACACCAGGACATCTGTTGATAGTTCCTCCCTTCATTTTCCCAGAAGACATGAACGCCATATAGTGTTCAGATGGTCTCATTGGGTCACCATTCCTAACCAAAACACCAGCATAAGTGTTATTGGGTAGGATATGTCCGAATTTAATATGACCGTAGTCATTACTCAATTCTATTGGATTATGTATTCTTGGACGTGCCATGAGGTACTAAATTAATATCCATATCCGCCACCAGATGGTGGAGATGAAGGTGGTGGACTAGACGGTGGAGCGGCAGGAGGTGCCGCTGGTGGGGCAGACGGTGGTGCTGCTGGTGGTGCTGCTGATGGAGGTGCAGACGCTGGAGGAGGTGCTGCTGATGGAGGTGCAGATGCTGGTTGAACTGCCATATTATTTTCCATATTATTATCATCTTCAGCATTTCCTCCAGAAATTGATATTCCACTAGAAGAATCAACAGAAGATACACTGGAAGTAGAAGATCCTTGATCAACAGTTCGAGTATCTGGTGCTCCAGAAGTTACCATTCTCAGGAAACTTCCATCCCATCCAAATCTATTATCATAATTTTGAATACTTTCACCAACAGTGTCATATATGAATGGATGTGGTCTTCCCTCGTAAGATCTATGACTCCTACCAGTCATCTTACGACCCATATGCATATGGAAGTCTCCATAGTATGGTTTTCCATTAACATATCCAATAAAGTCTCTAGAATCAACACTACCAACACAATCAACAACATCAATTACATTTTGAATGAGATCTCTTGAATCTGATGGATTGCCTTCGGTATCATCACTGAGTCTATCAACACAGAAAACTGGTGTCAATTCTGCATTATACCCAGTATCAGACTGAATGTAAATTCTAGGTCTTTCAACAAATCCTTTACCACTCTTAACAATTTTGACACCATCTAATACTCCAAAAGGACCCCATAAAGGAACAACCTCTGCACCTCGATTAGGTTCGATAATAATCTTATCTTCGTAAGAATAATTAATTCCAGCACCTTCAATATTAATATCACAAAGGTATAATATTACAGGATAACTACCAACATCCAAGGTTGGATATGTATCAAATATAGTTTCTCCATTTGGTCCTGTTCCAGGAATTTTAGTTATTCCAGTAATTCTTTTTTTACGATCATCTATTGTCTCTGGAAGTTTGTCAGAAATATCCCTACCAGTACCATCTCCATCTTTATTTGGATCTCTGGGTGTAGGGAGACCGCCTGGACCTACTTCTGGTTTAACATAATCACCAATATACGGTTTATCGTCTGGTCTAATTACAATTGTCCGTGGTTGATCTGGATCTTCTGTTCCAGGTACTGGAACATCAAGATCATCTTCAGATGTTCCAGGAGGAAATTTCTGCCATCTTCCATCTGGTCTTTTTATTACTGTCCAATCTTTAGGTGCCCATACTCTACCATCTCCACCCATGTCACCATCTGGTCTTGGAATGAATCCATCACCTGGATCATCAATAATTACTCTAACTACTCTATATGTTGGTTGATTAGTTTCTGGATCAGTATTTCCATCTCGTTCTACTTCAGCATGTGCTCTTACTCCTGATCCCTTCCCACAAGAATCACTAATATCCACAAAAGGTGCTTTTCTATATCCTAAACCCTGTGCCTTTAAATCAATACCTAAAATATCACCTACTGCACTAGTAATTACATTTCCACTTGCGCCGCTGCCACCAGCACCCCAAAAAGTAATTTTAGGAGGACCACAGAATAATGGTCCAACATTACACTGATTTGCAGAATTAATCGCACCATTAATTAGATCACCAAAATCCATCAATCCAAGATTATCAATATCAACTAAATCAGCAGTGTTCTTCGCAAGATCCTTTGCCTGGTTGATAATACCATCAAGATCAAAACTTGCTGGTGGTTTAGCACCGTCAAATATACTCCACTCTTTTGCGTCAGGACACTCTTGATTTTCTTCACAAGCAAGAAATCCAGCAATACCTGTCAAAATACCTAAGATACTGCCAACAAGACTAAAAGCACCACCAATCAAACCAGATAGTTTACCGACTAAAGAATCAATAGCACCAGATAAACCCCCAAGAAGATTACCAAGAAGTGCTCCAACAAAATTTTGAACTGCACATGCTGGAACATTAATATAGCGATCCATCATCTGACTTAAAAAATTACCCGCCAGAGATTTCAAATTACCAATCATTTTGTTGAAAAGACAAACAATCAATTCAACAAGAGCATCTTTCGCAACTTTTGCTTTATCTCTATCTGGTGGGTTAAGTAGTTCGTAAAGTTTTTTAGTTTCTTCGTTGAGTTTCTCTACAACAAACTTACGTATGTTTTTAAATAGGTCTTTTAAACCAAGAGCAATAAAATTGGACGCTTCACTAATCTTTTCCTGAATCCACTCCTGTTTTTCTGAGATCCAACCTTGTGCAGCATCTTCCCATATATTAAGTTGATTTTGCGCCCTCTCAATTTTCTGAATCAACTCCGTCATTGATTTTTGAATGGAGTTCATTGGGGCTTTATCACAATCAGTAGGCGATGCCACAGGGAACGCAGGTTCCTGCATCATCGCAATATCTGATAGTGTTAGCATGTTAGGATAGAACAATCCCTCAAGGGGTTTCCCCGCCTTAGCAGGAATAGAATATCCCGCAACTAAATCAGAAGTTTTAATTCCACTAAAAGGAAGAAATCCATTATTTGGTGGTTGTTCTTTGGGCAATAATAATTGATCAGTATTTGGATATGTTCCAAGTTGTATTGGATCTTCTTTCTTTTGGGGATTTCCCCAAATACCAAAAACTCTACTTCCCTGTGTAACTCCGATACTTAGACCAGTTCTTTTATGTCCACTACCAGTATTAGTTCCACTAATACGGACCCAAGGTAATTGATCATCTGGGAGGATGGTTTTATCTGCTGGGTGAACTCCTTGAATTCTAACTTTTACGCGGTAACCCCAGTTGAGTAAATCCCCCCGTTCAGCAACTTGTTCTTCATCCCTTTCCCAAACTTCTCTAGGCGCAACGATCCCTTCCCAAAAGTTCCATGGTGTGCCAGCGTCGAAATAATTTGATCCTAAAGTCCAGCTACTCATATACTATCTCAATCTTCGTAAATTAAACACTCAGGTTCTGAGGGATGTTGATCACAATAAAGCTCTAAAGGAGAGGGATCATGATGATCTCCTGCTTCAATCTCTTGCTTGTGATGCTCAGCATAATCTTCCAATTCATGCAATTCGCCTTCAATGTGACGACGTTGTTGTGGAGATGTAGTAGCATTGTCAAGGATTTCTTTATCCTTGGCAATATGGGTTTCTATGCTTTCCATAGACTAATATGTTTTCTTATATATTTATGAGGTTATTTTAATCACAAGCCCAGATATTCATCAGCATTAAAATCGGAGTTTCCTGACTGATTATCATCTAAATTAGCATTAATTCTAGTTTTATCTTTAGTTCTACCCGATTTATCTCTAGTTTGATTACTATTTAAATCATTTATCGTGTCAAACAATCCTTGATTTAGATTAAGATCACTGAATAGAGAACTAGAATCGAAGGGATTTACTCTTCCAGTGCCTGGAAGTGATCGATTACCATTAGTAAAGTTACCTTTATTGGCATTAGCAAGAGATGTTCCTCCCTGTGCTCCAACACTACTATTTGCCTGTCTTCCAAACGAATCCCTTACAAGATGAATTCTAGTAAAGATAGTCTTTGATGTCAACTGTGTACATATATCTGCAATCATAAATTTACCGCTAAGTTCTTTATCAATACCACCCTCCTTTTTTGAACTCTGCTCTGGGAAATCACAATGAATAACATCCCCAGCTCTCAAAGAGTAATCTCCAGTAATAGTAATCTTCATACTCATTGTGAATAATTTATTATATGTCATCGATGATTGAACGACGACTTCTTCCAATACCAAATTCTGATCTGTCTTCTTTTCAATCTGCTCAGTTACACTGCCCTCTGGTAACTCGCCTACAGAATCAATTTTTGTAAATCTTCTGGATAATAAAGCACCATCAGTTGCAAATTCTTCATTAAACTCTTTTGATAGAGTTGGCAATAACAAACCACCATGTATTTTTTGCTCTTCAGTATCAACTTCCTGTGCTTTTGTATTAAATATATGACTGTAAGTATTAATAGTTTCCATCCTAGAACCATATATTCCAGTTGCTAAATTCTTCTCAACATCTATTGTAGTATCAGCATCATATCTAAGAATTTTACCATCATATCCATTAGGCAATTTTGTACTACTATTGTAGATATAGGACTTATGTCCAGCATCATCTTCAAAGAGATTGTCAATTGATCTAAAATTATATCCTTCATATGTTTCAAATATCAAATATCCTGCAGACTGTTTAGATGCTTGAGATACCCCTTTTGTAGCAATCTCTGCAAGTAATCTAAATGGTTTTTTACCTTCACCAATAAAATTATAATTATTTGCTGTAGCATCAACTATAACAGATTTGGTTGTTTTCAATATCTCCTTCAATACAATCTCTGCAGATTGACTAATCTCACCATCAAATCTACGATAAACCTCTGTTGATAGTAAATCATTTGCTATCAACTCTTTATTCATCAATTCCAACGTGTATATGGTGCTCTCTGAAGAAGATACAATATTCCTAATCTCTCTAATATACATTGCATTATCATCTGCAAATTTCAACCTATTGCTTTGATTATCCGAAACAGTAATGTGGCACTTTTCAGAACCCTCAAGTTTTAATTCCTGTAATACTGTGATTGCCTCCCCACCCTTATCACTACTACCAGAATCAACAATTACAGCAACAAAACGAACTGATCCATCAAGAATACTCTCATAATAACTTAAAGAAATAACACCAGGACCAACATCAGCAGAACGCCCTGTCTTATTTGAAAATATTACAAATTCTAAGATATTGCCTGATTCGGCACATTGTAGTGGTGATGCCATTATCCTATTGCAGTGGTTGGGATTACAGTTTTAGATGGTCTGTTTGGGATATTTGGGGCGCTAGCAGTATGTTGTGTGATAGTTCTAACGCGAACAGTTTCATTCCGAACTATTACAATTTCTGTTCCTTTTTTCTCATATTCTGCCTCAGTTTCAATTCCTTCCGCATTATTAGTGCGTCGAACAGGATTTATTGCCACTTTTGGTGGTTCTACACCATATGTATTTACCCAGTTACCAGGATCTACGTAACTAGTGAACTGACCGTTTGCAGCAGGTGCAGATTTAGATATCTCCCAATGTAAATGAGGGTCATACTTTGTTAGACTACCATCACCAGATCCACCAACATTTGCAAGTAATGCACCTGCCTTAAATTTATCTCCTGGTTTTAATCCAGGTGGTCTATTTAAGTGCCCAAAGAAGTGATACGCACCATGCACAGCATCTTTCCACACAATCCAATATCCATAAGAACCATCATTAATTCCACCAAGATTAGTGTTGGTGTGAGTAACTTCACCATCTAGATATGCATACATTGGTGTGTCGAAGGATGCACCAATATCATACCCATTATGAGGTCTACCACCTCTCTGTCCCTTGCCAGAAGTAATTACAATGCCTCCCAAGGCTTTTTGTGCGTCAATATCAGATTTGGCAAAAGGACTATAAGAAATATCTAATTTTTTATTTGCAGATCCACCATAACTAACACTTCCAGAATCTCCTGTAAGTGCTATGAGTTTATCATCTGCGGCAATAGTTTGTCCTGCCTTAGTCGGCATTCTGGAACCTCCACTACGAAGAGATAAATCATTAGCAGTATCCCTTTGACCATCTCTAATTCCAGCAGCGATAGATGATCTCTTAAGTGTTCCAAAAATTTGCTGCTGCTTCTCAATAATATCGCGAGCAAATCCTGCTTTAAGTTGTTTAACGGTATCTTTAACTCTTCTGTCTCTCTCAATAGGTGAATAACCATCCACAAGTCCACCTTTAGAGAACTTTTGAATGATTTGTCTCAACATTGTCATTGGTGCTGGCAGTGCAGCATCAAAGAAATTCACCATATTCTTAGCAATATCCTGTATGGTTTTATTGGATACTGTTTTTCCACTCAGAATATCGATACCAAGACTCATAATCTTGGATATCATTGTGGTTCTGCCATCAGATATTTTTTGCCTAGCTTTTGTTAAAAATTCAAAAGCACCACCCTTCTTCTTCAAATTTCCAAAGACTCTTTCAAATAAGTTCTTCTTAGTTGCTTCAGGTTCTTTGCTAACTTTAGGATTAGGAGTTAATCTGAATTTGTTTACTCGTCTCTGATTATCCCGTTCTCTTTCTTTTTCTAACTTCTTTGCATCACTTTGCGATTTTCCAATTTCACCTCCTCGCTCTCTCCCTTCAGTTCCTTCAGGAATATCGACAGGTTTTTTCTTATCAAAGAATGTATCATATAACCACTTTCCTGCGGCATCACCTGCAAGACCACCTAAAGCAGCACCAACAAAGTTTCCTGCAACAGGAATGACTGATCCTGCCGTTGCACCGAGAGCACCAAGAATAGTACTACCAATAGCAGCAAACGCAGATCTACCAAGAGGTTCTTTAAATACAAAATAATTTAAAGCAAAATCAATCAGTCCACCAATGATGGGTATTCTCTTAACAACTGGACTGATGAAGTTTTTAAGGATTCCCAATGCTGACCTTGTACCACCTCTACCAAGAACAGCTACTGCAGCTCTTCTAGCAACATTAGTAGCACCAGATCTGGCATACCTGCCACCCAAACTTTGAACTGCCTTTGGTCCAAATCTTTTTATTGCAGCGTCTCTTCCATGCCTATCAGCAAATCTTCTAGCAGCAGAAGCAGTAGTGCCACCTCTTGTGACTCTACCTGCTTGATTACGCATACCTTGTATGCCTGTTTGATTTCTACCACCAGGACCTCCACGTCTTCTACCAAGACCTAAATCACTTCCACCAGTGCTCAACATCGCAGCGATGATGGCAAGGTTCATGAACTTTGTAAATGTTCCCTGGAACTCCTTAAACTTTTTAAGACCTTCATCACCAAATAATTCCTCAACCTTATCTTCTGCTTTCTTTTTAATATCATAAGCACCATCAATAAATCCAACAAATCCATTGAAGACATCACCTACAAATCCTTCAATCCAAGTAGCAATCGGTTTTATTCTCTCAAGAAATGCAGAAAATTGTGGGGCAAACTTAATTAACCTAAACGTCAACCATCCTAAAAATATAGAACCTAAAAAGTTTTTAACTCTAGTAAAGAATGGCACTTTGGGCATAGATATACCCAACTTCTTCTTCCCTTTCTTATCTTCACCCTTCTCTAGGGCATCTTCTCTACCAGCTCGTTTAGTTTTTTCCTTCTTTTTACGATTATCTCTAAATTGTTTTAAATCTATTTTTACACTCTTTCTCAGAACTGCCTTAATTTTTGTAGTAGATGTACGAATTGCATCAACATCACCTTCTAGAGTACTCTTAAGTTTCTCCTCTGTTTTGTCACCCACAACCTCTGGCATCGCAAACTTTCCTTGCGGAGAGTATGGAACCAATGAACTTTTTGGAATAGCACCTTTAACTATAGCTCCACCTGAAGAAGGTAAAAACTTTTGGGTATTAACTGCCACCTTACTCTACCCCCACAATTCCGTAAATTTGTATATTCATCATCCTTGATGCTGTGGTAAGAGCAGTGTCAAATTCAGGAATATCTCTATTATTACTTGGATTGGTAGTTAAATTTCCCTTTGCATCCGTACTGGTCTGTATTGTAGTGACATTAACCGTTGATCCAGCAGGTGGATCTGGAACGGGTTGTTTTTCAGAATATGGAATTACCTGAAGTGGAGTCGGTTTAGGTGCAGATTGAGGTTTTTCTGATACTGCACCAGTAAATGGTGCCGAAAATGAATTTGCAGGTAGAGTTTTTGGTGCTACCATAGATTCCCCATTATCAGGTGCTTCTGGAGTAGGAGGAGCAGCAACAACTGCAGAACTTTTCAATCCTTTAAAACTAGATCCCAAATTAGAACTAGATCCATTTGAAGAACTTGGAGTTCGACTCATTGGATATTGCATCTCTGGTGGTAACTCTACACTTCCACTATTTCCAGATGATCTCATTGTTGGAGATGCAGTTTTTGCTCTCTCCAACATTTTGAATTTCCTAAATTCAACCATTGTTTTTTGAATACCAACTTGCTCTACTCTTTCATCAAAACCAAATCTTCTCCTTTGTTCTTCTTGTGCTGCTATTATATCAATAGAGGGAATATTATTAAAATCTACACCGATCCTACCACCTTGTTGAGCAAATTGTAATCCATTCAAAAACTTAGGAGCATTAGTTCCGCCACCAGCTTTATTTAAATCCAAAAATAATTGAGGACCAAACTTATCTACAGCACCCTTACTCATAACAAATTCGCCAGGTTGAGCGACAATCATCTGAGTATCCTTACCACCACCCCTTACACGATTACCACTAGACTGTGTGACTCTACCACCAGAAAGTGGAGTTTTTCTTGGAACTTTACCACCACCAGCAAGACCAGGAGCATTTAAAGAAGGTAGTATACCTCTAGTAAATGTTTCCATAATACTACCAGGTTTTGATAGTTCATCCGCTTGCTGCTTTGGAGGAGCATCACTCAGACCTTTATCTTCTAATTGCTGTTCAGTGCTATCCTTAGCTCTGAATGCCATAACACCAGCAGCAACGCCAGTACCGATTGCAGCAGCTGCAAGTGGATTCTTTGCAACAAATCTCAAGAGCATTGGTATGCCCCGTTTCAACATAGTTAATGTAAGTTTTGCTATGGTCCCCATAACTGTTCTTACTAATAAACCAAGAGGCGTTGCAAATAATAAGAACCCTGCAAGTAACGCTGGCCACCAGTCTTTCACAAACTGTATGACATTATTAAGTTTACCCTGATTCTCAGAATTACCCAACCATTCAATAAGTTTATATAATATCCTACCAAGGATAATTGTTTTCAGGAAGTTCATTATCCTTCCCAAAATATCAAATACTGGAGAGAGTACCTTTCTAGCGGCACTCATAGTCTTTTTGACTGCGCCTTCTAATTTATTCTCCCTATCTTCTCTAGTAGATCTCTCAAATGCTTTGCGATTAGCACCAATCGCTTTCATTTTTTGCTTGAGAGAATTCTCAAGAATTTTTTGTATCGCTTCTACATTTTTACGAATTGCAGCAACATTCTCTTCAAGAGATGCCTTTTTCTTCTTCCTTTTCTTTTTAGGTCCTTCTGCTGGAGCAAGTAATTTTTGTTCTTTTTCTGGAGCACCTGTAATAAAATTTTTAGCTGCCTTTACTGGAGATGGAGCTGTTGGATCAGATCCTATATTTACCTTCTTCTGCTTAATCTTAAATCTACCAACTTTCTTCTTTACTCTCTTAAATTCATTTGATATTAATTCTGCTTCTTCAGTGCTAATCTTAGCACCTGTCATTCTAGCAGCAACACTCCACTCTTTTAAAAGAGTGGTGTAAGTTGCATAATCAATATCTTCAATTACATCTAATCCTAACATTCTTAGGATTCTTTCATCAATCTCCTCATCACCAATTAAATCATCTTCCTTTACACCCTCATATATTGTAAGAGCGGGGGAAGGTTTTTTCTCCTTTGGTTTTGATTCTGTCTTTGGAATAGATAGGAGACCGTCATCATCACCATATCCTTCAAACTCACCCTCTGAAGTTACTTGAGGAGGTTCTTGATCTAAAGTTGTTTTTGGTTTTGGTGGTTCTGGTTTTTTCTGCTTTGGTAGTTTAGGCGGTGCTTTTGGTTTTGCTGGTTCTTTCTTATTCTGAACATAGTATTCCCAAAGGTATAGACAATATTCATTGAATACACCAAATTCAGCAATATTTTGAGGTGTTATAACGGACGGTGATGGATAATCTTTTTCAGATTTATCCCATGCTTTAAGAAATATACTTACTACTCTATCATAATCAACGTCATATGCGTCACCAATAAGAATCTTAGACCGTTCCATATAACTGGAAACAGTCTGTCTAAACCCATCTTTCCTCTTTACAAGACGAGAATATGGGATTATTTCGCTTAGATACTTTGGTAACTTATTAGCCATTAGCTATTTGCTCGCTGTTGTTCAGCTTTAAGTTTTTCTTCTTCCAAATGAGCTTTTAGTAATGCCACATAGACTTCCCGCTCCCATGGAATTAGATTTTCAACTTCGGTTAATGAATATTTATGGTACTGTATTAACGCAAAGTTTAACTTATAATAATTCTCCAAATCCATGTGAGAGAGGGCTATGCGAAAAAACTAGATAACCCCTCCAAAACAACAGTGCTCACAACACCAGTTTTTGGATTCTTCACTTTTATCTCATGAGATAGTTTTGGCATAGTAGCAAAAAATTTCTCAATCTTTTTAAATTGAGCAGAATTCATTTGATCCAAAAATGCCTGTACCTCTTTTTTAGGAACATCTTCTACAGCCCAAGACTCATCAGCAGTAAAAATTTGACTGATGCATGAAGCAATCAAATTAAATGATTGCTCAACTCCGACATCATTGGTAAAATCAAAATTTGTTTGAATAAATTGTTCCAGTGATGGATATTTCATCTCCATCGCAAGTTGCTCGTCAATTTTAATATTATTATCATGGTCTTCATTTTTGACGACTTTAATATCATCAATATTAATTGTGGTGGGGACATAAGTTTCTTCATCATCGGGACAAAGAACATTTACTTCCAATTCTTCACCAACTGACTTACCTCTAATGTTTAAAAACAAATATTCAATATCAAAAGTTGGAAGACTCTCAACTTTGATTGTCTCAGTTTTTATACAATTGGTAATTACTGATTTAATTGCAGTGGTTATCTGCTTAGAATCTTCACTTTCTAAAGCAAGAACAAGTAATTTTTCTTCTCTAACTAAAAAGGGACGATATTGTACAGATTCTCCAGTTGATGGCAACTCAAGTTCATAGGTTGGAGTTGATATAGTAGGTAATGGCATAGTTATTATAAGTTCATGTGGTTATTTATCGTCAAAATTGAAAGTTAAAATCAAGTGGGACTTGATTGGAAATAAGATCACTAAATCCTAAATTATTAAAACTTGCATCATCATTATCCATATTAAACATTTGTGTTGAATCAAATGGATTGGGTCTCCCACCACCACCAAATCCAGTTTTGAGATCGATTCCTAGATTAAAATCAAAATTTTCTCCAGGTGCAGACAAGGCTGCATAATCAGTTCTAGACTTTTCTTTACCAATAAAGTATCTAGTGTAAGTCATTGATACTGTACACTTCAAAAGTTGAGAAGCTTCATATGATATTTGAATGGTATTCATCGATTTAGGGAATGCATCAACAAAATTATAAACCAAAACAGGATTTATTAGTTCCTTACCACTCCCAAGACTCTTCTCATACTTTACAATTTGGAAGTTAGTTTGATATTCACTTGGGTATCTAGCTCTTTGATGAATCTTTCCATTCATCTGCTGATCACTATAAAGTTCCTCCCCAACTATCCATTTCATCCAATAATCAAAGAATCTAATCTGAAGGTAATTACTGTCTAAAGTAACTAAAAATGTAAGATCTATAGTTTCGTCATACAGTCTAGCATATGCATGCCTTTCAACAACACCCATATAATCTCTACTCGTCTCAACCGTGGCGAGACTAGAACCTGGCAATGCTGCCTCTATACAGGTAAGTTCAAACAATTCCCTGTCCTGTTGCATACCAAAGGAAGGTTGGTTCATCAAAACAGAATACACTGATGTCATAGAAGGATTCAAAATCCTACTCTTCAGTGTACTCATTGGAACGCCTGGAGTTATTCCTAAGGACATCTAAATAAAGATATTAAGTCTATATTATATGTAGCCAACTTTTATGAACGAAAGTATTAAAAGTAGATATCGCCCTTCGTATCCTAAAAAATACAAAGGAAATCCAAATAATATAATTTGTCGAAGTAGTTGGGAGCGCAAGTTCTGTTCTTGGTGTGATTTGAATGAAAATATAATTGAGTGGGCGAGCGAAGAGTTTTGCATACCTTACTTATCCCCAATTGATGGAAGGGTTCATAGATACTTTCCAGACTTTTTAATAAAGGTACAAGAAAAGAATGGGTCTACAAAGACATACGTTATAGAAGTAAAACCTAAAAAACAAACTGTGCCACCAAAAAGAAAGTCTAGAGTAACAAAATCATTCATATATGAAGCAAAAACATATGAAGTTAATAAAGCAAAATGGAAGGCTGCTGAAGAATGGTGTAAAGATAGAAGATTAGAATTTAAAATAGTTACAGAAGACGAATTAGGTATCAAGTAATGTCAAATCAAACTGTATTTGAAGAATTAAGAGAGCGTGTTGACCTAGAAGCAGGTAAATCACCATTCTTTTATAGAAGAGCATTTAGAAGTCTGACTCGCAGTTATATGCGTCGTCCTGGTAAATTCATTATTGATGAACGTGCAGATTCTAAAGATCCAATAGAAGAAAGAGATCAAAATCTCATAAGAAGAATACCAAAGCAGGGACATCTTTTTATGTTTGAATATACTTCAGAAAAAGAGACCGTAAAGATATTCGATCCTTTTCCATTAGCATATGTAATTAAGTTTGATGGTCGATCATTCGATGCATGCAATTTACACTTAATACACCCAATAAGAAGAAGATATGTTGTAGAAAATTTAAAACGTGACAAACTCACATTGCCATACAATTCAATATCTAAATATAACATAAGTCAAGTTAGAGGATTATTGCTAGATATAGCAATTAATGAGTGGGATACTGCATCCATGCTACCTGTTGAAGACTTCGTATCAATCAAAGAAGGTAAACCTAGCAGTTTAAGTGCTAAGGATATCTGGAAAACAAATAATAGATCATTTAGAAAAATGTTGCGTGGAGCAAGGATCTATAAAGGATACGGCAAACATGATTCTAACTTTAAAGGTTAAATAAAATGGCACAACCCGCTCGCATCGCAAAAAAATCAGAATTCTTTAGAGCTTTTAGACAGGCTGATGTAACGAATAAAGACAATCAAGTTTACGTATCACCTCCCAATCAGATTGTAGTTAAGACTGGATCTAAAGGTTCACAAACTACAGAGAGTGTGCAATATGTAACTGTACACGACCCTGGAACTAATGAAACTCTAATATACGAGCAAGACTATGTTCTCGGAGCACAACAAAAACTAGATCCTGACAAATTAATTGCAACAAGAAATGCGGATGGCAGCTATGAACCATCAACATATGCTTCTGGAAGTGATTTTAATTCAAGTGTTGCAGATGCTATTATAAACAATAAAGATACTCTCTCTGGTTTAGAGGCACAAAGAAGATATACTATTCAGAGTGCATTGAAAACCAAAAACGGAAAAAATCCCACTGCTGCAGAACTTGCAACAGCACTAGGAACAAGTGTAGAGGAAGAAGCAGACGATCTCCCAGATCCACCACCTGGAGAGAATGACAGAGACACTGGTGGGGACGATAGTAGTGATGAAAATGATGGTAGCACTGCTGCTACCACTGAGAGGAACGACCTATCTGGAACAAATGGACAAATTGTTGGTCAAACATCTAGTCAAGCATCTTTAACATCAGATGTAGTCTATCCAACTGCGAGAGCAGAATCGATGGCCAGTGATTACATAAGATTTTCTTCTTTAGAATATAAACCAGCGACTTACAGCAAAGGCACTTTTAGTTTTGGAAAACAAAAAAATCAAAAAATAGGGAAGTCTGTATATCTACCCATTCAAGGTAGTATAACAGATTCAAATGGTGTTGGATGGAATGAAGATACAATAACTCCTCTTCAAATTGCTGGTGCTGAAATTGCAGGTACAGCAATACAAGATGGACCTGCGGCAGCAATTAACGCACTTCAGGGGCAGCTTGGAAAAGTAAGTGGTTTTAGTGGAGATGCTCAAAAGTATGTTGTTAAGGCAGCAACAGAAGCTGCAATTGGTGCAAATATCTTTCCAAGAACAGAACGTGCTATTTTTAACCCTAACGTAGAGTTATTGTTCAATGGTCCTCAACTTAGAGCGTTTACATTCCAATTTAAGTTAACTCCAAGAAGTGCAGATGAAGATAGAAATGTAAAGCAAATTATTAAATTCTTTAAAATAAATATGTCAGCGAAGACAACTCAATCTGAGTTGTTTTTAAAAGCACCCAACGTATTCCGAATAGAATACTTATACAGAGACGGAGCTCACCCTGGTATAAATCTTATTAAAGACTGTGCTCTACAAAATTTCTCAGTAGATTATACTCCAGATGGCACTTACATGACATTACCTAATGGTGGTATGTTCTCATACGCCCTTACAATGTCATTCATGGAACTTCTGCCAATTTACTCCACAGATTATGATGAAGGCGAAGCCGCAAATCACCCAATCGGATATTAAACAATGGCAAATTATTTCAGTCATATACCATTTTTAGCATACGTCTCTAGAGATCAAGAGAGAAACTCTCTTAATGACTATACTGTCGTTAAAAATCTTTTTAAGCGTGGCAAGATCCGTTCGGACATTTTTCAAAATGTAAGTTACTTTAATAAGTATCAGATTATAGGTGATGAAAGACCTGATCAAATTGCTAATAAAATTTATGGTGACTCAACATTAGATTGGGTAGTTTTACTGGCAAATAATATTCAAAACCTTTATGATGAATGGCCAAAGACTCAAGTTGCCTTTGATAAGCACATGCTTCAAAAATATGGATCATATGAAAAATTATATTCAACTCATCACTACGAGACTATAAAGAAAACAACAGAAGATGGTCATATTATTGTAGAAACTGGTATTGAAGTCAATGAAGGATTCTTCAAAGCTCCAGAGTATGATATAGAGAGAGATCAAAGTATTATTCTTCCTTCCGAAGTAGAAGGTATATTTGCAACGGCAACAGCAACAGTAAATCAACAGTCAGGACAACTTACGTCACTCTTATTAGCAAACGCTGGAGCTGGATACACCGAAACTGCAGCAGTTGATATTGATCCTCCACCAACTCCAAGAGTTGGCATAATTACGGTATCTTTAAATCCACCCCCAGATGATAGAGAAGTTGGTCCATTCACACTCCTTGATGCTGGTGGAGGTTATACATATCAACCTATAGTAACGTTTAGTGACCCACCACCAACAATTCCACCACAATTAGAAGCAGTCATTGGTACTGGAGGAACTATTGCAAGTGTAGGAATTACATCTGCTGGTGAGGGTTATACGTTTACACCCATAATTACATTCCCACCACCACCAAATATTATTGAAAGTGCAATATTTGAATCTGCTTCACCCTTCACGATGGAGAGTGGATTTGAAGGTATGTTTTTGGATGCTCTTGGCAAACAATTATTTACTGCTCATGGAGCAAACTCATATACTGTAGGTAAGATTCAAAAGTATGACATGACCACATCTCATGATATGTCAACGGGTAGTTTTACACAAGAGTTAATATTAAATATAAACGCATTAACGTTTGAATACGCTACCTGTGTCGAATTTAAACCTGATGGTTCAAGGATGTATGTTAGTGGTTTAACAAACTCTGGTAACAAAGTAGCACAATATGATTTATCAACTCCATGGGATCTTAGTACAGCAGTTTTAGATGTCTCTATAAGTATGCCAGCAGTATCTTCTGTAAGAATGCAGGATACTGGTGAGCACATGTTTATATTAGATGTTCAAGATCCCGATACTCTTAAAAAGTATGAGATGGTTACTCCATGGGATATTGGATCAATGTTCCCATTACCAGTACAAACTCAAAACATAGCAATAATAACTCAACCAGCAGAGTCATCAATTCGTGGATTATCATTCAAGGATGATGGATCTAAAATGTATGTCTCTGGAACAGACAATAACTCTTTGTCTGTAATTACTTTAGGAACTAACTGGGATCTAAACAGTCTAACACTTTTGGGAGTGTTGAACGTACAATCTGCTAGTGGTGACTCAACACCATTAGATACATACACCAATTTTACAGAAACCTTATTTTTTGTTGGTGGTGGTATTAATAGAAAAGTATATACCTATAATACTGATGTTACTGCCGCTGCAACAGCGACTGTTGGTATTGGTACTAGAGCAGAGACTATTGTTAACGTAACCGTCACAAAACCAGGTTCTGGTTATACAACTGCTCCATTACCAACGATTCAAATACAACCACCCATCCCACACAGAACAGCAACGGGATACGTAACTATTGATAAAGGTGTTGTTGCAAATCTTGTAATGCAAGATCGTGGGTATAACTATAGAACACCACCAACAGTAACAATAGAAGAACCTCTCTTCCCAATTACGGCAGAAGGATTTGCAAAAGTAGAGAATGGAGAAATTAAAGAACTCAGTCTCATAAATCCTGGAAGAGGATACTCAGCAATTCCAAATATAACATTTAGCAAACCAGGTCCTTTATACACTCCAGCAGCTAATGAAGTGTATGAGAAAGGAGGACAAGAATGGAAGTTTGATGGATATAACTGGAGAAGAAGACTTAGTTATGGAACTGTTTTCTATGATAACACAACCAACGAATTGGTGGAAATTCCAGGAAAACTTGCATCTCAATCAGTATCAAACTACACATATGAAGAACGTTTAGAGAACAATAAGAGAAATATTTTTATACTCAAACCAGATCTACTATCATTAGTATTTAATGATATGGATAATATTATGCCATACAAAAAAGGTTCTGGACAATATGTGTCCGAGAACCTTAAGAGAGGGGATAACCCCAGATTGTATGACTAATTCACATCAACTTTCAGCAAGTTTCTGAAAGTAACTCATAGGATCTTCATCATCACTAGATGAAGATTTCGCCATAATATCAGGATCATTAAATCCACCAGATGGGGGAAGATCACTGAGTTGCTGCTTCATTTCAGAAGGCAGTTCAGACTCCTGTTGGCGATTGCCAAAACTAGGAGTAAAATTACCACGCATATTATCCTCGTTCTCAACCTCTTCATCCTGAGGACGAGCCTTGCCCTTACGACCAAGAACATAATCCAGACGAGTCTGAAGTTGTTCGTATGTCTTAAACTGATCTTCAGCAGTCATTGCCGAAAGAGAATACTCCTTCTTCCAAAGTGCTTCAAGAGCATCATCATCGTCTAGCAGGGTAGCAAGACTATCAAATTCAGACTTATCATAATTCCAATACCCATCAACTTTACGAATCTTCAGTTTGAAGTTCGCACCTTGCCAAAAATCAAAGGGATTGATAGGACTCTCATCCTCAAACTCAGGTTGCATGGCTGCCATGATCTTATCAAAGATCTTCTTACCAAACTTAAACAGGAAGACCTGCCCTTCGTTATGGGGATTAGTGGGATCCTTTACAACATAGATATTGCTGTAATAGGACAGTTTGCGTTTTTGTTTGCGTACAATCTCTTTATCTCCATCGTTGCCACTGTTCCAAAGAGTACGATTATGCTCAGACACAGGGTCCTTTTGACCAAGAGTAGTCAAAGAGTTTTCAATGTACCAACCACCAGGTCCTTGGAATCCATGGGAGTACATCTTTACCCAAGGAAGATCTTCACCGTCAGGGGCAGGAAGGAATCGAATAACGGCATAACCATTACCCGTTTTGTCCATTTCTGGTTTCCAGAGACGATCATCACCGCCACTAGAATTACTGTTCATCTTCTCAACTTCTTTGACCAGTTTAGATGTCAAAGATCCAAGAGAGGATTGTTTTTTGAGATTTGCAAAAGACATTCGGATTACCTCGTATTTGTTGTATTCGGCTTGTGTGTACCCTCAGGGCACTTGCGGCGAGTACGGACCTATATTAGTGCAAGTGCCCATGGTTGTCAATCAAGATTTCAAGTCTTCTCAACCTGATCTTTCATATGTTCAACTAACTTCTCCATATTACTAAAAATAAGGTTCATGTCCATATCAGATGGCATACCAAGCATGACAGCAGACTTAGCGATATGTTCCTTCATCTTTTTTGCCTCAGGATCATCTGATAGAGATAATCTAGCATAAAGAACTTTTTGCTTGTCAATAAGGGTCTTCAGTAATTCTACATGATCAAGCTTATCCTGCCTGTTCATCGTGTAAAAACTAAACATCTTATTATACAGTTTTTCTTGTAACTCATTGATGTGAACAATTTCTGCCCTTACAAGATCTGAATCAAAAAACGTCATAAAACGCAGTCCTTTAAAATCTTACGAAATCTGAATATATCGATATTTAGGAAAGAATCATACTTCTTCATTGTCTTGGAAACCGTCTCCCAGACGGGATCTTCCAATTTTTTATCAAAATCTTGCATAAACCCCAAAATTCGGTTTAAAATAATCAACGTCTCTATTGATATGTGTCCCTGAAGGTGCAATTTAAGCACTTTTGGATGTTGACCATTTTTTACGGAAAATAGAGAATCTAAATCGGTATTTACGATCATATTCTCAACCTCTTCTCTAAAAAGATAGCTGAGACTTTGAATTCTCTTCTGCCAACTAATGTATGCAGATTCACCCTCTCGGATCATTTCCCCAATCCAGGTGCTGTCACCAGACGCGACAAAATTTGATACAAAGAAGTCAACGACTTCTCGATCATTTTTTTGCCTACTCATCTTCTCAAACCAATACCTATCTTTTCGTTTATAGAAGGATTGTAGGGAAGCACGAGTTTTACCACAATATTTGTGGTAGTCGTATTTATCTTTTGTGAAGTGATTCTTCAATCCCAGATAAGTTTTATATACGTCAAAGGGAGTCATTTTAACAAAAAGGGTTTTCACGAAATTTTCCCAGAGATAAATTTTCCGACTTTTTCTGAATTAAAAGATCAATTTTGCCCTGGAGGTTCTCTTAAGAAAGTTTAACTCCGTTGCATCACATTTAATTTTTTCTTTAAGTGGTTTAGAGATTAGTTTAGGAACTGACTCTAGATCAATACTATTACAATCACAAAAGTGAATGATAGCTTCAATATAGTTCATCTCCCTATTGTCTCGCACAAGTACTTCAATTTCTTGTGCAAATTTAGTAGGACAGAAGAACTTTTTTTCTAGTGCCTTTTCAAACTCATCTTCGATTTTACTGGGCATATGTTTCCAGTTTGTAGTTAAGAAATTCTCTAATGTATTCCTGTAAAAGGTTAATGTATTTGGTTTTGTCATACTCTTCATAAACAACGCAGTCTCCATTTTCACATGCCATAATAATGACAAGTTTTTTTACACTGATACCAGTGAGTTCGTAAAGCATACACCCATAAGCCATGCACTGAACAAAGTAATGTTCAATCCACTCCACTGGTTTAGGTTTTTTTGATGTCTTAAAATCAATGATTGCTAATTCACCATTGAATTCAGCAATACAATCAACCGTGCCCGCGATTCCTAGCACCTTACTATATAGAGAACTTTCTAGAGCATGTATATTAGTTATCTTATTAAGATCTGGTTTGGCGATCTTAAAAAGATAATCTGACAACGGTTGGACCTTTGGCAGATCTTCATTCTTTAAATAATGCTCAGTCAAAGTATGCATGTCAGTACCACGACTCGTGGACTGCTTGGTGATCTTATCCGCCTTTGCATTTCCAACTTTTTTTCTCCAGTTAATAAAAATCTCACGATTTTTATGACTAGTAACAGAAGTGATGGAGACCAACTTAATGAGATCTCCATCATCAGGAACAGAATAATATCGAACTCCATCAAGTGTCTCTCGTTGGAGAGATGGGAGGTTCAATTCAACATGATTAAACATCAAAGACCTAATTCGTGTTTTGCAATGAGGTATTCTTTACAAAGACCAGAGCGAACAATATCATCAAGACCAAACTCAATAATATCAAACGAAGGCATGACCCTAAGGATCTTCATAAAGTCTACAATTCCATTTCTTTCATTGGTCTTCTGCAAATCAGATTGAGTTGCATCACCACAGAAACAAATTTTTGTGTGCTCACCTGCCCTTGTAATTATACTATCAAGTTCATGAAAATTCAAGTTTTGAAATTCATCAACAATAATAATAGCTTTATCAAGGGTTGTTCCCCTAAGAAAAGAAGTAGACCAAAAACTTACGCTGCCCTGAGTTTTTAAGTTACCATACAGCATCTCAAATTCAGCATCAGATGCCATCTGGAACATGTATTTGACCATGTTCTTGTATGGAATTTGATAGATGTCTGCCTTATCTTCATGAGTTCCAGGAAGGAATCCAATTTCTCTAGTAGCAACTAAAGAACGAACGATATAAATCTTCTCGTAAGGTGTATTCTCATCAAGAACATCTCGCAAGGCGTTGTAAAAAGTAATAAACGTCTTACCAGTTCCAGCACAACCGTATGCTACAAGATTTTTATCATTACTATATGATTCATACAGTATTGCTTGATTATCTGTAAGTGGTTCGATGTCAAGTAAAAAGTCCGTGTTAATTGGTTTCTTCCTTTTCATCTGCTTAGCAGTCATGCCAACACCAATTTGTTGCAGTTCAGTCTTTCTCTTTCTTGCCATAAAATTTAACTTTAAGATGAGTGAGAGTGGTGGGGATAATATTTATGATCGATGTCAAAGTTTTTTAACTGTGGATCCAGGTGCTGTTTGTGCTTTAGCAAGAACCTCATTCCATTCGGGTCTTTGCTTGATCAGTCTGGTTTGCCAATCACTAATTTCAACTCCCAGACCAGGTGAATTATCAGGTGTAAAAAACCTTTCCCAATCTGGATTGTCAATCTTCCACTGATCCCATTCATGAACACTCATCTTCACTTCTTTGGTCTCACCAGTCTCCTTATGCTTAATGGGGTACGTTGCCATTACTTCCACTCCAGTGCTTCTGATATGATCGGGAACTGCTCAATGAAGATGGCACGAATGTCTCCAGCAAGTTCCATGTGTTCTTTTTGTGTACCATTAGCGGTACGCAAATCCAAATAATGTGCCCATGACCGAACATTTCCGCTCATGTAGAGTCTAGTTTGTGTGTTTTGTGGGAGCACAAAACGAGCACATTCCTTTGCCACACCCTTGTCAAGCAGGGCATTATAGACTTCAAGACTCTGTTGAAAGTGATTCTCAATCATCGCTTCCAAGTATGCTTTATCGCGTGGATTAATATCATCAATAGAGTTTTGACGATTCTTTGTATCCTGACGACGAAGATCTGGAATGGGAATTTCTAATTGAAGTTCCTTACTATCAGCATAGCGTTGTGAAAACTGTTGATATGTAAATGAACGGTGCCTCAGCACTTGAGTTGCCACTGCCAGTGATGTATTTAGTTCCACTGTCATGAACGCATGCTCAAAAATACTCCAATGACGATGCTTAATACAATACTTTAGGAGTCCAGCAAAACTATCGTTATCCTGGTTCTTAGGGTTTGAAACACGGGCACAGTATGCAATTTGCTTCTCCGCATCGGGAGTAACACTGATAAGTTTTGCGCTCATTTAATCCTCCAAATAATTTTTAAAAATTTCCAATGCACTATCCCAGTCAATAAATTGTTGTCTCTGATTTACTGGAACAAAACAGAGAGTCCATCTTCCAAATGGTGTTGGATTAGTTGTTCCATGAAGAACACCAACGTTTACTAAACTGGGACGATTTGTATTTACTTCGTACAGAAGTTCACAATCTTCTTCCTTTGCCCAAAGATTGTCATGATGTTCGGTGGTGTGTTCACCATACCCATCCATTTTTTTCCTGTAAGCTTTATCAGACTTCCACCATTGTATCATACCTTCTTCTGGACCCCAAGTAATATTAATCTTGGCATGATTTGTGTACATACCATGATCAGTATGAATTGGAATCTTTGAGTATGGTGGTGTGTAAAAAACTTCTTTTAACATCAATATTAATCCCAGATCATCCATAAAATATTCCATTGGATAAAATGGATAGTCATTGATATAAAAATGCTTAACTTTATCACCCTGCTCCTTAAAGATAGGTAATGGGGCGATAGTAAATGGTAAATTTAAATACCTATGGTAACAATTAGTCTCAGTCTCCATCATCATCGTTAAAAATTTCGTCGTAGTCTGAGATAAGTGCAGGATATGATGCAGGATCATCAAAGTTCTCCCGCTTATCTGTATATGCACTAATGTCAGAGTAAACTTCGGTCTCAATCTCTTCGACTAATTCTCTTAGTTTACAAACCAATTCCTTTAGTTTACCTCTATCCATACAGATTAATAGTACTGCTTCTATTATAGTACAAAAAAAGAGGGGTCGCAACCCCTCTCAATAAGTAAGTAAGTTAATCACTTGCTATAGGTTTTACCACGATAGCAGAATGTGCCATGGGTTTCCTTCGAGTCCACACAACGTGTATCATACTCAACACCACGATATGTAGTGTGACTAATCTGTGCGTCGTGTAGTGCAGATGCTTTGTTGATCTGCTTACGAATCATGTTTAACGTGTTCATTTGTCAGTCTCCTGAAGTTAGGGTTTTTAATCCCCGTTCCTTCAGTCGTGTGCGTCCCATGGGTAGCATTCAGGTGTTGATTCCTTCATGACCTCAATCAATTCCACCTTGTATTCAGGAGGAATATTCTCATTTGCTCTCATCCGAATCATAATTGAATCGGCTTGTTGGCAGGTGAGTGATGAATAGAATAATAATTCTAACATGGGATGAACGGCTCCGTTCCGCGACTTACTTGCGTCCCACAGAGTGGGATGAACGACAGGTCTTATTATAGACCTCATACACTATTTAGTCAAGTAAGTTAGTATACCGTGACACAGTTTTACAGAAGTAACTGTGATGATGGTACAATGGGATCACACATCATCAATTTTTTACACTCACGATAGAATTCTTTTCTTTTTTTAGTAGGAAAGTCATATGGATGAGTCCGTCTTTTTATATCACTATAAAATTCTAAGATTAATTTTTTAAATTGATGATGGGTATTCCGAACTGCAAGCGTTGTATCATTACAAAATTTATAATCAAATAATTTATTAACATACTCATAATGTTCCTCCACAGTTGGATGCCCTTCATTATAGTACTTGTGGAGTTCTTTACAGTCTCGATCATACTTATTACTCATATCATCATTCCATATAAGATTATAAAAGTCAATCGATATTTTATTAACTACATCCTCATACATGAGACTTAATTTATTGTCATTAAATTCTTCATGACAAATTTTACTCATAGATAAAAAATGATATTGTGTTTTACTAGACAACAAACTATCAATTAATTTTATATAAGACAGATCTCTCATTAAAAAGTGTGTTCGATCTGCAATTTCATTGACAAGTTTTTTACTGTAGTAAGAGTTGTTGTATATATTTCCACCCGTAAACCACCCATCACCTTTCCATCTATCTTCCCTACTAATGCTAGTCCAACAAACTATGACTAGATCATTACTATTAAATTTATAGACCTGATCTACCTGGGATATTACATTTGCAATGTAAGCATTACCAGCTCCAGATCTACCAAAATTATAGAACTCACATCCATGTAGCAATTGCAATTCATATCCCAGTATGTTTGCCCAAGTTGCCCAATCATGCGAAGTAAAACTGCACCCAAAAGTAAATAACCTTTTAGGTACAGTTTCATATAGTCTTCTCATTTCAAACAAACATACCCTTGTCACTCATATAGTGCAATGTATCATGCATGTTACCAAGGTGTTTAGCACCAATAGAAACTTGCGGATATGTAGCTTCTTCTCCAAACTCTGCTTCAAATGCTCTTTGAGTAAAATGTTCGTTAAGTTTATACTCCAAGAATTCCCCACCCATCGACTTAAGTAGTGCAGCAATACGCTCACACTCTTGACTACCGTTAGAATAGATTACTGCTGTCATTTGTTTTTGTGATCGTATTCAATTACAATTTTTTGATGTTGAGTCTTTTTATCGGTGCAAATATAATGAGTTGCTTCACCACCCAATATTCTGCATATATTATCTAGTTGTATCTGAAGTGCAAATTTAGAACTATCATCTACAAGGTTACTAGTAATTGCATTGTTAGTTTCTTCCCGTCGTTTTTCAGTCACGTTGTCTCCAGTCATCTGGTTTGTCTCGTTGGAACCAATCTTTGATGTCATCAGCACTAGTGAACCCTGTTTTATGATTGGATGGATCGGGGTCACCTAAACCCATCCTATTCAGAAAATCATCGGTACTACCTTCCTCAATATCTTGAGCAGCTTGGCGTCGTGCTTGCTTCAACCAATCCCTAGCAAGTGTGTGTGCCTTTGCTAGTTTCTCTGCCCAGATCATATCATCTAGTTTTACTTCTTCCTTGTTAGCAATCTTCTTACAGATAAATTCTAGTCTTAGTCTGTATTTCGTAGATAACATATTACTCTCGTAGTTTTGATTCTAGATCAGAAAGTTTGGTAAACTCTTTATGTGCAGTCTCTTGACGTTCGCACACAATATTTAGAATATCATTCAAAATGACCTGGTTATCAATATCTTCATCCAGATACTTATCCAGTGCTTCTTTTAAATATCTAAACCTATGCCACTCAGGACTGTAGGGTTTATATGTCATAATAAAAAAACATTTTCATACGGTACATTATAAACAAGTCAAAGAGCATTGTCAATGCTCCTTATACTTGTCAGGATTTTTCTCAACATCGTAAATATAGTACATAAAAGGAACTAATAGGAGACCCCCCATAATCGATCCAACTAAAGCAGGGTCAATAAAAATGAAGAATTTATGTATTAGTAGCATCTTCTTCTCCGCCGTAATTATCGAGCAAATCTTTAACACGAGTCTCAGTGCCAGAGAGATTTTTTATCTCATACAGAGGAGACTTCATATACTTTTTGAGATGTTTATATTCTTTAATTAGTTTTTCGATTTCTTCTTTTTGAATAATAACTTTGGCTTTACCATCACCAACGCCTTGACCAAATCCATTTGACATGTTGATCACCTACTTCTTTTTATCTGCTGGGTTGTTCCACAGTTTAGGACTAATTCTACCCTCAGTTTGAGTCATATTCAAAAGATCTTTACGATACTTATCATAGTATTCATCAAAGATATCTACACGCCCTGCAGCAGTGACAATATCAAATTTTGTTATACCGTCTTGAAGATACTCAACCAAAAAAGCATTTGTTGGAAGTGTTTTGTCTTCAGCAGCAGTAGGATCACATTCCTTTTGGATAATTCTACAACCTTTTCCCATTAAGATCTTCCTCCCCAATTAATATCTGAATATGCTTCAGCAATAGCAGCCCGTGTAATCTTATATTTGGTTTGCAATTTTTTATCTTTAACTAAAACCATGATCTCTGCTTCTCTAGGATGAAGTCCTTCAAGCATTTGAATGAACATGGTTTCTCTACGAAGACTAGTCAGAGAGGGATTACCACCCTGAAGATAATTATAAAAATTTTGCCACTCTTTACGAATGGAAGTTGCTCTTTGTCTAACAACCTCATTCATTTTAGACAATCCTTCGACAGTATTTAATTTTTCTAAAGATGCTGACAAAGACTCGTTTGCTGCTGATTGTTCCTCTACTCTAGAATATGGTACTTCTCCAGGCGGGAGAGCAGAGATTGCGGTATCGTCAAAGTTCCAAATAAAGAGGGCAACCAATCCCTCATTGCGATACTTTTGCAAAACTTCTACCTTTTTTGCAGTAGATCTTTGCTTGACTACTAATTCAAGAATCTCATGTTGAAATGGATTTGGTTGTAATTCAGGAATAGGGTTACTACTCTTCGTCGTCGTACTCTTCTGTGCCATCAGTGTGTTCAATCCTCAAAGCTAAAATTTCATCGGGAAGTATATTCCCATTTTCGTCAAACATCTCTGGATGTGTGTAGACTATATTTGGAGCGCTTTCATATACGTAAGAACGTACAAACCATCCAACTAATCCACCCACAATTAAAGAGATTATGCAAAACAAGGCGGAAAAAGTAAGTGCTATAGCTAACATTGGTCTAACTCCTGATACTACCTTTTACTAATCGTAAAACTTAATTCAAAATTAAACTGTATCTCCCGCTTAAGAAGAGAGATAATCTTGCCAAACTTCAACCCAAATGTTTTAGGTTCTGGCACATCCCTCCTGCTGCGGTGCCGCAACATTAACTCAAATCCTCTATTAATTTCAGAAGATTCTTCTGGTTTATTTAGATAACTTTTTCCTTCTTCCTGGTTTTTTGTCATTGCTGTATCTCCAAGCGTCTTCAAGAATACCATAAAGATATTCTTTTATTTTTCTTGCTTGTGGTTTTGGAATGTGACCGTAACCTTCTCGCAATTGCTTGTGAGTATCGTCTTGACCACCCTGAAGATATCCTTCAAGATCCAGAATCAACAAATTAATTTCTGCTGCCGTTTTACTTTCGATAAAATCATCAGCATGTCGGCGTTTTGCATTATATATTTTTAGATAGTCATACATTTTAAGTACAAACTTACCTTCAAAGGCAAAATCGATTGCTTTCTCTACGTCGTAGTAGAGTGTAACAAACTCAACGTCCTCTTCCATTAGTGCAGAAACCATTGTAAAATTATATATCAAAGATTGGATTTAAACAACCTCTTATTCTCAAAAAACCATAAGTAATCGAGCAAAGAGGAGCATAATGTATTCAGAGCATCCTCTGGCGCTTCTACCAAAGGTTCACCTGCTAAATTAAAACTTGTGTTTAGTAAGATACCATGCCCTGTTATATTTTTAAACTCTAGGAGAAGGTCATGTAAGAAATGATCTGAATTTACGGTTTGAATTCTACAAGTACCATCAACATGAGTTACACCAGGAATTATATCAGATATCACAGGAAAGCAAGATGTCATGTGTGGATTTGGAATTACATTGTCAAAGTATAAGTGAGCATCAGACTCTAGAACCATAGCAGCAAAGGGTCTATACCACTCCCTCTTCTTTATCTTGTTCACTATGTCCTTTGCCTCTGGATTAAGAGCATTGAATAGTATAGATCTATTTCCCAATGCCCTCTGACCCGCCTCTGCCTGCCCGTAGAAGACCGCTACAGATCGATTCTTAGATAAGAGTATAGCAACATCTTTTATCGATGCTCTAATGACTTTACAGTCTTTGTGTGCAACTGGGGCATGATGAAGAACTCCATGATAACTCGTAGTTACTTCAGGATAAATCTTCATGTCTTTAGTTTTGCATCGATATGTATATAAGCAAGTACCAATTGACAAATTGCTATCATCACATACAGGATCAAAATAAAAATTTATATCAGGATATTTTTGCAACAACTCATAATTGGTGATGATATTCATAGCATATCCACCACTGATACAAACATTTTTTATACCAGTAAGGGAGACATACTTATCAACAATGTCTATGACTTGCTCTTGACACTGGCGTTGAACTTCATGACAAAAATTAGCAAATGGTTGATAATTATCCTCAGTCATTTGTAACATACTGGATGAATCATATGCCTCTGTAAACAGTTGTCTCAACAGTTTAGGATAGTCCTTAAAGTATTGTTTTATATTCTTATAAACATCCTCACCCCTCAAGTTAAAGTTTGGAATTGATTTACCATATGAAGACAGTCCCATTGCCTTGCCACAATTATCTGGGTCAGATCCTATCGCTATTGCAGCACAATTATAAAGATTACCAATATCTATTAGTCCATGATAAATTTTATGCATCTCAAAATCAACATCCTGCTTCGTCTTCATGCATACACTAGTATTATCATCAAGTTTAGACATGTATCTTTTATATAATGGTTTAAATCTATGTGGATATGAAACCTCATAAACACTAGTGCATTCATATGCCTCTACGGGTTTATTATCCACACCTCTAAGAAAAGCTCCCGCAGAATCAATAGTTATCACTAAAGATTTTTTAAACCCACTAGCATAAAAAGCATGTGCTGCATGAAATAAATGATGATGACCTTCAGGTTCCACCATAGTACAACTTGGTGCATAACTCAGAAGTTCATAATCTTGTCTAATCTTTACCTCTTTAGATTCACCATTAGAAAAAAGTAAGTAATCAAGATCATAAAATAAATTATTTTTCCTTGCTACCTCTATCAATACATCATAATTGTTGTCATGTTTTACTTTAGTATATCTCTCAGACTTAAAATAAGTATCAACCACACCATCCTTTACGACACATAGTGATGCATCATGGCTACTACTTATACTCATTATTTTCATACTAAATACCTATTATTGAATACTTGTGATGGAAGTAAGGGATAAATTATTTGAGATATATGGTGACCTAACTCCTGTCGAACTTCCTAATTGGTTATCCCCTACCATAGAAGATAAGAAATCTTGTATAAAATCATATGTATGGAGGACTGATCGTCTCCGCAGAATAAGACTTTGTGAGTTGCACATATCTGGAAAGTTTATTGCCGAGTCTCTTGTTATATATCCAGACTTCCAATATGAAGCGCCAATATTTGGAACGGAATATGTAAAATGTGGTAGCGTAAAATATTTTGGTACAATTGATTTTCACCCACTAAAGGGTGGCAATAATTATCAAGAAAAGTATATCATACCATACCTAGGAGATCAACAAGATAGAATAAAAAATAAATCAAAAATTTATGATTTAGATACATACTTCTCAAAAAAACTCTGGATCAAATCAGATCAACAAGATTTTTATGGAGAGTACATAGATAAATTAGATTTATATCTCACAAGATATAAAGAATGCATAAAAAAATGTGAGCAAAATCATACTGCTCACATCTTCCAAAAAGGTTATGATCACCACCTATCATACACAGATCCTGCATACGGAATTATAAAGTCATACTATACAAAGGAATTTGCTAGAAAATATATCAACAACTTCTTATTTGACCTTGCCTAGACAAGTTTTTGTTCTCGGAGATACTTTACAGTCTCAGTACATCCACCAATAGTCTTATCATCTACGAGAACTTGTGGGAACGTAGTTCCTCTACCAAACTTCTCGTAGAATTCTTGCCGATCATAATCACGATCAAGTTTATATACAACATACTTTACTTCAGCAAGTTGCATGACTTGCTCGACCTTTGTGCAGTAAGGACAAAAGTCTTTGGAATAAACAGTGAACATAGTAAAATTAGATTCCGAATACGATCCACCCGTTGGATGCATCAGTGTAAATTAATTCAAAAGATGCTCCTTCAGTCTCTACTGTGAGATCAGAAGCATCTCCCATAATATTACTACCATTTCTATTAACGGTCAAGGTATTGGCGTCAGCAGCCTTCTTATAATCAATAATCCTAACCTTATCTCCTTGAGTAGGAGATGATGGCAAGGTTAAAGTCCAGGTTCCACCAGACATGTCAGCAAAAACTGTAGTGAATGAATCAATAGTTGTATTATTACTCAGTGTTCTGAAGTTTTTATCAACACCAAGAGCAGGCATCCATCGGGTAAGAGATGAGTTCCATACCTCAAGGTCACCTGTTACGGTATTACCTCTAAGTTGAGGAGTTGTAACTGTACCAACACCAATTTGACCCTTAATAAGCAGATCACCATTCGCTGCAATGTTACCACCTGCCATAACAGCAGTGGTTGCTGCACCAATTATAACCTGAGTTTGAGTGGCTCCAGTACCCACACGACCGATGGTTGCAATACCACTAGTACCATTACTCAGATCAATTTGATTTCCTATAATAGTATCGGCGGAGTAAACGTATCTCCACTTCTTACCGTCTTGACCTAAATCAAATGAATTAGTTGTGCCAGGAGTAACGTTAGAGTTAACATTAGCATCAAGAACAACTGCGTTCTCAGTACCAACACCAGTGTTAACTGTACCACCTTGGAAGGTTACTGTACCTGTAAACGTAGATACCCCAATAACCCCAAGGTTCTGCTGAACAGTAAGGTCATCAGTTATATTAACATCAGTAAGTTCTGTACTACCAACTACCTTCAGAGACTTGCCTGCAGGACTAGTAACACCAATAGATACTGCTCCCTTCACATAAGCATCTTGAGATTGCAGTGTCGCGCCAATGCCAACGTCTCCACTAAAGGCAGTAAAGTTCTCATAAAATCCGCTGAGAACAAAGTTTACCATCGGCTCAGAAGATCTGATGTAGATAACATCTCCACCAGATGCTCTTAAATCAACTCTAGAGTGAGTAGATCCCCGCTCTACAATGTAATTGTACTCAAGATAGTCTGTTGCAGTTGTTCCAAGACCAACTCTGACCTTAGTATCGAATGATCCTCTATTACAAACAAACAGATTACCTTTGAACTGCTTATAGTCTGTAGGAATAGTGAATAGTAAGGTACTGTTGTTGGCATTTGCCGCAGAGAATCCTTGTGCAAGGAATCCAGCATCCTCTCTATCCTCAGTCTCTGTGCCGAGAAGAGTAAACGTTACGCTAGTATGATCAGCACGTACAATTACACTCTCACCATCAGCAAAATATATAGTATCAGACTCAAAGTATTCATTAGGAGCAAGCATCCTATCAAATACAATATACCCCTTAGTGACATCAAAGTCAGATGCAGTACCCGTAGAGAGTCCTACGCGAAACTTAATTTCACTACTGGTTTGATTCGTTATATATACTTTACTTTCAACCAACTTGCCAGCGGGAGCGGTGTACAATACTTCGTTTTTTCCCGCTAAGGATGGTGTTATTATTGCTAATGATCCAGAAGCCATCGCGTTATATCCTGAAAGTTATTGCAGTAATATTATTTATTTGATATAATATTAAACAAAAAGACATGATCATTTTAACTGGGTCCTCTGGATTCATTGGTAGACATTTTGCAGAGAGACTAAAAGATGATGTAATGTTAGTAGACCAAGAAGATGCTTGGAGACTATTTAGAGATTTTGACGAGTGGAATAAAGTAGATCTAGTTATTCATCAAGGTGCAATATCTTCTACTACAGAAAAAGATTTACAAAAATTGTGGCACTTTAATGTAGGATTCTCATGTGCTCTCTTAAATAAAGCGATTGTATATGAGTTCCCAATTAAGTATGCATCGTCCGCATCAGTCTATGGGAATCAAAGCGTATATCAAAAATCTAAAACCTACAATCCTCTCAATCAATATGCAATCTCAAAGTTGCAGATAGATTATACTGTTATGGATAACATAGATCAGTTCTCCTTAGTTCAAGGATTCAGATACTTTAATGTGTATGGAAGTGGAGAAGAAGGTAAAGGCAATCAAGCAAGTCCAGTAAGTAAATTCACTAAAGAAGTTAAAGAAACTGGAGAATTAAATTTATTTAGTGGATCTAATAAATTCCTAAGAGATTTTATATGTGTAGATGATGTTGTAGATATTGTTCTGCACAACAATGCAGGTAGTGGCATTTATGATCTCGGCACTGGATCTCCAGTATCATTCCAGCACATTGCAGAACTGGTAACAAAAAAAGAGGGTGGCAAAATTAATACCATCCCATTTCCTGATCACTTGAAGGGCAAATATCAGTCCTACACATGTGCAGATATGTCATGGGCAGGACAATATAAATTTAAGACTGTTGAGGAATATCTACAAGTAAATTAAAACTAACTGTTCTACGCTCTGAAATACATTTTTGTTTGACCACCCAATGCATCAGTTTACTATCAAACAAAAATGTTTTACCATTAACTTGTTCTGGTCTGTGATGCTCATTGTTCCAAATAAATTCCAAAGAATGTAAATCATACCAGTCAGATTCCTTTGGCAAATCTAAAATAGTAATCCCCGATATATGCCCTGCATGGTCATGTGGAGGGGTATAATTATTTTCATAGTATCTATTTACCCAGGCATCAACAAATAAATCAGAAAACTGAGAGGTATTAAAGTATACTTGTGCGCTGTCAACATTATGTACTTTTAAATACTCTACCGCAGCACCAGCGATAAACTTTGTAAATCCAATATCATCCAGTTGTTGACCAGTCATGTATATAATTTCAAATCCTCTAGACAACAAGTCAGGAAAACCCTCAACCTTACTGTACTTGGAAGAGCAAATATCTTTAGTCTCCTGATTCATATCATCAACAAAAGTATTAAACTTCCTGAGAACATTATCAGGACACATGCATTCTAAAATGTATGGACCAAAAGGTCTTGTCAAGTCAATATCGTACATTAATCACCTTTAATAATTCTATAACTATCAGAATCAAAATGTTCAGTAGAGAATTCAAATAGTTCTGAATCTTCTAATGCAACCATTTGATGCTTCAATCCAACTGGGATATGAAATTTATCTCCAGGTTCTAAGACAAGTAGATCAGCAGTTGCTAGATCATTATCCCATCCATGATACACAGATAACAATCCACTTTGAAGATAAAATGTTTCATCCTTCACTTTATGATAATGCCAAGAGCATCTAAAACCTTTCTTAAAGAATAAAAGTTTGCCACAATAATCTTCGGTATTACAAATCCACTTCTCATATCCCCAACCCTTAGGAACATATTTAATTGAAGAAGTCATTAGAATTAACCGCTTTATCATCTATGTAGTAATCAGCAGAGGGTTTACCCATAATAAGTTCGTGATACTTACATCCCCACATCTTTAACTGACACTTGGTAAGTTCTTCCCAACGATGACCAGCAAGAGTAGCATTTCCCTTGTATGTCCCCATACCTCTTGCAGTAAAGTATTTAATATAATGACCTTCATCATAAAGTTTATTTACTGCTTCAATATTTTTTGTGATTGGAGAAGATGCCTCATACTTACATGTCTTACATAGACTGTCCTGCTCAGCAATTACACCATCAATATCAACAACATATGTTTTAGATTCAAATACTGTCATCTCTCTTTACCCAGGTATAAGGTTTTTAATTTATGTCTAGAAGTAGATTTAGTAGCAAAATAGTAATTTATTTTTGCCAACCCTATGGACGTACCAGCATCTGTTGATATTGGTTCCACATATAGTTTAACACCCTTCGGTAAGATTTTCAAATACTCATAATTAGCAACACAATTCAAAGCACAACCACCAGTAAGAACTATGTTGGTCTCACCAGTCACTTCTAATGTTCTGAGAATTAAGTTTGACATATATCTTTCAAAATCTTTTTGAACTCTATAAGCAAGGTTGGAGAACTTAACTTTAAGTTCATCATCAAGATCTATAAAGTTATTCACACCTCTCGGATATCTTACATATTCATATGGCAAAAACGTAAGTCCAAACCTATTTCTACAAAATAAATTAGTGTCTAAAGTAAAGTCATCATTAACAAAAGGTTTTATGTTTTCATCTTCCACACCATATGAAGATAACCCCATCAATTTACCAGAACCAAAGTCACCAAATCCAAAGTACTTTGATAGTGAATGATAAACCATACCAATACCAAAAGACAAATCATACTTATCAGCATCTAAGTATGTCGGAGTTAATCCAACACTATGCTTTTTGAATTGACTTGGATATGTACAAGAGAATATTGTCTCAACTTCTTGAACTTCTTTTTTATTTGGTAGAGGATTACCCATCCCATCGACAACTAAAACTGCTGCTCTAGCAAATCCAGAATTGTAAAACCCACAAGCAGCATGGAAGTCATGATGCAGTTCATAAAGCTCATATTGAATATCCTCAGAATCTCTTACGGATATTTCTTTTGCATATCTCTTTGATAATATACGAGTAAAAAACTCTGCATGATTTTTTAAATAATCTTTGTTATGTGGTTCATACAAACCAGATACTTGAATTTTCTTGTGTATATCTGGAGATATATCTATTTCCATGACTGATGTCAACGGATCAACGTCATGCTTGATTCCACTGTATCTCTCTTCCTCAATAAACCAATCAATCTCTCCACCAGTAACCTGACAAATAGATGCATCATGACTTACATGAGCACCAAGATAAGAGTACTTCTTCAACATAAGATCATCTCCACATCATTATCTGTTAAGGTATAACAACCATAATTTTGCACTGCAATTGCAGATGCTCTATTTGCAATTCTAATAGCAGTGGTGATGTCCTGATACTGTAAGAAAGAATATGCCAAAGCTGCTAAGAATGTATCCCCAGCACCAACAACATCAAATACCTTCACCTTCTCAGCAGGATATACATTTCCTTGATGCACCACACCATTCTCACCCAAAGTAACAATCAGTTGATTTTCATCAGGTTTCACTGTCAATTTATTATACTCCCTTTGATTTATCTTAAAGAACACATTTGGATAAGTAAAGAGTTCTGTCTTCTTTGTATCAATAAAAACAGGACCATCAAAATTTTGACAAAAGACTTCTAAATCCTTTTTAGATAAGTATCCCTTATCATAGTCAGATATTACAACAGCATCATACTGCATATGAACGAATGCAGATTTAACTTCAGATACTTTAAGAGAATCTATATCCTCTTCTTCATCTATCCTCAATAGTTGTTGGTTACTACTACTATCAACAATTCTTCTTTTAATAATTTGTTTTTTATTTGTGATATGATTTACACTGACACCAAAAGACTCTAGATTTGCCTTAACATTGGCAGACATGCCCTTTGAAGTTATTGTTTTACCATACTTCAATACAGGGATCGGTGCTTCTGGACTAATTCTTTCTACATCACCGTAGACATACTCATCATTACACGTCTCCCCTAGTAATAATATCTTGAATTGTTTTTGTTGTTGCATAATCATTTATTCTACTAAAGAATACTAACTCAGAAACGTACATGGATCCAATAACAGACTTACCTCGCCAATCAGATCCAACAACCATTACATCGGGTTGAATAAAATTAATCAGTGCTTCTAATTCAAAATCAGAATCAAACAAATGTACTTTATGTACTGATTTTAAATTTTCCAAGAAGAACTTTCTTTCTTCTTGATTATATATCGGTCTAGATGGTCCCTTCTTTTCAGACACCCTACGATCAGTATCTATGCCTACGTAAACTTTATCACCAAGAGACTTTGCAAAGTTTAAAAGTTCTAAATGTCCACGATGAAGTAGATCAAATGTACCATTGACAAAAACTTTTCTCATGAAAAAATTCTCTGCGTGTCGTGTTCAGATAACATAAAACTAAAGACCCATAAAATTCTATTTGTTTTACCAATGATCTCATCAACCTGATGCTCTGCAGAAGATACAATATACATCAAAAGATCTGTATCATTAACTTCCCAGGGTTCACCATCAATAATAGTGACACCACCAGATTCTGGTTTTTGAGTTATAAAGTTACAATGAACGGTATGAGTTTCTTCAAACCATACAGGATCTATATGTGGATGAACTGTTCCACCCTCAAAACTAATCTCTGTAATTATACCATTCTTTCCAACAGGTGACAATCCAAAATTTCTAAAGTCAAAAGTTTCAACAATACTACTCTGTATCTCATGAACCACATCTGGGTACTTAAAATTTGGATTAGATGATGCTGCGAAGTTGCCATGATCCTGATTCTCTATAAAGGGATTCATGTAATTCACCAGAGGATTGGCAAACCTAGTTGTTAATTTTGTATCCCTAATAAAATTAGAATCCATTCTAGGATCCATAAAGTGATCACTCTTATAATTTTGTGTGGTCCACAAATTTAATTGATCCCTTTGATCCTCAGTGATAAAATCTTTGAATGCTTTTACTAATTTCATTTTACACCATGACCAGAATAATAATCTATCCCCAAACTATCACCCCTTTTTATTTTTATTAAGCACTGCTGAATCCACTCTCGATGTAGGATTGACTTCTTATGCTTTTCTATTTCCTCATTATAAAAATTTTCTACAAGAATCCTTGCTTGATCAGTATCAACACCATCATTTTTTGGTTCAACTAATTCCTTATCTAAAAATTGAAGAATGAACATTGCCCAATTTTCTCCCTGGAACATAAAGTCACCCGAGACTGGAAGTGTATATGGATTATTCAAAGTCTCATTCTCATAAAACTTTTGAGTCTCTGACATTTTAAAAGTATCTTGAACATACTTCCAAAACTTTCCAGTCTCTCTCTTATTGTGAGAGTAATGCATACTTACAAAATCAATACAGTCTTCATAGAAATGAATCATCTTCATATTGAATAGTTCTGCATCAAGATCATTATAGCAATGTCCCTTTACTGCTTCTACAATCTCAATTGCACCTGCACATATCAATGCAATCCCAGTGCTTTCTAATGGTTCAATAAATCCACTAGACAATCCATTACAACAAACATTATCAACCCAAGAATTTTTATGGTAATAAGGTGTCCAATTTAAAACCTTTAGTGTATCCCTATTAACTCTACCATCCCAATAGTCAACGAAGAAATCTTTAGCTTCATCAATATCTGTAACAGATTTATTAAATACTAGTCCTGTCCCAATTCTACTTTGATTTGGAGTCTTCCAAATCCAACCATGTTCTACAGCAGAGCATGTTGTATATGGTCTCATCTCAGAATCCATATCAATATACTGAACAGGACCAGCAATAGCAGTGTCGCAAAATAATCTACCAGTACAATCCACACTATCTGGTTCTGACCCCAATAGTCTTCTCCAACCAGTACAGTCAATAAACAAATCAGATTCAATTACCTGTCCATCCTCAAGAGTGATAGAATTTAATCCCCCTTTTGAATTTCTATCAACATCTTTTACACCACATTTAACAAAACTAATTTTATTCGCAATCCTTTCCTTTATATAATTAACTAACTTGCCACAGTCAATATGATATGAATAGGTTGATATATTATCTGGATCAACTTTATTCTCTGTTACTCCTGGATTATATAATGCACAAGCATGAGTAAAATATTCAAGATCTTTATTCTTAGTCCAAAGATTTAAAAGATTAGTTTCAAGGAAATTAAATTCGGGGAAAGCAAATGGATGCCATAAGTTTTGACCTTCTTTTTGCCAGTCTTCAAAAAGAATACCACCTTTAAATGTAGCATCAATTTTACCTAACCAATCTTCAATTTCAAATCCACATCCCACCATAAACTGTTTGAAGCTAAGAATCGTCGCTTCACCAACCCCCACTGCCTCACTCTCAGATTTATCAATGAGAACTATTTGTGTACGTTTTAATTTTGCCTGCAAAAAAGCAGCGGTCATCCATCCAGATGTACCGCCACCAACAACAACAATACGATTAATTGGTCTCATTATTTTTAATGTTGATCATTTTACTGTACTCAGGTAAATATAAGTATTCAATTCCAGACTTTGCCAGAGTTCTACAAGCATCATCTAAAGTCTCAACTAACGGTTCTCCACCAAGATTAAAAGATGTATTAAAAATAATTGGACATCCAGTCTTCTTGTAGAAGGTTTCAATCAGATCATGATAATGTAAGTTTTGCTCTTTAGTTACCGTTTGAATTCTACAAGTGCCATCAACATGAATGATCGATGGAATCTTTTCTTCAATTCCATCTTGACATCTGACTGCATACATCATAAAAGGAGTCTCGTCCATACCACGGAGGTCAAACCAATCATGAACATGTTCTTGAAGAATTGATCCTGCAAAGGGACGGAAGTATTCTCTTCTCTTAATCTCATTGACATGATCTTTACCATTGGGATCTCTAGGATCATACAAAATAGATCTATTTCCAAGAGCACGGGGTCCCGCTTCAGACCTACCTTGGAACATTGCCACAATATTCTTATTGGTAATCAGTTCAACTACATCTTCATGAGTGGCGTCAGTTACAGAATCAGCATTATACTTATCTGCTGATCTTAAAATTTCGTCATCAGTGTACATATAAGAAAGTCCAGTATAAAGATTTTCAAGTTTTCCTCTAACATCCGTACTACCAGTTACCCTATGATATTGCAGAAGTGCAGCACCAATAGCAGTTCCAGCATCATTACTAACTGGTTCAACAAACAAATTAATACCTTCATCTTTTAATTGATCAAGATACCAATAATTCGCAACACAATTCAGACCATAACCACCAGAGAGAACAACATTCTTATTGCCACTAATATCAACTGCCTTACGAATGAGATCTAAGACCATTTGCTGCGATTCAGTTTGAATAGCATATGCAAGGTCTCTGCGATTCTCAAGCAGAGTTAGATCATCACAATCTGGTGGAGTGTAAAGGGATTCATATCTACCTTCATTTACAACTGCACCATTAGGATAAGTAGGAACAATAACATTTCTATCAGCAGTCTTCCATGATCCACCACCACCATCAGTGTAGATTGTAGGGACATTCTCATTAGGTTTCCCATATGGGAAAAGACCCATGGTCTTACCAGCTTCAATGGGTTGCCATCCACAATATTGTGTTACCGCTTCATATGCCTTGGTGATTCCAGCACTCTCATCAAGAATAAACTCATGAGTTCCTTCTTCACCTTCACTCGTACTATCCATCTCTTCGATTCTAGCAGATCCCCATGGTCCTCGACCCGCTTGATGCTTATATAGTGTCTTAAACTCTGAGGGATAGTCACATGAGAAGATAGTCTCAAGCTCCCAAGTCATCTCCTGGTCCATACCAATATTCATCGGCACAAAAGTTCCTGCCCCATCAACAACAAGTCCAACAGCACTTTCAAAACCCGACCGATAAAATGCACAAGCAGCATGCAATTTATGATGAGTTCTACTTAAATCAATAACTTGAGGATGATCATGAGGATCGACATGCCTATCAATCAATCCCAACTTTCTTGCCAAACCAGTGTACATATCGTCACCAGTAAAATCAATTGACCCTGCCTGACCCAAAGGTTGGGTGTGTGCAATCACAAGATAATCTAAACGATCAGTATATTCAAGAATTTTTACCATGGACGCTAATGGTCCACCATCATATTTACTTCTAGATAGTCTCTCCTCCTCAATAGATAAAACTAATTCACCATTGTGAAGTAGACACACTCCAGAGTTATGTCCACGGGCAATTGCTGCAATCCATTCTGACATATTAAAACCTCACTTAAGTTTTTGAAGAATATCTACTGTGTTTGCTTTGGATTTACCAAAACCTTTGTTAGTTACATCAAATTTAGACGTATCTGCTGATCTTAAATCTAACTGCGGCAACTTACTAATTTCTTGTTGTTTGTTTCCAGGTGATGCTGAACAAGATGAATAATCTTGTTGTGGAATAGTATAATTTCCAGTATATCCAACGGATTTACCCATCCTATTTTTGACCGACTTGACAACAGAATCAATCTGTTCTTCACTCATCTCCATTGCTTCATCGTTAAGTCTATCTTTAATCTCATCGATTGCAACTCTGATTGGAGAATAAACTCTTTTACCCTCTCCAATGTCAATGATATCAAAGTCTTTATGGTCGGGATAAGAAATATTTACAGGGAATGTTGAACCTGTAACTACAGTAGCAGTCTTATCAAGTGCTCTTGCAATATGCTGACCCATACTATCACACCCAAGAAGATGGTCAGCAGCATTAATAACACCTGCCCAGATTCTCATGTCACTGATCTGAGGTCTAGCAACTTTATATCTTGCTTTATCTTCATTCTCTTCCAGAGGGAAGTGAATCTCACTCATGATAACGACAGCATATTCTTTCTTCAATTCATTAATGATATTGACAATATTATTAACAGAAAAACTCCTAGAAGAAGTATCAATGATAAAGTCTTGTCCCACCTGCTCTATAGATCTACCAAACGGTTGAACTACTAAAACCTTATCTTTACCTGTCCCTGCTTTTACTTCCTCAACAATATTAAATCCTTGAACTATTTCTGCTTTGTTCAGAACTACAGTTGGTTTAGGAAGTTCTCTTGGTTCATCAAGTTCATTGATGAGAATATCAAATGCTTGTGCAAGACTACACTCTTGATTGTAATAATGCCAACATCTATAAGGTTCTGGACTAACACATTCTCTATGCTTAATCTCGTTTTCAAACAAACCCTTATGCCAATTATCAAAAACTTTTGTAGATAAAGTTGGATGACCTTTAAAGAAGTCGGTGCCTCCTTCGCATACAATAACAAAATCGTCATGCGTTTCCGCATACTTTTCAAATGCGGGGATAGCACAAATTACTCGACCAGCTCCACCGTTGATGAAGAACGCTTTAGACCTCATTTTTTTTCAACCTCAGGGTACTAATATTGCTATGACAATAGCATGATTTGATTTTATTTATCCCAATCAAAAAAACATTATTTGAGTGAGACGATCATATTCCGTATACATACCAGGTTGCATGATAGCACCATGCACCACATTTGCATCATAGAGTATCGCTCTATTATACTTCATTGGGCACACATATTGCAACTTTGGTTTAGGTTTTGGATTATCTTCCGTTGGGTTTTGAACTGTACAGAATCCAGTTCCTGGTACAGAATTCTCTTCACCATACTCTTCAGGAGTATTTAAAAATACTAAAGAAGCCCACTTATTATATGGTCCATCAACGTGGTATATGTCATCCCACCTACCAGAGTCAACAATCTCCTTGTCATTTGTAACATTAACAACAAATCGCATTAACTTCCATTTATTTGTAAAGTGCTCTTCATCAAATTCAATATGCCAATCCTCATGATTACATAGTTGTTTGAATACCCCCGATAGTTGAAGATATAATTCATCTAGAATTTCAGGTTCCTCTCTCCATACTCTTCTACCTATTGCACCAGAAAGACGTTTTTTATCAGTATATAAAGGAGAATCCAATGCTAGTTGTCTAACTTCATCTGGATTTTTATAAAAATTATCTATCACAAATATGGGTTTACTTATAATCTCTCTTGTATCATAATACACTCTCCCATCTTCTAAGGCATCCCATCGCATTTCTTTGATGTTGTCCTTCATCACTCCTAGGTCAGAATTAACTTCAAACATTATAGCAAAGGTATAGCACCAAAATTTTTAGTAGGTAAAGTAGGAAGAGTATGATCTTCCCTAGACATAATATCAAATCCTAAAGTTATTCTTTTACCAGAATACTTTCTTAAATTTACAACTCTATGTGCATGTTTACCAGGACCAAAATATATGTTACCACATTCATTATCAATAGTCCAATCCTCAAATTCGGTTGCAGTATCCTGAGGTTCTATGGATATGTAACCATGCCACAATGCCTTATGATTATGCCACCCAAGCACACCATCATAGTCTTGGTAGTTTAACCAAGACTGAATCCAGAGAATGCTTTCGGGCAATTGTTCTCTTACAATTTCCCTAACCTTTTCATAAATTCTATACATGTGTATAGAAGGAGAAGATACCCCAAAGATATTATAGTCAGTGTAAGCCCCCGTGGAATCGGAAAGACCATTACTCACTATGTGATCATGGGATATCTTCAGTTCTGTTATTATTTCTTGTTGGTTCTCTTTAATATAATCAAAGTTATACAGAATATAATTCATTCACTATAATTCAATTGCTTAATTATATATTATAGCACTATTCAGGATCGGGTTTGCCTGCCGCTGCGTCAGCGTACTTGGTCGCTGCACTTGGTTGAGTTGGGAACATGTGCGTAGCAATGTTAGGATCAATGCCTGCAAGATTTGTTGGCATATCTCTAAGTTTTTGTCTATACGCAGTCCATTCTGCTTTAAGTGCATCAGGAGCATCTGCAGGGAGATTGTTATCACTGGCATCAAGAGTTTTATCTCTTACCAGTTTAATATCCTCCCAGGTAACATCTCTCTCAGTTCCACAAATAGCTTCGCTTACAGATCTAGTTTTAACTACTATCTTACCAGTCTTAAGGTCCTTACTTACTTCTGAAGCCTCATAGATGTCGTTAGGTTTTGCTGGTGTCCAAACCATTAGACGGTCATATCCCTCGATAGCAGGGGATTGTGAATGAGGAGTAGAAGGTTCATCATACTCTACTTGTTTAGCGTCATCAATTGGTCCTCTTAATTGACAGATAAGAGGGTCGGTAGAACAATCTACTTCAAACCACTCTGCAACGTCCTCAGGAACAGGTCTACCGTCCACAATATCTTCTTCGGTTAAAGGACCGTACTTCTCTTTACCATCTGCACCCAGTTGGAGCCAGATTTTATCTGGACCATGGTACGTAAATTTACGTGTTTTTCCTGCAGACTGAGAATGGTCTACTTGGTATTCATTGGGGAGACCCAGATCAAATTCTATAGAAACTTGTGCCATGGTTATTACTACTTAAAAAGGTTGACTTACTTTTAATAATATTTATAGGAAACTAATCTTAACTAATCCAGGACCGCCAGTGGCTCCCTTGGCGCAGCAGCTACTACCACCACAATAGGTAGTCATACCACCCTGTCCACCGTGTCCATATGGAGATGTCCAGCAACCACAACGCTGCCAACACTCATGGATTTGAGCTTGAACTTGTGTACCAATAAATGGTGCAGGAGTTGGAGCGTGTGCTTGACAATGGCAATGACACTCAGCGATGTGACCATTGAATGCACCTCTATGGTTACCCATTCCAAAGTCACCACCATGAGCATTAGGATCCACACAACAGCGACCCCAGTCAGAGTGGCAAGCAGTGTTCCAAGAACCATTAGCACAACCACCAGTGCCACCGAGAGCACAGAAGTTAGACAGTCCAGTACCATTAACGTAAGATGAACATCCATCACACGCCACACATTCAACACTCTCGCATGGATAAGTACCACCAGCGCAAACTGTGTATGCATCGCCAGCAGTTACTGTAATAGTTTTGCTGTTATAGTATCCACCTTGAGCACCAGCAAAGTGCTGACATCTACCAGTAGAACATGCGCCATGTCCATTGCCACCTGCGCCCCACATTTCAAAATGAACTTTTCTTACACCTGCAGGAATAGTCCAAAGACAGCAACATCCTGTTGAGCAACGATTAGGAGATCCAAAAATCCACTTGACACACCAAGTGTCAAACACTCCAGTAGCAACAGCAGATTGTGGGATACTGCCATCAACTATGGATGCTGTTAAGATTTTTTTATAGCTAGAGTAAGATGCCATCTCTCGTTAAACCTCGTTATTAATAGTATTTATCAATAGTATGTAATTTTGACCAATCCTGGTCCGCCCATACCACCAGTACCACAACAGCTGCTGCCACCACAGTAAGATGTCATAGCACTCTGACCACCATGACCATATGGAACAGTCCAGCAACCACAACGCATCCAACAATAATTGATGGCCATTTGAACTTCAGTACCAATTCTTGGTGCAGAAGTTGATCTTGTGGTAGTTTTCCTACAATGGCACTGTCCCTGACCGAACGTCCAGTCTGCAGCACCGAATGCACCTCTATGACTGATAGTACCAAAGTCTCCGCCGTTGGCTCCTGCCTGTAAGCAGCAAGAATTTTCTGAGTGACATGCTGTTGACCAACTAGTGTTAGCACATCCACCAACACCACCAACAGCACAGAAGTTGCTTAAATTTGCTCCATTGACATAAGATGCACAACCAACACATCCAGTACATTCTATTCTACAACAGTTACCATTTCCAGCAGAACAAACTGTATAAGTCGAACCACTAGTAGTAGTAATATACTTAGAGTTATATGCTCCACCTTGAGCACCAGCATAGTGATGACATCTACTAGTAGAACATGCACCATTACCAGATCCACCAGCACCCCAAAGTTCAAAGAATAGATTAGTTACACCATCAGGAACAGTCCAAAGACAGCAACATCCTGCTGAACATGCGTTAGGAGATCCATAAACCCACTTGACACCAAAGGTCTTCCTAGCATCAGGATCTAGCTGAGTAGATCCAATAGATCCATCTGAGAACGATGATCCATTGACCTTCTTATAACTTGCATACGATGCCATTTTTAGATGTCTCCTTAGAAATAAGTAATTTTAACAACACCAGAACCACCAGTAGTTCCTCTACCACAACAGTTAGATCCGCAATAAGTAGTCATACCACCTTGTCCACCAGATGTATAGGGAACGTTCTGACAACCACAACGCATCCAACACTCAGTGAGTTCACCACTAACTCCCGAACTTCCGAAGAATGGTGCTCCAGAAGAACACTCGGTATGACGATAGCAGTGACAGTTAAATGAACCAGAGAATGAACCAGGGTGACCACCCATTGCAAAGTCACTACTATAAGCAGTTGGGTTTACACAACAAGGACCCCAATCGGAGTTACACATCGTGTTCCAAGAACCGTTAGAACAACCTCCCTTTCCTCCAATAGCACAAAAGTTACTGAGGTTGCAACCATTTATATAAGATCCGCACCCGTTGCAGGCAAGGCACTCAACAGACTGACAAGGGTAAACGCCCCCAGCGCAAATAGTGTAGGTCCAAGCGTCTTGAACACTAATAGTTTTAGTTGTGTAGTAACCACCACCAGCGCCAGCATAGTGCTGACATCTGTTATTAACGCACAATCCGTGACCATTGCCACCTGCGCCCCACAATTCAAAAGTAACTCTTCTGACACCAGTAGGAACCGTCCAAAGGCAACAGCAACCTGGTGCTTCTGGACCTAAGCAACCACGAATCCATTTAACGGCATAATTTTTAAAGGCAGAGGGGTCAAGTTTAGCATCGGTGATAGCACCTGCTGGTAAACTTGCCCCACTTACTTTTTTGTAACTTGCGTAGGTAGCCATTTCTTAAACCACTGTTCGTATTTATATTTATGGATAAAGGGGGGACATTACTGCCCCCTGAGTGTCTCTTCTATTAGACGGTGAAGAGTCTCCAACCGTAAGTATCGTTGTAGAATACCAGATCGAATGCGGCACCTTCTGCAGCAACTGTCATATCTGAAGCGTCTCCCATAATCAACTTACCATTTCTAGCAATGGTGAGGTTGTTAGAGTCAAACGTCTTAGCAACGTCGAAGAATCTAACGGTGTCACCCTTGTTAGGTGAACCAGGCAGGGTAACAGTGAATCCACCACCAGTGGTATTACACCACACTGCAGAGAATGCAGCGGCAGAAGTGTTGCTGTTAGCATCAACATGCTGGAGACCACCGATGGGCACCCAAGCAGAACCATTGTATGCTTCATGAGTTCCGAGAGATGTGTTAAATCTCAGACCACCTTGAATTGGATTAGCAGGTCTTTGTGCAGTTGTTCCCTTAGGTGGAACCATCTGCTCAACACCCATGTTACCTCTAGTAACGAATCCGCGAACCGCGAATTCAGTTGGGGTTGCAGTGTTGGAGTTGCCACTCATGGTCTCGTCAGAGGAGAATTCGTTGATCGCCTCACCAATCTGACCACCCAGTGAACCCAGTCTCAGTTCAGTCAAACCAGACAGGTTGAACGCAGAAGCGTCCAGGGTAGCAGCACCAGTTAACTGGTTAACGGAGAAGAAGTCACCAACTCTGAAGTTACCGCCTTGGTCAGTAGAGACGAAGAAGACTCTACCAGGACCAAAGTTGCTAGTCTCATTACCCTGCTGTACGTTTGCCTCGTTAACGTTTGGATAGTTGGTTTCAGTTTTGTTACCAACACCAATCGAGAGGAAGTCGTGACCAGTCAGACGTGCATTAGAGAATCTAGTTCTAACTTCAACCAAGGAACCACCATCAGTGATAGTGTTACCAGTTCCTGTACGAGTATCAGGTGTTCTGATTCCCTTCTCAGGAGATACAGTAACGGTTACACGACCAGGATAGTTAACAGGCGATTCACCAATGTCACCTCTATACTGAGTATAAGTTGTAGTGAATCCAGTTACATTATTAACAATATAGAATCTTGGTTGATCATTGACCAGATCACTACCAACACCAACAGTAGTAATACCAATAGCATCACCCACAAGTGGTAAGTTATCACCATCAGCAAGGTCAAGTTCAAAGAGAACGCCTCTCTGACCACCAACAGTTCCACTAACAGCAGAGAGTAGAATAGCACCAGTTGTACCAGCACCGATGAAGTTTACATACTCACCAGGAACGAATGATGTAGTACCAATACCAACGGTTTGACCAGCACCGATGCTAGGATCACCGTAACCAGGATAGTACTTGAAGTAGATCGCATCAGCGGAGATTTGATCGTTGATGAAGGTTGCTCTTGCACCAGAATCTTGTCCGACCATGGTGTTACCGATTGCAACAGTACCACTCAAAGTACCAACTTGCGTCTCTGCCTTATCACCGAAGAGTCTCAGAGATCTTGGAGTCTCAGCAGTAGAGAATCCAGATGCAATAACACCGTAGTCACCATAAGAGTTGTTACCACCAACACCACGAATTCTTGCACCACCACCTGCATAATATCCCCACTTAGCATAGTATGTGAAGGAGGAGACGATCTCAGCACCAACGTCACCATCAAGAATGAATCCAGCACCGTCACTCAGAACGTTCGTGAAGGCGTCAAAGACCATCGTGCGGAATCCAGAATCATGGACACCACCATCAATCAGAACACCAACACCAGCACCACCACTACCACCATCAGTTGGAGGATTACCGAATACGGTACAATCCTTTACGTAAGGAGACTTGTTATTAATTGGTGAATCGGGGTTGAATGCAAAGTAAACGCCACAAGCTTGTGTACCAACACCAGTTCTAACTGTAGATGCAGCGAGTTCAAATGGTCGAGTAGGATCATAATCAAATCCAACCATACCATCAGCGTTCAGACCCTGAATCGTTGTAGCGTCAGACAGTTGGAACATGTCCTGACGATTGTTTGGAGTTACTCCATCAGCAGACAGACCTGCAGCAGGTCTAATCTTAGAAGATCTCAGCGTAGAACCAACAACAGAAGTGAATGGAGGAACAACAATTGGAAGTTGCTCAACAAATTCTGAGGAAGACAGTTTAACAACAGCAGGAGACAGGTTCAGAACTTGTCCACCAGCAACATAAGCATGGTTGATTGTTGATACACCAACATTACATGTAAAGGTATTGTTATCAACAACATCAATAACATTAAAGTAAGATGTAAGAACGTTTCTTGGGAAGAATGAAGTATCAACACCAACAAACACTGTACCACCAGATACATAGATGTGTTGAATTGTTGATACACCAACTGCCATCTCAATTTGTTGAGGACCGTTGACTGCACTTACAGTGAAGTTAAAACCAGCGGCTCTTGTTCCGTCAGGGAATATTGTCGTTGTAATACCAGAACCACCTGGGCAGGTGAATTCAAGATTATCAAGTCTAATTGTGTCTCCAACATTGAGACCTGTCATTGCTGCACCAACAGTACAGGTAGCAATACCCGCTATATTATCGTATTGGAATGCATTAACTGTATAGGAATTTGCACCAGAGAGGCAGAGAAACTCAATGTCTCTCATTCTAACGGTAATATTTGGATAAAGAATACCGTGGTTTGGTGCTGTTACTGTAGACAGTCCAGTTGATTCATCATAAACAAAGTTTGTAATATCTGTAATCGCGCTTGCACTATCACATGCAGTCTTCAGCGTTCTAAACGCCATATCTGGGGTAAGACCATTGAAGGTATCCTTACCTAGTTCAGGGTCAACGTGATAAATTCTAGTAGAATCACCGATGGTCATCCAAGTAGGAACAAGGTCTGTTCCAATACCCAATGACTGATAAGTCTGACCAACACCTAGTCTGGTTGGAGCAGTGTTGTCCCTGATGAGCATGTCACCAGTTTGTGTCAGCAGTGCGTTGGAGTCACCCAATGCCAGTGCTGCCCAAATTGCTTGGTTAGAACCAGGAGTAATATTTGTAAAGGAAGTTGATCCAATACCAACATATGATGATGATGCATATTCAACTACTTCATTTCTATAATACTCAGTTACTGTAGAGTATGTACCAGCATATTTCAGACCTGTATTAAACAGTTCCCATGCAGTTTGTGCAATACCAACAGCAGTAGAACCAATGCCAGTGGTCAGACCCTTAGTTGGGTGTACATCTTGTGCAGATGTTGCCGTCAACTGATAAGTATTACCACCAACAGTTGCTAATTGACCCTTGTAATAGATAGAACCGTTTTCATAGGTTCCAATACCAGTCGCCTCAAAACCTTCTGCCAGTACGTTCCAGACAGTTCCAAGGTTTGGAGCTGGTGGTTGCCCTGATGTTGAGGTGGTAATTGCAACGTAAGAAGTACCAAAATAAGCAATTACATCACCAGTTTCATAGACAGTGCCTGGATCCCAAGCACCTTCTCCATTAAAACCAGAGACATAAGAGACTACGTTGGGGTTACTATCGCCCGAAAAACGTAATCCAGCGGTAGTTCCAATACCAGCAGTAACTCTATACTGGGTATTACCAAACTTAACAACGTCGTTAAGTTTGTAGAATGTTCCCGCAGAATAAGATCCTACGTTACGAATACCTTCAGCGTGAAGGCTCCAGTAGGATAAATCTGTATCATACCACGTAGTATCACTAGCGGCAGAGGTGTGATTGGTAGTTGCTACGTAGGTATTAGCACCAAACTTGACGATATCATCAATGACGTATTCGGTGCCAGGAGCCCAGTCGCCTCTCCAATTGAATTTTAGTCTTCCTAATCTAAAATCAGCCATTGTTAGTTAAATCCTTTCTTACTTAGGGCCTTCGGTTGTGTAGTCATATGTGCCGTTAATACGGGCGACAAGGTATCCATCATCATCGATGAAATAATGCAGATTTCTAAAATCAAATCTGTACTGTTGATATTTATCAAATGGATCATTCCTATAAGATTTGTTCTCTGTAGTTTCATCCACATAATCAACACCATCAAGAAACCCTGGATATTGAGTTCCGTTTGTTCTATGGAAGTCACCCATTTCAGTGCTCCCCGAACCTACTTTTGTGTAGCGCAGCATACCATCTGCGTCTCTACGTAGTGCATGTACGATGAAATCGTTCGATTGAACGACATGTTTCATCGAACCGTCCATTCTACTTAGGTTCATGAAAACATCCTCCAGAAAGTTCCTTCCCAAATAAGCTCGACATAACCACCAGCAACGTCACAATTTAAAAATGTATCGATGAACCCAGTGCTGTCTTTTATTTGGTCTCCACCTTGAGCATATACTGTAAGATTATTTATATTCCATGTGTATTTGGAATCTGCAAGATGAATAGTATCTCCTACAAATCGAAGTGACGGTAGATTTACTGCAAAAGGACCCGCTGAGGTATCACTGAAGTATTTCATATTGGTTCTCAATGTGTCGCTATTATTAGAACCATCTAAATCAGTCAATCGAGACTTTTGTATCTCTACTCCAGACAACGTGAGTCCATCATGAACTCTAATCGTTCCCTTATCAGTATCAAAAGTTACTTCAGCTAAAGCACCTGTAAATGTTGAGTGCTCCAACTCCGTTCCCTTACGCAGTTGTACCCGTTTGGTGTTAGCCATTAAAGGTCCACTGATTGCGTTATATTTATTTATCAGTTTAAATAACTACAATTCTTGTAGGTTGTGGATCTCTATACTCAATATATCTAGACTCAGTATCCTTAGTTCCCTTCTCAACATCAATTAGACCTTCACCAATGACAGGTGCTGGGGTGAAGGACTCTGCTTTTGTTCCAGAGAACTTAACTTTTGCACCTTCTGGGAAGGTTCTAAGTCTGAATACTGTAATACCTCTGGAGATATTACCTGGAACACCTGGGTCACTAAGACCAACTCTAATCTGACCAACCGCGAGATTGGCAGCAGTGAATTTAACATCTCCACCAACAGTATCTCCACCAATAGTAAAGAGAGTAAACGTGACTTCAACATTAGATGTGCTCTCTGCTCCACCAACAAATCCAGTGAGTGTACCAGATCCAATCTCAACATTGGTCTCGCTGTCTGCAACATCACCTGCGAATGTAAACAGACTCCTGAGTCCGCGTGGAACAATGACTCTCGCTTCGGTTGTGCTGGAGAATCCAAAGATAGAACCAGTTCCAACATGATCAAATGCGGTTCTCTCAACCAGATTACCATTGACATCCAGACCAGGAACGGGAGTTCCTTGTAACGCGGAAGAGAATCTTTCTTCTGCAGTACCAGAGATACTGTAAAGAGTGGTGCGCTCTGGATAATCGAAGACTTTTGCTTCAGTTGTGCTGGAGAATCCGAAGAGTCCACCAGTTGTAATGTGTGGGGCAGGAGTAGTACTCTCTTGAAGATTGCCAGCGAAGGAGAACAGTGCTTGCTTCTCTTCTGCAACTGCAGTAACTTCAACACCAGAGGCAAATCCGAAGAGAGATCCAAACGCGACCATGGAATTGGTCTGACTTTCTTCAGAATTACCCTCGAAGGTGAATAAAGTAGTCTTGTCGATTGGATTGAAGACTGATGCTTCTGCTGCACCAGAGAATCCATAAAGTCTTCCAAGTCCAATTTCTGGAGCAGGAGTAAAGGACTCATCAAGTTCACCATGAACCTCAACAGGTTGTAAACCAGTCTCAGTAACTCTGAGTTGGAAGGTGGTGAATGCCTCGTCGGGGAGGAATCTTGCCTGAACAAACTTCTGTTCAGAGAAGGTAAGTAGAGGAGTCTCGATTTCACCCGTAAAGGTAAACAGAGTGAAGTCATCTGGTGGATTAGATCCAACTGCTTCTGCAGCACCACCAATTCCACCAAACAGTTTTCCAAATCCTTCTGGAATGAACGGAGTGAAGGATTCTGGTTCGATTCTGACACCAGGAGTGCGAACGAAGAGGGCACCAGCACCAGTGTGCTTAGGCAGAACGAAGACCTTAGGCGAACCTCTAAGAAGAAGATGCGTTGTCTCAACAGTCTCCCAAGCGAAGGAGAGTTGTACATCAGTAACAGCACCAGAGAATCCAAAGAGTGCCTTCTTCTTAGCAGGTACGAATGTTGCAGACTCAGTGAAGGAGACGAACGAGAATATAGATCCGCGACCAGCAGGAATCCAAGGGGTAAAGGATTCTGGTTCGATTCTGACACCAGAATCACGAATAAAGATAGTGCCACTTCCAGTCTCTTCCTGACCAGTTGCTTCTCCAGATCCTTCAATTCCAAAGAGGGATCCACTTGCTTCCCAAGCAGCAGTAAACTTGAGTTCAGATTCTTGCTCAGTAACTGCACTGATGCGAAGACCACCATCAATTGCAAACAGAGGATCTGCCTTAGCAGGTTCAAAGGCAACTCTCTCACTGAAGGTAACATAACTGAAGAGTGAACCAGATCCAATCTCAGTTGCAGGAGTTGTAGATTCAGCAGCGTTACCTTCAAATCCAAACAGTGCCTTCTTCTTAGCAGGTATGAAGGCAACTGCTTCAGCAAAACCAACAAATGCTCCAATAGAACCAGACGCAGTGTAGTTACCTCTACCAAATGCTTCTGGCGCAGTGCCAACAAAGTCAAGTTGAAGACCTTGTGGTTCCAGACAATCATCTGGGAAGAGATTGCCGTAATCTTCGTGATTATATTGATAATATTGATTTACATAACCATAATCGATCGCGTTTGGTGTTCTTCCAAACTCAGAGACAACCTCATTAGCAAGAGAACTAATAGGATCGTTGAGATATCCAAGCAATGCTGGAGATTCTTCAACATTGAATACCGATTCATTAATGAATCCGTAATCATCACCCTCACATGCACCGAAGGAAGACTCATTATTGTAATGGAAGGTAACTCTCTCTGCTCCACCATCAAAGTGTCCAAGAGATCCAGATCCAACTTCATTAAAGATTGCACTCTCAACAACTTCACCATGTACGGAGAAGAGTCCATCATTAATAGTAGTGATTCTAATCGATACTGTATTAGAATCAAATCCAAAGAGTGATCCAACTCCGTCGTAATTACCCTTACCAAACTTCTCAACCAGTTCACCTTCAAAGTTGAAGAGTGCTCTATCATCCTTGGCAGGTATGAATGCAACGGCTTCCGCTCCTCCAGATAGAGTGGGTAGATTACCAGTACCAACCCAATCTCTTGCTCTAGTGAAGTCGGTGTTACCTCTAATCTTAACAAGATCACCTTTAGATGTGAACTTGGGTAAGACATATACCTTACCAGTACCAAGAAGTCTAAGATTAGTTTCTTCAATGTTACCAACAAATCTTCTAACTCTTGGTGTTTCCGTAGAACTATGAAGTCTACCAAGTCCGAAGGGAAGTCTTGTTGTGGTAGGAGCAAGAGTACCGAAGTCTTCCTTCTGCCAAGGATAGTAGATCTCGTCGTAACTTACATCACCATAGTCTTCTGCAACGGTGATTGTATCAGTGATGAACCCATAATCAATAGACTCAACATTGACAACAGAAGATAGATTGTATGCAAATGCTCTTCTGTTAATCTCTTCATTGTTGAAGGAGAAGACTCTATCAACTTGATTGAAGATAACCTGATAGAATGCTCCACCCTGGACAAGAAGATCTTCTTCACTGACACCAACTTCACTTCGTACTGCCTTAAAGGTAGTAGTGCTCTTAAGACCGAAGATTCCATCACCTTCATTAAGAACAGCAGCAGATTCTGCACCAGAAGCAAATCCGAAGAGAGAACCACCACGGAATCTCTGTGGATAGAAATCATATCCACCATCTGCCTTGTAGTGTATCCTAATCTGGACGCGGGGCGAACCATCAATATTAATCCAACCAGTTCCTTGGTGCTTAGGAATGGTGTAGTCAATTGCAGTACCAACAAGTCTTGGTTGCTTATTGCCAACAGAACCTGTGTAGTTACCCTTGACAAAACTCTCTTCTGCAGATCCAGTAAATGGCATTCTGCCAGTTGCTGCCTTGGTAGTAACATCAACACTGATAAGACCAAAGTCATCTTCGCTGAGTCCAGTACCAACTGTAGTCTCAACGAATTGAATATCTTTGACTCCCCAATGGTCAAAGCTAAGATTCTGATTCGGAATACTACTATTAGTGAACTGAATAAATCTAAATCTCTGCCCGTAATTCTTTGCCCCCTCAGGAAGAGTAATACTTACATCTCTTAGTGTATTATAGATACTGGATAAACGTAGGTACGTCCAGAGGAGAATCCAAGTACCATCTTCTCCTTCATAATAAAGTCTTAAGTCCTCATTAATATCTGGTTCTTCGCCACCATTAAAACCAGTACCCCTAATAACTTGGGTAATAATACTATCCAGATGTCTAGTATCAGATTCAAAATCAAAATATCTCTGATAATTATATCCACCAGGATTTGTATACCTTGGTGGCAGTCCTCTGAATGCTACATGAGGACCAATATCAAATCCGCCATTTAATCCTACTCCAGTTCCACCCTGCTCAATAGAAGTAGAGAA
>Ga0315320_10000065_pt1 | contig 78278 bp, 67 predicted proteins | sample M140m21515metaG_FD_203458 | JGI IMG/M metagenome (GOLD analysis project Ga0315320, IMG submission 203458) | Ammonia-oxidizing marine archaeal communities from Monterey Bay, California, United States - M1 40m 21515 | ecosystem: Environmental > Aquatic > Marine > Coastal | place: USA: California... | reverse complement strand
AGAACAAACACATGGACCGGTCAAAGAACTGAATATGCTGATAGTATAAAAGCTACAATTAAATATTCTTTTTAGAAAAAAAAGGTTGACATCTTATATATAGATGCTATTATGTATATATAAGCTAGACGACGGTTTAGATTAGATAGTGCAAGGAACGGTGTTGCGTAGTGACACAACTTGGCTAGTAGCTGTAGTGGCAACATATGAGTGTAGAGATACAAAGATATGTTTTTGGAAGTAACTATCCGATACTAGGCTCCTCCGAATTATGCGAGAGCTACTAGGAGGTTGTTGGTATTCTCAAAGTCCAACCTATCACATTATTATTAAAGGTCTACCCACTAATGCGGTAGGCCTTTTTTCTTTTCTCTTAGACCTTTGATAAATACTATTGTCAAATAGTGTGCCGCAAGGCGGACTTATGCTGTACCCACAGCGTAGCTCATAGAACGGGCATAGGACTACTTAAATAGGAGAAAACAAATGGGAAGACCACTTAATAAAAGATTTTTCGGAGCACCAACAACAGATGGATCTGAAATCAAAGTACAATTTAATGACGGCTCTGGTTCAATGCCAGGATACATTGTTAACCAAAAAGGTTCAAAGCGTTTTAATTGTTCAAATGCCGGCGGAACAAAAACAGATCTTTGTACACTAGTAGATAAAGATTCAGCAGATATTCTAGCAGGCGAAATGACAATTACAGTAGACGACGACGGCACAGCACGTCAAGTTACTAAGATTACAGGACGCAAAGTTACTTTAGATGACGGATCAATTACAACTTGGGACTTCACAGGTACTGGTGATACAGTAGCAATTGAAGAAGCTGGTACAGCCGTAGGCGCAGGTACTGACACAGTACTAGGTACAGATGATGACGTACTAACAGGTGCTGACGATACTGAAGGCGACGACTAAAAATAATGTAGGGGGATTTATTCCCCCTACACTTAGCTAGGATTACATAATGTCAAGATTTCTTAAAGTACCAAACGGTGATTACAAAATACAAGTACAAGATCAAGGATCTATTGTATTAGATACAGGCTTTCAAACAGGCCAAGTTCGTATCACTGGAGATCTTGTAGTTGAAGGCGACACAACAACTGTACAGTCTGAGAACATGAGTGTTAGAGATAACATAATTGTTATTAATGACGGAGAAGCAGGTGTAGGTGTTACATTAAATGAAGCAGGATTAAGAATTGATCGAGGTAGTTTAGTTGATGCATTTATGGTGTTTGACGAAGACTTAACATGGACTGATCCAGTAACAGATAGTTTAAGAGAAGGTGCGTTTGTTTTCAAAGATGTAAACGGCGGAGCAGTTGGCTTACGATGTAATAGTATATCAACAGGCGGCGGCGACTTATACTTAATTAATTCAAGTACTGGTGTTGTTAGTGTATCAGGTACAAACAACTATGAAAATAATGTTACTGACGATGACCACCTTCCTAATAAGAAATATGTAGATGATGAAATTATTAATGCGTTTGCTACAGTATTCCAAGCAAGAATTGGTGAAGGGTCTGTACTTCCTTCGTTTGTCGAAGTTGAAGATAACGAAGACACAACACTTCCAAGTGTTGTAAAGATTGGACTAGACGATGTTGTTGTAGCAGAGTTCTACCGCAACAGAATAGAATTAAACGATTTAAGAATCGAAGGAACAAAACTAGAAACAGTTAACTCTAATGAAGACTTAGTACTTTCTACACCAGGATCAGGCGTAGTACGAGTACAAGACGTACTAGAGATATCGTCAACACCTAGTATTGACGATCCAGATCAAAACTTATTACAAGCAGGTGTACAATATGAACCTAGCTTTCCGAGTAATGGTATTAGACTATATGTAAAAGAAAGAGAATTTGGCGGTAGCGGAGTTTTCTTCAAACATCAGGATCTAACTAGAGACGAATTAATAAGTAAGAATAGATCAATAGTTTATAGTATGATATTTTAAAGGATAAAAGATGGCAATTAGCAGTGTAGCAGTAGCAAATACAGATACAGATTTAATACTTGTACCAGATCCGGTTGCAGGATGGGATCCTGCAACATCACCTGAACCTACAATAAGGTATGCAATTACAACTATTATGGTTTGTAATACTTGGGTACCTAATCCAGTTCATGAAGAAGATGGTATAACAAATTTTGATTTGCATCTTGTTAAAAGAGATGAACCAAAGAGTGACACAAATAAGATTATAAATGCTTTACAATTACCTGCAGGTGAAACATTTACTTTTGATTCAGAAAAAATAATTCTAGAATCAGGTGATAAAGTAGTTATAGTAGGTGAATCGCCCACTAATCTAAGTGCAACGGTAAGTTACTTAGAGGTATAAAATGAGATTAATTAAAGCACAAAGCACAAATTTAAGAAGTATCCGAGGCAAAGGCGTTAGGTACGATATAAATGACCAAGTTATTATGGATTCAAAGACTGGTATGCTTGTGCCTAAAGGACCTGAAAGAGATAGACCTTTTTATCCTGAAAATGGATTTGTTAGATATAATACAAATACAAGTCAATTAGAAGCATATCAAAACGGTGCTTGGAGAAATATTAAGTTTAAAGAACCTAATCAAGATCCTGGTATTGTACAGCAGTCATTAGGTGTCGGCGACGAAGTTGAAACAGACTTTGGACCATTAAACAGTGCTGATGCAGACTTTCCTGTGCCAGCTGCTGCACAAAATGTCTTAGTATTTGTTGAAAACGTATTCCAAATTTCAACAACAAACTATATACTGGTTCAAAATCCAGCAGGAAAAACACCAGGATGGTATATTAGGTTTAGCACAGCAGTTCCATTCGGAAAACCAGTTACTGTACTACATAACTTTGACAAGTAAAACCTATAAATACATTGTATAGGAGTTAATATGTCACAGTCTGGTAGAATAAGTGGCGGCGTTCTAAGAGCCAACATTGAAATTAATGAAAATAATGCAGGAAAAGATTTTCTAAATTTTAAGAATTCTGGCGCAAGCACAGCAGTATTACACATAGATCCACTAACAAGTAGGATTGGTGTAAATATGGAAAATCCATCTCGTCCGTTAGAAGCTCCTGTTAAAATTCGTACTACACATCTTGATGCAGATACAATGTATTTGCCTAACTTTACTATCGACGGCAACATTACAAATAATATAGGCCCAACTACATACATTGGTGCTGCAACAAAAATTGTTAGTAGTAGTATTGCTGTTGCTGATCTAATAATAGATAATCAAGAAATTAGAAGTAGACTTACTGATAGTAATATTAATTTACAACCTGGTACTGGCGGTACAGTAAATGTATTCAATGATGTTAATGTATTTGGATCACTAAATGCAACAGGAAACATTTCACATGCAGGTAGCTTAATATTTGGTGATAATCTTGCTGAAGACACAGTTGCATTTGACGTTGACGTAAACAGTGATCTTATACCTGATGCTTCTAGTACATATAATTTAGGAAGTCCAACTAAACGTTGGGGATCTGCTCATATTAATTTACTTAATGGCGATGCAATCCGAGCAGGATCAATATCAACAAATATTGTAAACAGTGAATTACGTCCAGGAAATATATTTTATGTTTCAATAAACGGCGACGATACTAATGTAGGTGATCATCCTCAAGGTCCATTTAGAACATTAACTCGTGCATTACAAGCAGCAGACTCAAGTGCAGGCGGACCGGTTAATATAAAAATAACACCTGGAGAATACCAAGAGCAATTACCATTAATAATTCCTCCTAATACTACAGTTGCAGGCGCTGACTTAAGAAATTGTATAATATCGCCAGCAGCAGGATACACTGATAAAGATGTATTCTTACTTGACGATAGTACAGGGGTAGAAAATTTAACTATCAAAGATTTCTTTTATAATAGCGGAAATAACACCGGACATGCCTTCAGATTTAGAAACGGCGGCGCAGTCACTACTAGATCTCCGTATGTTAGGAATTGTACAGTAATTACAGCAGGTAGTGTTACGTCAGTTAGTGATCCAAGAGGTTACGATCAAGGCGATGCAGGACGCGGTGCATACATTGATGGTGCTGAATTAGATAATGCAAGTATAAATGCTGCATTATTGTTTCATGCTGCAACATTTATTACTCCAGGAGTCGATGCTGTAACAATGACAAACGGTTGTAGAGTCGAATGGTTAAACTCATTTACTTACTTTGCAGCAAAAGGATTACGAGCAGTTAGAGGTTCAACAGGTAGAACTAGTACAGATGGTAGCACAGTTGAATACGGAGCAGAAGTAAGAGCAATTGGTTCTGCAAACGTATACGGCGGCATTGGTGCTGAAGCAGACGGTGATGGTACAATAATGTATCTTATTAATCATAACTTTGCATACATCGGTGTTGGTAAAGATATTACAAATGATGCTACACTTGTTGATTCGTCTCAAGTAGCATTACAGCTTAATACTGGTAAGATATTCTATAGTGCTACAGATCAAGTAGGTAAATTTAATGTTGGTGATGATTTCTTTGTAGATTTAGACAAAGGTATTACAAATATTGACACTTCAAATGTGAATTTTGATGGATTAAATAGCCTTGCTATACAAGGAACCAATAGTAGAACATTATTAAGTTCAGAAGCTGTAGATACTGGCAATTTAAGACTTGCTGGTAACACATTATTTTCTTTATCAGGCGATGTAAATGTTACTGCGGCAACTTCAACAACTAATTTACAAAATAATGTAAGTATGAAAAAAGACTTGTCAATGACAGGCGACTTTACTATTGATGGGACATTAATAACTTTTGGTAATCAGTTTCAAGACACAGTTACATTTAATGTAGACATTGATCAAAATCTTAATCCTGATAACACACAAGAACATATATTAGGATCTTCTAGTTACAGATGGAATGTTGCATACCTAAGTAAAGCAGAATTAGATGGTATACAAATTTTTGATAACCAAATAACTACTAAAGATACTAATGCAAATTTAGAACTTCTTAGCAACGGCGGGTCAGGAGTTGTATCGTTGGAAAACGTTACATTTAGAGATAATGTTATTAGTACGTATGCCGGAGATCTAAATTTAAATATCACAACTGATTTCCTTGATATACAAAGTGAAAAATTTGTACTATCTAATGGTACAACAGCTCAACAAATTAGTAATCAGTCTGCATTAAGATTTAACACACAAACAGGATTGTTTGAAGGATACGGCGATGGTAGGATTACATTTAGAGGCGTATACTCAGATGATCAAAGAACAAAAGTAGTTGCACACAAAACAAATAATACTTTAAACTTCTATGTTAATAATATAGAAGTTGGCGAAGTTAATGCAATGGGTTTAGAAATAAACGGATTACAAAGTGACGGAATATTAATTAACGATAACGTAATTACTACTAACGAAACTAATGCAAATTTAGAACTACGCAGAACAACAAACGAAACTATACGATTAAATGATCAAGAATATATTAGAGATAATATAATTACAAATAATAATCCTGCTGGGGCAATGATATTAGGTACTACAGATAACGGATTTATAAAGTTTGTAGGTACTACAGGTACGTTCCTTAGTACAAGTGGTCAAGTTTCAATAGATGATATATCAGCAGTAAGTATTGCTACAAATACTGTTACTGGATCTAATATTTTTGCAACAACAGCTGGTGGTGTAAGTATACAATCTGCAGGAACCGGAGTAGGTGATAATGGAGGGTTTGCAACTAACACACACTATCTATTTACAAGTACATCTAATACTAGCATAGAAACAAGCGAACTTGATCTTACTAACTTTAGCGGAGCTTCTTTGGAAGGTAAAGTTATTGTTGGCACAGGATCAAATGGTAGACAGCGTCCAGAAAATTTAGAAACATTGTTGTTCCAATGGTCAGATGATAACACAAATTGGCAAACTATAGGAACTATTGCATCAGGAGCAACAGCAGCAGAACAAGCTGATTGGTCTGACTTTGAAGTTAGAGTACCATTAGACGTATTTGGACTTGCTATTCCTGCTGCAAATGGATCTATAACAACATCTGAAATTGGAAGTTCGTCAAATGCAAGCAATCAAACCTTTAGATTAAATATTGAAGACTTGTTAGGATTTGAACCTGATAATGCAACTATTACTTCAATTGAGTTTAGAGGTGACTTTGGTGATAATACAGAATATGTTGATGTAACAATTAACGGTGTAACATATAGAATAGGCGAAACAGAAGATGCAGGTGACAGTGCAGTATTTTTGCCAAGCACCAACGGAACAAATATTGATATAACTAGTTTGCTTAATGAAGTAGATTTTCAAACAGGATTTGAAGTTAGTGTAAATCCGTCTAGCGATATTAGTTTTGATACTGTAGGTATTGGAGACTGGTGGCAACTACGATTTAATATTGATGCGACAAGAGATGAAGTAAGTACAGATATATCACAAGTTAAATTTAGATTGTTTGAAAACGTTACATCATTAGATGATGGCGATAATTTTGGGGTTACTGATTTATCACTTAGATATTCTACTGATGAAAGTGTTAGTCCTGAAATTGGTGCAATAAGATTTAATATAGGTTCTAAGCAACAAGAAGTATACAATGGTACAATATGGATACCAGGTACTGGTCAAGAAGAAGATCCTGTAACTAATGAAGTTATGGAAGATCTTAGTAACGAATGGACGTTAATCCTAGGCTAACGTAGCCCTTTTCTTTATTTTTGATAAATATTATTAATGCAACGTATGACCAATACTTGCAGGGACAAACTGTGGTTAGCCAGCAAAGAACCGTAAGGGTGAGAATTAGGCTAGAGGGACAGGATCCCCGTATTGAGGAGAAAAGATGGCTGTTGGTCGCATATCCGGTCCGCTCTTGAAGCAAAACTTACTTCGTGAAGGAGTAGACTTAGCTTTTGAGACTGACTTACTTTATCTAGATGTGAATAACAACCGCATCGGTATTAACAAAACAAATCCTCAATTCGATTTAGATGTTAATGGTATAGTACGCACCCCCACTGTTGAAGCAACAACATTCGCCGATATAAGCGGCGTTCAATTCTCTGGTGATACAATATCTACTACAAATAGCACACTTACAATCGGTACAGGCGACAATGTAGTATATCAAAACAGATTAGAAATTGATGACATTAATTTAGAAAATAATGTTATTAGTACAGACAATACAAATGCAAATATAGAATTTAGACCAAACGGAACTGGTAGTGTCGAAGTACATTCTGACATGAACGTAACAGGTAACATATTTGCAACAGGAAATATTACAGCAGACGGCGAAATTACTATTGGTGATGCTGATACAGACTTCATTACATTTAATGCTGAAGTAAACAGTAATATTATACCAGACATAGATAACACATACAGCTTAGGTAGTGATCCTGATCTAGGAGGTAAGCAATGGGGTGATGTCTATGTGCAAAATTTCTTTGCAGGAACAATTGATACAACTGGATTAATAGTTGACGGCATAGATTTAAATCTACGCCCAGGCAATACAATCTTTGTTGCAGAAAATGGTGATGATGCTAGTTCAGGTGATCATCCACAAGCACCATATGCTAGTGTAGCACAAGCATTAACAACAGCAACAGCAGGTGATACTGTTTATATTATGCCTGGTGTTTATACAGAAGTGTTTCCACTTACAATACCTACAGGTGTAAATGTACACGGACATAGTTTGAGAAGTGTTACAATACAACCAACTGCTGGTACAGTAACTAATGATGCGTTTATTCTAAATGGTGAAACTACAGTTGAAGAATTAACAATTACAGGATTTAATTTTGATGCCGGCAACAACACAGGTTACGCATTTAAGTTTAATTCAACATTCCAAGTAAACAGCAGATCACCTTACATAAGAAACGTAAGTGTTATTACAACAGGTACAACAACTACAGCGGAAGATCCAAGAGGATTTAATACAGGTGATGCAGGTAAAGGTGCATACTTAGACGGAAGTTTAGCAACGCCTGCAAGTAAAGAAGCAGCATGTTTATTTCACGCTGTAACATTTATTACTCCTGGAGTTGATGCTGTTACATTTACAAATGGTGTTAGAATAGAATGGCTAAACTGCTTTACATATTTTGCTAATAGAGGCGTATACTGTGTTGATGGCACAGACGGAAAAGCAAGTGTTGGCAAAACAGCACTTCGTGTTAGTGATTTAACAGGAACAATTACACAAGGCGAAACTGTAACATATTATGATACAGACGGAGTAACAGTATTAGCAACAAGCACAGTCGAAAGTGTTGATGCAGATAACAAATTTTATGTAAGTGGAAAAGTTACAGGATTTGAAACAGCTGAAGAACGCCCAGGAAAACAAGTTACCGCAAACGGTGACGCACAACTTGACACATCTATCAAAAAGTTTGGTACAGCAAGTTTACAAGTTGACGGCACTGGTGATTATGCAAGTATACAGCCACAAAATGATTTTGGTTTTGGAACTGGCGACTTTACAATTGAAACTTGGATTTACCTTCCTTCAACACCTGCAACCAACAATGTATTAATAGATTTAAGAGCAGCACTTGATAGTGACGTTGCTCCAATGCTTAAAACAAGTAATGGATCTCTTTATTACTTTACTGACAATGCAAATAAGATTACAGCAGCAGGCGCAATATCAGCAACAACATGGCATCATATTGCTTTAACACGTAACGGCACTGATACAAAATTATTTGTAGACGGAACACAAGTAGGTACAACTTACACTGATAATAATGATTACGGAACTGCTAAACCATTAACAATTGGTGCAGCACATGATGCATCTGATGCAACAACAGGTCATTTTGATGATGTTAGAGTTATAAAAGGTACAGCAATATATACTGCAAACTTTACTGCACCTACAGTAAATTTATATGCAACTCCTACTACAGTATTATTACTTAGATTTAACGGAGTTGATGAGTCTACAACTTTTGAAGATGAAGTAATTTACGCACAAGATATTAGATTTAGTGGCGGTGCAACAGCAACTAGAATTACACTTGCAGATTACACAGATTTCGGCGCAGAAGTTAGAATGATTGGTAGTGCAAGTGTATATGGTAACTATGGTATTTGGGGCGACGGTCCAGGGGTTATTGTATATGCAATTGGACAAAACTTAGCATACATTGGTAACGGCAAAGAAGTTACTAACGATGCAACAACAGTTATACAAGCAAACGAAGTAGTTGAATTAAACAATGCAAAAGTAAGATACAACTCAGTTGACCATAAAGGCGACTTTAGAGTAGGCGACTTGTTCTACGTTAACCAAGAAACTGGCGTAATAACATTTACAAGTTCTAACTTTAATGTATCTGCTGGACAAGGACTTACTTTCACAGATGGCGGCAACACTACATTTGTTGACGGCAATAGAATTGACACAGGTAATTTAAGACTTAGTGGTAATACATTAGAAAGCCTTTCAGGAGACGTTAACGTAACTGCTGCAAGTGATCAAATTAATTTAAACAATAATGTTAATATTACAGGAAACTTAGATGTTACTGGTAATGTTACAATTGGCGGCGACATTACAATTGGTGATGAAGCATCTGACGCAATAGAATTTATAGCTGGCATAAACAGTGATATTGTTCCTGCACAAAACAGTACATATAGCTTAGGTACTCCTAGTAGAATTTGGAAAAATATTTGGGCTAATCAAGCAGAAATAGACGATATAAGAATCACACAAAATTATATTACTACTACAGCAACAAACGCTAACTTAGAATTAAGATCAAGTGGTACAGGTAGTATAGTAATTGATAACTTGACTGTAGACGACATTACAGTTTCAAGTACATCAGATATAAATTTAGCAGCAGCAAGCGGATATGTAAAAATACAAACTACTGGTGCTATAAAACTTCCAACAGGTACTACAGCAGAAAGACCAGCAGTTGAACCAGGCATTGTAAGATTTAATACACAGTTGAACAGATTTGAAGGTTACGATGGAAGTGACTGGATACAACTAAATGGTGTTATTGATCTTGATGGTGATACACAAATTAGAGCTGAACAAACACAAGGTGCAAATGACAATATTATAAGATTTGATATTGCAGGCACTACTGTAGCAGACCTTAATGGAACAAGATTAGCAGTTCCAAGATTAACCGTAGATGACATCGAAATCGACACTAATGTGATAACTACAGTTACAACAGATACAGATTTAGAACTAAAGGCACAAGGAACAGGCAGCGTATTATTAGAGAATTTTGCATTTGATGATAACAAAATTACTAATACAGTTACTGATAGTATAACACAATTTGTTAGCACAGGTAACGGGTACGTAAAAATTGATGGCACCAACGGTGTTGTTATTCCGGTAGGTACAAACCTTAATAGACCGGCCCCAGCTTTCACAGAAGTTGGTATGTTAAGATTTAATACGTCAGATGGACGAGTTGAAGCATACGACGGATTGCAATGGGGTTCAGTTGCTGGACAAACAGGTGCTATTACAACAATTGACGCAGGTTTCTTAGCAGTAGAAACAGTTTTATACTTAGGATAACACAATGGCAACATTTTTTAGAAATAACGTAATAAAAGAAATTGGCACAAAGCCTGTAGAAATTCTACAGACAACGCCAGCAAACAGGGCAACAGTGATTGGACTAAGTTTAACAAATTTAACTACTAGTTTTGTTTACTGTAGTGTATTAATACAGGATGATACTAGTGTTACTGGTTTCTACTTAAAAGAAACATTGTTGCCAGCAAACACAAGTTTGCGAGTAGTATCAACAGGTGAAAAATTAATTATTGCACCGTCAAACAAATTACTTGTACAAGCAAGTGTAAACGATTCAATTGATTGCGTATTAAGTTACGTAGAGATTACATAAGGAAATAGATATGTCATATTATGTAGGTAACAATCCACAAGACGTAGTAAACGGAATTATTAAACGTTATTTCTACGGTATGCGCAGAAACGATGACGGAGAACTATTTCTAGTTAGATCCGATCAGTTACAAGGCGGCGAAGAACAAACAGTTACAGTTAACGATCTTGGAACAGCAGATGGAAACTTTCCAGACTTTGAAGAAGGTATTGATTTCTTAGACGGTATTGATGAAGATCATAACTTTCTTTATGAAAATTTAAGATATCCTCAAATTAAATGGGATGGTAGATCAATATTGTACTACGTTGATCCAGCAGATGGTCAACTTATATTAAGAATTAGTGAAGGATATGAGTATCCGCAAAATATTTCAGCAGAAGGATACTAAGGGGTTTTTAAATGGCAGAGTTTAATTTAGAAAGATTTAAGTATAACTGGACAGGTGATTGGACACCTTTCATAAGTTATAAAAGAGATGACGTTGTAAGACATGGCGCAAAATCATATGTATGTGTTGTAACACACACAGCTGACGCAAACTTCTACGTTGATTTAGATTACATATTACCTAATTCAAATCCACCGGTATCACAGCCAAAATGGAAAGTAATGACAGACGGTAAATCAACATTTGTTGGTGACTGGACAATTGGTAACGAGTACAGATTAGGTGATGTTACATTATATTCAGGTACATTATATTATTGTGTAGTTGCGCATACTGCTGCTGAGTTTGGAGCTGAAATAACAAACTGGAGCGTGTTAGCAATAGGAAATAAATTTGTAGGACCTTGGGCTCCAACAACATATTACGGTCCAAATGCACTAGTAAAGTACAACGGTATTGTTTACAAGTGTTTAGTAGGACATTTAAGTCAAAGTGCTTTAATTGGTATTGAAGACGAATTTGGTGATGACTCAGCAGGTAAATGGGAAGTGTTCTTAGACGGTGTTGAATTTGTAGGAAATTATGCTGCTGGAACAAGGTATAGAAAAAATGATTTAGTTAAGTATGGTAGTTCTATTTGGAAATGTACAGTAGGACACAGTGGTGCTAACCCAATTGACAACAGATACTTTAATGTAGAATTTCCAGGACAAAACACAGAAGGCGAATGGAACGCAGATAATAGTTATCAAGAAGGAGATTTAGTAAGATCCGGTGGTAACGTATACCTAGCTATTACGTCTACAACAGGTGAAAAACCAGACTTTATTGATTCAAGTTCGACTTGGTTAAAAGTTTCACACTCTAACAACTTTAGAGGCGACTGGGACGCAACTGCAACTTATTCAACAGGTGATTTAGTACGTAGGGGTGGTGAATTATTTAGATGTGTAAGAAACACACTTAATGACGGTTCGACACTTGATTATTTAGACGATAACGATTGGGAACTTGTAGTTCCGTCACAAAATTGGAAAGGTCCTTGGACACAAGACACAACTTATGGTAGAGGCGATATTGTTAACTTCTTTGGTAACACATATTATGCTTCTCAGTCACACTTATCAACAGATAACAACTTTCCGGGCGATAACGGTAGTGGATTTAACTATTGGGACTTATTAGTACAGTCTGGTAACACAGTTGGTATGAACAATACAGGTGACTTACTAACTTATAATCTTTCACGTAGATTACAAGGTGACGGGTCAACATTTGATGTAACTAACGTACCTATCGGTGAACGTCAACAAGTACTAATGGTAGACGATAATGAAACATTAGGTTATGAATATTATTCTAAAGCATCAAACCAACTATATGTTTCACTTGACGGTATTGACGACGAAACTGATACTTTAAGAGGATCAATACATTTACCATTTAGAACAGTTAAGTATGCAGCTGAATATGCTGATAAAAACTTTAATGGCGAGCTTTGTAAAATATTTATTAGTACAGGTAGATTTGAAGAAACCCTGCCTATTATTGTACCAAAGAATTGTGTAATTATGGGAGACGAACTTCGTTCAACAACAATTGCTGCAGGCTCACCTGATCCTGACTTAGCAGTCGATCTTTCTTACAGAAAAACAGTTATTGCTAGATTAAGAGCAATTATGCCAAATATGCTGTCAGGAGGCGAATTTGAAAAAACTCCAGGCAATACATTTGATTTTGATAATACATTCCCTGCATCAGATTCTACAAACACTAATAACTTACAAGTGTTGCTTGATACATATGACGACTATTTAGACTTTTACATAGGAAGTATAGGTAATGTTGCAGATACTGAAGGTAACAACGGCGCCGAAACGTCAACTGAAGTTGGTTATGCTCGCGATATTTTATTAAACAATAGAAACTTTATAATTGGCGAAGCAACAGCTACTATGGATAACTTTAGAGCAGATGTTACAAGTGCTAATGGTTCAGAAGATTGGCTAATTGGTGCAACAGGTAACTTGACTGTAGGGTTACCTATCAAATTTGCAGATACAATTGGCGGCCTAGAAGCAAATGTACGTTACTATGTACACAGCATTATAGATAATATTACTTTCAAAGTATCGAAGCGTGTAGGTGATGACCCAGTTGATTTAACAAGTGAAGTTAAAACAGTACAGCAATATTACGATTATAAAGCACAGCAAGTTACATTAGACATAAGTCTATTAATTGAAGCACTAAGATATGATTTATTATATCCAGGAAACTATAAAACAAAACTAGCTGCAAGATATTACACAAATGATATTTTAGGTAGTAACTTAGAAGATATGTTCTACTTTAGAGATGCAACAGGCATGAGACAATGTACTATTGAAGGTCTTAAAGGTGTACTTAATCCTCCAGGAGTATTTGAATTTTACCAACGTCCGACAGCTGGTGCTTATGCATCACTAGATCCAGGTTGGGGACCAGAAGATGAGCGTTGCTGGATTATGACTAGATCACCTTATATACAAGGTGTAACAACATTAGGTACAGCATGTATTGGCATGAAAGTTGACGGAGCATTACACAACGGTGGTAATAAGTCAATGACAGCTAACGACTTTACACAAGTATTAAGTGATGGTATTGGAGCATGGATTGATAATAATGGTAGAGCAGAACTTGTGTCCGTATTTACATATTATAATCAAGTTGGATACTTAGCTACACAAGGCGGAGTTATACGTGCAACAAACGGTAACAACTCATATGGTAGATACGGAGCAGTAGCAGAAGGTATTGATCCAAACGAAATTTCTAAAACTGCAACAGTGTTTAACAGAAATCAAGACGCACAAGTAAGTGCAGTGTTCGCTGGCGAAGTTAGTGACTTTATTCTTAACTTAGAATATAGTAACGCAGGTCAAAACTATACAAATGCCAATGTTGCATTTACTGGTTCAGGAGCACAAGCAAATGCTGTATTTGAAGATATAAGAGATGGCGGATTATTCGAAGCAAGATTGCTTACACCACCAGATTCAGGTAGCGCCGGCGGCAGTGGATATACACTTGAAGGTAACAACGCACAAGATGGTGACGAAACTACTATTACTCTTGCAACAGCAGATGATAATGACGCAGCAGCGTATACAGGGCAGCGAATTCTTATTACATCAGGCGTAGGTACAGGACAGTATGGATATATACAATCTTACAATTCAGTAACAAAAGTAGCATCTGTTTATAAAGAAAGTAATGATGAGCCAGGTTGGGATCATGTTGTTGCAGGTACTGAAATTGCTAGTGAACTTATAAGCAGTACAACATATAGAATTGAACCAAGATTAACTGTAAATGCTCCTGCCTTTACAGCAGAACAAAAATTTATTCCAGGAAACGGTAACTGGGTAGATGTTGCCTTTGGCGGCACAACTGAAACTTTCTTAGATATTGCAGGCGAATTTGGTACAGGAGAAACTACTGATGTAGTTGCACAAGTTGCTAGATTTAATGTTACAAAGACAGGACAAAGTTACGTTGTAACATTAAGAAACGGTTTTGATGGAGCAGGATATGCTGTAGGCGATACTATTACAATTGTTGGCGCATCAGTTGGCGGTACAACACCACTTAACAATATTGTAATTACTGTCACAGAAATATCAAATGATAGTACAAACAGTATTTCAAACTTTACAACAACAGGTATAGGTACAGAAGGACGGTTTGTATCAGTACTTAAAAGTTCACTAAGTGCAGCATATTCTAGTAATGGCGGAGACTCGTGGTCACCAGCTGACTTGCCTGATTCAGGAGACTGGACAGCAGTAGCAGCAGGAAACAACAGATTTGTTGCAATTAGAGATGCATCAGCAAGAATGGCATATAGTTTAGATGGCATAAATTGGACTAGAGGATTCTTACCACAAAACAGAGAATGGATAGATGTAATATATGCAAAGAATAAATTTGTTGCTATTGCAGCAAACTCTCAAGATTATGCAATATCAGAAGATGGCATAACTTGGACTGAGCAAGTATTTCCAGATGTTACTTCCGGAGGAGTTGGTGACTCAACAGCAACACAATGGCAGTCAATTACATACGGAAAAAATAAGTTTGTAGTATTATCAAATGCTGATAATGTAATTGCAACATCGCCGACAGCTGGTACAGGATCATGGACAGTTTACGAAGATGCACTTCCGGTAGTTACTGATTGGCAAAGTATTGCATACGGTAACAACCGTTATGTTGCTATATCAAGAACAAACAGTGAAGCAGCATATAGTTTTGATGGCGAAACATGGACATCAGCAACTATGCCAAAACAAGACGGATCATCACATCATAACTGGACTAAAATTAGATACGGACAAGGCATATTTTTTGCAGTAGGTGATACAGGTAGTAGAGATGTTGGACGGGACCCGACTTTTGGTGAAACTACATTTGCAGCAACATCTGAAGATGGAATTATATGGACCAACAGAGAACTACCAAGCCCAAGACAAAAATATAGATCATGTGCATTTGGTTCGTTTGAAGGCAGAGGCAGATGGATGCTAACAGCTGAGAATGACATTGGTGACGGAACATGTAGAGTGTTTACTGGTTGTAGAGCAAAATTGAGAGCTAATATTAATACTGGTGTGTTTAGTGAAATTAAAGTTTGGGATCCAGGTAGTGGGTATACAGCAGAAGATCCTGCTGTAATAACAATAGTTGATAACGCATTTTCAGTTGCAGTATTAACAGAAAACAGAATAGGCAACGGCGTTCTTGCACAACCTAGCTTTGTATTTAGAGGTTTTGGATATAGAACATCTAGCACACGAGCAAACATAAGTGGTGACGGTTTTGCAGATATTATTCCAATTGGTGCAGATATAGTTGTAGATAATTTAGACGTATATCCAGGACCAGGTGCACAGTTCTTGTTTGCAAGTATTCCAGACTTAGACACTGCTAACGAAGACGACTTAAAGATTTTCACAGTACAGCAGATAACACCACTTGGTGCTGATGATAATGGAAAATTAAAAGCAGGAATAAAACTTACACCTATTATAGAAAACTTAGACAGTCTTCAAAACGCTACTGTAATAACAATACGTGAACGTTATTCACAGTGTCGTATTTCAGGACACGACTTCTTAGATATCGGAACAGGAAACTTTATAATAACAAACTATCCAGATGTTTATTCAGACGGTGCTTACTTTGTTGCTGCACCTGAAAACGAAGTACAAGAAGAAAACGGTGGACGAGTGTTCTATACAAGTACAGACCAAGATGGTAACTTTAGAGCAGGTGAGTTGTTTAGTGTGCAACAGGCAACAGGTATTGTTACAATTAGTGCTGAGTTCTTTGACTTAGATGGGTTGAGTGAATTAGCACTAGGCGGAGTTAGACTTGGTGGTTCGGGTGCTGTTGTTAGAGAATTCTCAACAGATCCAAACTTTACTGAAGATAGTAACAACGTTGTTCCGACACAACGAGCAATAGCAACATTCTTGCAAAACAGACTTAGCCAAGGTGGTAGTGCTCTTGAAACAGGAACACTTATTGCAGGTGTTACACGTCTAGGTAACAAAGGAACAGAGGACCAGTATATTGACACTACAACTGGTATTGAAATATTATTACCGAGAAGAATGGTAATTGATAAAGGAGCAGAGATTAGCGGAACAATAGTTAAGCAAATGATCATTCTAAGCGAAAGCGGAAATGACTTTAGCATTGACAATGACTTTAGTGACGGTAGTTTTTAAGGAAAAATGAGCAATCAACATATTAGGATAAATACTTTGAGCGGAGTAGAAAATGGCAGAATTTAAACTAGGTAGAATTAGGTTTGTCTGGAAAAACAATTGGACAACCAGTACCACATACTATAAAGACGATGTTGTCTTTAACGGCGGCAGAATGTATATTTGTGTCATTGGACACGAAAGTCAGGCAAACTTTTATAGTGACTTTGACGTTGTTCCGCCAAAATGGAATATTGTCAGTGATGGATTTCAGTGGAAAGGTGACTGGTCAACAGGCACAGCATACATCTTTAATGACATTGTAAAATACGGCGCCCGCTTGTATGTAGCAACAGCAGTACATACATCACAAGCATCTGCTGATGACGGATTAGAAGCTGATATTGGAAACTGGGATGTCTTTGGCGAAGGCTTAGACTTCAAAAGTACATGGTCAGTAAGCACAAAATATAAAATAAACGACCTAGTTAAATATGGTGGCTATTCATATGTATGTATTACTCCACATACATCGTCAGCAACAGCATCGCTTGGTTTAGAAGCAGATCAATCTAAATGGTCCGTTCTTAATGCAGGTATTGAATACAAAGGTAACTGGCAAGGTTCTGCAACAAGATATAAAATAAATGATGTTGTTAAGTACGGTGCAAGTCTTTGGCTTGCAACAACTGCTCATTCAAGTACTAATAACTTTTCAACAGATGAGTCAAATTGGACACAGTTTGTTCAAGGTTTCCAATTTGAAGATGATTGGGATACTTACAAAGTTTACCAAAAAGGTGATGTTGTTAGATACGGTGGTAATCAGTATGTAGCATTAGAAAACCATACAGGATCACGTCCAACAGATGAAACAGATGATCCTAATAACTGGCAGCTATTTACAGAAAACTTTAGATTCTTAAACGCTTGGGGCGAAGACTCAACTAACCAAGATTATAAAGTTGGTGAAGTTGTTAAGCACGGCGGATACACATACTTGTGTATTAAAGACAGTAATAACAATGAACCACCAGACGCAACATATTGGACAAGACTAAACAGTGGCTTTAATTGGAAGGGCGCATGGGTAGATGATTCACGTTATATATTAGGTGATGTAGTACGTTACGGATCAAGCAGTTATGTTTGTGTAAATGCACACTGGTCAGAAGGTGATGACTTTTCAACAGTACAAGTTGGCGCAGGCGGAGGCGGAAATGAAAATTCACGTCCAGACCTAGACGCAACAGGTACATACTGGAACGTTCTAACAGTTGGTAGTGAAGCAGAATTCCTAACTACAAAAGGCGACTTGGTTTATTACGGCGGTGCAGGTCCAACAAGATTACCAGTAGGCAGCGAAGGACAAGTATTACGTGTAAGCGACGGAGCAATTCCAGAATGGTCATACTTGGGCGCAACAGACGATGTTTACTATGTTGCACCACATGGTGTTGATAAGCCTGCTCCAGATGCAGGACGCACAATTGATAAGCCTTTCAAAACTATTAGATATGCATGTGAAGCAATTGAAAATGGATCAAGAGTTCCAGCAGTTGCACGTATGTTAGAATTAAACAGACAATTTATAACAAGAGAAATTGTTGAGTGGACAGATTATCAAGTAACAAATGACATTGCTCCTTTCACAGCAGCATTTACATATGCACAAGAAAAATGTGAAAGAGATATGGGTTTCATTGTTGACGCCTTTATATATGATTTAACACATGGCGGAAATGTAAAATCAAGAGAAGCAGCATTACGTTATGTAAGAGATCCAGGAAAATTTTATGCACTTGGTCAAGAAGCAGAAACTGTAGCTAGTATTAACTACGGCATTGCATTGATACAAAAAGTGCTTCTAGGTGAAGCACCAGCAGTAAATTACCAAACAACAAACGGTGATAATTCAACAGCAGTAGTTGCACAGTATTTTGATACTAACTTTACTAGCTTAGATACACTAGAATATAACGGAGCCGGAGGCTCTACAGGAACAGCATTGGGCGTTAACGCATCTATCCAAGATCCAGATGCAACTGGTAGTGGCGGCTACGGCGGTGGCGACAATGACGGCGGAGGATACTACTAATGGCTACAGTATTTGAAAGAGTACAATCGCTCGGTGAAATAATTACCGATGCAGTAACAGCAGGTGTGGATACTAATGTACCACCCAGAGAAATTAGGAACAGTTTAGTAAAAGTAGCAACAGGTACTTATACTGAAGTGCTTCCGATACGTGTTCCAGCAGAAACATGTATTATAGGTGACGAATTACGTTCAACTAACGTACAACCTAGAAAAGCAACAAACGCTACACTAACTCCTAGAAAGGACTTTAGATTTAGCCATCATGCATTAAACAGACTTACTGAAATTATTGGTGATGTTGTAGACGGTACCTCCGTAACGCCAACATCAGGAAATAACGTAACTCAGTTTGCACAATTTCCATTAGGTCAGCCTGCAGAAAGAGATTCTGCAGAAATGCTTTCAAAAATACTAATAAGAAATATTGACTCTTCATTACAAACACAGCTAGGAAGAGAAATTCCAGCAAGTGCTTCAACAGATGGAGATTTTCAAAAAGCAGCTGACATGATTAGTACAAACAAAGAGTTTATACAACAAGAAGTTATTGCTTACATTAAAGACCAGTATCCAAACTTAGATTATAGTAGAACATCATGCAAAAAAGATGTTGCATTTATTTCAGATGCAGTTGTATACGACTTAGTATATACAGGTAACTGGCAAAGTATTCAAGCAGGTCTTGCATATTATGACGGTAGTACAGGTAATCTACAAATTGATAGTGAAGAAAAAACAGCAACTATTGCTGCATATACACACTTAAAAGATGTATTAAAGCAAATAGGTAGAAGTACAGCAGTTAGTCCACAGTACTCAACAGGTGGCGCAGCTCAGTTCTTAGGCGATGGCGGCTCAGTTGCAGCGTCAACAGCTATTGACGGCTTAGTAGATGATATTATTACAATAATTAATCTAGGACCTGACAATGCTCCAACAATCACATATCCAAATGTAGCAGGCGTTGCAGCAGGACTTACAGGTGCTTCAACAACATTACTTACAAAGTATACAGATATTAAAGAAGGTGCTATTGACTTTATAAGCAAAAACTTTGGTAGCTTTAGATATAATGCTACAACTTGTCGTAGAGACTTAGGACGCATACTTACAGACGTTGCACTAGACGTTGCATTAGGTACAAACTATAATGCAGTGTTCAACGGTATTTCATATACACGCCCTGTAAATGCATATAACTTGCAAACACAGCGTACAGAAACTTCAGGTGCTATTAGATTTGCAAAAGGTCAAGCAGGCGCAGCATTAACTGATTCAACTGCACTTAGTAGAAGTAACGCAGCATTTGATGAAATATTAGATATCTTAGACAATAGTTCAATTTACACAACTGGAGCAGTACCAGGTGACGGACTTGCAGATGCACTAAGTTTACCAACAGGATTAAGTTCAGCAGATCAAACAAATGCTGCTGCACAGCTAGATGCTAACAGAGTGTTTATTGCAGCTGACGTTAATGCTTATGTAGCAGCTACATATCCATCATTAACATATGACGCAGCAAAATGTGCAAGAGATGTAGGATATATATTAGATGCTTTAAGATATGATATATTATATGGCGGAAACAGTGCTTCAATAAGAATTGCTCAATCATACTTTGGTAGTACAGGTGCAGCTTACCCAGCAGGTCAAATTACTGAAACAGCAGCAGCTTATACACATATGAAAAGTATCTTAGATGATATCATTGAAGAAACATCTATTACTCCGCAAACAGGTAATACTGAAACACAAAACACTGCAGGAACAGCAGGTACTGGTACAGAATCTACTACTGCTCAAAATAATTTACAAGTTACAATTGATGCAATTACAGCAGGTAACACAGATAGTTTACCTACAACAGTATTTCCAGACTTAGCTACACTAGGTGTTAGTGGAACATTACAAACTGAGAAAGCTGCTATAGATACAGCACAGCCTACTATTATACTTGATACAATACAGTATATTAATACAACATACAGTGACTTTAAATACAACCAAGCTAAGTGTATGAGAGATATTGGATTGATTCTTGATGCTGCTCGTTACGATTGGCAGCTAGGATCTAACTTTGCAGGTATGGTTGCAGCAATGAGTTATTTGCGTAGGCCAAGTGCAAAAGTTAGAGATGAACAAAAAGCAGCTTCACTAGCATCATTTAAATATGCAAAAGAACAAGCAAAATTAAATGTAGGTGGTGATGCAACAGCTATTGCAGGATTAGAAACTACATTTGAATGGATTGATAATGTATTATTTGGTGGTTCAAACGAAGGTTCAAATAGACAAACTGATGAATTTAATGTATATGCAGCAAGACGTCAATTAGAACTTAATAAAGAATTTATTAAAGAAGAACTAACAACTAAAGTTAACAACTTCTTTAAAGGTACAAGTAGTGAAATTGGCGCAGCAAACATAATTACAATTTCAAGTACTAACTGGTTGCACTTAGGTATGGAAATTAAGTTTGATAGTATACTTACAGGTGTTCCTGAAATAGTCGAAGGTCAAACTTACTATGTACGTACAATTGTTGACGGTACACACTTTACAATATCAGAAGCATACGGCGGCGCCGAACTTACACTTAATCAAAGTACTACAGGTACAATGAATATACTTCCAGTATACGAATACAACGCAACATTATGTAAACGTGATATTGATTCATATATTGACGCAATTAAAGAAGATATGACATGGCCAGCTAATTATCGTAGAGATTATACAGATAGTATTTCTTGTGTATATCCAGGTATATATAAAACACGTTATGCAGCTAGATACTATGTAAATAGTGTAATTGGTTCGCAAGAAGAAGATTTCTACTACTTACGTAACGGTACTGGTATAAGACTACAAACGCTTCAAGGACTAGACGGCGACCTAAGTCCAAACAATGACTTTGGCACTAAACGTCCAACAGCTGGTGCTGTTTGTTCGTTAGATCCAGGTTGGGGTCCAAATGATGAAGATGTTTGGATTATTTCAAGATCACCATATGTACAAAACTGTACAACATTTGGTAACGCAGCAGTTGGACAAAAAATTGACGGTGCGCTACACAATGGCGGTAACGACTCAATTGTTAGTAATGACTTTACACAAGTTATTAGTAACGGTATTGGTGCATGGATTACAAACAACGGTAGAGCAGAGCTTGTGTCAGTGTTTACATATTATGCACACATTGGCTACCTTGCAGAAAACGGCGGCAGAATACGTGCTACTAACGGTAACAACTCATACGGGTCGTTTGGTTCTGTAGCAGAAGGCGTTGATCCTTTTGAAACACCAATTACAGGTATTGTTGATAACAAGTCACAATATAACGCAACTGTTGTTTCAGTAGAGAGTGATGCAGATAAACTGTTTAGCTTTGAATATTCGCATATGGGTAGTGACTATACTGTAGTTAACTATGATATATTTGGACCAGGTGATGGCGAAGTTATTGAAGGTGACGAATTCCGTGACGATGGTGTGTTTAATGTTAGAATACTTGATTTAGATGATTCAAGTGGCGAACTAGGAGGTAGTGGTTATGTAAACGTACAAAACACTGCACAGTCTGGTACTACAACATCACTTACACTTGCAGCTACAGACGGTAACATTTCGAGTGCTTATCCGGGTATGAAAGTATTTGTTACAGGTGGTAATGGTGTTGGACAACATGCTATTGTTAAAGCATACAACTCAGGATCTAAACAAGCAGACGTTGTTAGAGAAACTGAAACAGTCTTAACAGCAGGTAGTTTTGTTACCAGTGATTTGTATAGAATTGATGAACTAGGTACAACAGACTTTACACTAATAAGTAGTTTAACAAATCCACAGCCAGGACAGATATTTTCAGCAACAGGTGCAGGCGCCGGCGACGGTAAAGCAACTAAGGTAGTTGATGGTTGGGATCATCATGTTAAAGGAACAACAATCGTTGCTCCAAACAGTAGTTCAACATATGTTATTGAACCACAAGCATTCTTTGATGCACCAACTGCTCCAAACGCAACAACAGCAGATAGAGCTCAATCAAGAACATTTGAAGATACAGTTTATGCAGAAACTGCAAAACTTTATAGCGCAGTAGGAGTTACAACTTACAGTGGTACATTTGGAGCTGATGCTACATTTAATATTACTAGAAACGGTAGCAAGTACTTTGTTGATATTGCTGGCGGCGGTAGAAACTACGCAAGATTAGAAACTATTACTCTTGCTGGTACAAGCATGGATGGTGCTACACCAGCAAACGATATTACAATTACAGTAACATCAGTTAACTCAGCAACAGGTGCAATAACAGGCATTGACTTTGCTGGCTTTGGTAGAGCAGGACAATTTGTAAGTGTTACAGCAGGCGCTGAAGTACAATTAAGTGTCGACGGTACAACATGGACAGAAGTTACACTTCCAGGAGCAGCACCAACTGGTCAAGTAAGAATTGCAACTGGTCTTATATTTGATGGTAGTTCGTTACTACGTGATAGTGCTACAGTTATTGTTGCACAAACAAGTACTAATGCTAATAACATTTGGTATGCTACAGACGATTTAACAAGTTGGACAAATACTACACTAACTGGTGCTACTATTAACCAACCAATTGATATTGCGTTTGGTAGTGGTAAGTTTATGGTTGTACATGCAGGTAGCGACAGTCACTTCTTTAGTGAAGATGGCGGCGTTAACTGGACAGAAAAAGCAAGCACACTTCCTGCAACAGGTTATGAATTAGTAACTTATGGACAAGGTAAGTTTGTTGCAGTTGATAAAGTTACAGCAAATGTAGCGTATATTGATCAACTACAAGCAACACTATCAGGAACTTGGCAGATACAGACACTTCCAAATGCAGATAACTGGGCTGATATTGCTTATGGTAACAATAGATTTGTAATTGTAAGTAATAACAATAATAGAGGTGCATTAAGTGTAGACGGCGGAGATACTTGGTCAGAGATTACACTACCATCAGGAGCGTACAGTAGTATTGCTTACGGTCAAGGTGTGTTTGGAGCTACTAGAACAGATAGTACTAATGTTGCATATTCTGAGTTTGGTAACGAATGGCAAGAAATATCTGTTGGAGACAACAGTGGTCCAATAGCATTTGGTAATCCGCAACGTACAGGTGTGTTTAGTGTTAATGGAACTGGCGCAGGAACTACCCACAATTTACTTACAATTGGTTCAAGAGCTAGAGGTAGAGCTGGCGTAGCAAGTGAAAAAGTATTTGAAATTAGACTAACAGATCCAGGTTCAAACTATTTAGGTGCAGAAGCTCCAGAAGCATACATATATGATCCAAACAACATTTATGATGTTGTAGTTGAAACAAGAGTTGGCAAAGGTGTTGTTGGACAACCTAGCTTTGCTAATAGAGGATCAGGATTTATTAGTGCAAGTGCAGAAGTTAATGCTGCAAGTTCAAATGGTGTTGCAGACTTCTTCCAAACAGGTACATTTGTTGCTGTAAGAAGACTTACTGAAAGACCAATTGCTGGTTCAAACGTTGTATTTGGTAGCTTACCAGACAAGACATTTAAACTAGTTAATATTGTATCGTTTGTAGGCGATGAGCCAGGAACATATACAGCGTTCTTAAACTTATCACCACAGATGTCAGTAGTAGATGCTCCAGTAGATGGCGATAGTGTAACACTTAGAATACGTTACTCACAAGTACGTCTAACAGGACATGATTTCTTAGACATTGGTACAGGCGGATTTGAAACTACTAATTATCCAGGACTTCCTACAATAGACCCGGATCAAACAACAGAAACAAGAGTTGGCGGCGGCGGACGGGTGTTCTTTACAACAACTGACCAAGACGGTAACTTTAGAGCAGGTGATTTGTTCAGTATTGAACAGTCAACTGGTATTGCAACGTTGAATGCTGATGCATTTAACATTGCTGGTCTCCAAGAACTTTCACTAGGTGAAGTTACACTAGGCGGTGCTTCAGCAAGCATTAGCGAGTTCTCAACAGACCCATTCTTCACTGCTAACAGTGATACAGTTGTGCCAACTCAACGTGCGATTAAAGCGTACATTGAAGCACAAATTGGTGGCGGTGGTGCGTCACTTAACGTTAACAGTGTAACAGCTGGTGAGATTTTCATTGCAGGTAATACTATTACAACCATCACTGACCCAGTGATAAATATACAAGCGAAGATGAATTTCCAAGGCGGGGTAGTTGGACTACCAATAGCATATAATTACTTCTTAAGATAAGAAAATGGAGACATAAAAAATGGCAAACGGAAGATTAGGAGCAGCAGATCTTGCAGCAGGCGTAGACACAAGTGTTTATACTGTACCAGAAACAACTTTCTCAGTTGTTACTGTTGCTTTTTGTAATAGAAGCGCAAGTCCAAGAAACATTAGACTTGCAATGGCAACATCAGGAACACCAACAAATGCAGATTATTTAGAATATGATGTAGAATTGTTGGGTTACGGTGTTGTTGAGAGAACAGGTATTGTTGCAGATACAGGTAAACAAATTGTTGTCAGATCAGATGACGCTGACGTTACTTGCATTGTAATGGGACTTGAAACAGCAACAGAATAAGGACAGTAACATGGGTAGAAAAACACACCAAGGTGCAGTAGGCGCAGGAAAAGTTCAAAAATTTCCAAACGTTGATGCTTCTACAAGTGTAGCAGCAGATGTTAATAAAACATACTGGGTTGATACGAGTTCAGGAGGTTTAACATTAACACTTCCTTCAGTTCCAGCAAAAGGCGATGCTGTTCGAATTTTCGACGCAGGTTATACTTTTGATACAAACAACTTAACAGTTGCACGTAACGGACAACTAGTTATGGGACTCGACGAAGATCTAACAGTTAATACTCAAGGCGCTGCATTTGATCTAGTATACTATAATCCCAGCCGCGGCTGGAGAATCTATACAACTTAAGGAACGCAACTAATATGGCTTTATATTCAGCATTTAAAAAGATCGACTCGTTCGCTGTTGTAGACCTACAGATTCAAACTGTAGATATCGAAGCTGATACAGTACAATCAGCTAAGATAGCTGACGGTGCTGTTACAGCAGCTAAGATTGCTTCAGGAGCAGTTACATCAGATAAATTGTCTGCTTCATTAGATCTTAGTTCAAAAACAGTTACTTATAGACCAATTGTAAATAGTGACTTGTCTAGTAGTGCTGGTATAACAAGTGGTAAACTTGCAGGCGGAGCTGTTGTTGCTAACTTAGGTTATACACCAGTAAACAAAAGTGGCGACACTATGACTGGTAGACTTAATACTACATCAGGTAGTGCAAGTTCGCCAGCTATTAGAGGTTCAAGTGACGGTAACACAGGCATTTATTTTCCGAGTGGTGATAATATGCGCTTTAGTGTTAATGGCAATGATGCAATGCAAATTGATAGTAGTGCTAGAGTTAGATATCCTCAAAAGCCAGCTTTTGCTGCTGTAGGACGACCAGGATGGTTATATTCTAACTCATATGGCGGTACAGGTTATAGAGAACTAAATTCAATTATGAATTGGGAAGTAAGCCATCAGTATGGAGGTTCAAACTATAATACTAGTAACGGACGCTACACTGCTCCTGTAGCGGGCTGGTATCACTTCTCAACTATGTGGTATTTACTTAACAACTCTAACGGTACTAACAGTTACATACATGCATTTATTAGTAGAAACGGACAACAAGGTACAACACCAACAGGTAGAACACCTTATACAATAAACATGCACGGTAACAGAAATAACTACGACGACGGTGCAAACTATAATAGTGTATTGTATTTAAACTCTGGACAATATGTAAGTTTGTATGTTCGTTGGCATGCAAACGGCAACTCAAGACACCACGCAGGTCACCATATCTTTAGTGGACATTTGGTAGGATAAAGTAATGGCAGTATATAATACATTTAAGAAAATTTCAACAAGAGCTGTTATTGACGGTGAAGTTGAAAATGCAAAGTTAGCAGACGGCGCAGTTGGCACAACAGAACTTGCTAGTAGTGCAGCACAAACAGTTGAAATTAATAATGGAGCAGTAACAACTGGTAAACTAGATTCAACTCTTGATATTAGTGGTAAAACTGTAGTATATAGAGCAATGGTTGATGGAGACTTTGCAAGTGGTGCTATTGCAGGATCAAAACTTGCAAGTTCTGCTTCTGTAGACAACTTAGGGTATACACCAGTTAATAAAGTTGGTGACACAATGTCCGGGCAAATTATTTACGATAATGCTAACTATGTTGCTAGTTCGGGCGCTACAACAAGTGGACTTAGATTTAGTGCAGATAATATTGAAATAAGATCAGGCGGTAATTTAAAATTCCAATTTGACGGAAGCGGTAGACCATTAGAAGCTGATAGACCAGCTTGGGTAGCTAGTGGTAACGGCGGCTGGAGATATGCAAACTCTTACGGAGGTCCAGGCGGTTGGAGAGAACTTGACAATATGAGTTACCAATATAGTACCAGCGGTGGCATTACAACAAGTAATAACAGCCGTGTTACAGCTCCTGTAGCAGGTTACTACTATGTGTATCTACAAAGTTATTTTTATAATAACAACAATAACTCCAATGGTTATACACACTGGAATATTAGTAAGAACAGCTCCATTGGCACATCAACAACAGGCCGAGTGCCTCACACAATTTTCTCACATGGTGTTAGAAACAACTATACTCCTGGTATTATGTGCGGAATCGTAACATATATGAATGCCGGACAATATGTTTCGCCACAACCATATTGGGGCGGCAACCAAGGTAGACACCACGGAGACCACACACAGTGGTGCGGATATTTGATAGGATAAAACATGGCATTATATGATACATTTAAAAAGATTGACGCACATGCACTTGTAGATGGAAGTTTACAATCAGAAGATATTGGTGCAGCACAAGTTACAGATACTAAAATTGGATCCAATCAAGTTGGTACAGATCAATTAGGTGACGGTGCTGTTTCAGGAACACAGCTGGCTGGTAGCATTGATATATCAAGCAAAACAGTTACTTATAGAACTGTTACAAACGCCGATATATCAGGAAGTGCAGCTATTGCAGGTTCAAAACTTGCAGGCGGCGCAGCAACCGGTAACTTAGGATATACTCCTATGAACAAAGCTGGCGACCAAGTAACAAACCTAAGGTTATCAAACGGTTCAGCAGGCACAACATCATTAGGGCCAAGTGGAGATAACAATACGGGTATTAACTTTAGCGGTAATGATACTATATTGCTTACAGGTGGCCAAGAAGCTATGCGTACTAGAGGAAACAATGTTACTAGAGAACGTTCTCCAATGTTCCACTCAACAGGTACTAGTGGTTGGAGATATAATAATTCATACGGAGGCTATGGCTGGAGAGAATTAAACGGAAACTTTGGCTGGAGTTCATACCAACGTGGCGGTACTAACTTCCAAAACGGTAATGGTAGATTTTATGCACCTGTTGCAGGATTTTATCAATTCCAATTCCAAACATATTGTCGTAACGACACAAACGCTACTTCTGGATATGTACACTTCAGTTTTGGTAAAAACGGTAGTGTTGCTATGCACGGCGGTAGAGCACCACACGGTATTTGGAGACACGGCGGTAGAAACAACTATGCGCACGGATTGTATGCAGATCTAGGAACATATATGAATGCTGGTCAATATGTAAGCGTTTGGATATTCTGGCGTAACTCACAAACAAGATTCCACGGCGGTCATAGTATCTTTAACGGATACCAAATTGCATAAATACTTATAAGGACGATAAACAATGAGAAACATTACTTTTGAAATAACAGATATGGAGTATAAGGTTCTAGCAAACCAAGCACTAGACCCAGAAGGTTGGGTAGAGAATGCTGTAGGTCATGTAGTAGAATTAGCCAAAGATGAAATGGTTAATCTCGAAATGGCTAGAATGTGGGAAGACCCTAATACAACACAAATGACAACTAATAGAGATGAAATTGTAGCAAACTACGGTGGATCTTTACTAGGTAACCCGAATAGCTAATAGGAGAGAGATAACATGGCCCATTCATTTACAGTACAAATAAGTGATGCTGATTACAAAGCTCTTTGCTACGTAACAGATAACCCAAATCAATACTGTGACGATAAAGTTACAGGATACATTCTAGAAATGGTAGACAGTGTTGCTGACGCATTGGTTAGAGAAGAATTTTCAAAACCAGGCACACGTAATATACCTGCTACAAAAGAAGGTGTTATTCAAGCAGCTACACTAAAAACAGCAGCACAACACCAAGCAGATACAACAGCAAAAATGGAACGTATGATGATAGATCCAGATGACATTGATGAAGATGTTGATGGCACAGGTGCATCATCTATGTACATACCAGAAGGTATTTAATATATAAATCGTTCTAAATAATTATAATGAGATAGGCTCTTATCACTAATACTTTGGTAGAGTCTATTTTTTTGACTTACAGTATTTTCCCAATTTTTTGATGTAACTAACGGACTTCCTGTAACAAAACTAGTCCAGTCAACACTCAACGGGTTATGTGAATAATAATGCATGCCTACTAGTATATCCGGCAATCCAGCACTATCATTAGATGTAGTATGATTTACAGTATAATTATGAGCAAGATCAATGCTTTCATCTGAATCAATACTTATATTTTCTGTAACATGTTTCCAATATTTTGTATCCTTACGGCTACTAGCAATGTAGTGGTATGCTACAAATTCTTTAAATGTATCTAACATATTAGCACAAAAATAATTAAAGTTTTTTACTTGTAAACTTCCTACGTTATCATTGTACAGTGTCTCGCATAATGCAAGTAACATTTCCTGTGTACTAAGTAACCCAGTTGATTCTAACGGTTCAATAAACCCATATGCAAGTCCAACTCCAACAACATTGTTCTTCCAACAAACATCGTGTCGTCCATTTTTGATTTTAACTAATCTAAAATTAAGTTCGTTAGGATTTTTTCCTAACTGTTGTATATATTGCTTGTATTCTATTAATGCATCATCTTCGCTAATAAAGTCAGTACAAAATACATAGCCGCTGCCGGCTCTATGATATAAAGGTATATTCCAAATCCATCCATTATTATATGCAGTACAATTTGTTACATTTTCTATTTCAGCATCTTTATCATCATATGGTAAATGACAAGTCCAAGCTCTGTCATTAGGTAAATGGTCCTTAAAACTTGTAAACGGAACCTTCATTGTTTGTTCAAGCAACAAACTTCTAAAGCCACTACAATCTACAAATAAATCTCCGTGTATAGTATGATTGTTACACTTTAAACAATGTATGTTGTTGTCATGCAATTCAACATCTTGTATAGTGTCTTGAATATAATTTACACCTTTTGGTATACATACCTTTTCTTTTAGAAATTCACCAAACGCTGCTGCATCCATATGATATGCTGCATCTTTGGTAAAGTTAAAGTTACCAACCTTTGTAGCTGGTATTTTATTATCGTATACAAATGGCATTATACTGTAAAAAGTGTCGTAGTAATCTTTAATGGGCAAGTCTTTATTGTATGCTTTTTTGATCATCCAATCGTCAATACCTCGACTGTTAGAAAAATCTTTATCACCAAACGGATAGTAAAACGTTTCGCCTTTTTTGTAAAAATCAGTAAATTGTATTGCAAGTTTGTATGTAGCATTACAGTAAGGCATCCAGTCTTTGTCTTCTAATCCTAACAGATTAAAAAATAGATTAATACTACCTAATGTAGACTCTCCTACACCTACAGTTGGTATATCAGGAGACTCAATTAATGTAATGTGTTTATTTGGAAATCTAGTACAAAGAATAGCGGCGGTCATCCATCCAGAACTACCGCCGCCAACTATTACTATATTATTCGGATTCGTCTTCAATTTCCTCAATGTCTCCGTTGTCTTCAACTTCAACTGGTTCAAAGATTGTATCTTTTAGGTATTGATAATGCGATGGTGCATCTTCAGCAAGCATATCAATGTATTGTTTCTTTTGATCCCAGTAATCTTGTGTCTGTTGTGAGAACATTTCAGGTACTTCACCGTTACGTGCTATCAACAAGTTTTCAAGAACGCCTAATTGTGTAGGGTTTGCAGGAAGGTTATTCATACCTACAAATATATCCGGAACGCCGCCCATATACGGATCACCTGGTAGATCGTGTGATTGTAACATTCTATTTGCCATTTCAGCCATATTAGTATGTACATCGTCATACTTTAAATCATCTACAGTAGCGTCCATTCTTACCCACTCTGTACATTGTCTCCAATATTCAGTATCTCTTCTTCCACTAAGTGTAAAGTGGTAACCTACAAAGTTTCTAAATCCATTCATAATTTGTCTATTAACAATGTTGAATTGATCTTTGTAAACTCTGTTAACTATAGGCTTGTGCAATGTTTCGCATAACCTTAATAGTACTTCTTGTACACTTAACAGTCCAGTTGATTCTAATGGTTCAATAAACCCATATGCAAGTCCAACTCCAACAACATTAGTCTTCCATGCTGTTCTATGGCAACCGTTTTCTATTTTAATATGTTTAAACTCTAACTCGTCAACATTTTTTTCAAAGTGCATATAATCAGTATTTTTTAAATATTCTTTAAAATGTTCTAATGCATTTTCGTGATTTGTTGGACCAAGAGTACCGTCATCGTTCTCTTGTTTATCCATATACATTTTACTATCGTATACATATCCTGTACCAATTCTATTATATAGAGGAATATTCCATACCCAACCATTATCAAACGCAGTACAGTTAGTAACGTTTTCCATTTCAACTTCTTTATCGTCATATGGCAAATGACAATGCCATGCATAATCATTTTTCAATACATCTCTAAATGAATCGTAAGGAACGTTTAATGCACCTTTTAGTAGCATTGATTTGAACCCGGTACAGTCTAAATATAAATCAGCATCGATAACATCGCCATTGGATAATTTAAGTCCAGTTATATACTCTTCACCGTCTATATTAACTTCTGTAATATCTTCTTTAATGTGTACTACACCGTTTGGTAAACAAATTTTATCTCTTAAATAGTTACCAAATTTTGTAGCATCCATGTGATAAGCAACATCAGAACTAAAGCTAAATCCTGGTAATTGTCCGTCGGCATTATCATATACTTTGTTTTTGTATATCAACGGCATAACACTATAAAAACTTTCGTAGAAGTCATTATTAGGCGTTTCCGGATTTAATGTTTTCTTAACATACCAATCAGTTAGTCCTTGTTGCGTATTCTGTGTATCTTTAATACCAAACGGATAATAAAATGCTTGGCCTTTTTCATAGAAGTCTGTAAATTTAATACCAAACTTATATGTTGCATCACATTCTTTCATCCAGTCTGTATCTTTTAGACCTAGTGCATCCATGAAGCTGTTAATAGTTCCAAGTGTTGATTCCCCTACTCCTACAGTTGGTATATCAGGAGATTCAACTAGTGCAATTTGCATGTCTGGAAATTGCTTTGACAGCATTGCAGCACTCATCCAACCAGCAGATCCGCCACCGGCAATAATTATTCTTTCAATCGGTTTTCTCATAAAGCATTCCTTTTTTCTTCTTCAACATCAGATAGCCAATTAAATGCTACTGTAATTCTTGTTTCATTAGTGGTATTTAACTGAACTTGGTGTTCTAACCAGCCAGGAAAGAGTATAAGCATGCCAGGCGATGGTCTAAACCATTCATACTCGTGTACTTGTTGTCCTGCAGGAAATAGTCCCTGTTTAGCTTGTGGTACAGGATTCTTTAATCCTATGTCACCATCTTCGCCTGATGTTTGATAATAGTATACGCCACTAATAAAGCTATCACTATGCGAGTGCCATTCTTGTCCTTGGCCTTTACTTGATTTATTAACCCAACTATGTGCCATAAAGATAGGTTTTCCAATAAAGGGTTGAATCTCTTGACAATATGCATATGTATGTTTCTTAACATATTCATGTAGATTAGTTAATTTAAAATCAGCAATTGTATTTTTGCGTGAATTAATATTAGTTTGAATATCTTCTAACCATCCATCTGGTCTTTCAAACTTGTCTTTGTTTATTTCATCTAATGCACCTTTAATTTCATTTTGTACTAAAAAGATTTCTTCAATTTTAGGCGTATGAAAATAAACCGGCGTAGGAAACATATTTCGTATCATTTGCCTTTATCCTGCATTAGTTTTTTGTATTTGTAATATTGACCTGAAAATGTAAATGCATATGTACTATGCTTTAACTGCCATTCCATACCATCAACTACATGATGATGCAATACTATTTTTTTATCTGACAAAGGCATAACATGTGCTAAAGGTTCACCAGCATTAATTGAAAAATTATTAGGATATAATTTTTTTTGTGCAAGTACATTTATGTTAGTAGTATGTTGGTACTTGTATTCTACAATACCAGTTGGAACCGAATACTTAGCTGTATCATTTTGCCAAAATGGTTGTGTCCATATAAATTGAACACCTGTCTTTTCTCTTATACGCCATGGACTAATAATTTTCATGTGTCCATAATCTTTTAGTGCTGATCCCCATTGTGAAGGTTCGTGATTTTCAGCTTCACTTTCGGGTACTGCACGTGGTGTACCATTTACTACTTCTGCATAAAATTCTCTATGCGCAGGAATAATAAATCCTTTTCTAAATAGATCAGCCACTCCAGGACAAGTTTTCATTGTACCTCTTTGTGGTCCTTTGTACTCTACAGTAGTAGATAACTTTTTATACCATTCGGGTAAGAACTTTATTGCAGGAGCAATTGGAAACAAATCAACAATCTCCTGCTGGTATGTAAAGCAGTCAAGATGTATTTTGCTAGGGCGTCTAATAATATTGAACATACTAATAATTACCTATAATTTTTCTTTTGATGAAAGAATTTGGCGTATGTTCCGTGCCATACTTTCTTTATGAAATGAGAGTAAACAGTTTTGCCTAAGTAGTCATCGTATACAATTTCAGACTTCCAATTGTCACGTTTAAATGGCATAGCAATCATTAATGGATCACCTGGGTCAGCTACAAAATCTTGTTTAGCATAACCAACAAAATTTACACTATCGTCATGTGTATCGGTATCAACTACACTAGGAAACATTACATAATCTTCATTCATATTATAGAAAGGTTGAAAAAACAATGTACTATAGCCAGGCGGAGTTCTAACCATCCAAGGTTGGTTAAATTTAATATAATTATGATTGTCGCCCTCAATCTTAATAGGACATTGTTCGTGCGGATGAGCTGACACATAATCCTTCATAGGACACATATACTCAGTATCTCTTCTTCCGTTTTCATTTAATACTTTAAAGTCTGTTTGATGTGAATGCCGCAAGACATAACCAGTAGTAAGGTAATCTAATACTGGAACACATTTCTTAATTGTAGGTACTGCATGTTTTTCTTGACCATGCATTATTTCGTTTGGTATTTGTTTGTACCAATCAGGAATTATTTTTGAAGCAGGTAAAGGCGGATAAAGATCCACGATAGTTTTGTCGTAACAAATAAACTTTATTATGTTATCCACTATTATTTAAATTCCTTTTTTGCATGAAACAATTTCTTGTATGCACCTGTAATATATTGTAACACATGACTACTGATATTGTCAACTAAATTTACTTGTGATGTCCAAGGATCTCTTTTAAACGGAACTACTTGTGCAAGTATATCACCTGGACTAATTTTTAAATTTTTGACATGTGCTTCTACTACTACTGATAGTACATAATCATGTTTATCAGTGTCAATTATTCCTGGTAGAACTGTAAAGTTAGTTATGTCTTGATAGTGTGGATGAAATATCATACAACTGTAACCTGGTGGTGTTTTGATAACAAAATCAGTTTCTATTCTTGCATAGGATTTTTGTATAACTTTTGTTTTTGGAAATGCGGTATTAGTATATATGCTAGGGTGTTTACGCATCTGTGGTCTTGTGTTAACACTACTAATTTCTCTTCCCTTTACAAAATCTTTTATTTTTTCGTCAACATCATATTCATATGTGCTTCGAATCATATATCCGCTATTAATAAAGTCCATAACAGGTGGACACGAATATATAGTATCGCGAGGTTCTATATTGCTATTATACCAATCAGGCATACTAGTACTTGCAGGTATTGGAGAGAAATATTTTGCTGTTTCACGGTCTGTTATAAATTCAATTTTCATTTTTTTCTTACTCTAATATTTCCAGATACAGTAATTCTAAAGTCGTCACTTTGATAAAACGGATACACTTGGTGATACATCTTAGCTGGGAATACACAAATTCTACCTTCAAAAGATTTATCAACAGGCAAATCTAATGTTCTTATTGCTCCGAGACTATTACTAAAGACAAACTCAAATTTTCCTACTCTATCTTTACTTGCACTATATGCTTGCATACCTAATTGGTCGTCAAAGCTATAAGGTACTTGAGTCCAGACTACAAAACTTAACAACCCAGTGTGTAAGTGTAAAGGTAAAAATTCAGTAGGGCGTTGATAATTTATCCATAAACGCTCTACGTACAACTCAGCTTGTGAAAATTCATCTATATCACTAATTAGTAATTCGGCCTCAATGTCAGGAAATGTTTCTATATAAGTTTGAGATAATTTTAATAACTCTGCTTCAAATGCCTTCCTACTAGTTGTAGGCTCTGTAAAGAATAATTCTTTAGGTATATCGTCTTCAAACATCTTTAGCAAGTCGTGTTTACGTTTTCCTGAAGACTCTACTATTTTGTCAATGCCCCCAATGGCATCTTTCTTCAGCATTTGAAATACAAAAGGATTTAAATCTGCCATATAGATACCTGTTTGGTAATCTATTAATTCATTATTATACTGCGGTTTGTTACCTTTTAGTAGCATTAATATCCATCCGTATCATTAGGTGTTTTCAACATTAAGTTAGTTGCAATAGTAACTCTTAATTTATTTTCTTTATGTGCTGGGCTAGAATGTTTTAACCAACTAGGAAACAAAATTATATCTCCTTCTTCTACTTTAGGCTGTTCTCTTTCGTGCAAATACATTTCAGGTAAGTATGCAAGATCCTTTGTAGGACAAAAAGATCTTAAATTTTGATTATCAGGATTAAAGAATATAGTTCCTGCATCTTCTTCTTCTAAATGAGTATAATGCACATAACTCCAACTAATTGTACTACTACCGCCTACGTGATCATGTTTCCATTCGTTTTGATTATCAGTACTAAAGTTATACCATGACCGTTGACGTAAATTCCATTCATTCATATTAAAGCCTATATGTGTTAATGCTTTGTTTATATCAGGCAAAAATAAGCTATGTATAAATTTCCAGTTTACCATAGCACCAGTACCCGGAATATAATCAGTAAAAATACTTTGTGATCCGCCGTTAGGTTCACTCTTTTCAAATGCAGGAAGTACAAACTTCATAAGATGTTCTTTAATTTTATCATGGTTACTACATTTAAATTTATATACATGCTGTGGAAATAAAGGTAAGTGTTCCATTATCGATCCATCCTAAGTTGCTTATTAATTTTAGTATTAAACATAAAACTTATTCCTATTGAAACTCTCCAGTTTTGCGTCGGAGTATGTGCTTGATGTAAGTATCTTCCTGGAAACAACACAATCTTTCCTTGCTTATACGTTGATCTACAAACTTCAGTAGTTGGATTCTTATTAGACTGATAGAATACTGTATCACCGTCGCTGTCAGTGGCATAGTAAACAGCAGTCCAAATAAGTTCATTGTCTGTAGAGTCTACGTGCTTTTCAGGACTCTGTCCAGGTAACTGTCCGTTCACAGCAATTCTTTGCCAACCTTCAAATGTACCTTCTGGATCTACTGTAGGAAGTATATTGTATTTAATAGCATCACATACGTTCATTACTACATGTGGCTTCTGCGTATCATGATTACTTTCTAAAAGATATAACATCTTTCCAAAATAAGGCTTACCATCAGATAATGTATTTCCGTGGTGCCCGTATTCAAAACCAAACTGAGTAAATTGCTCTTGCCCTGCTTTTATCATCCACTCTGGAAATATTTCAAATTCATATATATTTTGTTTTTCTGCTAACGAATTTTTTAAATTAAACATTTGTTTCCTCGTGTGTATATAAGTTTAGTGCTACTGTTGCACGTAACTTTTCAGATGTTTGTGCGCCAACACTATGTGGTACAAATGAAGGAAAAAATATTAAGTCGCCTTCTTGAACTTGTGGTATATGTAACCTCTTCCAATCATACGGTAAATTATTAGAATTTTTTGTCATATGTGAATTACCGTAGAATGCATACAACGGATTCTTAAATACTGTTGGTGTATGTTCGTCTTTGTCATATATTACATAATGTATTGCACTATATACACAACTAGGATAGCCACCCATATGGTCATGTTCTTCTTGCATTTGACCTTTACTACCTACATTGTACCATGCATGGACACGTTTGTTCCAACTTATGTTCTTGTTAAAGCCTGCCTTTAAATGAAACTTTTCTATATCTGTATTATAGAACTTTAAAAATTCGTCATCTAATTTATCTGCACCTGGAAAATAATCACTATAAAGATTTAACTGTTCTGCATTAGGTGATTTAGGTAAGTTAGGAATAATAGTATCAGCAAAGTATTCCTTTACTAACTTTTGATTAGTAGCTTTTGCTGTGTAGATAGGTACATCAAACATACCATTTCGAAGTAACATCATCGGTCGTTCCAATCAGGAGTTACACTTAATAAACTTTTTGGTTGTGTATATTCATAATGTTCTATAAAGAATATTATAGATAATCTTTGTTCGCCGTTATTAATAACATAATTATTAGGTCTATGAAAAATACTGCTATCATATGCAATTAGTCGATTATACACATTGCCACATTTGAGAGTTTCTTTGAAATGACTATGGTTATCTTCTAAATCTTGTTTGTATTGCTGTGTAATTTCTTTACTTAAATTAAATTTATTTCTAGAAGTTATATCAGGAGTAGAAAAATTTCTATTAGATGTTTTTGCAAACATACTAGTACCTGCTTGCATATCTAACAGACCTTGATTCAAATATATAACACCAGCTACTTTTACTGGATCGTTGTGTATCCATCCTGCATTACAATCAGGGTCATCATATACATCGTTTTTATGGAATCTAATATCTATTTTAAGATTACGCATTCCGATAAATATTTCGTCAGCAATACGCTTTGCAAGGTAAGTACCAAAACTTGCGCATTCTTGATTAATTTCAAATAGATTTTTTGTACGTGTACCAGGATGCACTGGAGACTTTATAAAGTCCAGTTTATTAGCTAAATCAACAACTTTATCAGGGTTATTGAAGAAGTTATCTTGAGACCTAAAGAAATTAGAAAAATGATGTATGTGCATATATCTACTTATGCTTCGGGCGGTGGGTTGTAAATGTTTTTTGAATAAATACATTAGTAGAAGCAGGAAAATTAAATGGCACAAACAATCAGTAACAGCATACGCATTATTCCACGCGATGAGAACTTCCTAAACAGAAACGTAGGGGCAAGCGGTGAAATTTTCTATAACAGAGATGAAAACACGCTACGTTTATATGACGGAAATACCCGTGGAGGATATACAGTTGCAAGCACAGCTAACCTGTCGACTATTACAGGTACAGCAGGTGTAGCAAGTTTAGAATACACAACAACAATTGATAATAACGGAGTTAGTAACAAATACGTGTTTAATAACGTGTCGGCTCCTGAATTACAATTAGTTATAGGTTATACATATGTTTTTGATCAAAGCGATCAAACAAACGAATACTATCCAAATCCAGACGGCGGAGTTAATAATCAACACCCCCTTTCGTTTAGTGAAACACCAAACGGAGAACTAGCATTTGGAGCAGTTTATGAAAACAATGTTAAATATCAACTAGATGGTAAAGAAGTTACTCAAGAAATATACAAAGGCACTAAATTTGCATCAGCAGCTGACCGCAGAGTATTTTTGCTTGTAACTAAAGATACGCCAACTACGTTATACTACTATTGTACAAGACACCAAAATATGGGCAACTCAATTAGTATTGTTGAACCAGGTGCAGGCAGCAGTAGTGACGAATCAGCAAGTATTGCAGTAGGTGAAAATGCTCCATCGAGTCCAATAGTAGGAAATATTTGGTTTAATAATTCAACCGGTGTGTTATACATTAGAGCAGATGATGCTTCTGGAGACGAGTATTGGATACAACCTAGTGTACCACAAACAGATGCATTTACACAGTTTACGGTTGATACTGACACACTGGCACCAACAGATAGCGCAGATGAAATTACATTTGTAGCAGGAGCAAACGTTACACTTACTGCCGATGCTGTTGCAAATACAATCGAAATAGCAGCAACCGGCGGTGGCGGCGGTGGCGGCGGCGGCGATGTAGTTGATGATACAGCACCACAACTAGGCGGCGACTTAGATCTTAATACAAGTGATATTACTGGCACAGGTAATATTAACATTACGGGAGCAATAGCAGCTTCAACATCAGTATCAGCTCCTAGCTTCGTAAATACAGGCGTAGGCGGAGCATCAGTTACTAGTGCAACTACTTTATCAATTGCAGCACCAGATGGTATTGTTATAAACGGCGAAATAGACCTCGGTGTAATACTTAAAAGTTCAGAAAAACTTAATATGAAAACTTCAGCTACAGGTGTAGTTGAACATGATTATGATACTGGAGCAGTTTGGTATCATTCAAGTTTATCAGGAAACTTTACTGCAAATTTAACAAATATACCAACAGATGATAATAGGGTTATAGTTGTAACATTATTAATATCGCAAGGCGGAACACCTTACTTACCTACAGCTTTACAAATTGACGGAGCAGCACAGTCTATCTTATGGTTAGATGCAACTACACCTTCTGGCAACGGCGGACAGTTAGATTCAGTTACATTTAGTCTAATTAGACAATCAGCAAGCTGGAACGTAATTGGCGCATTAACAACATTTGGATAACATATGCCTAGACTCACAGATTTAGCACAGCTCGGAACTATAACGTTAACATCACCTGGAGGCGGCATTGAGCCTCCAACACCTGGTGCTCCTTATTATAATCTTACTAGAACAGCATTAAGTGTAACTGAAGAATCAGATACATTTGACATTACACTATCAACAGCAAACGTAGCTTCAGGAACATCAGTACCCTACACAATTACAGGCGTAAGTAGTGCAGATATAGATAGTGTAAGTTTAACAGGTAACTTTACAGTACCTGACTCTAATTTCCAGGTATCAAGCTACAACAATACGGTGCCAATTAGCGTAGATATTGATGTTACTGGTAACATACCAAGCGGTACATATGTAAGTAGTGGTACTATAGAGTTTGACGGTCAAATATTAGCTGTAGACAGTGTATCGCTTACAGGTACTACGTTAACTATAAACTTACCATCAAACTTTTCTACTGAACCAACAGCTGGTGAAAATGTTGTTGTGCAAGGATTAATTTATTCGTCAGGCTTTTGGCCACAAGTAAGTAGCAGTATTACATTTACAACAACACCAGATATAACAGAAGAAGGTAACGAATTATTTAATTTATCACTAGACAGTGGTGCAGATAGTGTTTCAGTAACAATTCAAGATACTAGTAAACCTACTTATTCATTAACCGGTTCAAATAATGTAAACGAAGGCGCAAGTGCTGGATACTTACTTACTACAACAAATATAACTGATGGTACACTAGTACCTTATACAATCACTGGTGTGTCTAGTGCAGATATAGATGGTGCAAGTTTAACAGGCAACTTTACAATTACCAGTGGGCTTGCTACGTTAAACTTAACAATAACAGAAGACCTAACTACAGAAGGAAATGAAATACTTACACTTTCATTGGACAACGGAAAGTCTAGTATACAAACTGTAATTAACGATACAAGCGTAGAACCATTACCAATAACTTATGGATTATCGACAACATCAAATAGTGTAAACGAAGGCGATAGCTTTACAATTAATTTAAGTACAACTAACGCTGACATAGGCACTGCTATACCATATGTAATATCTGGAGTAACTACTGATGATATCAGCGGAGCAAGTCTTACTGGAAACTTTACAACTGAAGCAGACGGATCCGATAGTATTGAATTTACTGTAGCAAACGACTTAGCAGCAGAAGGTCTTGAAACCTTTAGGTTAACTGTAGATAATGAAAATACACTTGTTGATGTTGACATTGTTGATACTAGTATTCCTACATTTAGTGTTACTGCAAACAAAACTTATGTTCCAGAAGGCGAAACAATAATCTTTAGTATGATTGGAACTGGGGCGTTAACTGGCGATAGTGTTTCTTATGGAATTACAGGAATTGATAATAGTGACATTTCTGCAGGCGCATTAAACGGAACTGTAAACTTTAGTTCTTCAGGCGGCAACACTTACATTGCACAAGTTACACTAACAATAGCAGCAGATACTACAGCAGAAAACTTAGAAACTATAACATTTACAATGGACTCGGTAACTACAAACGGGGCTGTGACTGGATCTCCAGTACTTAATGTAGTCGTAACAGATAGCAGTTCAACAGTAAGTACATTTCATGATAGAATACAATTTAGTAACAACAATATAACTTTATCAAAAACTTGCTATAGTGCTGAAAAAGAAAAATTCGTTGTAGGTACTGCTACTGTAGGTTCGGCTATATGGGGCGTTATAATTAAATATTCGCCAACTAACGGTTTAGAAAGATGGCATAGATTTAGAGTAAGTGGATCAAATACTTACTTTACATCATGTGCTTATGACGATACTCAAGATAAATTATTTGTAGTAGGCTATACAAACGACGGACAAAATAATGCAATTGCTCTTAGATTTGATAATAATCTAGTAGAAGATTCAGATAGATTTATATCAGGTACTTCAGGTGATAGTGGATCTGTAACACAAGCAGCATATTACGATTGTGATGTAAATAATGCAGGACAATTGTTTGCAGGTGGACAAGCCAGTGACGGTAATGGTACAGGGGGACTTTTATCTAAATTTACTTGGGGTAGTTCGATTACACACGGAAAGTTAGACTCTTCTTCGGGTACATATAATATTGAAAATGTACTAATATCACCAGCTGGTGTAGTACTTGGTGGATTTGCTTCTATAATATATCCAAAGATTACTGTAATTAGTACATCACTTGATTCGGTATTAAGCAACTATAGATTTGTTTATTCTAACAGAGGACGATATCCTTATGCAAATTGTCGAATAGCAAAAAGTAGTTCAGGAACAAATTATATCTATATGCCTACTAACCAACCTAGTGGTACGTATGCCGGGCACGGATTTGTAAGAGCAACAAACTCATCAGGATCTACATTTAGCTCATCAACTATGGCTACAGCAAACTTTACAACAAGTTCAACTGATTATCTTAGAAGTTTTGTGCAAGTTGATTCTGCAGGAGACGAATTCTTTGCTGCTACATTTGGCAATGATATATTTGTAACCAAAGACAATACATGGCAAGGAAAGTTTACTCCGGGAACAGGTTATACTGATATTAATGCATACGACTTTAATCTTGACGCAGATGAAAATTGGTGGTTAGCAGGAAGTCAAACAAGTACCTCAGGACGTATTGATGGATTTGTGTTACAAAGTTTAAACGGATATGCTCCTAGTTCACAAATTGGTGATTTTAATATTGATGATACTGTTAACTACAGTAGGGGAGCAACTGCACAACGTCTTACTACGGATACAAGTTATAGAATTACTAGTGTAGGATCAGTACCATTTGGATCTAATGGCACTGGATACACATCAGGGTATGCAACTACAAATAATGTTTTTCAAACAGATATAAACAATATTACTGTAACAAGAGAAACAACCATTTGGGTCGGCACAGCTACATACAGTTTATCAAGATCAGCGACATCTATCAATGAAGGTCAAAGTGTTACAATAACACTAACTACTACAGAAGTTGATGACGGAACATTAGTTCCGTATGCAATCACAGGTATAGGTGCTAGTGATTTATCAAGTGGTGCAATTACTGGTAACTTTACTGTTAATAGTAATACTGCTGCCTTAACATTTACAACATCACAAGATGTAACTACAGAGGGCACAGAGAATATGACTCTCTCATTGAGTAATGGACAAGCTAGTGTTATTGTACAAATTAACGATACAAGTGCAGGACCTGATACGTATTATCTAGCATCTGCTGCTTTACCCGATGGCTATAACGGTGGTAGAGGTCTATTAGCAGAAGCAGATATAGGAGAAACTAGCAGTTATAAAGGTTGGAGTTATTGGACATGGATTAGCCCGCAAGATCCTTATGATAATTACATATATGCAGACGATCAAAACGGTGAAAATATATGGCGTATAGAAATTGATCGTCTACTATTTAAAATGACACAAGATGCTAATTATTTGTATTTTATACATTATTCAGAAAACGCCCGGGCTGATAGAACTGTAGGCGACAGATTTACAATAATGAAAGTTGCTAAATCTGATGGAGAAATTGTTTCTAGAAGAACATTTAGAAACGGTTCAAACTTTGGCACATTCCAAGACCCAAATTACGGACGTATGACGCCTATGGATATGTCATATAATTCTACAACAGGCGATATTGGTTTTGCATTTCTACTTAGTAACGAAAACACGGACAACAGTGCCAATGGTATGACAGGAGAGTTTGCTGCACCTAGATTGGGTATGACTACTATTGATCCTTCTAATCTATCAAACGGTACTGTCTATATGAAACGTATGTCATGGGGCTCATTTGGCGGTACATCTGTATATACATTATATAGGTATGATGGTTGCACTCTAATACCTAGAGGAAACTCAGGTTACACACTTTGTATGAACGGCGGATATAACACAGATGATCAAGGTTTAGAGTCAAGGATTTGTTTTGTAAACTATACATCAGCAGGCGCATACTCAAGTAATAGAGTGTTAACAGGAGTCGGAACAAACGTTGACGATTACACTTATTCAGAACCTTATATTGGTACTACCGGTGACTGGAGTATGATAATGTCTGATGCCACTTATATTTCTAATGTAGGATCAGTTGTAGTAACTGGCATCTTCTTTGGCGACTCGCAAATCTCAGCTGCTACTGATGTTCCTTTCTTAGTTGAATATTATCCTGATACAAATGCCATTACATCTTTCAAGAGAGCTAGAGGCGGCGTGAATTCATCTTTTAAAGATTATGACTATAACATTACATATCTCAATCATAATCATACACGCGGTGGACCGAGAATACAATACGATTCTACTACAAATCAATTATGGACAGCTTGGAGTGAACGGTGTAACGATCCTCAGCTAACATTTGATTATGATGACGTACCTAACACAAGTTATTTTATTATTAGATTACTAGGATGGTCCGGCTCATGGAGTACAGCACAATACTACCATTCATGGACTGTGAACAGGCAACACGCATTTTTTGCGAGATACAACGATCTTAGTTATTTTAATTCTAGCAATGAGTACGAAACTGTAGACACTGTTTATGCCAGCTCAAATTTTGTACATAGCTTAATAGCCGGAGCAACTAGCGCAGGTGATCCGTTTATAAGATTACATTATTCTTGCCATAATGGTAGCCCATTTCGAGTTATCAACCAAGTTGCAAAGATACCTTCGGGAGGTTTTGGAGTTACAGGAGGAAATACTGTAACTTTTTATGCCGATAATGCTAATGATAAGACATGGGATTCTGGCTTCAATATACAAACATCACAAACTACTGACGCAGGCCCAACACTAAATGCTGTTAGGTATAGATTTTTAGGCTCTGGCGATCCTCATTTTATGAACGGTACTAGTATAGACGTAGATGATGTTTGGGTAGAAATTACTGACTCTAATATTAATACATCTAGTGCTAATCCATCAAATTACGGAACTATACAAGGCATGGTATTACAAAGTCAATCTTTGGATAATCCAACTATCGTATGGCTCGGTGCTGCATCAGGAGCAGATGCTGTTCTAGGCGGAAGTTCATGGCATTTGGTAAACGATATTAATACAATATATAGGCTAGGTAACTTTGTACCTTACACAGGATAATATTATGGAAAAAGAATACATTGTAATTGTTAAAAAAGGAATAGACCTAGAAGTATTTGATGCTGAAATGGCAGCAAATCAAGGACACGGCCCTATTCCTAACAGGCAAGTTGTAATTGCTAACCCTAGACATGCATCTAAGCGCATGACACATTGGATGCTTACTGACGAAGAAGCAAATGAATTACGCAATGACCCGAGAGTACTTGAAATAGAAATACCACCTGAATACCGTAATGACATTGAAATTGGGCTAAATGCTTCACAAAGTTTTAACTTTAGCAAAACTACACAACCTGTTAACACAAATGCAAATTGGGGATTACGTAGAACTAATAGTGCTACAAACAATTACGGATCGTCAAACGATCCTGATACACAAGTTTACGAATATGCACTTGACGGCGCAGGTGTAGATATAGTAATTCAAGATACTGGAATACAAGCAGATCACCCTGAATGGGAAGATGCTAACGGTGTTAGTAGATTGCAACAAATTGACTGGTTTACTGCTAGTGGATTACCTGGCGCAATGCCAACTAATCATTATACTGACTTTCATGGACACGGTACTCACTGTGCAGGCGGCAGTGCAGGCAAAACATACGGCTTTGCCAAAGGTGCAGCAATATATGCAATGAAGGTTGACGGTTTACAAGGACCAACTGATCCTAATGGCGGCATATCAATTGCAGATTGTTTTGATACAATTAAAGAATGGCACAACAACAAAACAAATGGACGCCCGACTATAGTTAATATGAGCTGGGGATATAGCGGTACTCGTACACAAACAAACCCAACAGGCGGCACCTATAGAGGAACACCCTGGACTTACAATGCAGAAACTGGTAACGAACTTTGGGCAGCATATGGTATTGTCCCGCAATTAAATAGCGGCGGCCTTGTAGCTAGACGTATACCAGTAAGAGTAGCATCAGTTGATACTGATATAGAAGAACTTATTGATGCTGGTGTACATGTTGTTATTGCAAGCGGAAATTCATATTACAAGATTGATGAGCCTACAGGCGATGATTATAACAATCAGGTAGATTTAGGAAATGGTAACGAAACTTATCACCGAGGTAGTAGTCCTTATTCAACAGAGGCATTTATAGTAGGTAATATAGATAGTACTACTACAAGCATTAGCGGAACACCAAGAGACAAAACAGCCGGAAGTAGTTGTAAAGGTCCTGGAGTAAATATTTGGGCACCAGGAACAGATATAATAAGTTCAGCTAGTGGAACAACAGTTTTTGGCGCTTCAACAGGTGCCTACGATGATAACTTTAATCTAGCAAACATAAGCGGCACAAGTATGGCAGCGCCACAAGTTGCTGGATTGGCATGTTTGCATTTACAAGTAAAACCTAAACTAACACCAGCTGAATTGTTTAATAGAATTGTTGCTGATACAAAGGCAGAAATATACGATACTGGACTTGATAACGATTATAGTGCATTTTCAACATCAATTATGGGATCTGCAAATAGAATGCTTTACAGTAAATATGGTATACAACCTATTACTGTTGCAAGTAATATAACTAACACAAACGTAAATACAGGATAAATATAAAAAAGGATTAATTATGGCTAAATTTGATTTTCCAACATCACCAAGTGTGAATGACGTATATACATCAAATAATACAACTTGGCAATGGGACGGAACAGCATGGAATGTTGTGACTACATCAGCACCTTTAGCGGCACAGAATGTTTGGACAACAATTAATTCAGATAGCGGCCAAACAAGTGCTAATACTACAAGCGATGAACTTACTATTACAGGCGGAACTGATATAGGTACTGCTATAGTAGGAGATGTAATTACAATTAACTACACAGGTTCAGGCGGCGGTGGAGGCGGAAGCAGTTATACAAACTCTGATGTTGATACACACTTGAATACATCTTCAGCAAGCACCAATGAAATACTAAGCTGGAACGGCAGTGACTATGCATGGGTAGCTGACCAAACTGGTAGTGGTGGCGGTGGTGGCTCTAGTACATTTAGTGGTACTACTGATGCTACAGCAGCAGGACTAAATGTTGCTAAAATATATGAACCTGCTATAGCTATGTTACGAGTTGATAATGTAGGAGCAACTTCTTATACTTTTGAACCGCATTATTTAGGTAATAATCCTACAATATATGCACTAAGTGGCACAACAATTGCATTTGATTTGACTAATGTTGGCGGACATCCTTTTGAAATACAAGACGGATCAGGAACAGCATATAACACAGGTGTTGTTCATGTCAGTACAACAGGAACAGTTACAACTGGTGCAGCAGCCCAAGGTAATTCAAGCGGGGTGTTATATTGGAGAATACCAGAAACACTATTTGGATCATATAGATATCAATGCCAATCTCATGTTTCAATGGTTGGTGCAATTAGCCTTAAAAGACTAAGCGTTATTTGATTTACTATAATCGTCAAGCAACTTTCTAGCTTGAGCTCTTATAATATTCATCTGTGTTCTTGGCTCTTGCATCAAAGCAGGCGTAATATGACCATTAGGATTAGTAGTATGACCGACATCAATCATGTCAACTAATTCAACTAACTTGTCAGTAAGCATATTTAGGTCTGCTTTAATTTTTTGATCTTTAACTTTCTTTGCAGAATCTCTAAGCGTCTTTACTTCTTGTATATGCTTAGAATGTTTTTGTAATTTAGGTAACATCTTTATTCCTTAACTCCTGAGGGCACAATATAAAATTCATCATTCTCTACACTATTACTTACTTCTGATATACTACTTTGAGCATTTAGTGCAGTAAGCTGGTAGGGCTTATTTGTATTTATATTAAATGTAGAGCCTTCTGTTAGTTCAATATCGTACATTTGACCATCTGCTGTATCAATATGCCTTAATTGAAATGTACCTGAATTTACAAAAAACGTTTTCAATGTATTGTTATGATATTGCATAGGTGTTCTACTACCTGCTTCTTTAAACACTAAAATCTTACCTTTGTATAATTCAGTATTTGCCCAAACTATTTCATTACCCCATTCATGTTGTACAACATTGCCGTCCATTACAAATATCCTATTAATTTAAAAACTGTATCTAATTTTGTTAAGTTTGTTTTGCTAGTAAGTGTATTTCTTAATCCGTGATGTAATGGCTTAGGCCATTTTCCTAATTCGACCCAAGCATAACCATTGTGTTCACTATTAAGTACAGGTAAAAACTCGTTGTCAATAACACACAAATATGTATGAAACAAGAACATTTCGTCATTAGATATAAATGTTTCTAATGGAATAGTTTTTTTGATTTCAGGCAACGACCCTATTTCTTCTACAATTTCTCGCTGTAGTCCTTCCCAAGGTGTTTCTACACCTTCGTTGGTTCCGCCAACAAGTCCCCACATATTACTACGTTTACCGTTAGCTCTATGTAGAAGTAAGAATCTTTTTGTAGATAACGAATAGAATAGTGCTCCGCTACAGATTATTTTTTCACTCATAAAAATAATTATCCGTAGAGGTCTACTCTCCAGCTTCCTATTGGATATTCACCGTCAACACTTGCAAACCAAGATCCGTTGCTAAATCGGTATTGAACACCAGTAGTTAAATTTGTAGTATAAGAAGTTTCAGTAACTTCACTAGAATCAAATACTATACTCCAATTCGTGCCGCTCCATTCAACTATATCATTAGCATCGGCTACAAAATTAACACCACCAGCATTTTGCCAAGCAGCAGGACCTTCTGTATTATCAGCGTCACCTATAGATTCTAATAATAGTATACGTGTTCCGGCTACCTTTACTGAAGTAGGATTAAATGTAAGAGGATCAATAATATAATCAATACTTGTACGGTCGCCATTTGGACCACTTATAACAGTATCGTCTGGAAAACTATCTTCGTCCCAATTAATAATTAATTTAGTTTCGTCTAGTGTGTTAATACCTATAGTACCTGTAATTAGTACATTAGTATCTTTGTTAGTTAAGAAAATTCTAGAAATATCTGCTTTATATGTTCCTGGTAAGTTTTCAACTAATCCTCGCCAACTGTATTGACCAACAGCACCTCTTGCAATAATTTGTGCTACGTTTCCAGATACATATACACCCATTCTTTGATAGTTAGTATTGGCCATTTGATCAGCAACTTCTGTAGTAGTTTTTGTACCATAATCACCAGTAGTTGAGCCTGGCGTTGGAAAGTCGTCGTAAGCTGATAGTTCTGGAAAACTTTCACCTAAATCAATAGTACCTTTATTTTCATCAAACATACTTGTAATAATATTTGTAATAGCACCCATACGTTTAACTTTTGCTGGAGGACTAATATAAATTGGCGCACTTAGTGTAAGTGTTGCTATATCAATTTCGCTGTCAACTCCAACTGGAATACTTCTATTTGTAAATTGTAAGTTTTCTAAATTTACAACTGATAAACTTGTCCAGTCTATATAATTATCTGTAGTTTGTATTTCCAAACTAGGATTAAATAATACTAATATTTGTTCTAGTATTTGTAACTTTTGATCAGTATTACTAGTCCAAATATCTACATTGACACGTAGTAAATATGGTGTCGGCATAATTCTTTCTATAGTAAAACTTTTGCCTTTGTAATTATCATATTCTTCATTTTCGTCATTGTATGCACGTTCAACTATATTTGTTTTTCTAACATAGGTTGCATCTGCAAGTCTGTCTCTATCCATTTCAAGTGCAGTAATATAAACTGCCATACGTGGCGCACTAGGTAATTTATTTTCACTATTATCTCTAATAATATTTGAAACTTGTCGTGTAAGATCACCGTACATAACAGGTACTTGCTTTAATGTACCATCCATGTCAATTGAAAAATTACTACATAGTCTAATTACTTGTGTAATATATCTTCTAATTTGTCCGTCATAAAAATGCAGCATTAGTTATCCGCCTTTGGTTTAAGTGCTTTTGATAAACTCTGTCTTTCTTCAATTGTTTCACCATTAATGTCATTTGTAGCTTCGTTGTTAATAAATTGTGTTTTGTAGGTATTTCTTACAATCTCATTGCTCATTGTCATTCTTACATCTTGTGCTTGATTAACCCATTTTCTGCCATCATATCTAAATAATCTATTTGGCAAGAAGTCTGACCTTAAAAAATAGTCGCCTTGTTCAGCTTGCCGTGGAAATTGTATACCCATACCGTAAGGAGCTCCGTTTGGCGCATCTTTTGTGCCTAACAAATAGCCACTATATCCTGCTCTATCTGGACGATCAGTAACTTCAGATGCATCAGTTGAAATATTACTTGCATCTAAATCAGCATCGTCTGCTGTCTTAAGATTAACAGTACCGTCATCATTATATGCAACAGAATAGTAATGACTTATATCATACCCACTAAGTGGAGCATCTGCTTCTGCTTGTTGTACTACAGCATTATTAATTTGCATCTCTTTTTCATATGTTGACAGAACATCTCTAAGAGTATTGCCGCCTGGCTCCTCTTCATTAGCAGGTAAGTCTAATATATCTTTAAATTCTTGTCCATCGTATATTTGCTTTAATTTAAGTCTATATAGATGCGGATACCAAGTTGGCGAAAAGCCTTCTGCTGCACGATTAACATCTTCAACTACATAGAATCTTTTAAGTGCAACACTATAATCATTTTCTGCGTATTCGTCCTTCAAATGCGGCAATTCGATGACATCACCTGACATAATTTTCCTACCAAGGGTCTTTACACTACTGTTAATGTGTATAGTCATCATCAATGTATCATTACTTAGAAATAATCCAAATTGACTTAAATCAAAGTCAATATCTTGAACATTGTAAATAGCTCGCATTTCATAAATATCCGGATCATATTTTCTATCTCTATTTTCAAGAAATAATAGATCCTGTATATTAGATTCTGATGACTGATCATACCTTGGTTGGTCAGCAGTTGCATCTGATTCATCAGGGTTTGATGCTCCAATATACTTGTGTATATTGATATCTGTACCACCAATAGTAAACATCTCTAGAATTTGATTATCTAGAAATTTGTAATCAGCGCCACGTTCGGGTTTGTATAATGATAGTCTTGGCATATACATATTTAGCTAAATACTAATGGAGAATATATATGTCGAATTTAGTAACTCAGAAACAAGAAGTGTTTGATTATGTTAATGCCTTCCTCGGAGGTGGCATGATTGATGTCGAACTTGATCCAATACATTATGAAACAGCTTTGCAAAAGGCATTGAGTCGCTTTAGACAGCGTTCAGATAATTCAGTAGAAGAATCATACTTGTTTATGCCCACAGTGGTAGACCAAAATGAATATACATTGCCGCATGAAGTAATGGAAGTACGAAAGTTATTTCGTAGATCAATTGGTTCACGAACCGGCGGCGGAGATGGCGGTAGTTTATTTGAACCCTTTAACTTAGCATATACAAATACATACTTGCTGTCAGGATCTAAAATGGGAGGTCTAGCAACATATGATATGTTCTCTCAACACCAAGAACTAGTAGGTAGAATGTTTGGATCATTTATTGAGTTTACTTGGAATAATACAACTAAAAAATTAACATTACTACAACGCCCTAGAGCAGAAGAAACGCTACTAATATATGCATACAACTTACGTCCTGATTCAGAATTATTAAACGACTATCTAGCAAAACAATGGATTAAAGATTATACATTAGCAGGCTGTAAATATATGTTAGGCGAAGCACGTAGTAAGTTTGCTACTATTGCTGGACCACAAGGTGGTTCTACCTTAAACGGAGAAACACTCAAAGCAGAAGCACAAGCTGAAATGGAAAAGCTAGAACAAGAAGTAGGACTAGCAGTTGCAGGCGGAACTGGATACGGATTCTTAATCGGATAAAACGGTTGACATACTGGCTTATGTAGTATATACTGTAAAGTATATTCAATAAGGAGTCGTTAGTGTTACCCAAACTATTAGTCGTAGGACATGGCCGTCACGGCAAAGATACTGTATGCGAAATGCTAGAAGCATACGGATACACATTTCAATCATCAAGTAAATTTTGTTCAGAACTTTTTATCTATAAAGATTTAAAAGAACAATACGGGTATGCCAACGAAGAAGAATGTTATACAGATAGACATAATCATCGTACTGAATGGTACAATATGATACATAATTATTGTAGTGATGATTTAGCAAAGTTAGGACGTAACCTATTTGCTAAACATGACATTTATTGTGGACTACGAAACAAGCGTGAATTTTTTGCAATGCAAAATGAAGAAATATTTGATTATGCTATATGGGTAGATAGAACAGACCATTTACCTTTAGAAAGTTATCAGTCAATGAGCATTGAACAATGGATGTGTAATTATACTATTGATAATAATGGTACGTTAGATAGACTAGAAAAAAATGTTGATACACTAATCAAAACAATATTTAAAAATCAGGGCGTAAGTCTCCCTGTTTCCACACAGCTCCCTCTTTTTGTATAACACGCTGACAATTAGCACAAACTGTTTTTAAATTACTAGGTCTACAATTATTAAGATCACCGTCTATGTGGAACACATTAAACTGTTCTTGGTGCTTACTTGTATAACTACATTTTTCACAAATGTTCTTTTTGATATAACCTTTTTGTTTCCATTTAGGTATGCCGTGACCTATTCCGTTACGCAAGCAAGTTTCGCACAACTTACGATAATATACTTTATTGTGTTTTTTATAATTTATTGCTGCCGGACGTTGCCCGCATTTACATAATGGACGCATACTTGTATTTACCTCACCTTTTCGATACCTTTTTCGGTGTGATTATAGCACTGATTTGTTCAAGACGTGCTAAATACATGTAATACAACAACCGTCCAATAGGAGAATCAATATGGCATTAGTATCCCCAGGTGTAGAGGTCAATGTAATCGACGAGAGTTTTTACACTCCGGCGGCTGCAGGCACCGTACCAATGATATTTGTTGCAACGGCAGCTGACAAAGTTAAAGGCAGTGGAGCTGGTGTAGCAGAAGGTACAAGCGCAGCAAACCAAGGTAGACCTTACCTAATAACAAGTCAAAGAGAGCTTGTGGAAACATTCGGAGATCCGTTGTTCTACTCAGACAATAACGGAAATATGATCCACGCAGGTGAACTTAACGAATACGGACTTCAAACAGCGTATTCACTACTAGGCGTAACAAACAGAGTTTACGTATGTAGAGCAGATATTAACTTATCAAAACTAGAAGCAAGTGCAACAGCACCAGGCGGTGATCCGCTTGATGGCACTTACTGGTTTGATACACTAAACACAAATGTTGGTGTTAAAGAATGGAACGGCGCTTCCATTACATCAACAAATGGACAAAGCTTCAGTTCAGTAGTACCAACAATTATTGTTGAAACTAGCAAAGTAGTAGACTATGCAGGCGGCGACTATACACCAAAAACATCAGTAGGTGCAGTAGGTGATTATGCATTAGTTGCAGTTACAACTGTAAACAGACTATGGTACAAAAACAATGCTGGTGCATGGGTAACAGTTGGTGGTGATGCATGGAGAGCAGCATGGGCATCTATTAGAGGCACAGTAAATACTCCAACAGTACCAAGTGGTGTAGATTTAAGTATCGACGGCGAAGCAGTAACAACTACAGGTACAACAGTAACACAATTAGCAAGTGATATTAATTCAAATTCAAACCTAGCAACAGCAGGTGTTACAGCAGCAGCAGTTGACGGTGCATTAGAAATTTATACTAATAACAATTCAGTAGATATTGATGCATCACCGGCTTCAGATGCTGGACTATTAACAGCAGTTGGCTTAACAGCTGGAACATATTATGCTCCATTTGTTACTGAAGCACCACATACATCGGTTCCAGAATATAAATCAACAGATTCAAATCCAAGACCGACAGGTTCTATTTGGATGCAAACAACTGCTCCTAATTCAGGTGCAACGTTTACTGTTAAACAGTGGAATGATGATACTAAACTTTGGTCAACTATTCCAGCACCATTGTATGACACAGCAGCAGGTGCTCTTGCAGCACTAGACAAAACAGGCGGTGGCAAGAATCTTGCAATAGGCGATCTATATGTAAATGTAGACGTTGCAGACACAACACCAATTGATGCAACTTACAAAATTTTCCGTAGAGCTGCTACAGGCGCAACGAAAATACAAAGTGCAAAAATTGCAGCACAACTATCTGGCGCAAGTGTTAGCTTTACAATGGCTGAATCCATTATAGGCTCAGCAACTTTAAGTAGCGCAAAAACAATATCATTTACTGGAAGTGGCGCAAGTGCTGATGCAGACGATATGGCTGGCGCTATTAACAGTGCAGGATTTGTAAACATAACAGCAAGTGTTGATGCACAAAATAGAGTTGTAATTTCACATGCTGGTGGCGGCGAAATGAAACTTGTAGATACAAGTGGTGATCTTGCAGTAGCAGGATTTGCACCATATGACGTAAACAATGCAAGTACAACAACAATTAACCTAGACTATGCACCAGGAACTGACGATACTACAAATCCAGAGCAGTATGTTGCTAGTAACTGGCGTACATTATCTTATACAGCAGACGACGATGCACCAACAGCATTAGCTGCACAAGGTGAGTTATGGTATAGTTCAGTAGTTGATGAAGTTGATATTTTGTACCACAATGGTACTACTTGGGTAGGATATGCAGACTCAACAGCATTTCCAACAGCTAACTCAACAGGGCCATTAGTTACAGCTAGTGAACCAAAAACACAATCAGATGGTTCTGCACTAGTTGCAGGTGATCTTTGGATTGACACAGCAGACATTGAAAACTTTCCAACAATGTATCGTTGGACAGCAGCAAGTGAATGGCAGTTAATTGACAAAGCAGACCAAACAACTGAAAATGGTGTGTTATTTGCAGATGCTCGTTGGGCAGATGCAGGCGCTGATTCGGACGCAGCTTCAATTGAAGAGCTAATGGCATCTAACTACTTAGATCCAGATGCACCGGATCCAGCACTATATCCAAAAGGTATGTTGTTATGGAACCTACGTAGAAGCGGATTTAACGTTAAGCGTTTTGAGCGTAACTATGTTGATGTTTCATTAACTAACGATCGTGCAGCAGACGAGTCAATGGCTACTTATTATCCACACCGTTGGGTAACAGACTCTGGTAACCAACCAGATGGTTCAGGAACATTTGGACGTCACGCACAGCGTAAGTCAGTAACACAGTCTTTACAAGCAGAACTAAACAGTAACACTGAAATCCGTGACGAAGAGTCACGTCAGTTTAACTTAATTGCTACACCAGGATATCCAGAACTAATTGGTGAAATGATTTCACTAAATTATGACAGACGTTTAACAGCGTTTGTTGTTGGCGATACTCCGTTTAGATTAACACCAGATGCAACTTCATTAAATGAATGGGCAACAAACGTTAATCTAGCAGTTGAAGATAACGATCGTGGATTAGTAAGCAGAGATGAATATCTAGGCATTTACTACCCAGCAGGATTTACAAGTGATAACGAAGGTAATAACGTTGTTGTTCCTCCAAGTTACATGGCATTACGTACACTGATACTAAATGACCAAGTTGCTTATCCTTGGTTTGCTCCAGCAGGTACAAGACGCGGTGGAGTTACTAATGCTTCAGCAACAGGATATGTTACTAGCGAAGGTGAATTCAAGAGTGTTGCACTTAATACAGGACAGCGTGATACACTATACACAAATGCAATTAACCCAATTACGTTTATTAGCGGAAGCGGACTAGTAGTATTTGGTCAAAAGACTCGTGCAAGAAATGCAAGTGCTTTAGACAGAATCAACGTTGCACGTCTAACTGTTTACATGCGTGGACAGCTAGAGTTACTTGCAAGACCATACTTGTTTGAACCAAACGATAAGATAACAAGAGATCAAGTTAAGGCAGCAGCAGATGCGTTCTTACTAGAACTAGTCAGCTTAAGAGCTATTTACGATTATGTTGCAGTGTGTGATGAATCAAACAACACACCAGCAAGAATTGATCGTAATGAACTGCACTTAGACATTGCAATTGAGCCAGTGAAAGCAATTGAATTTATATACATTCCATTGCGTATAAAAAATACAGGTGAAATAGCAGCACTTGGTTAAAACTACGTATATAACTGGCGCTTGAGATATAGCGTCAGTTATATGATAAATACTTGTGAACAGGAGAGGATAGAATGCCAATCACATCATTAAATAATATTTCGGTACCAACTGAAGGCGCTGGTAGTAACCAGAGTTTGTTGATGCCAAAACTACAGTATCGTTTCAGAGTCATCTTAGAAGGCTTTGGTGCAGGTGCTGACTTAAGAGAAATGACACGTCAAGTTGTAGATGTTACAAGACCAAACGTAAGTTTTGAACAAATTACAATTGATGCATATAACTCAAGAAGCTACCTAGCTGGTAAGCACACTTGGGAACCAATTACACTTACATTACGTGAAGATGTAAACAACAACATTCAACGTGTTGTTGGACAACAGCTACAGAAACAATTCGATTTCTACGAGCAAGCATCAGCTGCTTCGGGCGGAACATATAAGTTCAAAACTAAAATCGAAATTCTAGACGGTGGTAATGGTAACTTAGAAGCCAACGTATTAGATAGATACGAAATGGTTGGTTGTTATCTTGAAAGTGCTAACTACAACACATTAGCATATTCAACTAATGATCCAGTTACAATTTCATTAAACATTCGTTACGATAATGCAATACAAACTGAGGCAGGCGGCGCAATAGGCGGCGGAGTAGGTCAATCAGTAGGTAGAGCAGCAGGCGGTACAGATGGTCCGCAAGTTCTAGTTACAGGCCAAAGCTAATAACTTAACTGCATTCATCCTTTATAGAGGGGTTACTTTTTAAGTAGCCCCTTTTCTTATTTGTACGCACTTTATAATTTGGATAAATATTAGTATGGCACAGTTAGTAGACAAAATAAATCTAAGAGACGCAAGGCATGCTCACCAAATATATACTCAAGGCGGATTTGACTTTGCGCCTAAAGTTAAGTTTCTTTATCATGTAGTGTTTAACCTAAACAACGCGGCCATTAGTAATAATCCAAATACTTCATTCTTTCAAAAACAACTTAGTACATTGGTTAAGACTGCTGATTTACCAAGTTATTCGACGCAGATAGAAACAAAAAAACAATATAATAGAATTAAGAATATGCAAACTAGGATTGATTATGATCCAGTAAGTATTACATTACACGATGATAATGTAGGCATAACTACTAAAATGTTAGAAGAATACTATAGATATTATTATCAAGATGGTAATAAATTTAGTAGTTCTAATACTGTAACTGGCTTTGGAGTTAGAGACAAATACGCAAACGAAGTTCCTAGATACGGATTAGACGGAGCACCTGACGACCCTTTCTTTAAAGATATAGTAATATATCAATTATCAAGGAAAGAATGGACAAGCTATACATTAATAAATCCATTAATTGAAAAATTTCAACACGATTCGGTTGACGCAAGTGACGGTGTTGGTATATTACAAAATGCACTAACAGTAGTATATGAAGGTGTAATTTATAATAGAGGTAGTGTAGGAGACGGTGACAGCAGTTTTGCAGATGCTGATACAGGATATGATTTAGAACCTAGTTATCTTAATGGGTCAGTGTCGTCGCAGCGTACTTCAATAAAAGACCGTCCTACTAGAATACCTAGTGATAGTGGACCTCTAGTAAGATTTAGAAATGATTCAGTTCCAGGCGGCGGTACTATTATACGTGATGTTATAAAAGATCCTGGTGGTTTTTCAAACTTTACCTTTCCATCACCACCGTCAACTGCACCTATATCGACATTATCACAATCAGATGATAGATTACTTGACGGCGCAGCAATAGGTAATCAATTACGCAGTAATCCAAGCCTAGCTAGAACTTTTACTAACCAATCCGTTTCTACAGGCCAAGTTGACAACTATGCTGTAAGTACATTAAACGCATTTAATCAATTACCAAACACACAACGTTCTGCTATTACTGATGAGTTAATTAATAAAGTGTCCAGCGGAGATAAGAAGTTGCAACAAATTGGTAGTAGTATATTAAAAGGATTATTCTAATGCCAAATTCAGGAGTAAGCACTAGTACACAAACTACAGATAGTGCAAACAAAACAAAAAAGTTTTTTGATAGCTACTTTAAGAAAGACATATATTATAGTGCAGAAGAAGTTGATGCAGCAGTTGGTTATTTCTTATCAAGAGGCTTTGATAAACTAGCAGCAACGAATACAGCAGTAGTATTATTACAACAAGCACAACAAGAAGATGTTCCAGTATTCAAAATTATTGATACATTACGTGGACTAGATGACGTACAACTAAGTAATGTTGTATCACAAATCCTTAATATAAACAGAGAAAAAACAAGTACATTAGGCTTCAAAATAAATAATGTTATAACCAAGTTAGAACAGAGAAATATAGTTGTCTAATGGGAAGATTTGCTCAAGGGAAATTTAATCTAAATAACCCTGACAAGTATATGGGTAACAAAACACCAACATATAGATCTGGTTGGGAATTTACCTTTATGAAATTTTGCGACGAACATCCTGCTGTAGCAAAATGGGCTAGTGAAGCAATACGTATTCCTTATAGAAATCCGCTTACAGGAAAACATACAATATATGTTCCAGATTTCTTTATAGTCTATGCTGATGCTAAAGGAAAACAACACGTAGAACTAATTGAAGTTAAACCGTCAAATCAAGCACGCCGAGATAAATTAGGCAACTCGCAACATAATAAAGCACATTATATTATAAATCAAGCAAAATGGGAAGCTGCAAGGGCTTATTGTAAACAAAATAACATATTATTTCGAATAGTAACCGAAGAAGATATTTTCCATACAGGTAGACGTAGGTAGATATGATAAATAATAGTAGCATATAATGGAAAAGTCCTATGACAAAAAAACTAGAAGATTTACTTAATCTGCCTGACGCAAAAGAAATAGTAGAAAATGCAGAGCAACAAGAAGACCAACAAAAGTCTTATGAAGTTGAGCAACAGCAAAAAGCATTTAGAGACATGGCTGAGTTTGACAAAATATCAGCAGCATTGCCGGCAGTAAAAGGATTAGGTGAACTAGCTGATAAAGAGCTTAATGACGTAGCAAATAAAGCTATGCAAGCATATGAAGACTTAATGGACTTAGGTATGAATGTTGAAAGTCGTTATAGCGGGCGTGTATTTGAAGTAGCAGGCGGTATGTTGAAAACAGGACTTGATGCTAAAGTTGCTAAGTTAGACAAAAAACTAAAGATGATCGACTTACAACTTAAAAAAGAGAAGTTAGACAAAGATAGCGGACCAAGCGAAGACGGTATGATTAACGGCGAAGGCTATGTAGTCACTGATAGAAATAGTCTACTTCAACGTCTAAAAGGTATGGATAAAGATAAATAATACATATAGGATAGTATTACATGAGCACATTTTTAGAAAAATTAAACGAAGCAAAAAAAACTTACGAATTTAAAGTAGGAGTTGCAGGCGAACTGCCTGAAAACTTTACTGATGCACTTGAAACAGCAATGCAAAAATTTAGTGTAGTTAAAATGAGTAGCGGCAAAAAAACACCAATTCAAGAACGTCCACTAGATTTTCCACAATTACAAAATACCGAAGTTACGTACTTTGAAGTAGAAGTTAACTATCCAACTACTAGTCAAGTACTACAAGAGTATGTAGGTACATGTTGCAACATTGATCAAGCACACGTAATTGTACGCAATGCTAACGATCCTAGAGAAGAATATCAAGAACTAAAAGATAGTGCTCCATACGAAGCTAAACTAACTACTGAAGAACTGGGCGGCGAAAGCGCACAAGAGAATGTAGGCGATAACAGAGTTATGAGCTTGTTGAAAGAGTTAGAAACAGCACGTAAAGAAAGAGAACATGATCCAGCAGAATCTGCACCACAAGGTGAGTCGGCTGATATTGACATGAAAGAAAACACTAAAGCAGTTGTAGGAGGCTGATATTATGAGTATGAAAAAACTAATTGAATCAATGGATGCAATTGAAGGTCCAGCAGGTATGCCTCCAATGGGTGCTCCGGAAATGGATAAAGGCAATCCAGTAACAATGAATGTATCAATGAATGCAAGCGGCAAAGAGCATGTAGAAGATTTAATTGATATGATGAAAAACGCAGGAATGGATGCAAAAGAAGTATCACCTGATCATATGCCAATGCGTATGGACATGGAAAGACTACGTGATCTTGTAGACGAGCCAGGTGGCCAAGACGAAGCAATTGAAGAAGGCGGTACAAAAGCTGTTATTGATATGATTGCTAATGCAGAAAATCCAACACGAATGGTAATGGATTTAATTGCTAAAGGTGGACCAGAAGGAAAGTTCTTATACGGCGAACTAGAACAGTTAGCAGTTGAAAGAGGTCAAACATTCAACGACGGTGAAACTGATCCTGAAGAACTGGTGCCTGAACTACTAGCTAATATGGGCATTGAAGAAGGTTATGATAACGAACCAGATGCACGTTATGGCGATACACATGATGCTATTCCAGATGGCAATGACTTAAACCGCAAGAAGAAAGCATACGCTGCTACACAAGATGGCGACAACGCAATGGCTGTTGAAGCAATCAAAGCAACACTAATGGCAGCACTTGCTGAAAAGAAGATGCCTATGGGCGCAGGACCAGATGGCAAAAAAGGTACTGATGACGATAAGCCTGCTTTCTTAAATCAAAAAACTAGTGACAAGAAAAGCAAAGGTGGAAGTAAGCCTAAAAAAGGCGTAGTACCTCCACAGTTTAAAAAGAAATAAGAACGTTCTACCGACTGAGCGGGGCGGACCCAAATAGCACCTACGGGTGCTATTTTTTTGGATAAGTAATTGTATGTCGAAATCATTAGATGGCGTTCTTATTAAGAAGGCTAACAAGCAAGAAACATTTAACGAAGAGCAAATTGCAGACCTAATGGCCTGTATGGATCCGGATACAGGATACTTATACTTTGCTCGTAAGTTTGCATTCATACAACATCCTGTACAAGGCAAGTTGTTGTTTGATCCGTATGAATATCAGTTACGTCTAATGCACTCGTATCACAGCTATCGCTTTAATATTAATATGATGCCTAGACAAACAGGCAAAACCACATGTGCTAGTATATACCTAGCATGGTATGCAATGTTTGTTCCGGACCAAACTGTACTCGTTGCAGCACACAAATATACTGGTGCGCAAGAAATTATGGCACGTATACGTTTTGTATACGAAACATGTCCAGATCATATTAGAGCAGGAGTTACAAGTTACAATAAAGGTTCAATTGAGTTTGAAAATGGTTCACGTATAGTAGCACAAACAACTACTGGAAATACTGGACGTGGTATGAGTATTTCATTACTATACTGTGACGAGTTTGCGTTTGTGCAACCTAACATCGCAGAAGAGTTTTGGACTTCGATATCACCTACACTAGCAACAGGCGGTCGTGCTATTATTACTAGTACACCTAACAGTGACGAAGACACATTTGCTACTATTTGGAAACAAGCAGAAGAGAAGTTTGACGCACACGGCAATGAAACTGAACTAGGGTCAAATGGCTTTCATAGTTTTGTTGCTGAATGGAACGAACATCCTGATAGAGACGAAGAATGGAAAGCCGCAGAAATTGGACGTATCGGCGAAGAAAAGTTTAGACGTGAATACGGGTGTGAATTCTTAGTATTTGACGAAACATTAATCAATAGTATTAAACTTGCGGCTATGGAAGGTATAACGCCTACAATAAATATGGGCCAGACACGTTGGTACAAAAAGCCTACAAATCAATATACGTACTGTATAGCACTTGATCCTAGTATGGGCACTGGCGGCGACTTTGCTGCTATACAAGTATTTGAATTACCTAGTTACGAACAAGTAGCAGAGTGGCAACACAATCAAACTGCTATTCCTGGGCAAATAAGAGTACTAGCAGATATTTGCAATTACATACAACAAGAAACTAATAATCCACAAGGTATATATTGGTCAGTTGAAAACAATGGTATCGGTGAAGCATGTTTAATTGTAATACAGGATTTTGGCGAAGAAAATATACCCGGGCTATTTGTAAGTGAACCCATACGTAAAGGACATGTACGTAAGTTCCGTAAAGGATTTAACACAACACATGGAACAAAAATTACAGCATGTAGTAGATTAAAGACAATGGTTGAAAACGATAAAATGACTATTCAGTCTAAACCATTGATTAGCGAACTAAAAGGTTTTGTTGCTACAGGTAGTAGCTATCAAGCAAAGTCAGGAATGACAGATGATTTAGTAAGTGCAACACTACTATCATTAAGAATGATCGAAGTACTAAAAGATTGGGATCCAAGAGTGTATGATACATTTAATCAAGCAGAACAAGATTTAGACGAATCTGATATGCCTATGCCAATCTTCATAAGTACAAACTATTAAAAGAGTTGATAAATACATTATGAAAGACTTAAACAAAATAAGCAACGAATTGTTTAGCAAAATAAGAGGACGGTTCAAGGACGTAACAATCGGAGACGAAGATGCTACGCCTACAAACGATCCAATGAGTGCTAGATTTTTTGATTTTCCGTTTGCAGCAAATGACAAGTCCTTAGGGCAAGTTAGTATCAGTGTAAGCGAAAATGAAATTACAGTTATTTACAGTAATGAGTTAGTAACTAATGAAGACGAATTAACTAAAAAATCTTGGTACGATTTTTTGAAAGAGCTAAGACAATTTGCACGTAAACGTTTGCTTAATTTTGATACAAGAAATATAAACAAGTCAAATTTAAATAAAAGAGATTATAAATTTTTAGCTCAAAAGTCTGGGGACAATAACATGAATGAAACAAAGTTATATGGTACATCACGTATAAGCTACCAAAAGATAGGTGAAGCACGTATAATGATTAAGCACACTGAGAGCGTTAATCAAGAAACTGCTACAGGGCGTACACAAAAAATAGGAAAGATTTATATTGAATCATCTGACGGTGAACGATTCCGTTATCCATTTAAACACCTTAGTGGTGCAAGAGCAATGGCTAGACATGTTAGCGAAGGTGGAAATGCCTATGACGATTTTGGTAAGCATATTGTAGGCTTATCAGAAGAGATGGCAAAATTACGCAAGTTCAAAAATTATATGGGTCGTTCAGCTGTAATGGCAGAAAGCCTATCAGGATATACGGACATTGTTAAAGAGCGTATTGCTACAGTTAAGAAAACAATCGAGAGCTTACAAAAGCCAGCATATTACAAAGAAACATTTGAAGCATTTGAATCCCCAGTTCTAGAAGATGTTCCAAGTGATGTTGCTGAAAATTGGATTGACGAATTAACTATCAAACAATTTAATGAAGAACTAGCAGATGTATTTCCGTACATATATAAACTAATCGGCGAAGCTACAAAAGCAAAATTAGTAGGGCCAGAAGAGCTAGAAGAAAAAATGACTAAGCTCCAAGCAAGTAAGTATACTTGTGAAGATTGCGGATGTCAAATGCATAACTGTAAGCCAGACTGTGATTGCAAGCACGACTCGCACGATGAAACAGGTAGCTGGTGGAAAGACGAAAACGGCAACGGCATTCCAGACGTAATGGAAGGTTCAGGCTTACAGTATCATACTGGTGTTAAAAAGCACGGTAAAGAATACATGGACAAAGCAGCAGCCGCAGGACGTGACGGCGCTTCACAAGAAGAGCTAGGCGCACTAAAAGACAAGTATAGCAAAGCTGAAAAGAATAAAAAGACCAAAGAAGAAATTGAACTAGAAGCAGCATTTGAAGAAACTATGGGTCAGTTCTCAGATACTGTATGTGAAGAGTGCGGTAACCAAAGTTGGAAGAACGTATCAGAAGAAAAGAAAAAAGGTAGTCACGGTAAAGTGTGCTGGAAAGGTTATCGCAGAGGCAAAGGTAATAGTTGTCACAAGATGGGCGAAACTGAAGAAGGTAATGCCTACTCAGGTGCTGTAGCAAAAGCTAAAATGAACGGCAAGAAAAAAGGCGACAAGATAGACGGACCAGACGGTGACGAGATTACACTTGAAAAAGAACAAAAGACACCATTAGGCGAATTCATACTAAGTTACTTTGATAGAGACAACGGCGTATTTCCAAAAGGCGAAACAGCAGTATTAACAATGATCGAAAAAGACTACGGAGAGCAGTTCATAGATCCTGCTAAGGCTTTCATCGAACAAATAACAGCAAAGTTTGACGAATTCCAAATGCGTACACAACCACAGCAAATGGAAGCACCAGACACAGGCGATTACGACAGAATGAGAGAGTTAGCTGGTTTAAGATAATCAGCTAACCCCTTTAAGTTTTTATGTTTTTTCTTTAAAAAAAGACTTGACAAAGTTTGTAGAGATGTTATACTAATAACTGTGCTACAAACATAAAAGGCACAAACGTAGCAATGTAGCTACACAACACGACATAGGCACAACATATAGGAGGCATTAACTATGGCATCATTAGCAGAAATCCGAGCAAAGCTCAAAGAACAAGAAACACGTTCATCAGGTGGTTCACAAGGCGGCGGCGACAACGCAATTTACCCATTTTGGAATATGAAAGAAGGCGAGAGTGGTACTCTACGTTTCCTTCCAGACGGTAATGCAGATAACACTTTTTTCTGGGCAGAACGTTTGATGATCAAACTTCCGTTCGCAGGTGTTAAAGGCGAAACTGACTCGCGTCCAGTACAAGTACAAATTCCATGTATGGAAATGTACGGCGAAACATGTAACATTCTAAACGAAGTACGTGGTTGGTTTAAAGATCCGTCATTAGAAGATATGGGTCGTAAGTATTGGAAAAAGCGTTCATACGTATTCCAAGGCTTTGTAACAGATAATCCATTGGCAGACGATAATACACCCGAGAATCCAATTCGTAGATTTATTATTGGACCACAGATTTTCCAAATTATTAAGCAAGCACTTATGGATCCTGATATGGAAGAATTACCAACAGATTATACTGCTGGTGTGGACTTCCGTCTTAACAAAACATCGAAAGGTGGCTACGCAGACTATGGCACAAGTAATTGGGCACGTAGAGAGCGTCCGTTAGCTGATAATGAAATGGCAGCAGTTAATACACACGGACTGTTTAACTTAAATGACTTCCTTCCTAAAAAGCCAGACGAAGTAGCGCAAAAAGCAATGCAAGAAATGTTTGAAGCATCAGTAGATGGTGAAGCATATGATGCAGAACGTTGGAGTAATTACTTCCGTCCTGCAGGCATGCAAGCACGTACAGGTGATCCGCAAAAGGCAGCATCACCACAGGCAACTGCTGTAAGTCAAAGTGCACCTGCACCAACACCAGCGCCAGCACCAGTAGCGGCTCCGGTAGTAGCAGAAGCAACACCAGCGGCAGCACCAACAGCCGAAGCACCTGCAGAAGGCGGCGCACAAGACATTCTAGCAATGATTAGAGCACGTCAAGGTTAATAATAACAGCAAGCTAAAAGGGTTGCATTATTGAATTGCAACCCTTTTTAATTGTTCAGCTTTTTAGATAGGAGAAAACATGGCTAAATCATTTGATGTAAGTAAGTTCCGTAAGGACTTAACTAAAAGTATCTCAGGCATGAGTAGTGGCTTTAATGATCCAACAGATTGGATCAGTACAGGCTCATATGCACTTAACTATCTTATTAGTGGCGACTTTCACAAAGGTGTTCCGCTAGGTAAGGTAACTGTGTTTGCAGGCGAATCAGGAGCAGGTAAGAGTTATTTCTGTTCAGGTAATGTTGTAAAACACGCACAAGATCAAGGCATCTTTGTAGTACTAATTGACTCAGAGAACGCACTTGATGAAAGCTGGCTACAAGCCCTTGACGTTGACACTAGTGAAGAAAAACTTCTTAAACTAAACATGTCAATGATTGATGATGTAGCAAAAACTATCTCAACATTTATTACAGACTTTAAAGCAATGGACGAAGAAGACCGTCCTAAGGTACTGTTTGTAATCGACTCGTTGGGTATGTTGCTAACACCTACTGATGTTGATCAGTTTAACAAGGGTGATATGAAAGGTGATATGGGTCGTAAGCCTAAAGCACTAACTTCATTAGTCCGTAATACTGTTAATATGATTGGATCGCTTAACGTAGGCTTAGTATGTACTAACCACACTTATGCATCGCAGGATATGTTTGATCCAGATGATAAGATTAGTGGTGGTTCAGGCTTTATCTATGCATCAAGTATTGTTGTTGCAATGAAGAAGTTGAAACTAAAAGAAGACGAAGACGGTAATAAGATCTCAGAAGTTATGGGTATTAGAGCTGGTTGTAAAGTAATGAAAACACGCTATGCAAAACCTTTCGAAGGTGTGCAGGTTAAGATTCCTTATGAAACTGGCATGAATCCTTATAGCGGACTTGTTGAATTATTTGAAAAGAAAGGCTTGTTAACTAAGCAAGGTAATCGACTCAAGTACATTAATCTAGCAGGCGAAGAAGTTCTTGAATATCGCAAGGCTTGGATGATTGGTGGAAAACTTGATTTGATTATGTCGGAATACAACGAGAAAATGGCTCCTGTGGTAAATACCGATGAAGTTGACGAAGAAGCAACTGTTGATCAAATTGAGGAAGCTACTATAAATGGATGAAGAAAGAATAGTTGAAATTTGGACGTTGTTTAAGGAATATCTTGACAAGAAACAAGTAGAAGCATCTGCAGAACGTTATGTAGATTTACTAGCCGATTACGGCATAGGTGATGATATATTAAAAGAATGTCTAGGTGCGTCTGCCGAATTAGATAATGCAATACTGTATTATTTAGAATTGGATGATGATCCTGATGACGAAGATGATGAATGGGATGAATAATGGGTTGGTATAGTGAAGTATCAAGAGACATATCTAAGATACCTAGTGCTGTGCAGTTCTTTGAAGACGAGCTAATACAAGCCCGTGTCGAAGTAAAGCTCAAAGGCAATGTTGAACGTGCTGCCGCAGAAATGCCTGGCTTAGTTGAACATCGCTTTAATCAGCTTCAAGAAATTGAAGCAATCCTAAATTACTTAAATATCGAGCTACGTAGGTTGCGTAGCTCGTATTTTAAGAAATATCTTGAAAACTATCAACGAGCTCTGTCAAGCCGTGACGTTGAAAAATACGTAGACGGTGAGGCAGACGTTGTTGACTATGAAAAGATTATTAACGAGTTTGCTCTTATGCGTAACAAATGGTTAGGTCTACTTAAAGGACTTGACCAGAAGCAATGGCAAATAACAAATGTTGTTAAGTTACGAGTAGCAGGGATGGAAGATGCAAGTTTATAAAGTAAAGAGAGAATATTTTTTAGAGCTTATGCCTAGAGGTGCAACGACTGCCGAAATGGGTGTAGGTAAAGGTAACTTTAGTGAACTTATATGTAAACTAACAAAACCAAAAAAACATTATTGTGTTGATGTTTTTGCAGTACTTGACAAAACTATACAAGGAAAGTACTTTGCAAATCAAACAGAATGGGACAAACGATTTAAAGATGTGCAGGATAGATTATCAAGATATAATGTAGAATTCTTACGCACATTAACATACAACATATGTAATCATGTTAAGCCCAATACATTAGATTGGGTATATGTTGACGGAGATCATTCGTATGAAGGATGCCAAAAAGATCTACAAGCAGTAAACGATTGTGTAAAGCAAGATGGATTTATACTAGGACACGACTACGTAGATCATAATAAATATTCCTCTTGGGGAGTAGTTAATGCTGTAAATGAGTTTGTAGAAGAAAATAATTATTATCTAACTGCTGTAACTACTGAACAATTTCCTTCGTACTTAATAAGTAAGTCAGAAGAAAATCACAATAGAATACAGCATAGATTGGAAAAATAGATGAAGTACACTTTTTATTGGGTAGGTAATTCAACAACAGGAAATTTTGGAGATGTATTAACACCAAAGTTATTAGACTACTTCGGTGTTGATTACGACTGGACTAGAGGCAGTAATTACAATGCTATGTGCATTGGTTCTATTGCAAGGCATGCAAAAAAAGGTACTCTAGTACTAGGTAGTGGATTTATGTCAATGAAAAATCCTATTGACATTGATGCTGACTGGCGCTTTGTTAGAGGACCAAGATCAAAAGCAAAACTATTACAAGCTGGCGGAACAACATCTGACGTAGTAGGAGATCCTGCATTACTATTACCAATGTTTTGTGACGAAAGTAAAAAGAAATACGATGTAGGAATTATTCCGCATGTAAGTCAATACAAATGGGCAAAAGAAAAATATCCAAATTACCATGTAATTAATCTTAAAACAAAAAACGCATTATCAAAAGCAAAAGAGATTACTGAATGTAGAACTATAATTAGTAGTTCGTTACACGGAATAATTGCTGCTCATGCATATAATATTCCGGCTGCATATGTTGAATTTGAAAATGGTATTAAAGGCGATGGCACAAAGTTTCAAGATCATTATGAGTCTATTGGATTACATGCAGAACTTAGTACAGTAGAAGAGCCTTTATTTACTACTGGTACTTTTGATATGGCACAACTTGCAGACTTCTTTAAAGACCTTTAGTAGTCGTAGTTAAATCTATCTAGATCATCTTTAAATAAATTTTCAATTATTGTCTTAGTATTTTTATTATAATAATCTCTATAATGTTTATGTGATGTTTTGTTAACATGTGGCAGTGCTATATCTACATTAAAGACGTCTTGTAACCTCTTGAATTTTAACGATAATTCTTCAGCCTTAAACCATTCAACAGAATCGTCTATCCAATGTACTTGTGGAGTTTTTCTTTCATATAACCAAATACCCAAGTCAAATGGGTTGTGTATATCTTGGCTATGTTCTTCTAACCAGTTTTCAAATCCTTTATTATAATATGCAGAAATTAAAATATCATCTTGTTGATTAGTACTTTTCTTTGTACGCTGGCCATTGCTACGCATTTCAATACGTTCTACTGCACGTTGTCCAATAAAGTGAAACATACTAACCATTCTAGCATATGGATTTCGTACAAAGCAAAATGTATATCCTAACTTTTTCCAAATATTTCTAGCATCAGTTAGTGTACAATGCTTTTGTTGTCTATCAAAATGTGTAATATTTTCGCTGATCCATAATTCAAAACTGCTACCTGCAGTTTTAGGTATGTGTATAAATGTTGCTTTATGTTTTGGAAAATGTATTGCCATGAAAGTATTTAGTAGTTATGTGCGCACATAAATATCTACATGAACGTAGTATTAGTAACAGGTGGCTTTGATCCACTACACTCAGGGCATCTAGCCTATTTCAACGAAGCAAAGAAACTCGGCGACAAACTTATTGTTGGCGTGAATAGTGATGATTGGCTTACACGTAAGAAAGGCAGACCATTTATGCCTTTCAAAGAACGTATTGCACTAATACAAGAAATGGAAATTGTTGACAAAGTAATTGGTTTTGACGATAGTGACGACAGTGCATGTCATGCAATTTTTCATACGCTAAGTACACATGGAGACATCAAAGTAATCTTTGCTAACGGTGGAGATAGGACTAACACAACAACACCAGAGTATGCTACATATGGTGATATGCCTAATGTAGAATTTGCGTTTGGTGTAGGCGGCGAAGATAAAAAGAATTCAAGTAGCTGGATACTAGACGAGTGGAAAGCACCAAAGACAGAGCGTATATGGGGGTACTACAGAGTGATACATGAATACGATAACCACACAAAAGTTAAGGAATTAGCAGTGCCGCCGGGCAATAAGTTGTCAATGCAAAGACATCAAGAACGTTCAGAGCATTGGTTTATTGCAGAAGGCACAGCAACAGTATATACTATTAACACAAGTAGTACCGATGTAGAAACACTAGGAGTATATAAGCAACACGAGTCGTTGCATATACCTGTAGGAACTTGGCACCAACTTGCTAACGAACACAACACAAATTTAAAATTAGTAGAAATACAATATGGTACTAACTGTATTGAAGAAGACATAGAAAGAGTAGATAAATGAAAGTATTTGTAGGATATGATCCGCGAGAAGATATTGCATACCAAGTGTGTAAACATAGTATCCTATCTAAACAACCAGATGCAGAAGTAATTCCATTAAAGCAACAGGAACTAAGAGATGCAGGTTGGTATAGTCGTCCTGTAGATAAACTAGCTTCGACTGAATTTACCTTTACTAGATTTCTTATACCCGAACTTGCTGACTTCAAAGGATGGGCATTGTTTATGGATTGTGATATGATCCTTACAACTGATATTGCAGAACTATTTGCACAAGCAGATGACAAGTATGCTGTAATGTGTGTACAACATGATTACAAAGTTAAAGAACAATTTAAAATGGATGGACAAAAGCAAACTATCTATCCACGTAAGAACTGGTCAAGTGTTATGCTATTTAATTGTGAACACCCATCTAATAAAGTAGTTACAGCTGAGTTTGTAAACGATGTAGAAAAAACAGGAGCATACTTACATAGATTAAGTTGGCTTAAAGATGACGAAATAGGTGAACTAGATCATACGTGGAATTACTTAGTAGGAGTGTATGACGATATTGAAAAACCAAATCTAATCCACTACACAGAAGGTGGTCCTTGGTTTGAAAATTACAGAGACTGTGAATTTAATAACTTGTGGAAACAAGAACTATATGATATGTTTAAGTAAAAACAAAACTGATGAATATGTAAATATGTTTGCACAAGGTGCAAACTTACCTATGCAAGATTACGATTATAATTTTGGTAACAATCCTATAATGATTAGAAGTATGGGTAAACGTAAGTTAATACATTGGTGCTGGGAAAATAATCATCCTTTCTATTATATGGATAGCGGATATATAGGAAATTATAAATCTACATCTAATCCGCATGGCTGGAAATTATATCATCGTGTAGTTAAAGATGATGTACAGCATAATAAAATTATTGATAGACCAGATGATAGATGGCGTAGACTTAACTACACAATAAAGTCTCAAAATAGCGGACGATATATTCTGTTGGTAACACCAAGTGAAAAACCTTGTAAGTTCTATGGTATAGATAGACAAGAATGGTTAAACAACACTATTGCTGAAATTAAGAAGTATACAGATCGTCCTATTAAGATCAGAGATAAAGCACCAAGACAACAGCGAATAACTTCTACAATATTTGATGACCTAGTAGATGCACATGCACTTGTAACTTATCAAAGTATAGCAGCATTAGAAAGTGTGTTAGAAGGTGTACCTGCGTTTACAACAGCGCCAACAGCAGCAGATCCGGTGTGCGACAAAGATTTAAGTCTTATTGAGACACCAACAAAGTTAGATAAAGATAAAATATATAAATGGGCTTGTCATTTAGCATACGGACAATTCCACATAGATGAATTTAAAAATGGAACAGCATGGAGACTATTAAATGAAGTATAAAGTGTATATGAACAGCGCAGGAAATAATAGAGAAAGAGATATTCTACGTGCATTTCATGAAGGCATAATGACAACAATACCAGCAGAAAAATCAGAATATAAAAAACTGCGAAACTTTAATAAAGAAATAGGTTTAGGCCTAGGTGTAGATTTTGCATATGACGAAAAATACAGTAAGTGTGATGTTGCTGTAATGACAGGTAGTTGGAAGCCAGATAGAACAAACATACATCATACTGTTAGAGCAAGTGTTGCTGAAAAAGCCCATACATTTATCTGTATTGAAACTCCGTTGCTAGGTAGAAAAATTACACACCATCATTCACACTATAGAGTTGGACTAAATGGATTTATGAATAAAGATGCACATTGGGGATTTGAAGATAACCAAACAGCACAGCGTTTTGAAGAACTAAATTTAGAGTACAACGGCTTCCGTAGACGTGGACAAAAGATTGTTATTGCCTTACAACTTGCAGGCGATGCAAGTCTAAGACACAACGATATTAATGATTGGGTATTTGATACTGCTGTAGAATTAAGACGCTTTAGTGAACGTCCAATTGAGATTCGTGTACATCCTGCAATAAGTGACAAAGGAATGACTAATCATAATGACTTGTTTAAGCGCCTAGCATTTGCAGGATTAAAAGATGTTAAAGTAGTAGACGGATCTAAAATTGCATTTGAATACCAGATGCAAGATGCACACTCAGTAATTACTTACTCTAGCGGAATAGCAATTGATGCATTACTATACGGAGTGCCTGTTATGACAATAGACGAAGGCGGATTTGCATACGACATAACTGAACATAAGTTAATCAATATTGAAAATATGCATATTCCACATGAAGATGAAGTAAGACAGTTGTTCTATAATCTAGCATGGTGCCAATGGACACCAGCAGAGATGCAAGACGGTACTTGCATTAATCGATTACTTCCTTACATTAGTCATAGTGCAAGAAACAAAGGCGACGAATAATGGAAGTAGTAAGCTATATGAGAGGCATACCAAGCAAAAACAAAAACCCTGAAAAAGAACAGGTGTTGAGACTGTTTGCACAGGGAGCAAGTGCATGTGGCGATAATGGAATGCAATCTCAAAGTGATAGATGGCAACTTAGTGATGTTGGTGTTATACAAGGATATGTACACGAATCTAGTCCTAATAGTCCCCACCTTAAATTACGTAAAGCAGTAATTGATAATCAAAGAAAACATAAGAAACACACAGTTATAATTGACAGTAATTTGTTTTTGTATGTAGATAAGACTAATGCAAAGCATTACTTACGTTACAGTTTGAACGGAGTATTTCCTACAACTGGTAACTATTTTTGGGACAATCCTGATCCTAAGCGTTGGGAAAGTATTAGCCGTAACTTAGGCATTCGATTACAACCTGAACGTACAAAAGGTCATCATATTGTAATATGTTTACAGCGTAACGGCGGTTGGAGTATGCAAGGTTTGGATGTAATGCAATGGGTTATGCAAACAATTAAAACATTGCGTATGTTTACAGATAGACCAATTGTAGTACGTGCGCACCCGGGAGACAAAAGAGCAAAGCAATATTTGCAAATCAATAAGCCGGGTGTAGTAATATCTCACAAGCCTGATATTAGGCAAGACTTTATTAATGCACATGCTGTAATAACATATAATAGTAGCCCAGGCGTAGCAGCAGCAATCGAAGGATTACCAGTGTTTGTGTTAGATCCTAATCCAAAAATTAGTCAAGCATTTGATATTGCTAATACTGATATTACTAAAATTGAAAATCCTCAACACTTTGATAGAGACACTTGGATTAAGAAAATATCAATGAGCCATTGGAATTTTGAAGAACTTAAAACAGGCCAAGCATGGAAACATATGCGGGACTATATTACTTAGGTATGAATACAAAGTCACTTTCGTGTCGACTATGATTAACATAGTTTCGATCTGCAAACCATTTGTTTAAATCATACATAGTATAACCGTATTTGTCTGCAAGTTTATTATATTCTAGTGCCACTGTAGGTTTACAACGTCGAATGGTTTCTTCTGCACCCTTTAAAGCAAATAGTTCGTAACCTTCAATATCTAAATGTATAAGATCTAAATGTTTAATATTTAAACTATCAATTGTTATTTGTGGTATATCACCTGCTCCGTCAATATAATGCATACCTACATTATTTGTTTTTGGAGATGTCATTTGTATCATATCGCTCTTGTCACCAAGTGCAGCTCTAAACGGTACAACATTTTTACATTTTTTTGTATTCTCTAATAAACAATAGAAGTTTAATAAGTCAGGTTCTAATGTAATTACTTTATTAAATATTTTAGAATATGCTTCAGCATAATAGCCGCAGTTACCGCCTGCTTGAAGTACTGCGCCGGTCCTAGTTACATACCTTGACATCTTCTTAGGCAGGTCAGGATGCTTACGCATAACTTTCCAACAAAACTTATCATGCTTTGGCCAAGTCCAGCCACGCCTATCCTCAACATCGTTACTAAAGTCTTCACCTAGCATAGTCCAATTTTTAACAACCATATGATTGAAACTTGTGTGAGGTTTATTATTAGGTTTTGCAAATAATATTATTTTTGCATTTCTATTACCAAGGCGTCTAATATTACTTTCGTAATCAACTTCTGAGCTGCCAACTACATCTTGCAAGTATACATGTTTAGTTTGTTCAGCAATAAATGCCTGGTCACCATACTGTTCTCTAGTTATATAAGTTGACATTATCTTATCTTTGTTCTTATTAAACTTTTTGTATATGTAAGAGTAGTCACCGTTCCAGTACATAATACAACTAGACGATCTTTTAGATTTGCCCTTAATCATTGTAAATTTGTTTTCAGAAATTAATTTATTAATAATAGAATCTATGCTGCCGCTAATAACTGTATCTAAATCTAAGTATAGTGTAGGTCCAGTAAATAATCCTTTTGTAAATAATTCTAACTTTGACCACCAGCCACGTAAATCTTTTTGTAAAGCAATCTTGCCAGGTATATCCTCATCACTATCTGTAAGGCAAGAAAATTTATAAGGCAAATTGCAATGCTTCTTAATACCAGCATGTAATATGTTTACCCAATCAGCAGTATAAATCCCTTCTGGATTAGTTTTATATACGCACACAATATCAATCATTTAACGTCATCCCAATATTTTGTTCTTATAAGACTAGGTTTTCCCCTAGTTCTTTCTCTAGACATAGCTTTACCCATCATATAATTATGTATTTGAATTTTAACAACGTATTGGTTTATTGCGTTATCTGCAGGCAAGTAACTATTTTTGTAAGCATGTACTAATTTTGCAGCAGCATGTGGTTTGATTGCATAGCCTGCATTGCCAGGCATACTACCTTGTTTGTAATTCATTGCAGCAGGTTCGCCCTCAGGATTTTCAAGATACTTTACGTAACGTTGCATCTTCTTTCTGTGACTGGATACTAGACTCAAAACATCTACCCATTCAACAGGTTTATACGGACGTACAACATGTGCATCATCTTCGAACACAATTATAGGTTCACCTACTTCAACACACTTTTCCCAAAGCCTATAGTGAGAATAGAAGCAACCTTTTACTCCAGGCATACTTGCTTTCTTATCATATTTGTCTTTGTGTTTAACTTCTTTAGCAGGTCCCTTTACACCCCAAGAGTGTAATTGACGTCCTTCTTCTTCCATCATTCCAACAGCATCGTTGCCGTATGTTCCTTCAAACAATTCAGCTTCCATGTTAAAGTTTTCAAGCTCTTCTTTTAATCGACAGCCGCTTTCCCAGCTACCTTTAATTTTACTTAGAGCTATGATATACGACTTCATTTCCAATAAGACTCTTTTCGGTTTACCATTATATCTGATGACTTGCTTTTGCCAGTGTTCTTTCTAGCACCCTTCATATGGTCTATCCATTTTCCGAGTACAGTGTTAATTAGCGGATGTCCGCCGCCGCCTGACTTGGCTTCCTTCAAATACATCTCTGCACTATAATCTAGTACATTGTTATTTACTGGAATTAGATTTTTTAGTATATGACCAAACACAAAACTATCATGCCACTCAACAAGTCTAAACATACCATTGTCTGCATCCTCATACATACGTTCAAACTCTTTAAGAAATTGTCCGCATACAGGATGACCTAGATTCATACCATAGAAGCCGCACTCGGGCCATGTCTGTGATCCTTTTCCTCTGCCTACATATGTTATCCATTTATCTTCTGGAAGTAATTCTTTAAACTGTTGATAACTCCAATCACTGTGTACAAAGGTATCTGCATCCATCCATACACACCAGTCCTTAGAGCGTGTACAAGCGTCATACACAGCATATGTCTTGTTAGCAAAGCGTACAGCGTCCCATTTAAATTCTTTGTTCCAATCCTTACGTCCGTTACGTGCAGGATGATTTGCAATATTTCCATTTGCATGTGGAACATCTTTATACTTTTCTTTAAATGCATTTAGTTTTGGCAAAACTTCTTTAGCATCAAGTATTGTTATTTGTTCAGGGTTAGGGTTTTTTGGATTACAACTTTCTGCGTATACAAGCAATTTAATTCTAGGATCAACTCTTTGCGCAAAACTATCTAAAAATCTTTGTCCATATAAATCTAATCCAGGCTTATGAAATGTTGTAACCACAGTTATGTTTGTCATTTGAAATCCTTTGTAAATACGTTATAGGAATATTTAACCAATGAAATTTAGTTTGTGGACTCAATATGGCGCTATGAATAGCAAGCCAGTATTTAATGCGTTTGAGAAAAGTCTCAAAGACGCAGGTCATTCTGTTGTGCATAATAATAACAATGCTGATGTAAATGTAATATGGAGCGTATTATGGAATGGAAGAATGGCAGCAAATCAATCTATTTGGAATAATGATAAGCCTACAATAGTACTTGAGATAGGTGGTATCAAGCGCGGCAAGACATGGAGAGTAGGACTAAATGGAATTAATAGAGATGCTTATTTTGGGGATAGTAATAACGATGATAGGCGTAAGCGTTTATTGGGACTTGAAGTAAAGCCCTGGCGCACTGAAGGCAATCATATACTATTATGCGGCCAACACCAAAAAAGTGAGCAATGGAGAGGCATGCCTTCAATGAGTAAGTGGGTAATGCAAACAATAGAGAATATACAAAAACATACTGATAGACCTATATACTTTAGGCCACATCCTCGTTGTCCATTGCCTGAAATTGAGAGGCAGTATAAAAATGTGTATAGGCAAGCACCACAACATATATTAGGAAGTTATGATGACTTTGACATGTCATTCAAAAATGCTTGGGCAGTAGTATGTCATAGCAGCAACCCTGGACCACAAAGTATCATGTCTGGCATACCAGCATTTGTAAGTCCAAGCTCAATTGCTTATGATGTAGGCAATGACATTGACTTTTGGCACGACATTGAATCACCTTTGATGCCAGATAGACAACAATGGCTGAACGACTACGCCTGGACAGAATATACAGTAGATGAAATATCACAAGGTATACCATTAAAACGATTGACAACTGCTCTATCTAATGCTATAATATAAACATGTTAGAAACAAAAAGTATTGAAGACTTATTAGAAGTCCTGTCCGGATTTGTAAAGTCGCCTGAAAAATTTGAAATACTACCTAATGACGGTACTATTGTATATAGTATTGCTAGGCAAGTGTTTAAAGGTACAGCCTTAACAGATAGGCAGTTTGCATTAATGCAAACTAAACTGCAAACTTATAAGCCGCAGTTTGAAGTACAAGGCTATGATTTTGATTATGCTATTGATAGATTACGTAAGCCTTTAAGGAAAATTGATAGGAGCAAATATATTAAAATTGTTGAAGCTCCTTTAAACTATCCAAAAGAAAAATGGGTAGCAGTAAGATTTCCTTTTTCGAAAACGCTAATAACATGCATTAACGAAATTCCAAAACACACTGATCAATACCATCATAATAAAGGAAGTCACGAACATTTCTTTCTTGCTACAGAATCAAATATCTATGCAGTGCTAAAAAAGTTTATTAACAAAGATTTTGAAATAGATAACGAATTAATTACGTATTACAATAAGTGTAAAGACATTGTACAAAATAAGTCAAACTTAGTTTCTTATGTTGATAACACTGGTGTTCATAATATTAGTGACAGCATTAGAACTCAGATGGCTAAAGATTTAGGAAACTTTGATCCTAGTACAGTAATAAATTATGCAGACAAATATCGTAGATACGGAATTTCAGAATCAAAAATAA
>Ga0315320_10000062_pt1 | contig 81295 bp, 63 predicted proteins | sample M140m21515metaG_FD_203458 | JGI IMG/M metagenome (GOLD analysis project Ga0315320, IMG submission 203458) | Ammonia-oxidizing marine archaeal communities from Monterey Bay, California, United States - M1 40m 21515 | ecosystem: Environmental > Aquatic > Marine > Coastal | place: USA: California... | reverse complement strand
TATGTCGGAGCGTGTTCATGGGCCGCGCAGTGAAGCAGAAGCGCGGGCAAAAGTCAAAAGACACCCTTTGGCATTGACCGACCGATGCGCCCCGTTACCCTGCCCGTATTCATGAGTGCAGAACCCGTCCAATCCTTTGAGGTCGATTCGTTGCCGGTGCGTGTGTTTGCCAGTCAGGATGACATGGCGACCGCTGCTGCGGTTGAGGTGAATGAATATTTGTGCGGCGTGATTGCCGACCAAGGCGGTGCCGCGGCGATTCTGGCCACGGGTAATTCGCAGATTCAGTTTCTCGAGAAACTCGTCGCCATCGGCGAAGTGGACTGGAGCAAGGTGACGCTCTTTCACATGGACGAATACCTCGGGCTCGACGGCGATCATTCCGCAAGCTTCCGCCGCTACATGCGTGAGCGCGTGGAGCAGAAGGTGCAGCCGGCGGCCTTTCATTATTTGGAAGGCGATGCGCTGGAGCCGATCAAGGAATGCCGCCGCTACGCCGATCTGCTGGCGTCGCAGCCGATTGATCTCTGCTGCCTCGGCGTGGGTGAGAACGGGCACATTGCGTTTAATGACCCTCCCGTCGCAAACCTGAATGACCCTGAAATGGTGAAGATCGTCCAGCTCGATGACGCCTGCCGACAGCAGCAACATGGCGAGGGCCATTTCCCGACCTTCGATTCTGTGCCGCAATACGCACTTACGCTCACCGTGCCGGCCTTGTGTCAGGCGAAGAAGATGGTGTGCCTCTGCCCCGAAACGCGCAAAGCGCAGGCCGCCAAGGACGCCCTGCATGGGCCGATCAGCACCGTCTGCCCCGCCTCACACCTGCGCACGCAACCGCAGTGCGTGCTGTATCTCGATAACGATTCGGCGAGCCTGCTTTAGTCGCGTACTTCAGCGATCAATTTCTCCAGACGCCGGCCGTAATCCACGAAGTTTTCGGCCATGGCCTCTTCAGGGGCGGGGCCGCCGTCGGTGTCATGGAAAACTACAGTCATGTGCGGCTCGATGGAGATGCCCGCATCGTAGCCGCGCTCAAAGGCGTCCTTGAGGATGTCGCGCACGCGACCGTCACCTTCACCGGGGAAATGGTATTCCTCACCGTCCGCCGTTTTTACCGCGTCCTTGATGTGGATGTGCGCGGTGTGATCGCGCATGTGCTCCCAGAATTCCCACGGACATTGCATACCCCACGGCTGTTCGCCACGGCGATCGGCATTGAAAATCGGGTTTGCGGTATCGAACACCCACTTGAGTCCCGGTACTTTCTCCAGCAACTCCTCGGCATGCTGCCAGCTCATGCCGCCGTGGTTCATGCAGTTTTCGTGCACGGGCTGCAGACCCGCATCGAGAAAACGTTTTGTCACCTCGCCGACGCGCTCGAACACTTCCGGCGGCGTCACCGCGCAATCGTCGGCGGGCTTATAGGACATGATCCGCACAAACTGCGTGCCCAACCGCTTCATGCGCGGAATGGCGCGTTCCACTTCGGCAAGCGTCACGTCAAACGGCGTTTCGACCGTCTTTTGCCAATTACAAATCGTGGAGCCGAAGGCGTACACGCCCACGCCGGACGCCTCGAGCTTCTGCGCCACGACCTCGAAAGCTTCGTCCGGGATCTCGTGCACCGGCCCTTTATCGAAGCCTTCCACCTGCACCGCGCGCATCTCAATCCATTTCCAACTGAGCTGTTGCGTCACGGCGATCTGGCCGTCAATCGAAACGGCCCCTTCATCGGCTATGCCCATTAATTCCATGATAGTTCCTTTAAATTATTTGCGAAAACTGGCGGCGAAATCTTCGCTGCTCACTTCCACCACTTTCTTTTCATGCGTGGAGTTGGCGATCAATTCATTGAGCTTCGCCTCCCACGCCGCACCATCCATTGGCAGATCCACCGACTCATTGAGCAGTCCCGAATACACCATCACATTGGCCAGCTCCACCGAGCCCAACCCTTCCACACCGGGCGCGATCAGCGCTTCGCCATCGAGGATGGCGTTCACAAAATTCGTCATCAACGTGGCATGCGCCGCGTCCGCGCCGGGGATGGGAATCTCCTCCACAGTCGTCTCCGGTTTTTGAAAACCGATCTTCGAAGTCTTGCACCATTCATCGGAAGGCACCTCATTGCGTGTGAGCGTGAGCGTGTCGTTTTCCAGAATCAACCGCCCCTTGGTGCCGGTAATCTCAAACCGGTTGCTGCCGGGCGTCTCGCCGCTGGATGTGATGAACGCGCCGGAAGCGCCATTGGTAAACTCCATGTAACAGGTCACGTCATCCTCCACCTCGATGTCGTGCCATTTACCAATGCCCACGTGACTGCGCACCTGACTCGGCATACCGGTGATCCATTGCATCGCATCAAGCTGATGGAGGCATTGGTTCAGCAGCACACCGCCGCCCTCGCCCTTCCACGTGGCGCGCCAGCCGCCACTTTGGAAATACGCCTCGCTGCGGAACCAATCGGTCATGATCCATAACACCCGCACTAGATCGCCCAGTTCGCCGCCCTGCACCAGCTCACGGATTTTCTGATAACGCGGCTCCACGCGCAGCTGGAACATCGCGCCAAACACCTGATCCGGCCGTGCCGCCGCTGCGGCAATCAACCGCTCGGCATCCGCCTTGTGCGCCGAGATGGGTTTTTCCACCATGATATGCAGACCGGCCTCCAGCGCCGCAACGCCAAGACTCGTGTGCTGATAATGCGGCGTGGCAATCAGCAAGGCATCAATCGCGCCACTGGCAATCATCTCCTCGCCAGAGCCAAAAATCTGCACGCCCTTTTCCTTGTACTCTTCCAGCTTATGCGGCGAGGTGCTGCCCACGGCGGCCAATACGCCGCGCGGCACTTTGCCATCCAGAAGATCGTTCGCATGGAAGCGCCCCATGTTGCCCATGCCGATAATGCCAATGCGTACCTTGTCCATGATGATCCGTGTAAAATCGGTGCGCGCACTATCAGGGGCGAAGGATCAATTATCAATTATCAATTATCGGAGCTGAATAATGCCGCTCCCTTGGTCCTTGATAATTGGTCATTCAAAACTACCCTTGCCCCATGACCGCTTTACGCCTTCTGCTTGTCTTGCTGCTGTGCTCCTCGTCCCTCATCGCCGCCGAATGGAAAGCCGGCGCGGCCAAGGTGGACATCACCCCGCACAAACCCATCTGGATGGCCGGCTATGCCGGACGCACCGCTCCCAGTGACGGCGTGCTGCATCCGCTCTGGGCCAAGGTGCTCGCGCTGGAAGATGCCCAAGGCCGCCGGGCGGTGATCATTGCCACCGACACCCTCGGCATGACCGCCAGTCTTTATGCCAGCCTGAAAACCAAGCTGGCAATCAACTGGTGAAAGAAACCGACAGTGAATGAGCAACTCCACTGAGCCTCAAGCCCGCAACTGGAAACGCATTAGCCTGATCGCCTGCGGCGTGCTGGGACTGTGCGCGTTCGCCTTCTGGCTTTGGCTGCCGACCAATGGCCTGCCGTCCGCCGGGAAATTTCTGCGCTGGAAATTTGACGATGTCCAACACGTCACTCCGACTGAAGCCGTCGCCTTACTGACCGACGACAACGCCACCGTGATCTGGGATATTCGTCGCCCGGACGAGTTCGCCGTCAGCCACCTGCCCGACGCCCGGCATGTGCCGCCGGACACTACTGATGCCGCCTTGAAGCAGTTGCTGCTCGATGCCAACCAAACCATCCTCGTCTACTGCGCAGTCGGCTATCGCAGCGCTCAGATGGCCCATCGCCTGCAGACCCTTGGTCACACCAACGTCCTCAATCTCGAAGGTGCAATCTTCGCCTGGGCTGAAGCCGATCTGCCACTCGAAGGCGGCAACACAGTTCATCCCTACAACGCCATGGGGCGCCGCATGTTACAGGATAATCTGCAAGCGGAGTAGTTTAAGATTACAAAACCCACCACCACACGAGTGCTGGACCGATGACCAAAGCAGGCAAATAATTCGCCAAGGGCACTTTTTGGATTTCCATGATCACTAGCACAATGGTCAACACCAGTATGCCGCCGACGAGATTAAAGATGGCGAGCATCATGGGTTCATCGCGCATGAAAACGAGGTTTGAAGCCAACAGCGTGACCGTGCCCTGATAGGCCAACAGCGGCACTGCGGAAAGCAGGACACCCGCACCAAAGCGCGGGGCGAAGCACAGCGTGGCAATACCGTCCATCACGGATTTCACAATCAAAATACTCGGCACGTTGCCCAAACCATCCTCCACGCAGCCAAGGATGGACATCGGCCCCACCGTAAAGAGCACCGTGCAGGTTACAAACCCGTCGCTGAAGCGGTTATCTTCCTTGCCGTCTTCTTTTGATTTCCCCAAGCGCCGTTTGGCCTCCTGTCCGAGTTGATCGAGACGCTCCTGCAGCTTGAGCTGTGTGCCAATCAGGTTGCCAAACGAAATGGACAACAGCGCAATCAGGCCAAGCAGGAGAAATATCCAGAAACTGGCCGACTCCTTCCAGCCACCGTACAGGCCTTGCGCCATCATAAAGCTACCGGCAATCATCGTGAGCCCGGCAAGATAACTCCGAATGCGCCGCTGGGTGTTATCGGGTAATTGCCGGCTCAAGAGCAGACCGGCAATGCCACCGATGAGGATGCAACCGACATTGATAAACGTACCCAACGGCAACCACTCAATCTGAGAGAGCTGTTGCCAATCGGTCATGCGCGCAGGGCCTCGGCCACCACTTGCCCCAACGCTTCTGGGTCACGCAAGGCCCCGCATTGCTCCGTACGTTGCATGGCATCTCCGAGAAACGAGACGGCCTTCATGCGAATCGTCGTGTCCTCAATCACCCCGTGCGCGCCCACTGGTGATTGGCAACCGCCGCCCATGCCGCGCAGAAACGCTCGCTCGGCGGTCACGGCAGCGAAGGTGTTGAAATGATTCAGCCGCTCGGTTATCTTGGCAATGCGACCATCATCCTCGCGAATCTCTAGCCCAATCGCCGCCTGCCCGACGCACGGCAGCATCAAATCTGTATCCAGTGCCACGGCACGAATGCCCTCGGGCACGGCGTCGCCTTCGAGGTTGCCCTCGGAATTGATGGAAAAATGTAAACGGTTCAAACCGGCTGCAGCCAAAATAGTCCCAGCCAAATCGTTGTTTTCCGCCAGCTTCTCCAATCGAGTCGGCACGTTTCCTCGGATTTCTTCCAACTGAAGATCCGACCGCGCGGCCGCCAACTGTGCCTGCCGTCGTGTACTGCTAGTTGCCACTCGCGCGCCCTCGGCCAATTGCGGAATCGGCCCGGCGTGGCCGGCATCAGTTTTGTAAATCAACACATCCCGCACATCCTCGCGTTTGGTGGCGGCACCAAGCGTTAAGCCGGCGGGCAGTTCCGTGGGCAGATCCTTCAGACTGTGCACGGCAATGTCGGCCTTCTGCCGCACAAGCGCCACTTCCAGTTCCTTGGTGAACAGTCCCTTGGGCAGGGAGTGACCGGCCTGCGCCAGCGACGCGGTTTGCAATTTGTCGCCAGTGGTTTTAAAAATTTGGATCTCAAACGGTAACCGCGGAAAGATTGCGCGGCACTGGTCGAAAATGAAATTTGCCTGGACCAAGGCCAAGGCGCTACCACGGGTGGCAATGATGATAGGCGATTCGGGCATTAGCTTTGGGCGGCCGACGCTTCGCCAGCCGATGAGAGCGGAGGATTCTGCCGACGTGGCGCCGGAGGCACATTGAGTGACTCGATTAACTCGCGTGTCTTGGCGTCCACGATCGATTCACACTTGGCGATCTCCTCTTGACGCAGGCGCAAGTAATCGCCCGCAATGGCCTGCAGATCGTCTATGTTGTAGAGGTACACGTCCTCCATGAAATTAACCTCTGGCTCGATGTCGCGCGGCACGGCGATATCCACCAACAACAGCGGCCGATGCTGGCGAACGTCCTGTAGTGGCTCGAGTTTCTTGCGATCAATCACATAATGCGGCGCGCTGGTGCTGCTGATGATGATATCAATCGCGGCGAACTCGGTTTCCCAATGATCGAAATCGACCGCGCGTCCACCTAGTTCGTCGGCCAAATCCTTAGCACGATCGTACGAGCGATTGGACACCATCACACTGCGCGCGCCACGACTGAGTAGTGCGCGCGCCGTCTTTTCGCTGGTATCGCCCGCGCCAATCACCATCACCGTGCGGTCATGGAGTTCATCAAAAATTTTACCGGCCAATTCCACCGCCACATTGGCCACGGACACGCTGCCGCGTTGAATGTTCGTTTCCGTGCGGATTTGCTTGGCCACATTGAACGCCTTTTGAAAGGCCTTATTCAATCGCCCGCCTGTAGCCTTGTGCGCGAGCGCGAGCTGATAAGCTGACTTGAGTTGACCGAGGATTTCCGTCTCGCCTAGCACCATCGAATTCAATCCGCTGGCCACCTTGAAGAGATGTTGCACCGCCGGTTCGCCAGCGTACTCATAGAAAACCTCATCCGCATCCGCGTCAACCTCGCGGTCCTTCAGCAGAAACGCACGCAGCTCGTTGAGCAGCGTTTGGGGTTCCTCGTCCGTAGCCGCATAGATTTCCACGCGGTTGCATGTGGACAAAATCACCGCCTCGCCCGCCACGGTGCCATCGCGCAACGCCTCGAGAAGCCTCGGCAATTCGCCTTCCGGCAACGCGAACCGTTCGCGCACGGTGACCGGCGCGGTGTGATGGTTCAGGCCTAGACAAACAATCGGCATCACGAGGCAGCGTTGGAGGCTTGATGGAGCGGCGACAACAGGTACACGCCCCAGAAGGTGAGCAGCACAAACAGAAAACTTCCGAGTGTGCCCCAGGCAAATCGCCGACCGCTATGGACATGGCGTTTCTGCAGTACTAGCAACACAAGATAGTACGCCCACACGCCGAGCACCCAGATCATCTCCGGATCGGCCTTGAACCATACTTGTTTCACCTGATGTAAATACGCACTGCTGGCAATCAACCCAGCGGTGAGAAGTCCGAAGGCAATCCACACCAACCGCGTCATCGCTGTTTCCAACCGCTCCAGCGACGGCAGCTTGGAAAGGATCGCGCGAAACTTGTGCATCTTAAGATCTTTCTCCTGCGTGAGATACATCACTGCCCCGACAGCACTCAGGCCAAACCCGCCAAAGGACAACATTAACAGCGCCTTGTGCAGACTGCTGAGGGCACCGGAAAATTCATGCGCCCCATTCGCTAATTCCGGATCCATATCCGGAAACAACGCGAACACCCCCAGCACAAAGAGCAAAGGAGACGCAAATGCCCCCACAAACCGGAACCGCTGCCAGATGCCGGCCACGAGATTCACGGCGACGATGGTCCACATGATAAAGGCCGTGGCTTCGTAGAGATTGTTGATCGGGCAGGCCTGCAGGTTAAACCCGCGTTTGGCCATGGCCACCGTATGCAGCACGAGGCCACCAGCCAGCACGCCGTACACCACCCAATCATCGCGCTGAAACCCTTTCCGCCACAGGAACACGGAATACACCATTGCGATGCCGTACAAAGTCACCGCGCAGCAAAAATAGGTTTTGTCCGTCCAGTCCAATGGAGCGGAGACCTTAGCCATATTTTGGGTTTTTTCGCAATTCAATTGGAAACCTTAATAAATCACGCTTGAGTCCACGGCGAAGGGGCCGCTTAAATCATCTCATGCGCCGACGGTGGTTCACATTTCTGCTCCTGCTAGGCAGCACTTTGCTGTTGGCGGCGGCCGAGCTCGCCTATCGCCCGGGCCTAGCCGCTGTACCGGCGTTATCCAGAGAATTTCGTGGGGCGTGGATTGCCACCGTCAACAACATCGATTGGCCTTCAAAGCCCGGCTTACCCGTGGCCGAACAGCAGAAAGAACTCGCTGACCTCATCGATTCCGCCGCTCAACTGAAGCTCAACTGCCTGATCTTTCAGGTGCGCCCCGCCTGCGACGCACTGTATCCCTCCACTCTGGAACCTTGGAGCGAGTATCTTACCGGTAAAATGGGGCAGGCGCCGCAGCCGCTCTGGGATCCTCTCGCCTACGCCATTCGTGAGGCCCATCGGCGCGGCATGGAATTGCACGCGTGGTTCAACCCCTACCGCGCCCGCTACAAATCCGCCAAGGGCCCCGCCGCCACCCGGCACATCAGCCGCACCCATCCGCAGCTCGTGCGCAGCTACGATGGCTACCAATGGCTGGACCCCGCCGAACCGGCCGCTGCCGCTCATTCGTTGAAGGTCATCCTCGATGTCACCCGTCGTTACGATGTGGATGGCATCCACATCGACGACTACTTCTACCCCTACCCCGCCGCCAACCGCGCGCCGTTTCCCGATGAAGCCAGCTGGAAAAAATTTCAGGGAAACATGGACCGCAAAGACTGGCGCCGGATGCACATCAACAATTTCATCAAACGCCTGCACACCGAGATTCACAAAATCAAACCCCACGTGAAATTCGGCATCAGCCCATTCGGTATCTGGCGCCCCGGATACCCCAAGCAAATCAAGGGCCTCGACGCTTACGGCACCCTCTACGCCGACGCCCGCCTCTGGTTGCGCGAAGGCTGGTTGGACTACTGCGCCCCGCAACTCTACTGGCGCATCGATCCCCCCGCTCAAAGTTATCCCGTGCTCCTTCAATGGTGGCACGAACAAAACCCCAAACGCCGCCACCTCTGGCCCGGCAACAACAGCGCCAAGGTAGAGCCCTGGCCGGCCAGTGAAATCCTCAAGCAAATCGATCTCACCCGAAAACATTCCGGCGTCACCGGCAACATCCACTGGAACCTCAGCGCCCTAGTCGACAATCGCGGCAAACTCGGCACCCAGTTAATGGCCCTTAAATACCAACACCCCGCCCTGTTGCCCGCCTCCCCCTGGCTCGGCCACATCGCCCCCAAGACGCCGGCCATCAATGCGTCTTGGGATAATCAAAAGAAAATGATCCATACCACTTGGCGCGTAGTGGGCCGAGAAGGCGTGCGCTGGTGGCTTTTCCAAATCAAAGCCAATGGCCGCTGGATTTCGAAGTTGATGCCCGGCGCGCAAAAGATGGCGTTGTTGCGAGTGACCGATAACTTTCCCGAAACGATCGCCGTCACCGCCATTAACGCCGCCGGTATCGCAAGTGCGCCTGCCACGCTGTTGAAACGTTAGAACAACGGCAGCGGCTTGCCGTCACAGATCGGCAGCGGACGGTTGTCGCGGTCATGAATCATTGTGGTACCGGGGTCGATACCCATCGCGTGGAAAATGGTGGCGTGCAAATCCGGCGGACCACAAGCCTGCTCCGCCGGTTCGTAGCCGGTGGCGTTGGAGGCACCATACACCTGCCCGCCCTGAATCCCGCCGCCGGCAAACACCACGGAGTATGCCCCGGGAAAATGATCGCGCCCGGCGGCGCCGTTAATCTTGGGCGTGCGACCGAAATCGGTAAGCATGACGACCAACGTGTCGTCCAGACGTCCGCGCGCGTGCAGATCCTCGACCAACGCCGAGGCGGCCTGATCAAAGGGCGGCAGCATGTCGTTTTTCAGACGGTTAAAATTATTCGCGTGCGTGTCAAAGTGAGATCCTTTGGACCCATTCAAATCGCCGGCCGCACAATACACGGTTGCCACAGGCACCCCGGCCTCCGTGAGACGGCGCGCGGTCAAAGTGCTTTGGCCGCAAATATGCATACCGTATTTCTCGCGCACGGCGCGCGGTTCTTTCTCCAGATCGAACGCCTCATGCACCGACGGATTAAGCAGCATATCCATCGCCTGTTCATGCGTGCGGCGCATCGGAGCGGTCTCCTGTGCCAAAGCCGTGCGTTTGGTTTGACTGAAACCATCAATCAATCCTCGCCGACCGTCCAGGCGTTGACGGTTTACGCCTTCCGGTAGATCTAGATTGATGCGGCCGGACGTCGGCGATTTACCCTGATATATTTTCAGCCCTTCATTGGGCGGCCGAAACACAGCCGGATCCTTGGCCATGCCGAGAAAGCCCGCGTCCTGACCATTGGCGACGCCGCCATCGTACAGGGTGTACGGCAGCGCCACGGCACCGGGCAGATGATTTGCCGGCGCGCCTTTGGCGTCCCAGATCATCGAACCGATGCTCGGCCAATCCGCACGAGTGGCAGTCCAATTGCCGGTCAGGTTTTGCGGTTGGTGCCCGGTGAGATTCCAATAAGCACCGGAACGATGACTCGGCGCATTGTGATGAGCGCTGCGCACGACGGCCCAGTGTTTCATGGTGCGCGCAAACCCGGGCAGATGTTCACCAACCCGAATACCGGGCACGGTGGTGGGGATTTCGTTGAACGTGCCGCGAATGTTCGAGGGCGCGTTGGGTTTCAAATCAAACGTATCGAGATGACTGATGCCGCCCCAGCAAAAGAGCACGATACAATTCTTGGCGCGGCCGAAACCGTAAGCGCCTTCGTTCGCTCTGGCCCGCAAAGCCAATACCTGCGGCAGGGTCAGCCCGCCGAGTCCGAGTTTTAAAAAATCGCGCCGCTGCATTGCTCCTCCTACTATAAAGCACCTTGGAAGGGTTGTAAGCCGAATTTTGTCTACACCGCACGCGGTGGAGAGGATCATTTATCTGTTGCGACCCTACCCGGAGCCGAGATCGTTTCCGATCGTGGGACGAACCGCCCCTAGCCCCCTATTTGGCCTTGCACCCGATGGGGTTTACCGTGCCGCCTTGCTTGCGCGTGGCGCGGTGGGCTCTTACCCCACCTTTTCACCCTTACTCCGGCGAACCGGGGCGGTTTGTTTTCTGTGGCACTGTCCGTCGACGGTTCCTTCCGAAACCGCCGCCTACATGTATCCCCGGCGGAACCGGGGTTACGCAGCATCGCGTCCTGTGGTGTTCGGACTTTCCTCTCCCGTCATAAAAACGAAAGCGATCCTCCACCCTTCCAAGGTGGCGTTAGCTTGGAGGATTTATGGGGATTTTTGAAGACAGAAATTCAGGAAGGGATTCGGCTTCCCTTAATCTGATTCCATAACCATATCGCGTGTGTAATAGACGATGCGGCTGCAGTTCGGGCAATAATTGATCTTAGAACCGGTCTTGATCACAATCACCTCGGCTTCCGGGAGCTTCATGTGACAACCTCCACAGGCGCCGTGGGTAATGCCAACCACGATGTTCGTGCCTTTGCGCGCGCGCAGGCGGTCGTATTGCTTAAGCGCGCCCGCTTCCACCTTCCCGGCGGATTCGGCGCGTTGATTGGCCAACTCTTCCAGCTTGGCCTTGAGATTCGTTTCACGATCGTCGATCTCACCCAACGCCTTGACCTTGGCGGCATTGGCTTCATCCAATTCCGTCTTGGCAGCTTGGCTCACCTCGGCGTGGGAATCAATCTCCTCAAGCACCTCGATTTCACTGGTCTCCAGATCAGAAATAGTTTCCTTGCAGGTTTCCTGTTGGCGTCCCAGTGCCTTGTATTGCACGTTGTCCTTGGTATCCATCTGCTGCCGGGCGTAGGTACGGATTTTTTCCTGCTCGGCTTGGACCTCCACTTCAAAGGCGTTTTTACGAGCCTCCAATTCCTTTGCTTTTAGCTGGGCCGCCTCATGGCCCAACTCCGCATCAGCTGAACGGCTGTTCACCTCCACCCGTTCGTGCTCCAAGCTGGCAATCTCTTGCTCGGCGTGGGCGATGGAGCGGTCCCGTTCCTGCAGGACCCGCAGTTTTTCAATATCCTCGTGCATGGGGTGAGGCCAACCTAGGCTTCCGGCTGGACCAAGTCAACGCCACGTCATTGGGAATAAATTTTTACTGGTTTTCAACGGCCCACACGGCAGGGTCTCCCCTTTCCAGGCATGCAGGAGCAAATTGTCATCCTTGATTTTGGCTCGCAATACACGCAGGTGATTGCGCGCCGTATCCGCGAGTGCAAAGTGTACTCGACGATCCTGCCCTACAATACGCCCGCGGAAGAGATCGCCGCCTTGGCGCCCAAGGGCATCATTCTCTCCGGCGGCCCCATGAGCGTCTACAGCCGCAAGGCTCCACTGCCGGATAAGGCGGTGTTCGATCTCGGCGTGCCGGTACTGGGTATTTGCTTCGGCCTGCAGGTGATGGCAAAATTTCTCGGAGGCAAAGTTGAACGCGGTCTCAAACGCGAGTACGGCAAAGGCACCCTGACGGTTAAAGACGGCCGCTGCGCGCTCTTCGGCAAATTGCCCAAAAGCTTGCAGGTGTGGAATTCCCACGGGGATAAACTCACGAAACTGCCCGAAGGTTTCAAGACCGTAGCGGTCACGGAAAATTCCCCATACGCCGCGGTGGAAAACCGGAAGCGCAAATTTTTCGGACTGCAATTTCACCCTGAAGTAGTGCACACACCCAAGGGCAAAACCATTCTCGGCAATTTCGTCCAAAAGATTTGTGGCTGCGGCCGCAAGTGGACCATGCGCAGCTACATTGACCAGTCAGTGGAAGACATCCGCGCGCAGGTCGGCAAGGAACACGTCATCCTCGGACTGTCCGGCGGCGTGGATTCCAGCGTGGCCGCCGCGCTCATCCATAAGGCCATTGGCAAACAACTCACCTGTATCTTCGTCAACAACGGCGTCCTCCGTGCCAACGAAGCCGAAGCGGTGCAGACGCTGTTCAAAAACAACTTTAAATGCAACTTCCTCTACGAGGATACCGCCAAGTTGTTCCTCAAAAAACTCAAGGGCGTCACGGACCCTGAGACCAAGCGCAAGATCATCGGAAATACCTTCATTGATGTATTTCAAAAAGCCACCCGCAAGGTCGGCAAAGCCAAATTCCTCGCACAAGGCACGCTGTATCCGGATGTCATCGAGTCGGTGCCCATCGACGGCAACCCGGCCGCTTTGATCAAGAGCCACCACAATGTAGGCGGTCTGCCCAAGGACATGAAGTTCAAGCTCGTCGAACCGCTGCGCTGCCTGTTCAAGGACGAAGTCCGCGCACTGGGAACGGCTTTGGGCCTACCCAAGGAAGTCGTCTGGCGCCAACCATTCCCCGGCCCCGGTCTGGCCGTCCGCCTGTTGGGCGACCTAACCGAAAGCCGTTTAGAAATTCTCCGTAACGCGGACCGCATCGTGGTGGAGTCCATGAAAGACAGCGGCTGGTACTATAAAGTCTGGCAAAGTTTTGCCGTGTTACTCCCAGTGAAGAGCGTTGGCGTCATGGGCGATGAACGCACCTATGAGTACACCATTGCCGTGCGTATTGTGGAGAGTAAGGATGGAATGACCGCCGACTGGGTCAAGCTGCCGCCCGCCCTACTGGAAACCATCTCCAGCCGCATCATCAACGAAGTCGACGGCGTCAACCGCGTCGTCTACGACATTACCAGCAAACCACCCGGCACAATCGAGTGGGAGTAAGTTTCTAAGCCTATTCTTCAACAATGGTTACGCCGGTGAGACCGCCAACTCGAATGGTGTGACCGCCCTTTTCGGCCGAGATCGTACTGAGGAAATCAGGCGAGTGCCTCCTGAAAATTGAGAAGAATTATCCGACGGGATCCGATTCTGAAGAGGTTTCCAAATCAGATTCTGAGATTTCCGTATCGACTGATCCTGTTGCTTCCGTTTCAGCTGACTGGGGCTCGGAAACAGTTTCATCCGGGCTGGTATCAGGAACTTTGGGTTCAGCGGAGGGCTCGGGCTTCTTCTTGGGTTTCTTGGCCGTCTCGATGATGCCGTTGGAGAATTCAAGGACATGGCCCTGGTGGATGAGCCAGTGGAGGTCGGAAGTGAGTTGCTTTTGTTCTTCGGTTTGTTCCGGGGTCAGAGCGGGTTTCTCGCCTTCCTGTGGCTCCACATGCTCCATGCCTCCGAGGTGTTCGAGGATCTGGCGGCGCGTGCATTCTTCGGTGCCGTCGATGAACTGCATGATTTTCTTTACACCACCACTCACGGGCTCGGATTCGATATCGAGGAAATTGGGGCGCGCAACCGAGACATGCGTTACTTTTTTGTCCTTCTTGAAAAACTGCAGCCCCATGCGGGAAAACTGTTTGCTCAAGTGGGTGGAGAGCTGCATGGGAAAATGCTTTTGCTTGTGCCATTGGTCCTTGAGGAATTCCGCGAGTGTGCGCGGATTGACCATGGTCTTGGCGTTTTCGCCGGAGACCTCGCACACCTCCACCTCTTCGACCGCGTCGTTTAGGTGATGACCTCGAAAATGCGCCACCACTTCATCCTGTTTGACAAAGACTTGTTCGGTCTCCGCCTTACGGGTGACGTATTCGGTCTTCCACTTGGCCTGTTCCAACCACGCGTTGACGGCTTCTTCCTCTTTCACGATGCGGATACGGCTCTTGAATTTCTCAAACGGCATTCGCGACAGGCGCTCGGCGTGGAAGGTCACCAGCCGGTTCTGGTAATCGTGATGATTGGGCGCGCCAAGATATTCATCGGTCACACCACACTGAGCCACGAAGGTAAAGTTGCCCTTGGGCCCTTCAGTCTCCGTCTTGCGTGTCTCGTAAAATTCATCGAAATGCGTACTCAAGGTGTGGCGCACAGCCTGATCCTCATTTAGCCACGCGGTGCCATCGAGCTTGCAGACGAACAGGCGCTGGGCTACTTCCCCGCCGGGCTTTTTCTGCACGCGTAACCGGATGGTGTAGCGCGCTGGGCGCTCGAGCACGAGCAGCGCAATTTGAAAGAGCGGATAAGAGCGGCCGGTAAGCTTGATTTCCTTGGCGATGGATTCCACGCCATCGACATCCGGCAAGAAATCCACCTTTAGATCCAGCTGCGGCGCTTGCGGGCGATTGAATTTACCGCCACGCGAATCGCGGCCTCGTTTGTCCCGCGACCCCCGGCGATCGTCATTACGTGACCCGCGCTGACCGTCATTACGTGACCCGCGCTGACCATCATTACGTGGCCCGCGCTGACCATCATTACGTGGCCCGCGCTGACCGTCATTACGTGGCCCGCGCTTTGGCGGCCCGTCCCCACGAGGACGACGGTCATCCCGATCGCGTCGCGGCCCCTTGCGACCGCCACCGCGTTGCGGGCGGTCTTCGCCTGAGTGATTGGCATACTTATTCTTCCCCGCATTATCCTGCGCCCAATCGGGCAGGAACTGCAGATCCAACGACAACTCGTTATCGGGTTGATCACTCATAGACAGCACTTGGGTTGCAAGTGGGGTTCGCGCAATGTGCGGTGTTTGCTTCGGGAAAGCAAGCGCGCGCTGTCGTATTTTTGTCTGTTAACAACCGGCACACTTGATCCGCTTGCACCCAATGCGGTCCCTCGGCTAACTTGAGTCGTGCCCCAAAACGAGTTTGTACACCTGCATGTCCACAGCGAGTTTTCCATGCTCGATGGCGCCTGCCGTCTGGACAAGCTGGTCAACCGAGCGGTGGAGCTGGACTTCCCCGCGCTGGCCATCACCGATCATGGCGTGATGCATGGCGCGGTGGATTTTTATCAGCAGGCCAAGCGCAAGGATCTCAAGCCCATCATCGGCTGCGAAATGTACATCGCGCCCGGCAGCAGGTTTGACCGCAAGGCCAACAGCCGGACGGGCAAGGACTGCTACAACCATCTCCTGTTGCTGGCCGAAAATGAAATCGGCTACCAAAACCTCGTGCGCCTTACCACGGCTGCGCATCTCGAGGGATTTTATTACAAGCCCCGAATCGATAAGGAACTACTGGAGGCGCATCACGAAGGCATCATCGCCTTCAGCGGCTGTCTCGCCAGCGAGATCCCTCAGGCGATCATACGGGATGATCCCGACAAGGCCCGCGCCGCACTCGACTGGTTTAAGCAACTCTTCGGTAAGGAACGATTTTTTCTCGAGTTGCAAAACCATGGCCTCAACGAACAGGCCAAGGTAAACGCCCAACTCATCCCGTGGGCCAAAGAGTTTGACCTCAATCTCGTCGCCACCAACGACGTGCATTATATCGAGCGCGATCATTCCCACGCGCACGACGCGCTGATCTGTATTGGCACCCAAACCCACCTCAGCGATCCGAACCGCATGAATTATGCGCCGGAACAATTTTACCTGCGCAGCGCCGATGAAATGGCTGCACTCTTTGCCGAGGTCCCCGAGGCCGTGCGCAATACCATGGTCGTGGCCGAGCAATGCAACGTGGAGATCGAGCTGGGCAAACTGCATTATCCAGTGTTTGAACCACCCGAAGGTTTCACCGGCGAAGGGTATTTACGGCATCTGATGACTGACGGTCTTGAGAAACGCTACGGCATCGAGGCGGAGGACAAGGGTGGCGCATACGAGATTCGTTCCATCCGCGATGCTTCCACCCTGCCCACGCTGCAGGTCACCGACGATACGGACATGGGCGACCCCAAAGACCCCGCAGTGGCCGCCGCGCTGCAGGATGTGATCGATCGCATTGAGGTGGAGATGGGCGTGATCAAGAAGACCGGCTTCGTCGATTACTTCCTGATTGTTGGCGACTTTGTCCAGCACGGGCGCGAACAAGGCATCGCCTGTGTCGCCCGTGGTTCGGCGGCCGGCTCGCTGGTCACCTATCTGCTGGAAATTTCCAACGTCGACCCGCTGCGCTACGGTCTACTGTTCGAACGTTTTCTAAATCCCGAACGCGTTAACCCTCCCGATATCGACATCGATTTTGCCGATGACCAACGACAGACGGTCATCGAATATTGTCGGGAAAAATATGGGCGCGATTGCGTGGCCCAGACCATCACCTTCGGCACGATGGGCTCGAAGTCCGTCATCCGCGATGTCGGCCGCGTCATGGGCCTCAGCTACGGTGAAGTGGATCGACTGGCCAAGATGATTCCGGATGAACTCAAGATCACGCTGGAAAAATCGCTCGAACAATCCACCGAACTCAAACAGGCCTACGATAACGAGGAAGTCACCCGCGAGCTGATTGATACCGCGTTTGTGCTGGAGGATCTCACACGCAATTCCTCCATCCACGCCGCGGCAGTGGTGATCGGCGCCGAGCCGTTGGTTAATGTGCTCCCGCTCAAGGCCGACGCCGACGGCATCATCACCACCCAGTACCCCATGAACCCCGTGGGCGATCTGGGCTTGTTGAAGATGGATTTTCTCGGCTTGAAAACGCTGACGGTCATTCGCAACTCCTGCGAGATGATCCAGGACACTAAGGGCGAGACCATCGATGTGGATCTGCTCCCACTCGATGACCAGAAGACTTACGATCTGCTCAACGAAGGCCGCACCGTCGGGGTGTTTCAACTGGAATCCGGCGGCATGCGCAATCTGTGCCGCGAATTCCAACTCGCTTCCGTGGAGCACATCACCGCGCTAGTGGCGCTCTATCGGCCCGGCCCGATGGATCTCATCCCGGATTTCATCAAGCGACGCCACGGCAAGGTGGAAATCAAATACGAGCATCCGTTACTCGAAGAGATTTCCGAAGAGACCTATGGCATTCTCATTTATCAAGAACAGGTAATGCAGGCCACGCAGTTGCTGGCTGGTTACTCGCTCGGTAGTGCGGATTTGCTACGGCGCGCCATGGGCAAAAAGAAGCTCGAGGAAATGGCCAAACAGCGGAAGAGCTTTGTGGCCGGCTGCAAGGAAACCAACAGCATCCCCGAGGCTCAGGCCAACAAGATTTTCGATTTGCTGGAGAAATTCGCTGGCTACGGATTCAACAAATCCCACGCCGCCGCCTATGCCGTGGTGGCCTATCAAACGGCCTATCTCAAGGCACATTATCCGGTGGAATTTCTTTCCGCCTTGTGCACCAACGACATGGGCGACACCAGCAAGCTCACCGTCTTGGTCAACGAAGCCAAAGCGATGGGCATCGACGTCCTGCCGCCGGATATCAACGAATCGCAGGTGCAATTCGCCCCCGCGCGAGACGGCACAGTGATCCGCTACGGCCTCGCCGCCATCAAAGGCGTGGGCGAAGCGGCCGTGGAAGCCATGCTCGCTGCCCGCGAAGAAACCGGCGCGTTCAGTTCCCTGCCCGATCTCTGCAACCGCGTCGATCTCCGGGCGGTCAACCGCAAGGTGTTGGAAGCGCTCATCAAGGCCGGCGCCTGTGACTGCTTTGGCCAAAGTCGCGCCAGCCTTACCGTGCAGATTGACCGTTCCCTCACCCGCGCCTCCAGTGCAGCCGACGACCGAGCCCGCGGACAGGAAACCCTGTTTGGCATGTTGGAAGCCGATGACCCCGAGGAAGAGGAAATCCCCGCCGGCCTGCGCAATCTGCCCGAATGGCCCGATGCCGAGAAGCTCGCCTACGAAAAAGAGTTGCTTGGTTTTTACGTCAGCGGCCATCCGCTCGAGCCGTTTCTCAGCCTCATCGATAGCTATTGCACCCATCAGGTGGGCGAACTCAAGGAATTGCCCGGCCGCACCATTGTCCGCGTGGTCGGCCTGGTCAGCGAAGCGCGCCGCGGCATTTCCCGCAAAACCGACAAGCCCTACTGTATCGCCACCGCCGAGGATATGGAAACGGATTTTGGCGTGCTTTGTGTGAACGAGAATTACGACAAATTCAACCACCTCTTCGAGGTCAATAAACCCCTGATGTTCATCGGCGAGGTCAATAACAGCGAGGACGTTCCCAAAATCTTCCCGCAGGAAATCTTCCCCATCGACGAGGCTACCAAGCGCTTTACCAAACAGGTGCACCTCCGTCTCAAGGTTGAATCTCTGCAACCGGACTCCATGGATGGGGTGCGAGAATTGGCCGAGGCCCATCCCGGCACCACGCCGCTCCTGCTCTGCCTGCGTCAACCCGGCGGAGCCTCCGTCTTTGTGGAGGCTAACGACAACTTCAACGTCGCCCCCAGCCGCGATTTCCAATCCGCCGCCAACGAACGCTTTGGCGCCGACACCTACTACGCCAAGGTCGACATGACCCTCCCCGAGCCCCAACGCCGCTTCAAACGCCGCGAATCCAACGGCAACGGAGAATAAAAAAGGCGGCCCGAAGGCCGCCTTTAATTAGGATACCCGGAAACCTTACTCATCCTCTCTCTCACCAATGGTGACCGGCTTGTAGCCGCCAATTGATTTGAAGTAGAGCAGGATCAACAGGTAGATCACCGCCATTGTGGCCGGGATGTAAGAATCAGCCCTCAAGGTTTTTCTGTCCCCTTCGATACTGGCTCGATGGGCCATTCGTTCCGAAGGAGTCAAGGCAGCCAATGCAGCATTCGAATTTGGATTCCCCTCCTCCTTGAATACGTCCGCTTCGACCAGTTTGGCTTTTATAGCTTCCAAGTCTTTGATTGCCTTTTCAGTTGCCTTCAAGCTTGAAACTGCCTTTTCAGTATCACTCGAATTTTTTGATATCGATTCTTTGAGTTGAACCATTTCTGCGCGAAGAGTCTTATAATTATTATCCCACTCATTCGCAGTCGATATGTCTTCTGTTAATTTATCAGATTTTTGGGTCAAGGATTCACTCTCCTTTGTTAAGGAATCAGCAATCCCTTTTTGTTCATCCCGCTCATCTTCGAGCTTCTTCAACTCTTTCTCGTATCCGCCCTTCGGAAGTATACTACGTGCCGAATCAAGAGCACCTTGGATTGCTCCGAGTTTCTTCGCATCCAATCCTGTTCCTTCATTGAAAAACAGGAACGATGACCCCGATTCGTTTTTGTATTCGGCATAAACCTCTTCGCTTTCTGCTTTGAGTGCCTCGCCTGAGAAACGGTCCTTGGCATATCCCAGCCCCGGAGAACCGATCAAGCCCGCTGACAGCATCCCGATACCACCCATGATACTAATAGCAATTGCACCAGTGCGGGGATATCTGTCGGACGCCACGGCCAACATTGTCGGCCAGAAGAACGTCTTACCGATACCATACACTGCCAAGGCAATAAACGCCCCAGCGAAGGTTTCAATACCACTGGCCAAGTTCAAACCGATACAGGCAGCAATAGCACTCACCAAAAGGATGCCTACGGGTGATAGGCCAAGCTTTTCTTCGATCCAACTGGCACAAAACCGCAACCCGAACATCATCATCGAGGTAAAGACGAACAGAATCTTTCCTTGTTCGGATGTCAGGATGTTGCCGGTAATATTTTGAATCCATCCGTCTGTTCCCAACTCAACAGCACCCACAAGAGCGTGTGTAATGAAGAGAACAAAAAGTAGAAATGCTCCAACAGCCCATTTCATTGTAACCCCCAGCGCCAGCAATAGACCGCCAGCCAACACCAAAGTACCAAAATGGGGGAGATCCAGTCCCATTTGAGCGAAAATGGCGAGCAAGGTGCACATCAAGAGCAGCATCCATGATTGAAGCGGAATCTCAGTTTGCTGTCTGGTCATAATTCCTGCGACCGCCACCAAACCGGCCCCAAGAACCCATGAGCTCGCTTTATCGATGCCCAGATTCGTGTTGAAGAACAGGACAAGAAGATAGGCAACTACTAATGCACCTAATACGCCAACATCCCGGAACATTTCGCCCAAACCCAATCCTTTTTCTGTAGCTTCAGATTTCGGATATTTCTGGCCAAAGAACATCCAGCCATAAATAACTGTGGGGATCAAATAAAGGGCCAACTGATATTTCCAATGCCACTCAAGTTTATCATCCAAAATCCAACCGCATAAACCGCCCAAAACCAATCCGGCCGGCCAGCTCGCATGGAGAATGTTTAGGTAATGTGTCCGCTTTTCAGGGAAGAGCGTGGCAACCAAGGGATTTGAAACAGCTTCCAGCACACCATTGGCTGCTGCGAAGATAAACATGCCCCAGAGGAGATAATTATAAACAGTCCCGGCAGCCATTCCTTCACTCGGCATGAATGTCACAACAGCTGACAGTACATGAAGAGCAAACGCAGCCAAAACGAGCTTACCGTAACCCAGCTTGTCAGTCAGAAAGCCACCGATAATAATACCAAAACAAAAACCGGTGAAACCGGCGCCCCCGATCGCCCCCAATTGAGCTCCAGAGAAACCAAACTCAGTTCCCCAGTTATCAAAAATACCGCCACGTATTCCGAAGCCTACGCCTGCGGCAAGAATGGCCATAAAACCGGCCCACAATAATCGCATTCTGTTTGTTTCTTCACTCATGATATTAGCCCATTGGATGTGGGTAGACAGTAATTCGGTAACAGGGAACCTCCGCCGACCCTCCTTGAGAGGGTTGCATTAATTTAATTCATGGTGAATGTCAATGCTATTCGTTAATTGAGTACACCTTATCAAAGGGCTTACCGAGGCTGTTAAAGCTTTGCACTTTGATTATGTGCCTAGCGGCCAATTATTTAAGTAGTCGGTTCGCAGTGTACCAAGCCACTCGGTTCACGATTTCTGCACCGGCATAAGATCGCAGTTTATCACTAAGGTTGAATTGATAAACTTTCTCCGCAGTCAACGGCAGCGTGAGATGCGCCACCTTCCGGTCCTTGGAAAGTTTCACTGAAGTGGGCACGAGTTTCTTTTGCTGACTTTTGGGTGAGCCGTACTGGGGACGGTACTGGTACTCGTACTCCAACAGGTTGTAATTAGCTGGGTCGGCTCCAGCCTTGGCATCCACGGGCAACGTAAAGTGCATATCAAACCCGGTTTTAGTGAGGCTGATATGATGAATAGCCATGGGCGTGGTGCTGCCATCCCAGCGAACGCGCTCGAGTCCAAACTGCTTGCCGCCCACCGAACCCCAGCCGCGGCCGGTTTGGCCGACCCAGAAACTGCCATCCGGACCGAACACACCTCGAATGCAGCCGGTTTGCAGAGGCGAAATGAAGTTCACCACCATGCCCTGAAATTCGCCGTCCACTTTCTCCATATGAATACGCATTAGGTTGGAGCGGGTTTGGTCGCCAAGAATGATCTGGCCGGCGAAGGGACCGAACTTGCCCTGCGTGGTATCGAACACCGGTTCACCAGGGGAATTGGCCAGCTCACCGTGCGGGATGAACACCGACGGCCGCGTGCGCAGCTTGCGGTATTCTTCGATGGAGATTTTGTTCAGGTCTTTGCCGATGTATTTCGGGTGATCGTAGTAGGAGGAAGGATGACCATGGAATCGGTCTTTCACTACGTGATGCAGGGTGGAGGTCTCATTCCAGTCGCCCTGGTTATCCGTGTAAAAGATGTCGTCCTGCGCATTGATACCAATACCCGCAGGCGAACGCATGCCCATAGAGTACGGCACAAATTTACCCTGCTGCGTGATCTGAAAGGACCAACCGCGGTACTTGGCCGCGCGGCCCATCTTGGAATCATGCACGCGCGCCTTGTCCCATTTATCGCTGCCAGCCCAACCCGGCCAACTGAGAGAGGTGTTCAATGTGCCGTAGAAGTTGCCCTTGGAATCGCGCACCGGACCGAAGGTGTACTCATGGTAATTATCGGTGAGTCCCCAGCCGGCATTGACGGTCTGGTACAGATCGGCTTTGCCGTCCTTGTTAGTGTCCACTAGGCGCGTTAACTCGGGACGTTGCATCACGTAGACGTCACCCTTTTTCCGGTCAACCCACAGACCTAGGCTTTCGTGCAAACCGTCGGCGTACAGTTCCCATTGGCCGTCTTGCGTGTTGAATTTCCACACCTCCCCTTCGCGGGTGCAGATCAACATAGTGTGGTTATCCATGAACGCCATACCGCCCACGCCCAAGGTGATTTCCTTGGGGATATTGACGGTCTCCACAATGTACCCAGCGGGCAAGTTGCGAGGTTGGGCAGTCGCGATAAACGCGAGAGCCAGTGTGGCAAAGAGAATTTGAATCGGTTTCATGCTAGTTCTTAGGCAACAGGGTTACAGTAAATTCGCCAGCTTCCTTGGCGGATAAGGTCAACGCGGTTTTGTCGGCATTCCATTTCCCGGCACTCGCTTCCGCCAGCACCTGATCGGGGTTCAGCTTAAACGTCACCGCGCTCTTGGCCTCGGCCACCTTGAAGGTGTATTGAAGACCGCGCTTCAGAATGCCGGCGTGCAGGCCGGCGTGCAGTGTGATCAATTGGCTCACGCGGACATCGCCCACGCGGTAAAACAACTCAGGCGACCCCAACCGGCTATAGCCCTCAAAGACCGCCTTAGCATCGCCCATCTGCAACGCGCCTTGAGCGCCGACCTCAAAGCGTTGACCGAGAATCTTGCAGTGCCGACCGCCACGGCCCTTGCGATCCGGTCCCACATCGAGAAACGCGCCGGTCCAGCCGTACTGCACCGCGCAGGTTTCCGCATCGAAGAGGTAATTCACTCCGCCCGGTAGGCCCACGCAAATGGAACGTGCCGGTGAATTTTGCACAAAGGCCCGTTGCAGCAACGGTTTGTTGGTCACCAGCAATGGCCATTGCGCTCGCACCTGAGGGCGTGCCTTGTTCAGACGATTCAACGCGCCTTTGGGATCCTTCGAAACGGCCAGCGTGCCTACCATGGTAAAGGCGTGCCCGGGCAGCGTGCAGACATAGGGGTAATCGCCCTCCTCTTTCGGCGCCACGAAATACACCTCAACCGTCTTGCCAGGCATGGCGATCTGGCTGCTGGCGACAATGGCCGGATCGTCCGGCACAAAATGTTTTACCATGCTCTGCGCTCCGAGCTGTAGCGCCTTCCCGGATACCCGGTCGCGGTCGCCCGTCCCGCCCTTCACGAGCACCCAGTTATGTAGCATCTCGCAGGTGTTCTTAAGCGTGATTTTCACCTTGGCACCGGGCGCGACTGCGAGAGCTTCCTGATCGAAGCGCATCTGGCCGTGTTTAGTGCCGAGGGTGATTTCCATATCCGGCGTCCCAAAGCCCGCCGGCGGTTTCGCCACTGCCAAGCCGGCAGTGAACAGTAGTGAGAAAAGAAATGCGGTTCTCATAAATTGAATGTGAGAGCCCGATTGAACCGCCAAGCGGCCCAGCACGCAAAGGTTTTCAACAAAAACTTGGCACCGATCAGGCCCACCTAACTACGGGACGGTGTTTTGTGTCCCCTGCAACTCGTTGATTGCGCGATTGGCCACGCGGACGATGTATTTATTCGGCTGCTTCACGAGAGCCTGTTTTAAGGCTGGAATAGACGACCGCGCCTGCTCGTCCATTTCATCCAACACGATTGCCGCCGCCAACCGGCCCCATTGATGTTCACTCTTCAACTCCGCTTCCAGCGTCGGTAACGCCTGCTCCGGAAAGCCAAGCTTTCCCAATGCCCGCGCCACGGCGATGCGCACGCTCGGCGAGGAATCCTTGAGCGCCTCGATCATCGCCGGCTTGGTGTAGGCAACCGGCTTACCGATATTACCCACGCCGGTGGCTCCCCAATAGCGCACGGCGGCATCCGAATGACGCAGTGCCTGCAGTAGCTCCGGCAGGGCATGGACGCCGGAGGACGCCAGCGCCGCCACGCGCCCAAGCTCGGCGTTCAATTTGTCTTTGCCCTGCAAAATTTGATAACGCGCGCCAACGGTTTTTTCGCGAATCTCAATCTCAGCTTCCGGCAATAGCCCCAGATCGCCGGTATCCCGCACCCATTGCAAGTGTGCCTCCCGCATCCGCTTCAACCGCTCGATGTGTTTCGGTTGACCGGCGAGGTTTCGAATCTCATGGGGGTCCTTCTTCAGATCATACAATTCCTCTGCCGGTTTAACCGGTGCCATAAACAACGCCGCCGCCTCGGGCATGTTGCCCGCAGCATGGACGCGCCGGATCTCTTTCATGGTGGCGCCCTTCTCCGGCGTGTTCATATATTGGTAATACGGCTTCAACGGCTCATAATTTCGAATGTAGCGATAGCGCGGTCCGCGCACACTGCGGATGATGTCGTACCGCTCATCCATCCGATCGCGGGCGCCATACACAAACTCGCGCGGGGCATCATGGATGAACGACCGACCTTGTACATGCTTGGGCACCGACAATCCGGCCAGCTTCAACACGGTCGGACCGAAATCAATGGAACTCACCAACCGCCCGCTCACTACCGGTTGACCACCCGGCACGCGCACAATCAACGGCACGCGCGTGCCGGAATCGTACAGCCAACGCTTAGCCCGCGGCAGACCCACTCCGTGGTCGCTCCAGAAAAAGATGATCGTGTTATCGTACAAGCCATCTTCCTTCAACTGCGCGATCAACCGACCGGCCCAAGCGTCCATCGCGGAGATCAGCTCGTAGTTCCGTTTCCAATCCTCGCGCACCACGCTGGTATCCGGATAATACGGCGGTAACGACAGTTCCCCGGCGTTCTGCCGATGGTTCTCGGGCAGCGCTTGCGTCACCGATTTGTATTTTTCTTCGCTGGCAATACCGCTTTCGTGGCAGCCAGTAAAATTGAATACCGCAAAAAACGGCTGCCCTTTCTTGCTCCCACGCCAATGGGCCTTGCCACTAGATTGATCCCAAGTGTCCTTGGGCGCGCTAAACTGATAATCCGTTTTGGAATTATTCGTGCAGTAATATCCCGCCTCGCGCAGGGATTGCGTGAACGGCCGGATGGACACCGGCAACTGCGCCCGGCAGCGCATGTGGTGTGTACCCAGCGTCGTCTGGTACATGCCGGTGATAATTCCCGACCGGCACGGTGCGCACACACCCGCTGAGGTAAAGGCATGCGTGTACCGCGTCCCTTCCTTAGCTAGTTGATCCAGATTCGGCGTAATCGCATGCGGATCACCGTAGCAGCCCAAATGCGGACTGATATCCTCCGCCGAAAGCCACAGGATGTTGGGTCGATCCGCAGCGTGCAATAAGCCGGCGGTGAAAATTAGGAGCGTGAAGAGCTGTTTCATAAGTTTACCAATCATCCGTGCGGAACGGAGTAGCGGGGAGGTTGTGCTGGTTGATAAGGTTGACCACGGGATTATCCGACCAGCCATAGCGTAGAGCGGCGGGCTTGGCGACGGCTTTGCTGACGACTTCCACGTGTCCGTCCTCCGTTACCATGGCGGTGGCGGAATGAAACACCTTGTCCGCGCCAGCAAGCACAAAGCCGGTGACCGCATCGCCGACCTTGGCTTTCAGCCCGGCCGCGCACCGAAACTGGACGCGCACTTTGGCCCCTTTGATCTCGTGGCTCGCGTACATCGGCCCACTGGTGGGCACCTCTTCCTGATTGTAAAACTCAGCCAACGCCCAGTTGGCCAGCCGCCGACCGACGTCCTGTTTGTTCTTGGGATGAATGTCTCTGGCCTCGCCGATATCGATGGTGGTGGCCATGCCGGTGTTGGGCAACGAGAGGGTCTTGGCCATGCTTTCGCGCGTGTGCGCCCAAATGCTCGTTGCGTTGGGATCGGGATTCACCGCCTTGAAATTGGGCAACTGCGCCCAGAGAAACGGAAAGTCACCCTGTCCCCAGCGCCGCCGCCAGTCATTGATCATCATGGGCAATTGTATTGAGTACGCCTTGGCGAAAGTAATATTGCGCGAGTTGCGCTCGCCTTGATACCAGATCGCGCCGCGGATGCCGTAGGGAATGTGCGGATTCACCATGCCGTTGAAGAGGTTGCCCGGCTTGTTTTGGTTGGGCTCGGGTTTGTCCCTCCACGGCTGATGCACCATCAAGAGGCGCTTGTCGTTTTGCTGCGCCTCCCAACTCGTCCAAGCCTCAATCGAAGTACCGCCCCAGGAGGAATGAATAATGCCCACCGGCACCTTCAATTGTTCATGCAGTGCGCGCGCAAAGAAATAAGCCGTACCGGAAAAACTCCCCACCGTTTCCGGCGAACAAATCCACCACTTGCCGGTGCAGTCCGGTTGCGGCTGAAGCTGCTGCGAGCGGTCAGTGATGAACATGCGGATGTGTGGAAACTTGGCCGATGCCTGTTCCTTCTCGGAATCGCGACAACGCGACACAGTCATAGCCATGTTCGATTGACCGGAGGCAAACCACACCTCGCCCACCAGCACGCCCTTGATCAGGAGAATGTTTTCGCCGGTCACTTTCAGCCCACCGGTCACGGTGGTATCATTGATGGCATCCAACCGCACGCGCCAGCGGCCGTCTTCACCGGCAACGGTGCGCTTGGTTTGACCGGCAAATTCCACGGTTACCTTTTCGCCCGGCTTAGCCGTGCCCCACACCGGCGCCACAGCGCCCCGTTGCAGCACCATGTAATCCGAAAACGCCGGCGCCAGCGTCACCTCCGCCTGCGCCGTCCACGCGCACAGGCCCATCAAACCAATCCACTTTTTCATGTTATTTCCCAAACTTCCATTCCGGCCCCTCGGCCTGCACTTCGCGATATTTCCTCACCAACTGCACGCTCAATTCCTTCAAGCGCGCCGGTTCCGTCTCGGCGAGATTCTTTTTCTGATCGCGGTCGCGTTTCAAATTGTAGAGCTCAAAATGTTTTAGCTCCATTATCTTCACCAATTTCTGGTCCGATTCGCGAAAGAACCCGCCGCCGCGTTGATCTGTCTGACCCCAACTACCAAGCACAATCCAGTCACCCGCGCGCATCGCTGCCTTTGGCGCACCCAGCGCGTTATAATAATGCCAGTACAAGGGCGTCATGCGGCGGATCGGTTTCCCGGTGAACGTCTCCACAAAACTCGTGCCATCAACCGCCCGGTCCGGAGTGCGCTCAATGCCCGCTAACGCGGTGAGCGTAGGCAGCACGTCCAAGCCGCAGACCGGCTCATCGCTTTCGGTGCCGGGCTGGATGCGACCGGGAAAACGCAGAATCCCCGGCACGCGAATGCCGCCTTCGTACAGCCACAGCTTCATACCGCGTAATGGGCCAGGACTGCCAAACGACCGCGCGGCACCGCCGTAACGCCGTAGGGTCTCCGGGCCGTTGTCCGAGGTAAAAAATACCAGCGTGTTGTCCGCCAGCTTCAGTTCGTCCAAGGCCGCCATCAGTTTACCGACAGCGGCATCCATGTTTTCCACATTGGCAAAATACTCCGCCTCCAGTTTGTTCCGGGCCACCTCCGAATAGCCCGTGGTCATCTTGTCCGGCGACGCCACTGGCTCGTGCGGCTCATGAAAACAGGTGAAGAGAAAAAACGGCTTCTGCTTGTCGCGCCCGTTGCGTAGCCAATTCACGCCTTCATCGGCTACCAACTGGCAGGCGTAGCCTTCCATCGGCCCCACCGGTTTGCCGTTGCGCACAAAGTTACGCGGATTCTTGTGCGAAGGAGCCGCGTTATTTTGCGTAGCGAACCAGTGGTTAAACCCGTGATCGCCCGGCTGCGGTTGGGCGGGTGAATTAAATTTCCCATTGCAATGCCACTTACCGACGTGCGCGGTGTCGTAGCCTGAATTCTTGAGCATCGCGGCAACTGTGACCTCATCCTTGCGCAGATGCATCACGTGGTTTCCAGGAATCCAGTTGTACACGCCAGACCGGTTCGGCGTACGGCCGGTTAGCATCCCCGCGCGCGAAGGCGAACACACCGGTGCGGCCGCATAACAACTGGTCAACCGCATGCCCTGCGTCGCTAGCTTGTCGAGATGCGGCGTCTTGATGTGCGGATGGCCGTAACAAGCCAGATCGCCATAACCCAAGTCATCGCAAAGGATCACCACAAAATTGGGCCGGTCTTTTTTGGATTCTTTGGCCGACAGAACAGCCGACCACGCAAACGCCATCAACACGGAAAGAAAACGGTGCATGGGCCAAGGTTGCGGCAAGCCGTCCAAAAGGCAAGATCAGTTGCCCTCATCCCTCCTTCTGCGTTTCGTGCTGCCGGTGCCTCGCCGGCAGGATTTCGGTGACCGGAAAGCGCCGTGCTGCCGGCGAGACGCCGGCAGCACCACTGAGCACACTCACAAAGCGGTTTTATTATACGTCGCACACCATCGCTGCGTGCCGCAGCGCGGCCACAGGATCGTCCCAAGTGGGAATGAATTCCTGTGCCACAAACAGATCGTAACCAGTCGCCACTATCGCCCGCATCACGGCGGGGTAATTGATCTCCTGCGTGTCATCCAACTCCGCTCGACCAGGATTTCCCGCGGTGTGGTAATGGCCGATCACATCCTTGTATTGGCGAATTCGCTGGATCACATCGCCGTTCATGATCTGCACATGATACACATCAAAGAGCAGTTTCATGTTCGGCGAACCCACCTGACGAATCAGCTCCACGCAATGGTCGACATCTTCGCCGAAATAACCGGGGTGCCCTTTCATCGGATGGCTGTCATCGCGCGTATTGAGATGTTCAAGCACGAGATTGATTTTCTTTTTCTCCGCATACGGTATCACCGCCTTCCACGCCTCCACACAATGACGTGCGCCGGCGGCATCCGTAAGGCCTTTCTCGCGCATGCCCGTGAAGGTGATCACGCTCTTGGTTCCGATCTTCGCAGCCAAATCAATACCGGCTTTCAACTTTTCCACTACAAAGGCCTTATTCGCAGCCACGCACGGCCCCTTCTTGAAACCGTGACCGCCACTAACCAGCGAAATTTTCATGCCGGACTTGATGGCAAACGGATAATCATTTGCCGAGATGCCCTCGATCCCCTCAATACCAATGGCTTTGCATTGATTGATCAAATCCCGCGCGGGCATCGGCTTAAAGCACCAGCCCATCACCGATTGCCGAATGCGGCCCTTGGTAATCTTAAAATCCGCCTTCAGCTCCCCTCGCGGAACTTGGGCGGAAACTGTTGTGGGAGTAGCTTTTGAAGCAATGCCCAAGGCACTAGCCTTGAGGGCATCTCGTCGGGTCAAGTTCATGCGTTCATTGTGGGTTTTCCACCAGCGAGAGCAAGTCCAACCGGTTTCCTCTTGAAAGATTTGAATATCGCCGCACTCTCGACACGTCGGATACAAAATTCCAACTAAGAAACTAATGAAGAAAGTAATGATGATTCTGGCCGCGGGGACGATGCTCACCGCGGGTGTAGGCTGCCAAACCAACACTGGCAAAGGCGCCGGCATTGGAGCCGCTGTGGGCGGCATTCTGGGCGGCGTGATCGGCCATCAATCCGGGCGGGGCCTAGAAGGAGCCGCTGTAGGCGCCGCTGCCGGCGGGGCCGTCGGGGCTGCTGCAGGAGCTGCCAAGGATAAGAAGGAAAACGCCAACCCTTAACACTCAATTCCTAAAAAAACACAAGCCGCCCGCGGGCGGCTTTTTTTGTATTCACTGAGGTGTTCTGTTTTTTACTTGGAATTCAAACGTGGCCTTCAACTTACCACCCAGACCGAAACTTTACTCGCAGATAAAATTTTTCGCGTATCGGAGTTTTCTACTGAAACGTATATCGCCCTTTTTTCTTTAAAAGGCACCAACTCCACGCCATAACAAACTCTCCGTCTACTTTATCAACTGGAGCTCCACTGTATCCACCTTGCCGGCAAATTTCTTATCGGCCGGATAACGCCCCACGGCGCCATTACGATCTTCGCCAATTTCCAATCCATCGAGCGGCATGTCGCGCATGGTACCGGGGGTTTTGCCTTGGGCCACCATGGCGCCGTCAATCTTCAGGGTCACCTTGCCGTCCTTGGCCAGCTCTGCAGACACCATCGCGGCAGTCTTGGGAAACGGTTTTTCGTCTGCAACCATCGTCAATGCGCCGTCGTGGCGGGTGACAAAGCGAAGGGTGCCTTCCCAGATGTGGAGTGACCAGCCGTGGTTAGTGCCGCCTTGCGCGACAATCACGCCGTCTTTACCGCCGGCCGCCACGCGGGCTTCCACAGTGAACCCTTTGCCGCGCACCATGGGTGCCTGGGTTTGCGGCAAATGATCGCCCTGTTTGAGCGTGAATTTTTGCTTCTTGGAAAACCCCGCATTCCGTTTACCGCCCCAAGGCCAAGGTTTGGCGAGCGCTTTCTCGGCCCACGCTTCCCAGCGCTCAGCCATGTCGGCAAGACGCTTTGGCTCGGCCTCGGCAAGATTGTTCAGCTCCGTGCGATCCGCATCAATATCGTACAATTCCCAAGGACCATTTGCGCCCTTGGCGACGAGCTTCCATTTGCCCTCGCGCATGGCGCGGTTGCCTTCGTGCTCCCAATAGATCGGTGCTTCGCGACCAATGTTCTTGCCGTTGAAGGCCGGCGCGAGCGAGGCACCCTGCAGCGGTACGATGGCGGTCTCGCCCACCTTGGCCGGGTATTGGGCACCGCCGAGGTCGACGCAGGTGGCCATGAGATCAATGAGATGGCCGGGCTGGCTTTCCAGTTTGCCATAACGCTCCGCGTCAATGCCCTTAGGCCAATGGGCGATGAGCGGGGAGCTGATGCCGCCTTCGTGCACCCAGTGTTTGTATTCGCGGAATGGCGTGTTACTGGCATTGGCCCAAGCCAAGCCGTAGCCGTGATAGGTGTCGGAGCCGCCGGTCATCACCTCAGTGCCCTGCTTCACCACGCGGCCATCGCGGGTGCGGCGCGGAATCATGTCAAACTGCAGGTCGCCCCTGCCCATGGGCTGGAGCTGTTCCGGGTTCTTATCGCGGTACTGGATGCCATTCCGCCGGCCCATGCCTTCGGCACAACCGCCGTTGTCGGCGAGGAAGAGGATCAGCGTGTTGTTGTATTGGCCTGCGTCCTTGAGCGCATCCACGACGCGACCCATGCCGGCATCCATGTTCGTAACCATGGCGGCGTAGGTTTCCATGAGGCGCAGCTCCCATTCTTTGTTCTCAGCATCAGCCCACGCGGAGGCCTTGCCGTCGCGCGGCGAGTTTTTCCATTTCGGATCGATCAACCCCATCTTTAGCTGACGTGCATACCGTGCCTTGCGCACGGCGTCCCATCCCTTGTCGTAAAAGCCCTTGTAGGCGGCGATCTCCTTTTCAGTGGCGTGCATCGGCCAGTGCGGCGCGGTGTAGGCCACGTACAGGAAGAACGGTTGATCGCCCTTGTGTTCCTCGATGTAACGCACGGCGTGATCGCTGATGGCGTCGGTATAATAATAGTCGTCGGTCTGGTATCCCTTATCGGTGAGGGGCGACACTTGGGTGTTCTCGCGCGTGAGCGAGTTGGGATCAAAGAAACTGCCGGCGCCGTGAATGGTGCCGTAGAAGCGGTCGAACCCGCGTTGGCGTGGCCAGTTGTATTTCGGTCCCTCCGGTTTTACATGCGGCGTGACGTGCCATTTCCCTGACATGTAGGTGGCGTATCCGGCGGTCTTCATTACCTCCGCAATGGTGCGTACATTCTTGCCGAGATCCCCCTTGAAGCCGGGCAAGTTTTGATTACTCATCATCCAGCCAATCCCCGCCTGATGCGCATACACCCCGGTGAGCAACGTAGCCCGTGTGGGGCAGCACCGGCCGGTATTGTAAAACTGCGTGAACCGCACGCCCTTATCGGCCAGGGCATCCAGTCGCGGGGTGCGAATCTCGCCGCCGTAACAACCGATATCGCTCCAGCCCATGTCATCAGCCATGGCGATAATGATGTTGGGACGGGGCGCCTTGTCGGCTTGTGTGTGGGTCACGGCCAAAAACAGGCTCGCGAGGAGATAATAAAAACGCTTCACCCGCGCATTCTGCCCAAGGCGCGGCCGGGTTTCAAGCTGCATTGAACTGGCCAAACCGACCGGAGTGGCGTAAAATTTCTAGAACCATGAAGGTACGTATTGAATATTGCGCGGATTGAAACTATGAGCCGCAGGCCGTCAGTTTGGCGGATCGGTTATTGAAGTTGAAGCGACGCATCTCGTCTTTGGAACTGATCCCCGGTTCCGGCGCGGTGTTTGAAGTCACAGCGAATGATAAGCTGGTGCATTCCAAGCGGGCAACGGGTGAATTCCCCGAGCCAGGCGCCGTATTGCAGGCTCTCCGGAGTCTGTAGCGCACCGCCTATGGTCTTCCCCGCCGCGCCCGCGCGGCACACAATCCGGAGAGTTGAGGGTGCCTGGTGGCCCCCACGGTCTTCAAAACCGTTGTCGGTCCGTGACCGGGCCGAGGTAGGTTCGATTCCTACCCTCTCCGCCAATTTCCCCATTCCCCATGACTGACTCCGTCCGCCTCACTCAGTACAGCCATGGCGCCGGTTGTGGCTGCAAGATCTCGCCCAAGGTGCTTGAGGAAATCCTCAGCCAAGCCGGCAAGGCCGCACCGCACGCACAGTTACTCGTGGGTAATGATTCCAAGGATGACGCCGCCGTGTACGATCTCGGCAATGGCCAGGCGGTGATCAGCACCACGGACTTCTTTATGCCCATCGTTGATGATCCGTTCGACTTTGGGCAGATTGCGTCCGTGAATGCCATCAGCGATATCTACGCCATGGGCGGCACTCCGCTGATGGCTATTGCGGTGCTCGGTTGGCCGATCGAAAAACTCCCTCCTGCCGTGGCCGGCCGCGTGCTCGAAGGCAGCCGGGCCGCCTGTGCCCGGGCCAATATCCCGTTGGCCGGAGGTCACAGCATCGACGCGCCCGAACCCATCTTCGGTCTGGCCGTCACCGGTCAAGTCGCGGTGGACCACCTCAAGCGCAACGACGCCGCGGAGCCCGGCTGCGAATTGTTCCTCACCAAGCCCCTCGGCGTCGGCCTTGTGACCACTGCTCAAAAGCGCGGCTTGGCTAAGGACGCCGATGTGCAACGCGCCGTCAATCAGATGACCGCACTCAACCAAATCGGCAGCACCCTCAGCTCCTTGCCCGAGGTAAGGGCGATGACCGATGTCACAGGTTTCGGCCTGCTCGGCCACCTTACCGAACTTTGTGATGGCAGCGGCGTAAGCGCCGTGATCGACAGCGCCGCGGTACCGTGCCTGCCCAATACAGATCATTATATTGCAGGGGACTGCACGCCCGGCGGCACCGATCGCAATTTCGACAGCTACGGCCATCAGCTCAGCCCGCTCACCGACGCCCAACGCGCCCTGCTCTGCGATCCGCAAACCAGCGGCGGCCTGCTCGTCGCCGTGGCGCCCAACGGCCTCGACGCGTTTCAAGAAGCCACCGCTGCATTGAACCTCACTGCCTTCGGCCAACTCACCGAGCGCACGGAACCTTTGATCACCGTAAACTGATGGCAAAAACGAATCCAATACTACGCGCCATCCCCGGCGTAGATACGCTGCTCGAGGCGATGGCTGATTGCCCGCTGCCTCGGCCATTGGTAGTGAGGACCATACGCGCGGAATTGGCGGCGCTCCGCAAAGCCAAAACCATTCTCGAGCCCGACGTCATTACCGAGACCATCCGGCAACGACTGGACGATCTTGCTCTGTCCCGACTGCAACCGGTCATCAACGGCACTGGCATAGTCGTCCACACCAACCTCGGCCGCGCGCCCATCGCGCCACCCACCAATGCCGGCTACACCAACCTAGAGATCGACCTCACCACCGGCCGTCGCGGCAAGCGCGCGGCGTATGTGGAACAATGTCTCGCCGAACTGTGCGGCGCCGAGGCGGCAATGGTGACCAATAATTGCGCCGCCGCACTGGTGCTCATTCTGCGGCATTTCACCGCCACCAAAAAAGAGGTCCTAATTTCGCGCGGCGAACTCGTGGAGATCGGCGGCGGCTTTCGCATCCCGGAAATCTTGGAAACCAGCGACGCCGTCTTGCGCGAAATCGGCACCACCAACCGCACCAGCCTAGAGGATTACGCCAAAGCCATCTGCTCGGACACCGGCCTGTTGCTCAAGGTGCATCGCAGTAATTTTTTCATGGACGGCTTTGTCGCCGCGCCCGACCGCCGCGAACTGGCCGCGCTCGCCCGCAAGAAACGTGTTCCCTTCGTGGAAGATCTCGGCAGCGGCGTATTACTGCCCACCGAGGACTGGGCCGAAGGCCATCACGAAACCACCTCACGCGAAGTGCTCAAGGCCGGCGCGGATCTCGTATGCTTCAGTGGAGATAAAATGCTGGGCGGGCCGCAGGCCGGTATCATCGCCGGCAAAACCAAACACATTGCCGCGCTCAAAAAACATCCCTTCTTCCGCGCGTTACGTTGCGACAAGCTGATCCTCACCGCGTTGCAGGACGCCGCCGAAACCTACCTCCAGGACGAAGGCGAATCGCTGCCGCTCAACCAAGCGCTCCAAGCCGATCCGGACGCCTTGAAACGCCGTGCCGACAAACTAGCCAAAACCCTCGCGGTGTTGCCTTTGCAGGTCACTGTTTGCGAAGGCGCCTCGCAGGTCGGCGGCGGCGCATTGCCGCAAGCCACCCTGCCCAGCATCACGCTCGATCTGGTGCCGGACGCAATGGCCCTCAAGGAATTTGCCACCCATCTACGCCGTGCCAACCTACCGGTGATAGGCGTCATCCAAGGCCAACGGTTCCGTCTCGATCTGCGCACTGTATTTCCCAAACAAGACAAACCACTCACTCAATCCATCCAAACTATTTTCCAATGAAAACACTAGTACTCACCCTCAGCATCCTGTTTGCGGGCAACGGATTTGCCGCGGACAACACCATCGTGCTCGGCGTCGACCGGTTTGAGCTGGTCTATCAATTGACCGTGCCCGAACTGCCGGCCCCGGGGCGGCTTTGGATTCCCTTGGCCAAACCCGATGCGCATCAGAAATTTGAAGTGCTCACCATTCAATCGCCGATCGCTTGGCATCGGGTACGCGATGCCGCCGGCCAAAACGACATTCTTGTGCTGGAGCCCGGGCCCAACGATCACGGCCAACGCATCACGGTGCGTTATCAGGTCGCTCGCAAGGAAAAGCGCGCCCATCGTGAATCTGGCGACCCCAAGGTGCACCTGCGCGCCGAACGGTTGGTGCCGTTGAACGCGCGCTTCACCACCATCGCCAGTGCCGCAACCGCCAAGATAAAGGCGAAGGATGATCACGCACGCGCTCAGGCCCTCTACCGGCATGTGCTCGATCACATGCGCTACAGTAAAACCGGCAAAGGCTGGGGCCGCGGCGATGCGCTCTACGCCTGCGACGCGCGTACCGGCAACTGCACCGACTTCCACGCCTACTTCATCGCCCTCTGTCGCGCCGTCAACATTCCCGCGCGTTTCGCCATCGGCTTCACCATCCCCGCCAATAAAAACGCCGGCGTCATTGGCGGCTACCACTGCTGGGCGGAGTTTCATGCCAACGGCAAATGGGTGCCGGTCGACATCAGCGAGGCCGACAAGCATCCGGAGCTGGCCGATTATTATTTTGGCCATCATCCCGCTAACCGCCTCGAGCTCAGCCGCGGGCGCGACATCACCGTCAAACCCGCCCCGAAAGCTGGCCCGTTCAACTATTTCTTCGGGCCACACCTCGAGGTGAACGGCAAGCAAGTCGCCGTGAAAGCCACTTTCGAATTCAAACGCCTGCCGGAAAAATGAAACCCGGCAGCACGTTCCACTGATGTCCATCCGTCATGCCATCCTGGCCACGGCCGGTCATATTGATCACGGCAAAAGCGCGCTGGTCACCGCGCTCACAGGGCATGACCCCGACCGGTTGCCGGAGGAAAAACAGCGCGGCATCACCATCGACCTCGGCTTCGCTCATCTGGAATTGCCCGGGCACAACCTTGGCATCGTCGATGTGCCGGGCCATCAGGATTTCGTGAAAAACATGGTCGCCGGCGTAGGCGCCGTGGATCTTGCTCTGCTGGTGGTGGCCGCCGATGACGGCTGGATGCCTCAGACCGAGGAGCATTTGCAAATCCTCAGCTACCTCGGCGCCACCCGGGGCGTGATTGCGCTAACCAAAGCCGATCTGGTGGACGATACCATATTGCGCGAAAACGAAATTCGCCAGCAACTGCAAAACAGCCCACTGGCCGAGGCCGCCATTGTCCCGGTCTCCGCCCACCAAGGCACGGGCCTAGACGAATTAAAGGCCGCGCTCACCACCGCCGCCCAAGCCATGCCGCCGCACGTGGATGATGGCCAACCGCGCCTCGCGGCCGATCGCGTGTTTTCACTGCCGGGCATCGGCACAGTCGTTACGGGCACTCTCACCGGCGGCAGCCTGAAGCAGGGTAAAACCATCAAGGCCTTCCCACCCGGGGCAAACAGCCGTATCCGTTCGGTGCAATCGCATCACCGCGGCCAAAACGACGCCGTCCCTGGCACCCGCACCGCGCTCGGATTATCTGAATTATCGCGCGACCAACTGCCCCGCGGCGCCACCATCACCCTGCCCGAACTGGCCAAACCTACCGGGACAATCGACGTCCTCCTCGAACGGTCCTCACGGTTGCCTGCCGACTGCACGCTCCTCCGCAACGACACCCGTGTGCGAGTGCACCACGGCAGCAGCCATTGGCCGGCGCGGTTGGTGTTGATGGCAGGTAAGACCTTGGCCGGAGGCGAACAAAAGTTGGCCCAGTTGCGCCTGGAACAACCGGCCTGTGTGTGGCCCGGCGATCGGCTGGTGATCCGCAACTGGCCCGAGAGCGTCACACTGGCCGGCGGCCGCGTGCTCGATGCTTTCGGCGATCGCAAGCAACTCCGCACGAAAGCTCATCGCGCTTTCCTGCAAACCCGCGCGGATCACCCCGAGGATGCCGGTGTCTGGATAGCGTCCCAACTGGCCCGAGACGGTGCGGCGCGTTCCGACACCTTGTTGCGCCCATCGCATTTTACAAAAACGCAAATTGAGGACGCGGTCAACGGGTTTGATCCTGTAACGCGTATTGGAGATTGGCTAGTGGATTCCCAACACTGGACCGCCCTACGCGAGACCTGCGCGGCATTGATTGATGAGGAACACCGCCAGCACCCCGAACGCCCCGGACTGCCACTGGACCAACTTCGCCCTCACGCCGAACACGCCTTCAATGGCCGAGAGATGTTTGAGGAGTTATTGACTGACCTTGAGCAAAACGGATTTAAGCGCCACCAGACACACATCGCCAACCGCAATCATCAACCCACCCTGCCCGCGCACCTGCGCGATGCCGGCGAACGCATTCGCGCCGCGCTGCGCTCCACCGATCCACCCGCGCGCAAAACCTTGACCGAGAGCCCCACCGACCGGTCGGCCCTGCAGTTTTTAATCGATACCGGCGAAATCATCGATATCGGACCCGAGCTGGCCATGGGCGCGCCGGAGTTTAATCGCTTGCGCCTGATCGTGAAACAATACCTGCGCAAAAACACGCAGGCCACCGCCAGCGATCTGCGCAAAGCGATGAACGTGTCCCGTCGGATTTTGATTCCCGTGCTGGAGAAGCTCGACCGCGACGGCCTCACAGCCCGGCGCGGCGATGTACGCGTGCTGCGACGCGACGAGGATTAATACGGCAACGATTCGCCAGGCTTCACGGTGTGAACCGCACCGTCTTCCTCCTTGATGAGGATGTGCCGATTACCGACCACGTTGACGTGCCGCTGGATGGTTTCCTTCGACCATTGAATGGTCAGCTCATCCACCATTTCATCTGCGCCTAACCCGATGTGTACCACACCGGGAGCCTGTGAGTAGAAGGTGTTCACCGGCCACAACTCTCGCACGACCTGACGATTCCCGATTTTAGCCACCACGCGCGCACCAATTCCATTGCGGTTGGCTTTCACACCCCGCAAGGAAATGCGCAGCCAATTTTGTTGGGGAAACCGGTTTTCAAACAACTTGAACGGGCCACCGCCTACCTGCCGTACAATGAGATCCTGACGACCGTCCTGATTGAAATCTAGCGGCACCACACAGCGGCCGTCCCCATCGGAATCCGTGCCGGTCGGAAAACTCATTTCCACGAAGTTTTTTCCGCCCACATTCAGATAGGTGCGATTGCGCTCGTAACCGCTAAGATTGTGGCTCATGGAAATATTGAAGGCATTGCCGGACCAGAATTCATCCAGATTCTCATCCAGTTCCGCGGGGGCGGGCACCTGGCAACTTCGATCGAAAGGCTGTGACACGACAGCCTGCCAAAGGCATGGTCAGCCGTCGGGTTTGTCGCGTGTGCGACTGATGAAGCCGGTGGTGGCGTGGATGTCGAGAAAACCGTCATTATCTAAATCCGCCAACGTCGGTGCGTACGCCCAGCCGATTCCGATCACGTCGTACTGTTTTCCTACCGGCTGAAACTCGAGATTGCCGTTGTTCTGATACAACTGACTACCGGCCACCATGCGCTTGAGCTTGCTCATGACTTCGTCATTGTACGCGTTCTTTTTCAGGTTGCCGATCACGCGGCTGCCAGACTTGGAATACATGCTAGCAACATATAAATCGATGCGACCGTCATTGTTGAAATCCCCACTGGATAATCCCATCGACCCAAAATCCGCCGCCCGATCAGCAAGTTCCTGAGACTTGAACGTGCCGTCCGGCTGGTTCACAAGCAACAGCCCGTTCCCGTATTCATGGATCACGTACAGGTCCGGCCGTTGATCATTGTTGGCATCAAACCACACTGAGGAAAAGGTCGACCGCGCGCCGCCATCCGTGCCCGTCATCTCCGTCACATCCTCAAACTGCCAGTTTCCAATGTTGCGCAGCAGTTGATTCTTCGCATTGTGCCCCACCTTCCCGTCAATCCATGTGCCCTTCAACGGCTGCGAATCCACACGGAACAAATAAATATCCAGCAGTCCATCCCCATCATAATCCGCGATGGCGTGGTAGGTGAACGAGCCCGTTTTCCCAAGATCCCCCACCAGCTTTAGGTTACTCCTATCGGATACTTCCTCAAATTTCTCCCCCTCCACATTGCGATACACTTGCCCAGTGTTGAGCAGCAAATCCTCCCAGCTATCGCCATCCAGATCCACCCACACAAAAATGTGAGCCCGTTCGGCATCCAACCCTACTTTTTTAGTTACGTCCTCAAATCCGCCTTGAGCGCGACCTTGATACAACTTGAATCCCTGAGATAGTTTAAGATCAGATACGATAAAATCCTCTACTCCATCATGATTAAAATCGCAAACGAACACCCCACCTGCATTGGTTGTAGCTTTCTCAGGATCAACCTTCCAGTTATCATTTAGCTCTTCAATATTAACACCCATTTCAACTGCAACATCTTTCATTAAGTAACGACCTGAACTTGATTCTTTCAAACGAGTGATCTTGGCCGCCATCAACCAACCGCCCTCCGTCAAACCATCTTCATCAGGTTTGTTCACCTCAATATCCACGTAGAGCACCAGCTCCCGTGGTTCCCCACTTGCAGTTTCACCGAATAATTTTAATTGAACATTACCCAGCCAAACCCCTTCCAACGAATAACGTTCAACCGGTGCAAATTGCATAAGCGAAATCTTAACCTTGGGATCCTTATGAAAACCATCCAACAATTGCCCAAGCCACCCCAAGAACGCTTTAAGTCTCAACTGCTTCCTGTTTCCTTCCCTTACATCCCACCGAACTGCTTCCCCCACGTTTCCAATCGACCTAACAACCTGAGCCTTTTCATTTGGAACCAACGCTTCGAACTCAGAATGCAAATGCTTTTCAATCAGAGTTGAATCACGCAATTCCAGTGCTTGAATAAAGGGTTTGAATCCAAATTTACGCAACAACGCCCCATGGTGTTCGGTATCCCACAAATATTTGCGCTCTTTTTCACTGAGTGTGAGTCTTGCATTGCTCACTACTTTTCGCTCCGCAGGCTGCCCATCTTTGATGGTAATCTCAAACTCAGTATCTCCAGATTCATCCCATTCTTTCCGCACACCAACCGGCAATCCATTTTTGAACATCGTTACCGCCGCCAGTTTCCCATTGGCATACCATTCGTGCTGTTCTCCATGCTGCACACCCTCCTTAAATCGAACCAACGCTTTCCGCCCATCAGCTAACAGCATATTTACGCCACCTGTGTAAGGGGCACTGGTCGGAACATGATAAAGCAATCCATCCTGCCGCCGCTGCACGTCCTGTTCCTCCACCGTCTCGGGTGCAGGCAATGCAAGATTAGAAGAACCTGAAGGCGCATCATTCGTTGCTTTCCTGGAACAGCCCAAGAATATAGCCAAACACACAATGGAAACGAAACAACGCACTGCATTATGATTTTACCCAGATAAGAACCACAATCAACGGAAATTATTGAGCCGCTGCTCCGCCTATAACACAACCTAAAAACCAAACTCTTTGTTAAAGAGCACTCGCTTTTATAGATCCATATTCGTCAACCGCTTCACTTTTTCTTGGCGGGGTAATTCAGTTTTAACAATGCCGCTTCTAGGAGCTTACGATCCGTGGCGGCACGGTTGGCGGGGGTTTTGAGTGGCTGTTTTTCCATGGGATCGGCCTGAATGTCGAAGTAACGGCCGTCGTTGTAGAGTTTATATTGTTTGGTGCGGACCCACGCTTTGCCGCCACGGTGTTCGGCGAAGGCATATGATCGCGCCTCATGTCGGCGGGAGCGCAGGAGCGTGGAGGTAAAGCTCACGCCGTCATACGGCTGGGTCGGCTTGCCGCCGGCCAATTTCGCGAGCGTGGGTAGCCAGTCGCTGAAGTCCACCAGCTCATGCCCGCGACTGCCGCCCTGAATCGTTCCGGGCCAACTGGCGATCAGCGGTACGTTGGTGCCTATGTCCAGCAAGGTGCCCTTGCCGCCAGGCACGCGTTGGCCATTCCGGATAGAGTACACCTGCTCGTATTCGTATTTCCGTCCTTCGATGTGCCGCAGTTTGGAGCGTTGAGCAGTGCCGTTGTCGCCGGTGAACAGGATCAAGGTATCATTGCGCAGGCCGAGTTGATCGATCTTGTTCACCAGCTTGCCGACCATGGCGTCCATGCTCACGATCATTTCGCCGTAATCCATCCAACGATCCTTGCCGGGCACGTACGGCACCTGCTCGGGAATATCGTCGGTCACATCATGTGCCAGCGCCATGGAGTAAAAGGCGAAGAACGGTTTTTCCGCCGCGCTGCTTTGCTCCATAAACCGGCCTAGAAATTCGACGTACAAATCCGGCCCGTACTTGCCCTTCGTGTCCGTGCGCAACCGGCCGTCCTCGTAGATATACGGTTCATGAAAGCGCGCGCCTTCGTGCCAACCGAAAACGCTCCATTGATCGAACCCCATTCGGGCGGGCTGTTGCAGGTCGTTTTTCATCAGGCACAACTGCCACTTACCTGCCACGGCCGTGGCGTATCCGGCGCGCTTGAGCACCTGCGCCAGAGAATGCTTCTCCTCGCTTTTGGGAAATGAGCCCCAGCCCGATTTCAGCCGAAAAGGATACTTGCCAGTCAGCAGCGTAGTGCGCGTGGGATGACACACCGGCATGGCGAAGCAGTAGTCAAATCGCATGCCACGCTCGGCCAGTGCATCGATGTGCGGAGTCTTCCAACGTTCGCCGCCGTATGCACCGATCGGTTCGCAGCCGACATCGTCGGCCATGATCAACACAATGTTCGGGCGCGCCCAAGCGTCCAACGCCGCCAGCCCGAGGATCGCCAGTTTCAGAATGGTTTTCATTGCAGTTTTTCGGGAATACCTTGGATGATTTTGTCGTTCGGGAAAATGGCTTTCACCTCGACCAACACCGCGCGCCGTTCCTTCTCAATCGACGTGTAACTCACCGTCTCGCCGTTCAGGTACAGCGCCCATTTGTTGCAGATGAAACAGATCGCCACCTGCACCTCGTCTTTGCCGGACTGGAATCGCAGCAGGATGCCCGGGTCGAAATGAAACTTCTCGTCATGCCGTGTGGTCGCATCCGCATTGGCCAATACCAATCGCCGCAACGACGCGGAAACCTTACCTGCTATGATTTTACCCGGCGCACCGATGGTATAGTCGGCAAACGTTCCGTTCTGGCCATCCGGATCCAACCGCCAGGTCCGGATGCTCTTGGCCGCTTGAATCGCGCGCGCAAATGCCTGCATACGTGGACGCGACCGGCCGCTTTGCTTCTGACTGGCGAGCATGGCTTCGAATTCCCTCAGCACACCCGGCGCATCGTTCCAGCGATTTTCCGTTTCACCAATGTCATTACTTAAGTTGTACAATTGCCCCTTCGGATCGCCGGGCTTTGGTTTGGTCAGAGGCACTTTCGTGAACCCGCCGGAGCTGAGGGTGTCCATGTACTTCCACCCCCCCCGACGCGCACCAAGCATTTTGCGTGAGCTCAAGGTCACCATCTCAAAACGCCCTTCCTCGCGGCTACCAGTGAGCACGGGCAACAAATTTTCGCTATCCTCCCCTTCATCATCGGCCAGTTTGCGCCCGGCAATCGCAGCGAAGGTCGCCAGTAAATCGGTTTGGCACACCAACGCATTACTTACCGAACCGGCCTTCACCACATTCGGCCAGCGCACAATGAATGGCATGCGATGGCCGGCCTCCCAAGCGTCTCCTTTCATGCCGCGCAACGGCGTCGTGGCACTGTGGCCAAATCGTTGGGTATCGGAATCATACCACACCGGTCCATTGTCGCTGGTGAACAACACGAGAGTGTCGCGCGCCAAGCCGTTCTCATCCAGCGCCTTCAGGATTTGGCCAACAGTGTCATCCACCATCGCCACAAAATCCGTGTACATGTTGTTGGTGCGGTTCTGAAATTTCTTGGTCGGCAACCACGGCGTGTGCGGCGCTGGCAAGGCAACGTACAGGAAGAACGGGTTGGCCTTATCGCGGCGCGTGCGCAGGTAATCCACTGACTGTTCCGTGAACCGTGGCAACACTTCCACATGTTTGAAGTCCGGCGAGATAGGACCACCGCGCCAGAACTCGCCTTGGATCGGACTCCACCCTTCGGTGTTGCGCGGACCGATCTGCTGATCCGGCACCATCACCGCCTTGCGGCCGCTAATGTAGTAGTACGGCACGATGTCCAGCGAGTGCGACATACCGGTGTAAAAACCAAACCCGCGATCCAACGGCCCGCCGACCAGCGGTTTGGTGTAGTCATAGTCCGGACCGCCATCAAATCCGAGATGCCATTTACCAACCATCGCCGTCGAGTAGCCTTGCTCGCGCAGCGCAGACCCCACCGTCGTACGCCCCTCCTCGATCACCGCCTTCCGGCGCCAATCCATATCCGCCCGATGCGGATAGCGGCCAGTCAACATCCCGTACCGTGTAGGCACACACCACGAAGCCGGTGAATGCGCATCGGTAAAGCGCATGCCCTCGCGCGCCAGCCTGTCGATATTCGGTGTGGGGCTCTTGGATTTGGGATTGTAACAGGTGGCGTCGCCGTAACCCATGTCATCGGCTAGGATCACCACAAAATTTGGCGACCGATCCTTCGCGTTCAGATTCAACGCCGCCAACAGGAAACCCAACAGAAACCAACGGTACATGCCCGATTGAACCACCGCCCGATGTGAGTATCAAGATTACCTTACCCAGGTCCTAAATAAAGCTCCGTGAAACTTAATTATGCTCCAATAACGCCTTCGCAGCCGTAGCAATCGTGGCCTTAGTGTCTGCGCAAGTGCCGTGCAGCAGGGGAAGGATTGGGCCAGTGTCAGCGATACCGGCCTCGGCCACGGCGGTGTGTAGCACGCGGATGGGGTTGATGCCGTTGCGAAGATCCTCGAGCGGCTCAAAGGTCTGACGAATGCTCTCGGCGGTATCGAGATCGTCCGCCTTGAGGGCGTGCAACATTTTCATGGAGAGACTGGGCGCCACGCAAACGCAACCGCTGGTGAAGCTGTTCACGCCAAACCCGTTCACATGCGCGATGGCCGGTTGCTCGCCAATGCCGCTGACGATGAGTTGCGGATCCACGCAATCGACAAGCTTACGCAGATAATTATCCTGCATCGGGTCCTCGCGCACGATGGCATATTTTACCCAATTCACGACACCATCATCAACCAACGTCTGCGCGTCTTCCGGCTCCAGATAGCCTTCAAATTTGATGTAGAGCACGATCGGTTTGCCGTAGGCCTCGGCGAATTTGCGGATGCCCGTGGCGCAGCCTTTGGGCGTGGCGATGTCGCGCGCGGGCAACACCATCACGGTGGGGAAATCAAAATCCCGCAGCACCGCCGCTTGATCCATCGAGGTGCCATACGCGGGACCGACCGACGGCACCACTGTGGTGTCCGCTCCGGTCTGTTCCTGCAACATCGCCAGCGTGTCGGCGTACTCAGCCAGCGCAATGTGGTAGAACACCGCGTTGCCGCCGTAGAGCAGCGTGCGAATGCCGCCGGCCTCGAGGTGGCGCATGATCTTAGCATTCTCGGAGGCGCAAACATTGAGCTCCGCATCGCGCGCCAACGGCGGCACAGCGATCACGGAGTTGGAAAGCCTCTCGGGAGTGATGGTGGCGGTGTTCATGTTAGTGAATCGGCGGCTCAGGGGTGGCTGGACCGTGTTGGAGAAAATCAAAATCACAACCCTCGTGGGCTTGCGTGACGTGGTTAATGTAAAGCTGGCCATAGCCGCGCGCGTATTTCGGCTCGGGCTTTTGCCACGCGGCTCGGCGGACTTCCAAGTCTTCATCGCTCACGTGCAAATGGATTTTGCGCGCGGGCACATTCAGCTCGATCTCATCGCCTGTCTGCACAAACGCTAGCGGGCCGCCCACATGGCTCTCGGGCGAGAGATGCAGCACACACATGCCGTAGCTGGTGCCGCTCATGCGGGCGTCGGAGAGGCGCACCATATCGCGCACGCCCTGCTTCAACAGTTTGTCCGGGATCGGCAACATACCCCACTCCGGAAAACCGGGCCCACCTTCCGGGCCGGCATTGCGCAGCACGAGCACCGTGTCCGCAGAGACGTCAAGGTCAGGATCGTTCAGCTTAGCCTTAAGTTCAGAGCAATCATCAAACACCAAGGCTGGCCCACGATGAGTGAAAAGATCCTGCGTGGCGGCGGAAGGTTTCACCACACAACCATGCGGTGCTAGATTGCCGCGCAACACAAACGTGCCGCCCTCGGCCTGCACCGGATTTTCCGCTGAGCGAATCACATCGGCATCAATCAACTCCGCATCGGCAACATTCTCAGCGATGGACCGGCCGGTGATGGTCGGGCACCCACCATGCAACTTGTCGCCGAGCTGCGCCATCAACGCGCGCAGACCGCCCGCGTTGTAAAAGTCCTCCATCAAATAATCATTTCCGTTGGGGCGCACATTAGCGAGCACGGGTGTGGTGCGGCTGATGCGATCGAAATCCTCCAGCGAAATATCGAAGCCCGCGCGGCGTGCCATGGCGATCACGTGCACGATGGCGTTGGTGGATCCGCCCACAGCCATGTCCACTGTGATGGCGTTTTCAAACGACTCGCGCGAGAGTACATCGGAAGGCTTGAGATTCGCCCAAGCCAAATCAACGGCGCGGCGACCGCAGGCAGTCGACATCCGCATGTGTTCGCTGACCATCGCCGGAATGCTCGAGGCGCCCGGCAGACAGAATCCCAACGCCTCGGCAATGGCACCCATCGTCGAGGCCGTGCCCATCGTCATGCAATGACCCGGCGAACGGCCGATCGCGTTTTCGAATTTCGCCCAGTCCTCGTCGCAAAGATTGCCCGCACACCGTTCGGCCCAGAAACCCCACACCGAACTGCCACTACCCAGCGCCTCCTTGCCCCAGCGCGCGGTGGACATCGGGCCGCAGGGCAGATAAATGATCGGGATATCCGCCGAGATTGCGCCCATTAGCAACGCCGGAGTGGTCTTGTCGCAGCCGCCCATTAGCACGGCGGCATCGATCGGATGACAGCGCAGCACCTCTTCCGCCTCCATCGCAAGGAGATTGCGATACAGCATCGTGGTCGGCTTCATCAACATCTCGCCGAGCGACATCACCGGCACTTCCACCGGAAATCCGCCTGCCTGCCAGACGCCCTGCTTCACCTTCTCGGCACGTTCGCGCAAGTGGGAATGGCAGGTGTTCAGGTCGCTCCATGTATTGAGAATACCAATGACCGGTTTGTCGCGATAATCCTCATCCGCCCAGCCCATGCCCTTGAGCCGCGAGCGATGCCCAAAGGACCGCAAGTCATCCGGCGCAAACCAGCGTGCACTGCGCAAGCTGGCGGGATCGCGATTTTCTGGAGTCGAATCGCTCATAATGGACGCGGTTTTGTAGCGAAAAAACATCAACTGCGCGAGGCAATTGATGTTTGGGCTGGCAAGGCCGAAAGGCTACCCTGACCATACGGCCATGAGCCTGATTGTTGAGAAACCCAAGCTGTTGCTGGACACCCGCTCACCTCTAGGCGAAGGACCGCTCTGGGATGCGGACCGCAAGGTGCTTTGGTGGGTGGATATTCTGGAATGCCTTGTGCAATGCTACGACCCCGCTGATGGATCGAATCACACGTGGAACATAGGCCAAATGCCCGGGACCCTCGTATTGGCTCAGGACGGACGCTTGGTCTTGGCCGCGGAAAAAGGGTTTCTCTATTTTGATCCAGAAACCGGCGCAACCGAAACCATCATTGATCCGGAACCGGACCGACCGGAGCATCGGTTCAATGACGGCAAATGCGACCCGGCCGGACGCCTCTGGGCGGGCACCATGCCGATTTGTGAGGAGGGCAATTCCGGCGCGATGTATTGCCTGCACGCCGACGGACACGCCGAGCGGATGGCCACGGACTACGCTATCCCCAACGGCATTCTCTGGAATGCGGATGCCACCACGATGTATCACATCGACAGCCCTACCCGCCGAATCGATGCGTGGGATTTTGATCACGCCACCGGCACCATCGGCAATCGGCGGCCGTTGTATCATGTTACGCAGGATGGCGCCTTTCCGGACGGCATGGCGATGGATGTGGAAGGCAAAATCTGGCTGGCGCTCTGGGGCGGATGGGGAGTGGTACGGCTTGATCCGGAGACCGGCGAGGAATTGGCCCGACTGGAATTGCCCGTGAGCCAAGTGTCCGCCTGCGCGTTTGGTGGGCCGAATCTGGATGAACTGTACATCACCAGCGCCCGCAAAAACCTCAGTGAAGAGGCCCTGGAAAAACAGCCGCACGCCGGCAGTTTGTTTAAAGCCCGACTGGGCGTGACGGGAACCGAATTCACCCGATTCGCAGGCTGAAGCCCCGTTGACCTCGAGAAAAAGGATCGCCAATTGCGGACGATTCGCCTAAACGAACCGAGTTCCATGGCGTTTATTCACGACGACTTTTTGTTGGGCAACGATCCCGCGCAACGGCTGTACCACGAGTACGCCAAGCGCGAGCCGATCCTCGATTACCACAATCACCTGCCACCGGCCGAGGTGGCCGACAATCGGCGTTTTACAAATCTCGGCGAGATGTGGCTGGAGGGCGATCACTACAAATGGCGGGCCATGCGCGCCAATGGCGAACCTGAAGCCGTCGTCACCGGCGATGCCGATCCCAAGGAAAAATTCCTCGCCTGGGCTCGCACAATCCCGCACACGCTCGGCAACCCGCTTTATCATTGGACGCATCTGGAACTTGCGCGCTACTTCGGCATCACAGAACTGCTGAGCCCCGATACGGCTGAGTCGATTTGGGAACAGACCACCGAACGTCTGAGCGATCCGGCGTTATCCGTGCACGGCATTCTGGAACAATTCGATGTGCGCGCCCTGTGCACCACAGATGATCCCGTGGATTCGCTGGACCAGCATGAAGCCATTGCCACGCTCGGCATTCGCACCAAGGTGTACCCGACCTTTCGCCCGGATAAATCCTGGGGCGTAGACAATCCCGAAGCGTTCAACGACTGGGCCGATAAACTGGCCACGGCCGCCGGCGTGGCCACCGACACCCTGCCCGGCTTCCTTGCTGCGCTGGAAAAACGCGTGGACGATTTTCACGCCATCGGTTCGCGCCTGAGCGATCACAGTTTCCCCTACTCCTTTAATGTGTTCCCCAGCAACCCCGAAGCCGCACGCATCTTCGACAAGGCCCGCATTGGTCGTGCCGCCACGCCGGAGGAGCAACGTCAATTCGGCGCCCACGTGATGGCGCACTTAGGCCGGCTCTACACCGCCAAAGGCTGGGCCATGCAGCTGCACATCGGCCCACAACGCAACAACAACACTCGCCTTTTCAACACCATCGGCCCGGACATCGGCTGCGATTCCATCGGCGACTGGCCTCAATCCGCCGCACTCGGTGCATTCCTTGATCGCCTCGAACTAGACGGCGCTCTGCCCAAGACCATTCTCTACAACAACAATCCGATGGATAACTTCACGTTTGCAACCATGATCGGAAACTTCCAAGGCGGCACCCCCGGTAAACTGCAATTCGGCAGCGGCTGGTGGCATGCCGATCAACAGGAAGGCATGGAATGGCAGATGAAAGCACTGGCCAACACCGGCCTGCTCTCGCGCTTCGTGGGTATGCTGACCGATTCGCGGTCATTCCTCAGTTTCCCACGCCACGAATATTTCCGACGCACCCTGTGCAACCTCGTTGGCGGCTGGCAAAGCGACGGGATTGTGCCTGATGATGACGAACTCGTCGGCAGTATGATCAAACGTATCTGCTACCAAAACGCGGCTGACTACCTCGAGCTGGCGCTAGAGAATTAGTCCTCGATTCGCAGGATGCGGTTATGCCCCGTGTCTACGATGTAGAGTTTGCCTTGTTCCCATGTCACGCCATGGGGATAATCCAGCTTCACTTTTCCCTGCCCTAGCACGGTGGAGACTTCACCGGTCTTGGGATCATACTTTCGGATTAAGTCATTCGCCTCATCCGCGATGTACACATTATCCTCATCATCCACACAAATATGCTTGGGCGCACCGAGCATAGCCTGTTTGCCCGGGCCATTCTGTTTCCCACGTTTCCCTGTACCGGCGACTGTGTAGATTTTCCCATTCGGCCGCACAACCCTCAGCGCGTGACCACCGCGTTCCAGCACGTACACATTGCCCTTGGAATCCGGCGTCACCGCACGAGGATCCACCAACGGGGCGCCGGTGGCTTGCGCGCCATCCATCGGCACACCGCGTGTACCGTTGCCGGCAATGGTGATGACCTTGCCGGATTTCAAATCCGCCACACGAATGCGTCGGTTCTGAATATCCGCAATATACATTTTATCATGGGCCGCATTCATCGTGATGCACATGGTAAACGTAAACGCCGCCTTCCGAAGCGGCCCACCATCGCCCCCAAAGCCTCGCTTGCCCGTGCCCACCACCGTGCTAGCAATCCCTCGCGTATCGATTTTGCGGACACAAAAATTCCAAGAATCAGAAATGTACACCTCACCCACCGGCGTCACGGCCACGTTGTGCATGCCATTAAAGGTCGCCGCCTTGGCTGGGCCACCATCACCCTTATAGCTCTTGCTACCGTCCCCGGCGATGGTAGTGAAAATATTATCCGGCGTCAGCTTGTGCACGCGGCCGCCGGCAAGTTCCACGATAAACATGTTGCCTTGCGCATCGAAATCTACGCCAAACGGCTGCTTCAAAGGATTGGCCCGTGTGGTCACCGGACCGCCTTCGCCTGGATTCCAGCTCCCATAGATTAACGTCACCTTCGGCTCAGACGCCAGGGTGCCCAGCGCGATCATCAACAGAAAAACCAACTGCTTCATGACGACAGTCTTTCAAGACCGAGGCCGTTTGGCAATCCGCGGTTGTGCCGCGCGGTCTGCGCGTCTATCGTCTCGACCATGAGTTTATCCGGACAAAACGCATTGGTGGTTGGCGGCGGCACAGGCATGGGCGAGGCGATTGCCCTTGGGCTAGCTGCTGAAGGCGCAACCGTGGCCGTCGCCGGCCGGCGCCAAGAAAAGTTGGACGCCGTCACTGCCCGGGCCGAAGGCATTCTCACCCACACCGTGGATGTAGGCGATCGCCCCAGCGTGCAGGCGTTGTTCGACTGGGCTGCCGAGACCTTTGGCGGCCGGCTTGATCTGTTGGTGAACTGCGCCGGCGTGAATGTGCCCAAGCGGTCCATGAGCGAGCTGTCGCCCGAGGATTGGGACAAGGTTCTAAACATCAATGCAACCGGCGCCTTCAATTGCATGCACTACGGTCTGCCGCTGATGCGTCCGCACAAAAACGGTCTGGTGATCAACATCTCCTCCACCAGCGGTAAACGAGCCGCACCGCTTGGCGGAGTGTCCTACAACGCCAGTAAATTTGCCATGGCCGCGCTCGGCACCAGCGCCAGTGAGGATGAGCGTGAGAACGGTATTCGCGTGACCACTATTTTTCCCGGTGAAGTCAACACGCCCATTCTTGACGACCGCCCCGTGCCGCCGAGCGCCGAGCATCGCGCGAAGATTCTCACCACCAAAGACATCGGCGACATCACCGTGGCCATTGCCAAGCTGCCTCCGCTCGCCCACGTGCCCGAGCTGGTCATCAAGCCCATCGGCCAGTCGTTCATCTAACAATCGATTCAGCCGATCCACGAATCGTTTTTTTAATACCCCACCCCGAGCCGGCCTAGCCGTTTATTTTTTAAAGCATATACCCTTTGTTTCCCGAATAATACTCTGAAAAGATCGTCCGATCTGCGGGGAATGAAAGATTCTGAAGGGACAACATTCGATAAATTGGTCTGGGCGCTTGGCATTGTCTCGCTCGCAATCGTGGTCGTCTTCCTGATCCTTTCACTGAAAGCATAGCTGTTTTTCGAAAAAGCCTGTCTTCTAAGGGTCAATTCCACTATTTTCCACCCCGACGGGCCAAGGGGCGCGTTTTTTAAAATGCGGCCCATTGGGGAAATCAAAGACGAAGCGGAAGCCAAAAGGTTTGGCGATTACCTGTACGCCAACGAAATCCACTGTGACGTCGATGAGGATGAAGATAGCTGGACCATCTGGATCCATGATGACGACCAAATCGCCAAGGCGGAATCCGAACTCGCCGAATTCCTAAAGACCCCGGGCCACCCCCGCTACACTCAGGCCAGTGCCCGTGCGGAGAAAATCCGGCAGGATGAGGCCAAGGAGGAGGAACGCGCCGCCCGCCGCCAAGTGGATGTGCGAACCGAGGTGTTCAGCCAATCTGCTGGAGTTGCGCCGACGCTGACGTTTTTCATCATTGGCCTGTGCGTTCTCATTCATCTCATGAAGACGACAGGTCGCGATTTGTCACCGCTCTACATTTCACAATATGGCCTCAACCAAACCATTATCAATTCCAGCGTGAAAACCGGAGAAGAGGTTAGAAGATATAATCGGCCCTCGGTGCTACCAGAAATTACCGGCCAAGAAGTCTTGGTCGGCAGTGAATTTCAATCGGTTGGAAAATTCCAAATCTGGCGACTGGTCACACCCATATTCATGCATGGTAGCTTATTGCACATTCTCTTCAACATGTACTGGCTATATTTTCTTGGCAGCGCTATGGAAAGTCGATTGGGGCTACGACGGTTTGCGGGATTCATTCTGATTGCCGCGATTCTCTCAAACATCGGCCAGTATATTGCGCAAGGGCCCTTTTTTCTTGGGATGTCTGGAGTCAATTACGGCCTTTTTGGTTACCTATGGATTCGTGGAAAGAATGACCCCAACTTCGGCATACAACTAGATCAAAGCACCATTGCTATCATGCTGATCTGGCTTGTGGTCTGCTTTACCGGGCTGGTAGGGAATGTGGCCAATGTGGCACACACACTGGGATTGATCGTGGGCGTGGCGGCAGGCTGGCTGGCCGCGCAGCGCGCGCGCTAAGCGACCTTAACCACGGATCGACCGGCTTCTTTCTCGGCCAATGTTTCAGTTTCCATCTCATGCCAATCAATCAGTTGCATATTCCCTAATAAATCCTCCACGAGGGCTGTACAGTTTTCTACCCAATCCCCACAGTTAAGATAATCCATATTGCCGATTTTTCGAATCTCCGGCATATGAATATGACCACAAATGATGCCATCCACCTTCTTGGCTCGTGCCATGGATACCATTCCATCCTCGAAATCGGTGATGAATTTAACCGCTCGTTTAGTGTTCATCTTTACAAAACGCGCTAACGACCAGTAATCAAACCCAAACCTGCGACGCAATTTGTTAAATAACGTATTAGCCGAAAGCACGTACTGGTAGGCTGCTGAACCAATTCGTTCCAACAATCGCCCACAATGAACTAACCCGTCAAATTGATGGCCATGCATGACCAAATAACGTTTCCCATACACACCAGTGTGCATGGTTTTTTTTATTATTTTCACCCCTCCAAAATTCTGCCCTATAAACTGCTCGACAAATTCATCATGGTTTCCGGTGATGTAAGTGATATTGGTGTGATGCCGGCTCTTCCGAAGAAGTTTCTGAACGAGCAAGTTATGGGTGTCATCCCAATACCATTTGCGCTTCAACTCCCAGCCATCTATGAGATCGCCCACAATGTAAAGATGACGGCACTCAGTTTCCTTTAAGAACGTCAACAGTTTGTCTACTTGGGCATGTTTCGTGCCCATGTGTACGTCCGAAATGAATATAGCGTTGTATTGTTTCATACCCACCCCTCCTTAAATGAGGGTGGGCGCACTTGGTGTCATGACCATGAAGACCAAGTGACGAATGGGTGAAGGATTAACGCAAATGTCGCTGAATGCTTTCATCCGTCAATGCCTTACCGGCGCCATGTAAGTGGCGGTCTAAAAATTTACGAACCTGTTTGGAATCAATTTCCCGTGGAGCACTGTGACCACCCTCTCGGACGGTGATGAGCGTGCTCTCCACTCCAGCTTTCCTCAAGGCACTATGATAAATTTCGGACTGATGGAAAGGCACTAAAGGATCCTTGGTACCATGAACGTGAAGATGTGGCGCATCGTCTTTGGTGACATGAGTCAAAGGTGAGGCTTGTTCGGCCTTAAACTTTGCTTTCTGGATCGGCGCACCAATAAGCATACTTTCAGGAGAATCTTTATCATCATGATCAATCCGGCTAGGTTTACTGCTCATCAACAATAAAGCACTCGGCCCATAATAATTCACAACCGCCTGAACTCGGCTGGATTGGCCCAGATGTTTACCTAATTTACCTTCTAGGACTTCAACCTCACCGCTCACCCCCAGCATACTCACCAAATGTCCGCCAGCAGAGGAACCCCAAACGGCGATGCGTTTGGGATCAATACCGTATTGTTTGGCGTGTGCGCGTAACCAGCGTATTGCCGCTTTGCAGTCATGTATTTGTAAGGGCCACTGAGCTTCTCCGCTGAGTCGATACCCTATGGTAGCACCGACGTACCGACCCGTCGTCACTACCGGAGCTACGCGATTGATTCCGCTGCGTTTATCGCCATTGCGCCAACCGCCGCCGTGGATCCAGACCACCAGAGGTAGTGGCTCGTTTCCGATCCGTTTTTCCGGCAGTACCAAATCGAGTCGTTGTCGGGGATTATCCGTATCGGCATAGGGCAGGTCGCGCAGCACTTGGACGCCTTGAGGCGCACGCGGCGCTGGGCGGCGGGTGAGGAAGGCCTTGTGTTCGGCTGGGGAAATGGCTCCATCCTCGTTGGTGTCCACCTTCCGGAAATTCGGCTTCGCATTCGGTGGCAGTTCGCTGAGAACCAGTTTACCGTCCTCGTTGCGATCCCAGAGTTTGAACAACGCCTCGGGCGTGCGCTCCTGTGCCGAGGCCAAGAACGCTCCCGCCGCCAACAATGCTATAGAGAAAAACTGATTCATTTCTTTTGCAGCCAACCGTGTTTCACCAGGAACGCATCCATCTTGGTCACGGTATCGGCGTAATGATCGCCCGGGCGACCTTGGTTAAAAAATCCGTGCGTGGCATCCTTGTACAAGTGCAGTTCACTAGGACTACCGGCAGCTTTCATACGGCGATCGTATTCCTCGCCGGTGGCCACGGGAATGAGATCATCTTTGGTGCCAAGAAATACAATCGTGGGCGGCGCGCCCTTGCGGATGTTGTGCATTGGGGAAATAGCCTTCCACCGCGGCTGCACGCGACTGTGGCCATAGCCCTTGGGGCCATTATCATAGACGGGATTAAATAACACCAACGCATCGGGTTGACTGCTAATATTGGTGTCTTCACCTAGCTGCTCCAGATCGTGGCAATTCCCAGTGGCCGCAGCCACATGTCCGCCTGCCGAACCGCCACCGGCCGCCACGCGTTTGGAGTCAACGCCCAGCTGGGCGGCGTTTGCCCGAACGAAACGCACGGCGGATTTCCCGTCCGCAACGCATTCGAAAGGAGAGGTTTTATTGCGGCTTTTCACGCGGTACTCGGCCGTGATCGCCACCATGCCGCGCCGGGCAAGGTACTGGCAATGCGGCTCAAACTGCTTCGGCGTGCCGCCATTCCAGCCGCCGCCAAAGAAAAATACAATAGCCGGCCGTGCATCGGTGGTCTTGTGCCCTTCCGGGTTGAACACGTGCAGGAAGAGCTTGGCGCCACTGGCCTCCTTGTACTGCACGGTCTTAGCGCCTTCAAGTTTGACCAGTTGTGCAGACGCAGTAAACGCCAGTGCGATCAGAGTGATGAATGTTGTTTTCATTTCTTGGATTCCTTGCCGCCCGGCTTGGGCAAAACATAGGCACGGACGGCCCAGGACTGCCAGAGCGTTTTGAGTTCCTGCGCCTTGTCTTCACGTTGATTAATGAGATTCACCGTCTCGGTGCGATCGGCACGCAGATTGTAGAGTTCCCATTCCTGCTTTCGGAAACGGGTATTGGCCACGAGCTTCCAATCACCCGAGCGCACGGCGCGATTACCGACATGTTCCCAATACAGCGCGGTTCGGTCGAGGGGTTTACCTTCAAAGGTCGGCAACAGGCTGCGGCCTTCCAACGGAAGAATTTCGTGACCGCGAAAGCGCGCGGGATATTTCGATTCGGCCAACTGGACGGCGGTGGCCATAATATCGATTACGTGTGTCGGCTCATGCCGCAACTCACCGTGATACTTTTGCTCGATGCCCTCGGGCCAGTGAACGATGAGCGGCGAGGCTATACCTCCTTCGTGATTATCTTTCTTAAAAAACTGAAACGGCGTGTTGCTGGCGTTGGCCCAGCAGAGTCCGTAGCTGGCAAAGGAACTGTCAGCACCTAGCTTTCCGCCATTTTTGCGCTCAAACCCATACAGGCCGGATTCATCGCAGCCCCCGTTATCGGCCAGAAAGAGGACCATCGTGTTCTCGGTTTGATCCAGATCCGCCACAGCTTTGAGGATGTGACCGATCGCCTGGTCCATGCTGTCGATCATCGCGGCATAAATCGCCATGCGCTCGTCCATCTCCTTTTGTTTGGCCTTGTCGAGTGTTTCCCATGCCGGCGCACGTTCGTGTCGGGCACTAATCGGCCAGCGTTGATCGACCAACCCCATCTTCAACTGACGTGCATGGCGCTCGGCGCGGACGGTATCCCAGCCTTTGAGATATTGGCCACGATACTTTTTGGTATCCTTTTCCAGCGCATGCAACGGCCAGTGCGGCGCGGTGAACGGCACGTACAGGAAGAACGGTTGATCATTTTCATCAGCACCATGTTCACGAATGAACTGCGCGCCGTGCTCGCCAATGGCGGTGGTGTAGTAAAAGTCCTTGGGAAACTCCGTAATCGGCGCGTTATCCAGAGTCAGGGTCTGTGGTGTGTAGAAACTGCCGGCGCCCGCAATAGTCCCAAAAAAGCGATCAAACCCGCGCTGCCGAGGCCAGTTGTGCTTGGAGCCGGTGACTAGCTTATTTTTATCCTCCGTGAGATGCCATTTGCCGGACATGAACGTCGCATACCCAGCCTGCTTCAATACCTCGGCGATGGTCACACAATTGCGGTTGATGTGACCCTGATAACCACGCAACGGGGTCGGCCGGGTCATCGCGCCCATACCCGTTTGATGTGCATACAGACCGGTCATCAACGACGCACGTGTGGGGCAACAGCGGGCGGCATTGTAAAACTGCGTGTACCGCAGACCATGCTCCGCCAACTGATCAAGATTGGGCGTCTGAATCTCGCCGCCGTAACAACCGATGTCAGAAAAACCCATATCATCGGCCATGATCAAAATAATATTGGGCCGCAACGCCTTGTCGCCGGCCATCGCTAGGGAAGCCCAACACAAGAAAACGGTGATAAAGCGCGTCATGTGTTTATTGAACCACTCCGATCGGGCGGACGCAACGTCCTTCCCTGGAAGCGGCAATTTACATTGACCCCTCCTGAGACGCGGGACATCCTCCGAGTGCCACATGAAACATCCATACGCATTCACATTGCTTTTGGGCATCGGCCTGCTGTTTGGCGCGGGCTGCCAATCCAACAAGGAAACACTGCTCATGGGCGACTTTTTCACCGGCAACCTGGTGAGCTATAAGAACGGAAAAATGGACATCATCGCCTCGGGATTCCGCGGCGCCGACGCCATCGAGCAGGACGGCGACATGCTCTATGTCTCCAGCTGGCCGCTCGGCAAGGTGTGGTCCTACAACCTAGCCACCCAGGAACAGAAAGAGCTGAAGGGCGATTTCACCACGGCGGCAGATTTCTACCTCGACCGAGCCGGCAAACAGCTTGTGGTGCCGGACATGCTCGATAGCAAAATCCATTTCCTCAAACTCAACGACGACGGGACGACAACCGTGACCAAGACACTCAATGCCCCGTCTAAACCAGAGAGCGTGTGCCGCGGATTTGACGGCAAACTCTACGTCACCATGATCAACGGCGACGAACCCGGTGACGGTGGTATCAACGTGATCGACGGCGACGAGGTGAAGGGATTTTGCCGCGGTATGAACTCGCCCAAGGGAATTACCTTTGTAGGCGGTTATCTTGTGACTGCCGACGAAACCACCATGTGGAAAGTGGACGCCGAAGGCAACGCCACCAAGATTGCCGAGGTAGCGGATTTTCCGCCTTCCATTGAATTTCTCAATGACGTGGCTGCCAGCAAGGACGGCAACAGTGTGTATGTCACCGACATGAGCAAGCCCAGCTGGATGTTCAACCCCAACGGCGAACGCCAGCTCTGGCCGCTTGACAGTGATCAGGCCGTGGCTCCCAAAACCGGTTGCGTCTATAAGGTCACCCTCGACGGCCAAGTCACTCTGGCGGTGCCGCCGGGTGATGACCGCATGCCCGGACCGAACGGTGTGTCAGTGGCGCCCTAATTGATTGTGCCCGCCCCTCTCCGCATTGCTGTTCTCGGCATTGACCATCCGCATGGAATGGGTTGGCGGGAATCGCTGCGGCAGGTGTTGGATGCGGTGGAAATCACCGCCTTGGTGCCGGCTTTTGACAACGGCACCACCAGCCTTGAACAGAGCTATACGGACCTTCCTCGGTTTGAGACTGTAGAGGCATTACTCCGCGAAGGCGGCGATCTATTCGATGGCGCCCTCGTTTGCCTCCCCAATAACACCGGCCCGGAAGCCGTTATTCAACTGGCTCAGGCCGGCAAACATATCCTTCTGGAAAAACCCGGCGCCGCCAACGCCGCCGACGCCCAGCGCATGGCGGAGGCCGTACGTACGGCTGGCGTGGCGTTTCAAGCCGGCTACATGTGGCGCTACGAGCAAGGCGCCAACCGGCTGCGCGACATGATGGCCGACGGCAGCTTCGGCAAGTTGATCAGCCTAGAAATGACATGGACCACAAGCGACGTGTTCCGGCGCGATCCCGACCATTACCTGTTTGACCCCAAAGACACCGGCCCGGTGGGTTTTTTTAACTGGCTCGGCTGCCATCATCTGGATTTGTTGAGCTATGTCACCAGCCAAACGGTCACCGGCGTCACCGCGCGCGTGGGGAATTTTGGCGGCACTCCAATCGATATGGAGGATGGCGGCAGCGCGATTCTGGATCTATCGGGCGGCGGATTGGCCACCTTCACCGGAGGCTACTGGCATCCGCGCTGGTTGAACGACATCCAATGGAACCTGCGTGGCACGCAGCGCTGGGTGCATTGGGACCCCAGCCGGACCGGCACCGGCGGCGTATTGGAAATCCACGGACCCCAACCGCAATTCATGGCCATGGAGGAAACTTTCGAGCTACCTCCGGACGACACCCCCGGCTACGGCGGCAAGGCGATGGTCGCCCTGTTGCGCGACTGGGTGCGCTGCGCGCACGAAGGCGGCGATTGCCGCAACACGCCCGAGAGCATGGTCGCCGTGCTGGAAACCATCGACCGGATTTATGAATCCTCCCGCTCCGGACGGCGCGTGGAAGCGTAGCTAGTTGACCGGCTTCCTCAAGGACGCGCGTATCACATCGTGATGGCGGGCCATGTAATAAAAGCTCTGCTTGCTGCTGCGTTGTCCGAGGCAGAACTGAAACTCAATCCGATACCCGCCGCGCGGCCAATTGGGCCCCTGTAATTCCAGCGCGTTGATCACGGTGGAAATGGTTTCACCCGACTTCAACACCACCGGTTGCGTGGGCCGCAACAGGCCCACCGAACCCGGCGCGGTATAGGCTTGGCCCTGACAGAGAATCACGAGGCTCTCCTTCCAGAGCACTCGTTTCCCTTCGCGCCGGAGAGCATCCACCGTCATCGGCTTATCAGTGGGATTGGACACGGTGATCTTGTATTCACCATCCCCGTCAGGATTCGTCCACTTGATCGCCTTCTTGGGATCCACTTTGGTCACGTGAAATGTCGCATTACCGTTCACCAAAAAGGCCGGACGGCCAGTGGTATTGCAGAAATGTTTGGCCCCCGCCTTCGCACCCTTCGGCCAAGCCCGATCCTGTTGCTTGGCCCAGGGTGAAAGCATTTTACCGCTCTCTTGTCGCCAACCCAACGGTAATTCACACGCCAACTGGATCGTCGCCAGCTTCTTCGCGTCCGCCAACTCCAATCCTTCGACACGGTTCCCGCCTCGCACATTACTCAAGGCCACCACGACCTTGCCTTCTGGAAAATTCGGCTTGGCCTGTTGACGCGCCGAATGATTCGCCTTCAGCACGGTGCCGGATTTTAGTGAACCGCGCAGCACCTGATCAACCTTGAGAGTGAGGGTGTGATTATAAATCGGCGGAAAAGACCGGGCGGTAGGTCCCTGGAGGATGTTCGTAATGGTCGCAGTGAGAACGATTTGTTTTTCTCCCCACTTAATAGGCTCCGGCTTAGCTGGTTGACCGATGGGTCCACGACCGGGCAAACGAATTGGACCCCGAGCTGGTATAGGACGAGCCTGAACAGCCGGTTTCACAGCGGGCGTTTTTGGCTCATCGGCTTGGACTGGACCGAGCATCAAAGTCAGGCAGAGAATAAGTGCATAAGGGATCGAGAATCGCATATCGGTGATCATAATTGATCAGACGCCAACAAAAAGGCAACCCTCCAGAAAACGAATATGACTACTGGGTTTTTGAGTTATGAAAAGCCTTTGCGTAAAGCGATCCCCCCCCTATCCTCCGCGCCGATGAAAGCCTTGTTGCTTGAGGAATATAAAAAGCTGACTGTGACGGATATGCCAGACCCGGAGTTTGGCGACCATGGAGTGCTTATACAAATCAAGGCCTGTGGCATATGTGGCAGCGATATTCACGGCTTTGATGGTTCCAGCGGACGTCGCATTCCTCCGTTGATCATGGGGCACGAAGCCAGTGGTGTAGTGGCCAAAATCGGCAGTTTGGTTACAAACGTGAAAGAAGGCGATCGAGTCACCTTTGATTCCATGGTTTCCTGCGGCAAATGCTATTTCTGCCGAAGCGGCCAGCAAAACCTCTGCGAAGATCGGCGCGTCCTAGGCGTTTCCTGCAGCGAGTACCGACAACACGGATGTTTTGCAGAATATTCAGTGGTGCCGGAACATATTATTTACCCAATACCGGACAACCTGTCTTTTGAGCATGCGGCCATGATCGAACCGGTATCAGTGGCTGTGCACGCGGTTAACCGTACTCCAGTAACTCTTGGTGATAGTGCTGTAGTCGTGGGTGCCGGGATGATAGGTCTGCTTGTTATTCAAGCAATCAAGGCTGCAGGCTGCACAAAGGTGATTGCCGTAGATCTCGCCGATGAAAAACTCAAGCTTGCACAGGAACTCGGCGCCGATCTGGGCATCAACCCTAAGAACACCGACGCCGTGAAGGCCATTCAGGACGCTACCGGCGGACATGGGGCGGATATCGCCATGGAAGTGGTCGGTGCCACGGCCACCGTCAAGACCGCCATCGAAGGCACCCGCAAGGGTGGATCGGTCACGCTAGTCGGAAACCTCGCGCCGGAAGTGAATTTCCCACTGCAATCGGTGGTCACACGTGAGCTGACCGTCTACGGCACCTGCGGTTCCAACGGCGAATACCCCGAGTGCATTGATCTCCTGTCGCGTGGCGTGATTCAGGTGGAGCCGCTGATCAGCGCCAAAGCCACCCTCGAGGAGGGTGCCAACTGGTTCGACCGCCTCTACGCCGCCGAAGCCGGCTTGATGAAGGTGATCCTCCAGCCGGATGAATAACCGAGTTTAATCGATAAATCAAAAAGCGCCGGACAATGTCCGGCGCTTTTGTTTTGGATGATTAAGTCCTCTAGATAATCTGACTAATCGGCTCAGCGCCTTCCACACCTACCAACCGCTGATCGAGGCCGCGGTAGAAGTAACTGAGCTGATTGGGATCAAAGCCCAGTTGGGTAAGTATAGTAGCGTGCAGATTCTTCACATGGAACCGGTTTTCCACGGCCTTACTGCCGATCTCGTCGGTTTGGCCAACGCTCACACCCCCCTTAATACCACCACCGGCCATCCACATCGTAAACCCGTAGCTGTTATGATCACGCCCTGTGCCTTTTGCGTACTCAGCAGTGGGTTGGCGGCCAAATTCGCCACCCCAAACGATCAGAGTTTCGTCGAGCAGGCCACGTTGTTCGAGATCCTGTAAAAGCCCCGCGATGGGCTTATCGGTGTTACCAGCGTGGTAGCTGTGATTTTTCACGAGATCACCATGAGCATCCCAGTTGGCGTCGTTGTGGTTTCCGCCGCTGTAAATCTGGATGAAGCGCACACCGCGTTCCACGAGGCGACGGGCGAGCAGACATTTCTTTCCGAAATCATCCGTGCGCTGTTCGCCAATGCCGTACAAGGCCTTCACGTGTTCCTTTTCCTGATTGAAATCGACCGCTTCCGGCGCGCTCATTTGCATCTTGTAGGCGAGCTCATAGCTGGCGATGCGAGCGGATAAATTTGAGTTATCCGTGCGATCACTGAGGTGACGGCCGTTGTACTTGTTCAACGCATCGAGCATGGTTCGTTGCTCGTCACGGCTCATGCCGCGGGCATTCTTGAGATCCAGAATTGGCGTACCGCTGGCGTTAACGGTCACTCCCTGGAACGCCGCGGGCATGTAGCCGCTGGTCCAGTTCTTAGCTCCGCTGATCGGGCCGCCGGTGGGATCGAGCATCACCACGTAACCGGGTAGGTTTTCGTTTTCCGAACCCAGCCCGTAGTTGACCCACGAACCGAGAGAGGGTTTGCCGCTGAGCACGTGGCCGGAGTTCATCATCAGCATCGCCGAGCCGTGGATTGGTGAATCCGCGGTCATCGAGTGCAGGTAAGCAATTTTGTCGGATTGCTGCCCGAGATGCGGGAAGAGATCGGAGACGTGTTTACCGCATTGTCCGTATTGCTTGAACTGCCACTTAGGGCCGACGACACGGCCACCGGTTTTCTTGCCGCCACGTCCAAAGGTCTTCACCTCAATGGTCTTGCCATCGAGCGGATACATCTTGGGCTTATAGTCAAAGGTATCCACCTGGCTCGGCCCGCCGTACATGAACAGAAAGATCACGTGCTTGGCCTTGCCCGGCAACGGCGGATTCTTAGGTTTGAGCGGATTATCCCACGGCGTCTGGCCGTCGGCCGCATGCGCCTGATTAGATAGGAAACCGTCCTGCGCCATCATGCCGGTGAGGGCGAGCGAGGTGAAGCCGCCGCCCACCTGATGCATAAATTCGCGCCGCGATGTTTGCCCGCAAAACGTGTTCATCGGTTTTTCGTTATTCGCCATAATAGTTTTCCTTTTTTACCACAGAGGCAACGAGGGTTTTTTCTAATCTCAGTGACCCCTGTGTCTCTGTGGTTAATTAAAATCAATCGAGATACACAAATTCGTTTAGGTTCAGTACCAGCAGGCAGAATCGTTGGAGAGCCTGATTGGCATCCATGCCGTTCTGCTGGAAAGTGTTGATGAGCTTCACCCCATCGGAAATATCCGCATGGGTCGCTTGCCGACTGGTAGCCAGCTCAATGGCGCGGCTGACTTGATCAGAAATCTTCTGGGAATCTTCCTGCAACCGGGTGGCCAGTGTCTCGGCGGAATCATTGAGGAATTTGCTATTGAGCATGGTCAACGTTTGCGTCGGCACGGTGGTGACGAAGCGCACGTCGCAAGTGTTATCCGTGTCCGCCCAATCAAACGAAGCCAAGAACGGCTCATGCAGCGAACGTTTTACAAAGATGTACACGCTGCGTCGGGCTGCGTCTTCCTTTGAACTGCGCCCCCAGGCCGCGCCGGGGCGCGAGGCCGTGCGGGCCACCTCAGCCGGAATCTCCGTGTAAATGCTGGGTCCGGCCATTTTGAGATTGAGTTGGCCAGTAAGGTTCAGGATGGAATCCCGAATCTCCTCAGCGGCCAGGCGCCGCATGTCGAACCGCCACATCAGGTCATTGTTCGGATCGACCTTCAATCCAGCGGTCTGGCCGGCGGATGACATCTGATAGGTGCGGCTCATCATGATGAGCTTGTGCATGCGCTTGAGAGTCCAGCCGCCCTCGATCAATTCAGCGGCCAGCCAATTGAGCAGTGCCGGATGCGTCGGCTCGTCGCCGATGAATCCGAAGTTGTTCGAGCTGCGCACGATGCCACGGCCAAAGTGATGCTGCCACAGGCGGTTGGCCATCACCTTGGCGGTCATGGGATTTTCAGCACTGGCAATCCACTCGGCGAGCACGCGGCGCTTACCAGTGGATTGATTGCCATTACCGTAGCCTTCGGGAATATTCGCTTCAGAGGCACCGAGAATCTGTGGGAACGCCGGACTGACTTCATCACCCTGCAATTGGGGGTTACCACGCGCCAACACCCATGTCTTCTGACGACCCCGTTCGGCGACGGCCATGGCGAACTCCTCTTTGACCTCTATCTTCTGACGCTCAAGTGCGACCAGCTGTTGGTTTAATCGGTTGTATTCATCCAGTTTCTTATCACCCAAAATCTCCTTTCCGTGGAGACGAGCCAATACCGGGACCGGGGTAATGTTATAATCAACAAGCAAACCCGCATCGATGTACTGTCCTCCCGAAATTTGTTTGCAGTGGATCGCTATCGTGTTGCGGCCCGTTTGCAAAACATCAAGCGAGGTCTCAGTAATATCCACATCTACGTATCTTCCAACATGGCCGGTAAACTTCCTAATTAGCTTACCGTTAAGATAGACTTCCGCATCCTCATCATGATGAATTCGCAAGGTTAATTTACCAGGTATCTCAACCAAACGAAAATCTTTCCGCAACCAAATGTCACTAGTTTTCCATTCCGTACGAACAATACTACCCTTCGTACCTTTGGCGCCAAACCCCGACCAATCTTTACTCCACTCGCGATCGTCATAAGCAATTTCAAACCAGTTATCTCCGGGCTTTTTGGTAGTGTATTCCCAAATCTGCCCCTTACCCCGGGATGCATCCGGTAACGCATATGGGTTGGTGAGTTTTTTCTGATCCTTATCATCCGCTCTATCAAGAATCGTCGGGTTCGTTTTGGCGAAGCCGTCGATTAAAGTCTCCTCATAAGGCAGTAACTGCTCCCGAATCCGACTGACGGTTTTCTGTTGTTCGGCCCGCTGCTGTTCCATTTGCGCCTTGGATTTGGGGTCCGTTATCGGCACATGATTCGTGCCGCCCTTGCCGTGTGGGGAAATGTCACTGAAAAATGATAGGAACGTATAGTAGTCCTTTTGCGGGATCGGATCGATCTTGTGATCGTGACAGCGCGCGCAGCCGACGGTCATGCCAAGGAAAGTTTCACTGGAAGTCCGCAGAATGTCGTCAAGATAATCGTAGCGCGCCAGCGGGCGATCGGCCGGTTCGTCATCCCAAATTCCAAGCCGATAAAAGCCGGTGGCGGTTATGGAATCGCCAGTCTTATCCGGCAACTCATCGCCGGCCAGTTGTTCCTTAATAAACCGGTCGTACGGCTTATCCTCGTTGAAGGCGCGAATGATGTAGTCGCGGTATTTCCAAATGAGATCCTTGCGGCTATCGCGCTCGTAACCGTTGGTCTCGGCAAAACGGACCAAGTCCAGCCAGTGGCGGCCCCATTTCTCGCCGTACTGCGGACGGGCCAAAAGATTGTCGATCACCTTTTCAAAGGCGTTGGGTGATTTATCATTCACGAATGCCTGCACCTCTTCCGGTGTGGGCGGCAGACCAATGAGATCGTAGTAGGCGCGGCGAACCAGTTGATGTTTGTCGGCCGGGCCGTTGGGACGGAGCTTGGCCTGAGTGAGGCGAGAAAACACAAAGGCGTCAATGCCATTGGCACCCCAAACCTTGTCGGCCACCTTGGGTACGACCGGGCGCTTGATAGTTTGGTAGGCCCAATAGCCGCGAGTCCGATCATTGACCTGCGTATTGGGCTGCACATGCTCGACTTCGCCGGCAATCTCGTGTTTGGGGTTAAAGGGCGCGCCCATCTTCACCCATTGCGTGAGGATATCGATCTGGTCCTGTGGCAATTTATCCTTGGGCGGCATTTCGTGGTCGCCATCCTTGTAGGAAATCATCTCCAGCAACAGGCTCTTCTCAGGCTCATTGAGGTTGATGGACGGACCAATGTCGCCGCCTTCCAGCAGTCCCTTACGGCTGGTTACCCGAAAGTGGCCTTTCAACCGCTTCTCGGCACCGTGACATTTGAAACAGCTTTCCTTGAGAATCCCGAGGACCTTTTGGTCAAAGAATTGTACCTTGGCCGCATCGGAGAGTTCCTGAGCTGAGATCAAATTGATCCCTGCCCAAAGGCCAGCCATGATTATCATTCTGCGTGTCATTGCTTGTAGTCCCATTCGTCTCCAAAGAGTATAACCATTCTGAGGATTTCGTCTTGCATTCTTTCGGCTATATTTATTACTAATGCGACACGGCCACTCCACTTAAAGAATAGCGCCACCGCAATGATTCGCAAGGAAACCATCAATAAAAAACGCCACAAATTGTTACAGGCGTTCTCCTTGAACAGCCCGGTCTATGAGCTATTCGACTGCATTGAACATGTATCGTTTTTCGCCAAGGACCGTGATGGCGTCCTGCTCGCGGCCAATAGGTATCTCGTTGAGCTTTACGAATTCCGGTCCGAAGATGAGCTGATCGGGCACACCGATTTCGATTTGTTGCCCCGACGATTAGCGGAAAAATTTCGGCATGATGATTTACAAATTATGAAAAGCGGAAAACCCGCCCGAAAAATTGTTGAGCTATTTCTGAATCGCCAAGGCATTCCTTCCTGGTTTCTCACCTCCAAATATCCGATCCGGTCTGCCCAAGGGAAAACAATCGGCATCATGGGGATCATTCAAGATTATGATGCCCGTAAGGATTTGTTTGCCGAGGAACCTGAACTGCGAACAGCCCTTGCCCATTTGCACGACCACTTTCGTGAAAAAGTATCCATCCAAACCCTGGCCAAAAGCTGTCAGTTATCCCTGCGCCAATTCGAACGACGATTCCAGGCAAAGTTTAATCTGAGCCCACAACAATATCTCATCAAGTTGCGCATTCAAGAAGCCTGCGAACAGCTCATGCTCCACACACAAACCATTGGTGCCATTGCATTGCTTTTGGGTTTTTATGACCAAAGCTCGTTTACCGTGCAGTTTAAAAAACAGATGGGCCTCACCCCTCTTCAATATCGGAAACAATACCATTAAGCGGGCTTATAAAACTACTGCCCCAAGTCCAAAAACTTAACACAGACCGGCATGGGAATTTCGATTTTGTAGCCGGTTGGCGAAAGCTTTCCAGTGGCTTGATTAATACGGAAGGTGAAGATATCGCCGCTGGATTGGTTGGCCGCAATCAGGAACTGGCCGGTGGGATCGATCCCGAAATTGCGCGGCGTCTTGCCCAGCGTGGATTGATGCTGCACGGCCTTCAACTCGCCGGACTCCGGATCGATAGCGAACACCGCGATGGTGTTATGGCCGCGATTGGAGCCGTACAAAAACTTACCACTTGGATGCACCTGCACTTCCGCCGTACTCATGCCCTTGACGCGTTCCTCCGGCAGCGTGGTGATCGTCTGCAATTCATTCAACTGGCCCTGCCCTTCGTTCCAACCAAAGGCGGTGACCGTCAGCGTGATTTCGTTGATCACGTAACCGAATTTGCCGTTTGGATGAAATGCAAAATGACGCGGACCTGCGCCGGGCGCCACCTTGGCAAATCCGGCCGGCGTCAGCGCACCTTTCTTGGCGTCGAACCCGTAGACCAACACCTTGTCCAAACCGAGATCAGCAGCCACGGCAAATTTATTTCCGGGCGACATATTGATCGAGTGCCCATGCGGCGCACTTTGGCGCGGCAACAGCACACTGGACCCTGTGTGTTGCACAAACGCACTAGCCTTGCGTAGGCGCCCGTTACGGGCGATCGGCAGGCTCGCCACGCTGCCGCCAGTGTAGTTAGCCACCAACACATTCCGGCCCGTGGCATCCACCACTAGATGACACGGCGCGCCGCCCTTGGAGGATTGCTGATTCAGAAAGGTCAATGCCCCGCTCTGAGGATCGATGGCATACGCGCTCACGCCGCCGGATTTTTCACCGTTGTAATTGCCGATCTCATTCACCGCATACAAAAACTTTTTGTTCGGATGAATGGCGAGAAAAGAAGGATTCTTCTGGCCGGCCAATTTGCCCGCCGCCGTCAGCTTACCGGAACCCAGATCCAGCTTCAGCCAATGGATGCCCTGCCCTTCAGTACGAGTGTAGGTGCCGATGTACACCAGCAATCCCTTGGGAGCACCCTGCAAAGGCAGGATGAGGAAAGCAGCAAAAATCAGGGAAAAAATGCGCATTCCAAAAAAATGAAGGATTCGGCTGCATTCGGCAATTTTTTCAGACAAAAAAATTAGCCTCCAACGCTTTCAGAGTGCAGACGGGCCACCTGCGAAGTAAAGTGTCCCCGCAAAATGAGCGATCCAACCGCCAACTGGTCCGCGTGGCTGGCAGACCACAGTCCCAAGCTGCTGCTGTTTGCCCGCACCCAAACGCGCAGTGAGGCCGATGCGGAGGATGTTTTGCAGGAGGCCTTAGTGGAGGCGGCTCAGAAAAACCAGGGTGCCCCGCCGGATTTGCCGCTGGTCTACGTCACGCTACGGCGGCGCGCCGTAGATCTGGCTCGCAGCACGGATCGCCGGACGGCCCGCGAAATGGCGTCGACCGAGGCTACAGCGATGTGCTGGTTTGAAGACCACATTGAAAAACAGGAAACCGCCCGGGCCATTGACCAGGCAATGAAACGGATGTCCGAGAAATTTCGCGAAGTGGTGATTCTGAAAATTTGGAGTGACCTCACCTTCGCCCAGATTGCGGAGACCTTGAACATCCCGCTGAATACAGCCGCATCACGATATCGTTACGGACTGGAAAGCCTACGACGCGACACGAATTTGAAACTACGATAACCCATGAAAGACCTGAACCACGAACCGGATTTTGATCCCGCGCTGGAGAACAAACTGCGCCAGCTCGCGCCAGCTCCGGTGGAGGATCATCTGCTCGAACGCCTGAAACGAGCCGTGGCCCACGACACTGCCTCGGTGCCACCCGCACGTCATTCGGCCCGCAACTGGCGTCTCTGGGTGATGCCCGCCACCGCCGTAGCCGGCATCGTACTCATGGCTTTGCTGGCTCCGCAAAAGCCAACACCCGAAGCCGCAGAACCAGTTAATCCTCAGGCCTCCCTGCCAGCTGTGGCGGAGACCGAGGAAGCACCCATCGAGCTCTTTCCCGTTCGCCGCAACAACGAAGTAATGAAAGCCGTTCACGAAGGCATCATCCAAGTGCCCGGCCAAGCGCCCTATCGCAAGGTGCGCGTGCAGGTGATGGACTCCATGGAATGGATCGCGCCCGATGGCGTAACCCGTGTGGAGTTCCAGATGCCGCGAGAGGAACATCTACTAATGCCCATGGAAATCCGCTAACGATTCAATTTTTCAAAACCCGAAAACAAATACTTAATGAAAACCAAATACACTCTAACATTCGCTGCCGTCTTGGCCCTGCCGTTGTTGGCGGATGATCCCAATAAGAAACCCGAGCCTAAACAGGAACCCGGCGGCGGAGTTATTAAAATCCGGCCGGCCGCCCAATCCACCTACCTAGGCGTGGCCATGGACGCCATCCCGGCCGTGCTGCGTGCCCAGCTGAATTTGCCCGAAGGCATTGGCATTGTCGTGTCCTTCGTGGCCAAAGGTAGCCCAGCCGAGAAGGCCGGTTTGAAAGCCAACGATGTGCTCACGCAAATGGACGATCAATTGATCATCAATGCCGAGCAATTACAGACCCTCATCAAAGGCAAAAAAAACGGCGACGACGTAAGCCTCACCTATTATCGCCAAGGCAAGGAACACACGGCCAAGGCCAAGCTGGCCAAGGGCGCGATGACTGCACAAGGGACGCGCCGCCCGCAACCGTTACGACTGGAGAACGGCGAATGGAAACCGTTCAACGTGCCTAACGGCCTCGGCCTCATGAAGCAGTTCCCGTTGCAACCGGGCAATCAGGAAGAATTACAAAAGGCACTGGACCAACTCCGTGAGCAATTGGAAAACATGCCGAATATTCAACCCGGACAATTACCCAAGGGCTTCAACTTTCAGTTCGGGTTCCCTGGCGGTCAGGGCTTTCAAATCCCGCCCATGCCTGAGGGCGTTCCCGGAAAGCCCGGTTTTAATGCCAATATCGCTAGTAGCGTGACCATCGCCGACAACACCGGCAGCTATACGCTCAAGACCAACAACGGCAAAAAACTTTTCACTGCCAAGGACAAGAATGGCGATGAATTATTCGACGGCCCAGTGGATAACGAGAAACAGCGCGATGCTCTCGACCGCAACTTGATCAAAAAGCTCGAGCAACTTGAAGGAATGGGGAACGGCAAAGAGGGCATCCAGCTCCGCCAATTCCGATTCAACGGCGGTCGTGCTATCCCTCGCGATTTGGATTTCCGCTTCGACCTCAAGCCCGGCGATGGGAAACCGGAACCGCAGCCCAAGAAAAAACCCGGCAAGAAACGGTCCGAGGCTTAGAGGTGCTGTAACTTAACCAGCGGTGGATTCCCCGGAGTCCGCCGCTTTTTTGATTTCAATCCCGCCAGAACGCACGTGCAGATCCCGTTGGGGAAACGGAATTTCAATACCGTGCTCGCGGAATTTCTGGTCGATCGCGAAGTTGATATTGCTTATAAACCGGCGCGGGCTCTGGGCCATCTCCGAGGTCCACACCGCCAATTCAAAATCCAGCGAGCTTTCGCCAAAGGTCGTGAAGAAGACCGACGGCTCCGGATTTTTCAGCGTCTTTTTATTTTCCGCCGCCACCTCAAGTAGCAACCGTTCCACCAGTGTCGTGTCAGTCCCGTACGCCACGCCGATCGGGATGCGAATGCGCACCTTGGGATCGCCGTGACTCCAATTCGTAACCGTCTGAGAAATGAAATCACCGTTCGGCACAATCATCGTGATGTTGTCATTGGTCACCACCGTGGTACTACGCAAGCTGATTTTCTTTACGCGCCCAGCCACGCCTCCCATTTCAATGCGATCGCCAATGGCAATAGGTTGCTCGGCGAAAATGATGATGCCGCTCACGAAATTATTAATGATGTTTTGCAGTCCAAAACCGATACCCACACCGACCGCGCCGGCAATAAAGGCCAGCGAACTTAGGTCGATTCCCACAAACTGAAAGGCCATGTAAAACCCGATGACCATGAACACGTATCCCAAAATCCGCGCAATGCCGTATTCGAGAGCCTCCGGAAGTTCGGTCTTTTCAAAAATCCGCATCACTACCCGTTCGCGCACAATTTTCTCGAGCACAAACACCAGAATGAACAACACGCCCAAGACCAACAGGCTTTTCAGGGTGATGCTGTTTTCACCCAGCTTGAAGAGCGAGTAATTAATCACCCTTGAAAAGGTTATTCCGGATTTCGATTCCGCCTCCACCAGAACGGCCGGCGCAGCCGAGGCGTTTTCATCGGCGGCCGGCAACACCGTTGTCAGCCACAAACAAAGCAGCGCACACACCCGGAGAGCAATTTGGCGATTTGATCCCAAAACCATCCTCGTAATCCTGTCGCTGAACAGCCGTCAACAGAAGCAAAAACTATGCGCCGCCAGATCAAGAATCTTCATTGCACTCCTCAATTTCCTCGCTAATCTTTCGCGCCATGAAACGCATGACCCTCATGCTGGCGCTGATCCTTGCCGGCTGCCACACCACCCCGGTCAATTCGGCCGCCGGTTCGCTGGACAAAAAACTGCCCAGTCTCCCCGGCAACACAATCAACCGCCCGTTCTCTGCCTTGATGCCCAAACGCGAAACCGGGGCGGAATCCTTTCTCAAGGCGCATCCGAAATATAACGGCCGCGGCGTGGTGGTCGCTGTGTTTGATACCGGCGTGGATCCCGGCGCGCCCGGCCTGCAAACCACGCCCGACGGACGTCCCAAAATCGTGGACGTGGTTGACGGCTCCGGCAGCGGTGATATTGACACCACCACCGTGCGCGAACTCAAGGAAGGTAAACTCACCGGCCTGACCGGCCGTATGCTCACGCTTCCCGGGCATTGGAAAAGTCGGGATGGCAAATATCGCCTCGGCCTCGCCGAAGCCTATCGCTTGTTCCCCGCCGATCTCGTGAACCGTCTGAAATCCAAACGCCGCGAGCAATGGGACATCACTCAACGCAACCGCCACACCGAATTAGAACAGGCCCTCAAGGACTGGGACAAAGCCAACCCCAAGCCCGACAAAAAAACCTTCGCGGGACGCGAGGAACTAGAGGCGCAAGTGGCTGCCCTGAAAAAATTGCAAGGCGCTTACCGCGATCCCGGTCCGCTGTTCGATTGTGTGGTGTTTCACGATGGCAAACACTGGCAGGCAGCCGTGGACACCGATGAGAATGGGGATTTTGCCGATGAAAAACTCATGACCAATTTCCGCGTGAACCGCGACTACGGAACCTTCGACGGCGAAGCACAGCTCAACTTCGCCACCAACATATATCGTAAAGGCGATCTCCTATCGCTGGTCGTCGACTGTGGTGCGCACGGCACTCACGTGGCCGGGATTGTGGCGGCGCATTTCCCCGATCAATCGGAACTAAACGGCATCGCGCCCGGCGCGCAGATTGTCTCCGTGAAAATCGGCGACACCCGCCTCGGCTCCAGTTCCACCGGCACCGGCACCATGCGCGGCCTGATTGCCGTCCTTCAAAACAAGTGCGACCTCATCAACATGAGCTACGGCGGCGCCGCACCACGCCCGGATGTAGGCCGTATTTATCAGGAGTACTCTAAGATTGTAAATCGACACGGTGTGATCTTTGTCTCGAGCGCCGGCAACAACGGCCCCGCCCTATCCTCAGTCGGCTCGCCCGGGGGCACCACCAGCACCCTGCTCGGCATCGGCGCCAGTGTTACACCCCAGATGATGCTCGATCAGTACGGCATGCGCGAAGCCCGGCCGGAGATGCAATACACCTGGAGTTCGCGCGGCCCCACACTCGATGGCGATCTAGGCGTGGACCTCACCGCACCTGGCGGCGCAATTGCACCCGTGCCCAACTGGCAACTCCGGCGCACCACGCAAATGAACGGCACCTCCATGTCCTCCCCCAGCGCCTGCGGCTCAATCGCCCTGCTTCTTTCCGGATTAAAACAGGAGAAACAAAATCACACGCCGCATCGTGTGCGGCGCGCGTTGGAAAACACCGCCTTGCCGATGGCCGGCCTGACGCCACTCGAACAGGGCCGCGGGATGATCCGAGTGGATAAAGCATACGACTGGCTCAAGAATCATCCGCCCCTGAGCGAAAGCGACCTGCGGTTTGAGGCCCGGGTCTCTTCCCGTAACAACGCTCGGGGAATTTATTTGCGCGAGCCGTTTGAGATCGATCGCTCCCATTCGCTGAGCGTTACGCTCAGCCCGCGTTTTCATCGCGATGCCGAGAAGGCCGAGCAGATTGAATTCGAACAACGCCTGCAATTTCAATGCAGTGCCTCGTGGGTGGAACACGCCGGCCAAGTGTTGCTGGCCAACAGCACCCAACGCATCAACGTGAAGGTGGACCCCACCCAGCTTGAAGCCGGCCTGCATTATGCGGAATTGACCGGCTCCGATCCCGCGCACCCCGAGCGCGGCCCCCTGGTGCGTTTGCCCATCACCGTTATCATCCCCGAACAACCCGATGGCCACTCCTGGAAAACGGATCTCACCCTGAAGAAAGGCGAATCGACCCGCCGATTCCTCACTGTACCGGCCGAAGCCACCTGGGCGGATTTGCATATTAAAACTCGCAGCGCGGCCAACCCCCAGCGATTGGTGCTGCACACACTGCAGGTGCTGCCCGGCCTATCGTTTCGCAGTGGCGATGAGCGCATGTACCTATCACTCACCGAAGGTCAGGAACGCGTCGAGAGCTTTGCCGTCACCGGCGGCCGAACGTTGGAACTTTGCTTCGCCCAATACTGGTCCAGCCTCGGCGAGGCCGAGCTCGAATTATCCCTACAATTCCATGGCCTGCGCCCGGGCAACCGCACCTTGTCATTGGATGGCAACGACCTAGTGGAGAATTTCACCGTAACCGCGCCCCTGCGCGACGAGCGGTTGTCTCCCAGCGGCACCCTGAAAACCTGGCGGCGCTACGTGCGCCCTTCCAAATCGGAAATCAATTCACTCGATCCGGTGCGGGATCAGTTGCCCGACAAAAAGCAGATCCACGAAATGATTCTCACTTACACAATCGATCAACCCGCCAATGGCCGCGTAACTCCAATTATTTCAGTGGAAAACAACAGCGGCGCCAATTACTTCCTCGAATCCGGAATCTGGCAGGTATTCGACAGCGCCAAGCGCCATCTTGCCAGCGGCGGCGGGGGCAAAGCCGTAAGCCTTTCCAAGGCCAAGTACACCCTACGCTATCACATGCGCCATCCCGAGCGATCCGTTTTAGAGCGTTACCAACACAGTCCCCTGATCCTCGACCAGCCGCTCTCCAAGAGCGTTTCTCTGGCGTTCCATCAACATGCCGAAGGCGCCCTACGAGGTACCGCCGCTTTCAGTGCCCGCACCTTGAAACAAGGCGATGCCGCTAATATTTTCGTGGGTATCCCGGCACATTCCCGACTGCCTTCAACCGCCAAACCTGGAGATCTGCTTTGGGGCGAAATCACCTTGGGCGGTAACATTGATGACTTGAACGGTGCCGGCAAGAAGCCCGGAGGTTACAACGTGACCCTCACCGTTCCCGCGGTCAAAAACACATTCCCCGAGAACAAACCCAAACCCACGCCGACCAAGAAAAAGGAAACCCCAAAACCCAACCCCCAGGAAAAATTACAGGAGGAAATCCGCGACCTGAAAATTGCTAAACTGAAAACACTGGCCCCCGACAAAGACAAGGAATCCGAACTGGCCATTCAACTGCACGCTGAACTCACAAAAGATCACGCCGACCATCTTCCATTGCACCTCGCTTGGCTGGCGCATCAACAAAAAGGCGAACCGGCCAAGCGCGCCGCCGCCGTGCGCAAGGCCATTGAGGCGATCCAACAACAGGTGGACCTCGACGGCCTACAACAGCACCTCGGCACCCCGGCTGATCCCGAGGCCGAGGATCAGGATGAACAAAAGAAAAAATGGGATACCCAAAAGTCCGCGCTCATCACCGCCCTGCGCGCCCACTCCAGACTCTACCTTGCCGTGGCTCAAGCCGCTGAGGAAAAAGAACGCCCAAAAGCCGTAGAATCCTTTGAGGCCGTCTGGAAACAACTAACCCGCTGGAGCCCTGCCGAAGAGGCTGCTAATGCCGACCTGCGCCTGGCCCGCGAGCAACTGCACGAACGCTACGGCAACGCCCTCAAACTCGTGATTGCCCAAATAAGCAAAGCGCCTACCACCAAGAAACATTATGAGCTACGCCTTAAATTGCTCGAAAAACTCGGCTGGACAGAATGGAAAAAGCACCAAAAAAAGGATCTACTGATCCGGTTTCCGGCCAAATACCCTCCATTCTAGCCTCCTCATCGGTGCTTTTTTGGTTTGATTTCCTGTCATAAACGCCTATTTTCTCGGCCCTTTCCCGAAGATTAGCCGAGGGAAATAATCGAACCATGCCAATTGCCACACCCCAGCAATACGCCGCAATGCTCGATGCCGCCCAACAGGGCGACTACGCGTACCCGGCTGTAAATGTCACCTCAATCACCACCATCAACGCTGCCCTCAAGGCCTTTTCCGACGCGAAATCCGACGGAATCATCCAGTTCTCCACCGGCGGCGGTCAGTTTGCCTCCGGCCTGAATGTGAAGGACTCCGTGTACGGCTGCATCGTGCTCGCAGAGGCGGCACATCGTCTCGCCGAGAAACACGACATTCTCATCGGCTTGCACACCGACCACTGCCAACCCGAAGCAGCCGATGGATTCCTCAAGCCGTTGATCGCAGAAACTGCCAAACGCCGCGAGGCCGGTCTGACCAATCTTTTCCAGAGCCACATGCTCGATGCCTCCATCCTGCCGTTGGAGGAAAACATGGCCATCTCGAAGGAGTACCTCGAGTTGTGTGCCGCCAATGAAATCATCCTCGAGGTAGAAGCCGGCGTGGTCGGCGGTGAGGAAGATGGAGCAGCCGGCACCGAGGATATGCCAGCCGAAAAACTCTACACCACACCCGAAGATATGCTTGAGGTGTACGAGAGCCTAAACGGCATTGGCCGATACATGTTTGCCGCCACCTTTGGTAACGTTCACGGCGCTTACAAGCCTGGCGCGGTTAAGCTGCGACCAGACATTCTCAAAGAAGGTCAGGATGCCGTAATAGGCAAACACGGCGAAAGCGCGAAGTTCGATCTCGTCTTCCACGGCGGCAGCGGCTCCGCAAAACACGAGATTAAAGAGACACTGGAGTACGGCGTGGTGAAGATGAACATCGACACCGACACGCAATACGCCTTCACCCGCCCCCTCGCCAGCCACATCATGTCCAACGTGGAAGGTGTACTGAAGATCGACGGCGAGGTTGGCAACAAGAAGGTGTACGACCCACGTTCCTACCTCAAGAAGGCCGAGGAAGCCATGGCCGCCCGCCTCGTCGAGGCCTGCGAAGACCTTCAGAGCACCGGCAAATCGATCGCCTAAAGGTCGGACTGTTTTAGCTCACGCGGAGACGCGGAGGCGTTAAGGAATTATTCTCCTTGTCTCTGAGACTCCGCGTGATTTTTTTTTGGAAGACACTCCTTCAACAGCGCATCCCGCCGCTTCCGCAGATCATTAAACAGCTTAGGATGCTGCGCCTTGAGGTTGGCTTTCTCATGCTGATCCTGGGAGAGATTGAAGAGAAACTGCTCACCCTTTGACGTCTCAAGAAACTTCCAATCGCCCTGCCGCAACGCCGTCCACGTACCGCGTTTCAGCTCGGTATGCGAGCCCGTGTGCCAGAGCAACTCCCTCACCGGCAAAGTCTTCTGTACACCCGTCAGAATGCCCGTAATATCTTCACCATCCAGTGGATACCCAGCCACCTCCACCTTTGCCAAGGCGCAGATTGTGGGAAACAAATCCAGCGCACTCAGCACCGCGTCATTGGTGCTACCCGCCTGAATCCGCCCTGGCCAACGCATCAGGCACGGCACCCGAATGCCTCCTTCAAAGAGCGTTGCCTTCTCGCCGCGAAAGGGCTTATTGCTGCCGCCGAACTCATAATCGCCGCCATGATCGGTCATGAAAATGACCAGCGTGTCCCGTTCCTGCCCATTTGCTTTCAGCGCCGCCAACACGCGCCCGATGCCGTCGTCCATATTCACCACCTTCGCCGCAAATGTCCGCCGTACTGGATCCTTAATGTGCCCCTCTCTGGCCAAATCCGCCGGTGGCGGCTGCATGATATTCACTGCCAACTCTTTCGTCGGATCCCAACCCTTGCCAAAGTGCGGTGCGTTGTAGGCGAGATATAAGAAAAACGGTTGTTCCTTTTTCTGCCGCTTTAAAAACTTCACCGCCTCATCCGTGATCAAGTCTGTCGCGTATCCGTACTCATCCACGTGCTTCTCATCGTGATACCAGTCCCGTTGAATGCCGTATCGCATGGTGTAAAAATCAATACACCCGCCCGTGTGCCCAATGAATTCTGAGAACCCATGTCGTGTCGGCAAAAACGTTTTCGCCCCGTGCCCCAAATGCCATTTACCGATCAATGCAGTATGGTAACCGCCCTTCCGTAACAACGCCGGAAAAGTCACCTCGCCCTGTTGAATCCCGCGCTCCTTGTCATTCAGGAACATCAACGCGCTTAACAGTCCATCCCGCGATCGCGTCGGGAATTGTCCCGTCAACAACCCAAATCGCGACGGCGTGCAGATCGAGGACGCCACATACCACTGTGAGAACTTCATTCCATCGCGCCCCAGCGAATCGATATGCGGCGTGGCGATCTCACTGCCATACGCCCCCACATCATTCATCCCCTGGTCATCCGTAAAAATCAGGACGACGTTGGGTCGCTCTGCCGAATTCAGTAGCCCGGCCAGCCCGCAGGCCGCGACCAGTATTAATCGTTGAATCATTCGCTCTTTCCTTTCAAAGCCTGCTCAAAATTACCCGCGTGAAACCGTATCAGATCCAGGCCATTTTTCTCATAAATAATCTGCGCACTATGCGGGGCATTCCGGATAATAAGATGCTCAAAGGGGACCTTCAACGCCGTCAAATGCCGCATCCATTCCAAGTTGTTTTGATAGTTAAACCCTTTGTCCCCAACATGAACGAGAATGTTGAGTTTCGGTTTCGGATCCGCCGCATATCGTCGCGCCAAATCCCAAGTGTTATCGCCCTTGGCAAACACCAGTGACTCACTTTCGCGTCCTTCTTCTTCTGAGATGCGTTTCTCCGTGGCGTGACCACCTCCGCCCGGAGCAGCCGACACAAACATATACGGATGCTTGAACATGATCCGTGCAGTCCCTCGACCGCCTTGGGAAAACCCCTCCAACCCACGCCCTTCTCGTCGGGCAATCGTGCGGTAGGTCGCATCAATGTGCGGGATCAATTCCTTGATAAACACGGCCTCGCCTTGTGCCCCTTTTTGTTTGGGCATATTGTAGTGGCTCACCGGACCGCCGTTCACGAACACATAAATTGCAGAACTCACCTTGCCCGACTCCATCGCCGGATGAATGTGATTCACTAGTCGAACACTCTTCAACTCACTCCCCGGCCGGCCGCCATGCAAATAATACACCACCGGAAACCGTCGCTCCGGAGCCTCCGAATAATGTGGCGGTAGATAGATGTAGTATCCGACCGACACGCCCATGGACGGACTTTTAAACGCTGCATGCTTCACCGTCTTCGGCGTACTCGCCACCGGCGGATTCACCCAACGAAACGGCTGCGGTTTCCGTTTCTTTTTCTTGAACGCGTCCTGAGCCTCCAGTCCAAGCGGCAGACTCGCCATCATCACGATTACTAAAATGTATTTCATAAAATCCTTATGCTTTCTGTTTCATCCCTCCGCGAAGAGCACCCGCAGCCACTGTTCCATAATTGTCGACATACATCGGATCAAGCGGCCGACTGTTGGGCATGCTCAGCCAGATGCGCAGAATATGCCGGCGCCGTTCCAGTTCCGGCCAATCCTCAAAAGCCGAGCGTTTATGCAGTGTCACCCAATTATTCATGAAAACCATGTCACCGGGTTCCTGCCGGAAAGTAGCGTGCATCTCGGGGTCACCCGCCAAAGTCTCCAATAAATCCAGTGCCTCAGTTTGCTCAGGCGTGAGATCAGGCAAATCCGGATGCGCATGCGCGCGGTCGATCAGAACACGCAGCAAATTAGCCGCAAAATAACCTTCGCAAAATGAAAACACTGGCTGCCGACACCACGGCCTGTCATTACCGCCATCCACCGTATGTCGCAGGTAATAAAACGGCTCACACAACACCGCCAACAAATCCGGCCGCTGTTTCAGAATAGCGTTGTACAGTGCCATCGAACTGACGATGTAATTCTCTCCACCTTGCTTTGCCTGGCGATGGCAACAGAATCCAATTACGTCGCATCGATCCGTGTGAAAGCTCAGCTTCCGGCTCGTGTTCGGGCCGCGACTGCGCGCGTCCTCCGGAGCATAGCCCGCATCCGCCACGCTGAACAGCCGCTCACCGGCCGCACTTTGCGAAACCGGCGCACCCAAATGAATTGCGATCCCCCAGAACAACCGCCGCAATTGCCCCTCATCAAATCGGTCCATCGGCAATCCCCGCACATACACAAAACCCGCCCCGTTCTCCAACTGGCATTGCGCCGACTTCAGGCGCTCTGAAAAACTCCCGAGCACAAAATGTTCCTGACCAATTCCATCCACTTTCCTATCTGCGCACTCCGCCACGGCCCGTTCAAGTTGATCAATCTCATCGGTAGTGAGCCGAATCTCCCAGTCATCGCGTGCCCACAACTCTTCCCCACGCCAAAGCCCGGCGTGATCAATTGTTGAACTGGAATCGATGGAGTTCATTTCCACCACAGAGGTCCTGAGCTAATTCACAACAAACTGCAATACGCGAGCTGCAGTTCCTTTGCTAAGTGGGTTGGATTTGTTGCTGAGGCGAATCTTGGCCGTGTGCGCGCCGGTCTTCAGGTCTCTGGCAAACATCACCGTGCGTGGATAATGCAGACCGCGACTGTGGTGATGATACAAATCCACTCGCTGCCATTTTCCGCCATCAATGCTCACTTCCAGCACACCGGCATCCGGCCCGGCCAAGACATAGACCCCCAGCGCGCGTCCTTTGAAATGCACGGTGGCTTCCTGCCCGGCCAGAGAAGCCGTTAGCAGTTTTTTGCCGGCAAAAGGATCACTTCGAAATCCTCCTGGTATCTGTTTCCAGTCCGGTTCGTGCCACGTCCATGCTTCATTTGCGCTGGCCGCCGGTAGAAGAAAATGTCCGCGCTGATAACAGCCTTCATCCACTGGTTTCCACGGTAACGCATGCGGTGCCGCCTTGGACGCGATCGGCTTACTCCACGTGCGATCCAACAGATGCCCAATCATGTCGGCAGCGATTGCATTTCCCGCCGGCTTGGGATGTGTCCCGCCAAAGACTGTCCAGGTCAGATTACCCGTATCAATGAGATCGGCCACTTCACGAGCGAGGAAAATGGTGGAGACATTGTACGCCTTGAGCACCTTTTCATGCGCCGCCATCGAGAGTGGCATCTTGCCCTCGCGCAGTTGCTCCAGCATTCCGGGATTCACAAAATGCGTCACCACAATGTCCATATTTGGCTGCGCCTTGCGCGCCTGGCGGATGATCCCTTCCATCCCTCGAACACATTCGCGCGACGCATGTCCAGCGTCCTGATCATCATTCACCGCAAACTCGATGAAGAACAAATCGATCTTCCCCTTGGCCAACACCTCGGACGGCAACCGAAAAGCTCCGGTCGTGGAGCAAGTCGAGGAAATGCCCGCATTGATAAAATCAAACTTCGTTTTCGGAAACCTCTTCTGCAGCCACGCCGCCACCATCGGCCGATACCCATTCATCTGCGTAATGGACCCGCCCATAAACGCCACCCGCCCGGTCTTCAGTTGATCAAACTGTAACTGTGAATTGGCATAACTGCCACGCAGGATCACATTCCGATTCAACTTATCATCTGCCGATACAAAGGCTACGGAAGCAGCTATCAGGAGCAACCATCTCATCGCCAGACTTTACCTAGCCATCCTGTTGAGGCACAGGGTAAACTGCCTTAAAGGACAGCAGCAGCCCGTTGGATTTTGTCTAGAAAACGTGACGGCTCAGCGATAGGTTCGCCTAAGGATAAGAGATTATTCCGAGCCGGCTCATTATCCGGATCCAATACCAAAACCCGTCGCCAATGTTCTATAGCCCGCAGCGAGTTACCCGCCTTGTACTCACACATAGCCGCCGGCAAAAGATCCTCCAACTGTGGTTGTCCCAGCTCGAACAATCGATCGTACGATTCGCGAGCGGCCTCCCACCCTTCGGCCTGCACATTTAACCACGCATGATATTTGAGTGCCTGCGAATCATCTGGCTGCAAATAAACCGCCCAATCGGCAGCGTTAATGGCGTATTTAATTGCCGATTCACCCTGCTCTGATATTCCAATGGCCAATTCTAATGATTTAACCGAAGCCGCCTGACGAGTCTCCGTCGGTTCAATGGATTGATTTTCCACAAGGCGTTCCCTGCGTGCCTGATCTGCAAGATGTTTCAACCGGATTTCGGCTTTTTCAGCAGCTGCCTTCCAGCTCCAGCATTCATGCGCATATCGGGATGCTTTACGCCCCAACGCTTGGGCTTCATCCTGATGGTCAACCACCCATTGAAGTCTATAAATTAAATCCTTTATACACGGCTCTAATAACCAACCCTTACTCACCAGAGGCTCACCATTAACCTCATCGCCGAACTCAAACGATTCGGATTTCAAACGATAAGCGACCTCATCGGTTGCAAAATCA
>Ga0315320_10000061_pt1 | contig 81315 bp, 73 predicted proteins | sample M140m21515metaG_FD_203458 | JGI IMG/M metagenome (GOLD analysis project Ga0315320, IMG submission 203458) | Ammonia-oxidizing marine archaeal communities from Monterey Bay, California, United States - M1 40m 21515 | ecosystem: Environmental > Aquatic > Marine > Coastal | place: USA: California... | reverse complement strand
AGTGCCATGGTCCAACAACAAAACTTCGTCTCAATGCCATTTAACTTAGGCCCCAGCGAATGCTCGGACTTATAAATAATCGGCCGAATATATACATCTTCTCGGAATCCACTCTTCTTCACCAACTCGATACAAATCTCAGTCAGCTGCTCAGCGGTTTCATTAATGTCCATACACATAACATTACAATTACGCACCAAACGCTCGATATGCTCCTGCAAGCGAAAAATAAGGATATTATCCTCATCCTTATTATAATAACCGCGAATACCCTCAAAAATACCCGTCCCATAATTAAAGGCATGGGTTAAAATACTCAGTTTCGCATCCGCAATCGGGACATACTCGCCCTCAAAATACGCTATTTGTCCCGGATTCATACTCGCCATCGCCCTACCTACCTCCAAAATTACCTAAACAGTCCTATACTGTAGCCATTTCACCCCAATTCAGTCAACTTTTGGAATGAATATATCCTTTTATATAGCGTCCATTTATGCATACAAATAGACGCTATTGAGACCTCATTTTCGCATCAGTACACTAAGATACGGGTAAACAAACAGGGAGTACACCATGAACAAATACAAGATTCTTTCTATCATTTTAGCCTTCTCATTATTGGGTACAGGCCTTTTCATGAACCCTGTTGAGGAGATTGCCTATCACAAACAAAAGCTCATTAATTATTTAAATGAAGGCTACAAACCAATCACTCCCAATACCCATGTGTATCTTAAAATCAAAAACTATGCAGGATGGGGAGCAATAAAAGATAACACATCACAATCCATCACCAAAGGCCGTTCTCCCCATACATTTTAGTTTTGGTAGAAAAAATGCAATGATAGAACCATCCATTACCATCTGGTGCCAATAGATAGGGGATGTAGATAGACAATTCGAAGTTCAGCCAGTAAACAAAAACAAAACTAGCTTCGATGGCAAAGGTCAGTATATAGACTATTATCTCATCACCATAAAACGTGAGGAAATACACGATGATAGTATCCCCATCGAATATATTACCGTTGCCTACACCGCTGGTAAGCATATGGTAATTGACCAGTCTGACATGACAGTTTATTTAGATGATAAACTCATCACAAAGGAAGACCATAAAGAACAAATGAGTCAGTAAAAAGACAAAACCTAAATGCATATATTCGCAAATAAATGAATCCAATACACGACAAAGCAACTTTTATTGCAAAACACCTTAATTTTTATCATGGCACCATGCGCGAATGGTGCCATGGAAAGTTTTGCCTCCCCCGTCTCATCCTACTAATCTATTTTCTCTACCTCTGAATTCAATACAGCAGTGATCCATACTACTTCCCCCGCGTCGGCTGGCTCAATTTCGGCATACACGAACTTGGGCACTTTGTGTTCATGCCCTTAGGCGAATTCATGTCCTTCCTTGGCGACTTCCTCAGCCAATGCCTCGTACCTATCGGCTCCTTCTTCATGTTCTACCGCCAACGCGACTGGTTAGCCATGTCCTTTTGCTTTGGCTGGCCCAGCACCAACCTATACTACGTCGCCACCTACATAGACGATGCTGGATCTCAATCCCTGCCCATACTCAATGAAGGGCTACATGACTCGGCCTACCGCCTGGGCAGAATGGATCTACTTCAATACGATCATCTCCTCGAAACTATCATACGCTTTTTCGCCTTTACCTCTATGCTAATATTAATCATAATAGGCTTTTATCAAATTTGGCTCATGTTCACACTACCCAAAGAAAACCAATACGCATTTTAATCCAATAAAAAGTAGACCCCCTACTCTCACTTGGACACCCCCGCCAACAATCCAGTACAATACAGTTTCATATGAAACCCAACGCCACCATAACCAAACTCAATGCCGATTCCCGTAACCTATTAGGCACCTACACCCGCATCGGCATCCTCTACGCCCTACTCATCGCTTTCTTCTGGCTCATTGGTTACGAAACCATCTACCAGCACCTAACCCCCTTCTACGCACTAATGCACCCCACTATTCTCCACGGTGAAAACATACTTTGGCATATCCAATCCATCATCATCGTCGGCGCACTAATCGCAGCCACCATCAAAATCGTCAATAGATTCAATCTATTTGATGACATCGAACCCGACCCTAAAACCCAGCGAAAATTCATCGCGTGGTGCATCCTTCTCGCCATACTCATCCCCATCTCCATCGCCATGATGCGTGGCGGTTTCGATGGCATCACCCAAGCCTATGATCGCCACGGCTACGAATACAATTCAGATATCGGCAAAGGTGGCAGCATCCAAGGGCTCTTCAGTGAATACGAAAAGAACCATCAATTCCTCTCCATGCACGCCAAAGTACACCCCCCCGGCCCCATCGCCCTACTCTGGCTCATGTCCATGGCCACCTTCACAACCTCCCCTCTCATGCTCTCCTTCGGGACCATACTGCTCGGCGGCCTCTCTGTCATTCCCTTCTATTTATGGACTCGAGATCTATTCAACCCCCAAGTCGCCACCCAGTCCACCCTGCTCTACATCTTCGTCCCCACTATAGTCATCTTCACCGCCACCAGTGCCGACATCATGTTCATGCCCTTCACACTCACAATGCTCATGCTTTTCTGGCGATCCATCACCCAAGGCTCATTTAAATATGCCGTGCTCGCCGGAATTTTCTATGCCTTCTGCACACTACTATCCTTTTCCCTCATTGGAATCGGGGCATTTTTCGGGTTAATCGGTTTGTGGAAACTAAAAGAAGCAGAAACGCGTTTACATGTTATCGTGACCGCCAGCGGCATGATCATCGGACTCATTATGATCCATCTCGCCGTCTACTTCTGGTCAGACTTCAACGTATTCCGAGCATTTGAACTCTGCAAAGCCCAATTCGATCTCGACCAACACCATCTTGATCTAAGCGACCCCCGCCCCGCCAGCTGGGTCTTTAAATTCATAAATCCCATATGCTGGTTCTTTTTTGCAGGGATTCCCATCTCCGTACTCGCCATCAAGCAATTCATCGATCGGAAAAGTGACCACCGCGCACTCTTTATCATTATCACCCTTACACTCTTCGTGCTCAATTTACTCTACCTCGCACGCGGAGAAGGCGAACGCTCCTCCATGTACATCATGCCCTTCATCGTAATTCCCGCAGGCTACTACCTCGCTCAACTCAGTCAGAAAAATAATTCCAATCAAGTCTTCTGGATGACCCTCATCCTGTTGGCCATCCAATGCTGGTTCACCGAGGCCATGCTCTACACCTACTGGTAGCCCTTACTCCCCAGTGGCTTCTACCTGCGCACGCAACGCATCAAATATCCGCGCGTCCCCATCGCGATACTTCAGCATATCGTCCACCTCCAAAGTCTGCTCATCCGTTAACGGCATAAATTTCCCCTCAGCTTCCGCATACTTCTTCCCACTATCATCCACCAATTCACCCACCGTCAATACCAAACGCTTATTCGACCGCTCCACATCCGTAATGCAAATCAATTCCCGATCATCCGGCACCTTATGTATATACCGAATAGTCAATTCACCCGTCACACACATCCGCTCAATCGCCACCGCAGCCGCCCAGCCCATACACTCATCCAACACAGAAGCCACAATCCCCCCATGCAACACACCCTTATACCCACAATGCTGCTTCTGCGGCGCAATACGCGATTTTACTTTCCCACCCTCAATATAAAACTGAGTCTGAATCCCCGCTTCGTTTTCTTCCCCACACACAAAACACCAATCCGAATTGGGCAACATCACTTTATCCGACTCACTCATCAAAACACATCCCTTCGCTTACTTGCGATAAATTAACATCGATAACTTCTTAAGATTACGTGCCAGGGTACGATACCCGAGCGGCGCTAACCACGTCAAAAAAGGAAGCCGTAACACCCGCCCCACCTAATGCCAACGCTTCAAGCGATCCAATAACGGTGAAATCAGTAAATCTCCGAATACACAAGTCCATCGTCCATCACTAACTGCGGGGCCGACTCACAATCCTCCTGCGACACATCCGAAAACTCCCGAAAATTCTCCACCGCCCGACATGATTCACACTTCTTCATAGACTACTCCCCAAAAACCAACTACTTCCCACTCCTACGCAAAATATTTTCAAAAATACCTACCAACCCCAAAGTACACCTACCCCTACACTTTGTCAATCCCCATCCAACAAAAGTTGATACACTCCCCTCCAGCAATTATCATAGTCCTAGTGAGTACATTCGTGAAGAAACGGGGATATACAACACATGCAACTCGAACTGATGATATTTAGCGACGAACAACTCACCACCAATCTGCATGCCACCCTTCAAGACAGTACTGGACTCACCATCGATCTCATCATCACTGATAACCGATCCAGGATGATCTCCTTCAAGCCCGGCAAAGACAATACCGCCCAACTTCGTTTACACAGAATGTTTCTTACGGCCCCTGTAGAAATCATCCAAGCCCTCGGCCTCTGGCTTAAGCGAGGACGTTGCAAACGATCCGGTGCCATCGTCGACACATTCATACAATCCAGCCGTCATCTCATCGACAAACCTCGACACAGCCCCCATAAACATTCCGCCCCCCGCAGCACCACCCACGACATCCAGCGTCTATTCGACGAACTCAACCAGACCGAATTCGAGAACTCACTCGACGTCCCCATTACTTGGGGAAAACTCCCCGCACGACGCCGAAGAAACTCCATCCGCCTTGGTAGCTTCACCGAAGAAGACCACCTCATCCGCATCCACCCCTACCTAGACCAACCCAAAGTACCCGAATATTTCGTGCGCTACATTGTCTTCCACGAAATGCTCCACGCTCATCTCGGAGTCGAAATTCTACCCTCGGGTCGCCGCGATGTACATTCAAAAGAATTCAAACGAATTGAAAAAGCATATACCGATTACGATCGCGCTGTCGCCTGGCAAGAAAACCAAAAAAATCTTGGTCTGCTCTTACGCCCACCAAAACTCAGTGCATAAAAAGCTAATCCCCGGAAACAGCCAACAACATTAACACCGGATGTGCATCAGTCCCCCCACACACCATCATACTTCCTGAATCAACCGATACAGGCCCCAACGATTTTACCCCATCATCAAAGGTCGTCACCTGTTTGACTAAACGTAACCCACGCCCAATGACCGCTACCACTTCGTAGCCCCCCAGCGTAGCCCCAATCAATGAACCAGGTCCTGTCGATTCTGACTCCATAATCAACCATTCAATGGCATGTTAATGCAGATTAAGAACCCATCAAAAATAGCACCTTGAATGCATTATATCAAAAAGATAATGCGCATAATGCGAACTTTGTCGTGCTATCGACAAATCATCGGCGATGCTTCGAATCCCTGGGTATCCAATTCCAAATGCCACTGATGGAAATCCCCATGTCCCCCCCCAGAAATCCCTTTTTCACCATCCCCGCTGATCGCAAGCGGTGCATACCCATGCAAACTCCGAATACACTGCCCCGTCTGAAGGTTCCAAATCTTAATCGTTCCCTTGATGGTCGCCGTCATCCCATGCACCCCATCCATACTCAACACCAAGCTATCAATATCCTGTTGATGCGCCAAAATCGTTCCCCTCAGTTCACCCGTAGCAATATCCCACAACAACACCCGACGTCCACACGCCACATACAACACACCCAACTCGCGATCAACCTCCACCCCCTTACACACCGCGCTCTGATCCGAAAAACAACGCACCCCTTTCCCCGTCTTCAATTCCCACTGCAACACCATCCCATCCAGCCCCGCTGTAAATACAAATCGATCACAAATACTCACACACGCATCCATCACCGGCGCCGTATGCACCTGCTGAACCCAAACGCACTCACCCGATATACTATCCCACACCATCACATGCCTATCATCCCCTACTGTAACAATCAACGCCCCATCATTCGATGCTACCGCTTTTCGCACCTCCCCCTCATGTCCTTTCAACACATGCTGACACTTCTCCTCACTCGCATGCCATACCCGCGCCGTCGAATCCGCACTTGCTGAAACCAAAATGGCCTCATTGCGCGCAAAACAAACCGAATTGATTCCCCCCTGATGTCCAATGTATCGAGCTACCTCCATTTGAGTTGCACTATTCAACACCACAATCGAACCATCACGCCCCCCAGCCACCACACGCCCACCAGTACTCGAAATCCCCACCGCAGACACCGCCAACTTCTCAGGCGTATACGGCCAAACAGGTCGCGTATCCCGCAGATGAAAGTGCCAAGCCATCGACTGGCAATACGCCACATCCCGATGATACTCCTCCAACTTCATCAACGGCTCCAGCAACTCCATCGCCGTGGTACAATCCCCGCGCTCCATACACACCTGAGCCATCAAAAAACACGGTAACCACTCTTTCGGAAACGCCTCACACAAACGTTGCATCAACTCCAACATCTGCGTATCCGTAATGCGCCCCGAACGCCAATACAATAACCCCCGGTTATACAATGCCTCCACATGCGCAGGGTTTTCCGTCAACACCTCTTCCCACAAACGCTCCGCTTCCTCCATTTGCCCCAAATCCAACAACGACACTGCACGATTATTTAAAATATCCAGCGTCATATAATCCAAAGTAGGCTCATCACGGGGATACGCCTCCCCAATCACCGCTGCATAGATCCCCTTAAGCCGCTCCACCAAAACCAGCATATCCTCCGGCCGCTTCTCCCGCTCCTCCTCAAAACATTCTCGCAATAAACCCTGCAACGCCTCCGGTATTTTCGGTACAACATCATAACGCGACCCATGCTTCAGCAAATTATCCAATACACTCATCGCTTTATGGCCATCCGACCAATATACATCCCCCGAAAACACCTCGATCATCGTCACGCCCCAACTCCAAATATCCGCATGCAATGTCATCGAGTCATACACTTTATGATCATTCGAACGATACGTCGGCGTCCCTCCAGTCGAGCCCCGGCCCCCCTCATCCAAGCCACTCCCACCAGAAGGTTTTGAAGGTCGACTCGGACGCGATCCCCGCGACGGCCGCGAAGCCCGTGAACCATCCTCCCCCATAAAAACCATAGCCAACCCAAAATCCGTCACCTTGACGACACCGTCTTCCCCAATCAATAAATTAGACGGCTTCACATCCTGATGCACCAGCCCCTCCACATGCGCATGATGCAGCCCCCAACAAAACTGAATCGCAATATCCAAAATCCGCTTCAGCGCCTCACGATGATCCCCCGCATACAAAGCCTTATCACTGATCATCTTATCCAAGTCAGGCCCATCCACATACTCCGTAAACAAACGCGGCAGCCCCCCCATCCGACGCATGTAATAACACTCCACCACATTCGGATGCGGAGACAAATTAATCCACGTCTCACACTCATGCTCAAACTGTTTCACCCATACCGGATCATTCATCAAACGACTATTCGGACACTTCACCGCCAGCATCTTCCCCCAGCCCCGATGCTCCAGCCGATACACGGTGCCCATCCCACCAACACCCAAAATCTCCTTCACCTGATACAACTCCGTAATCAACTCCCCCACCTTCCAATTAATCGGCACCTCATGCTCATCATACGTCTTCGGAATATCCAAATCATTCGGATTCACCGGCGGCGATACAGAATCATAGGTTACATAAATAGGAAAATCACACTGCGTACACCGACACATCCGCCCAAAATGCTTCGTCCGCACACGCATCTTATGCCCACACCGACACACAGCCGTATACTTCGCCCCACTCTTCTTCCTATTCGATTTACTCGACGATGAACTCAAAACGCCATCCCCTCAACTCAGTCAAAATAATCTACCTAGAGTGCCACAAACCAGCATAAGATGCAACGATAGTACTGGAACCATTCCTATATGCTAGGGCATACACTCTAACAAGCGCTCACACCGGAGACACACATGCAGCACAACCGAAAATCCGCCATCACACTCTGGGCCATCCTATGGATCATCTGGATAGCCCTCATCCTCCTCCCCGAAAGCCGCGGCATCTTCCGAGTCGAATTCATACTACTCACCGTCATCCAACTCACCAGCAGCCTCATCCTCTTCTGGCAACACCAACGCATCCGCTACATCAACTTTATTATCATAATCCTCATCCTTCTTCCCTTCATACTTCCCGGACGCAGCCCCAAGCCCTCCGCAGCATTACCCACTTCGATGACACCCAAAACTATTACACCAGCTGGGAAAGCTCCCCAATTAAATTTCGATCCAATCGTACAATCGACATTGGCGATATCCAATTCCCTGAAAATTCGTAAAATACTAAAAAAAAAGAGTGAAGTAAGCACTGACCCATTGTTTCCCATACCCACTTCTCCAGCACCCTGCAACGCCCCCAATCAGGCTTATAGGTGGAAAGACCTCTCCCAGGTGGTGCCGGGGGACTTCTGTACAGCATTTTTGGAGGTTCTTTGACGGAAAAGAACGAAGAAAGTAGCAGGAAAGCAACAACACAGCAAGAGAAGTGCATCGACTCAATAATTAAGGGACGGTGTAATAAACTAAATATATTTACACGCAGCAGACACAATTGCTTCAGGCGAAACACCCGTCATACAGCGGTGATCCGTCTCGCACACAGGCTTCTGACACGGCCCGCAATCCACGTCAATCCGCACGACATCGCCCTTCTCATACGGCCCCAGCGAATACACCGGACGCGTCGATCCCATGATGCACACCGTCGGAACCTGAAACGAAATCGCAATATGCCGAGGGCCCGAATCATTACACACCAATAAATCCAACAAAGAAATCGTCGCCTTCAGCGAATCAATCGTCGGCTTACCCTCATCATAAATCGTCACCGGATGTTTACAAAGCGCAAGGAAGGCATTCTTCGTGTCCTCCTCGCCCGGCCCCGTCAACAACACACACCGCACGCCCAACTGCTCCACCAAAGCATCCGCCACCGCCGCAAAACGCTCTACCGGCCACTGCTTACTCGGTCCAAACGCCGCACCTGGCGCAAAGCCCACCAACGGCCCATCACCCACGATATGCCCCTGCACCTGCGCAATCGCCTGTGCATCCGCCGCCAACTCCAAGCCAAAGCCATCATACTGCGCGCCCAAAGGCTTCAGTAGATCATTGTACTCCCACACCATATACGTCGGCGCCACTTTCCCTTCAACCCGATGCGGCTCCACTCGATCCGTCAATAGCCAACCCCGAATGCCACGGTCATAGCCCAAAACACGCTGACTCCCCGATAACCGAGCCAACAACGCTGCCCGGAAACTATGTGGAAACACTATCGCCAAATCTCGTCCCAAAGGCTTCAACTGCCGCGACAGCTTCACCATCTCCCAAAACCCCGGACGCGCCGGAATAGCAACGAAGTGATCTATATACTGGAGCCCCTTCAGGAGGCCACACGCGCCCCCCCGCCCCACAACTGTCAGCTCCGCATCTGGAAAACGCTGGTGAATCGTCCGTAACGCCGGAGTACACATAGCCACATCGCCCAACCAATTCGGGACAAAAATTAAAATTCGCTTCGGGTCTTTCGCCATGCCTATCCTTCTATACCCGAAGACTGAGAGGAATCATCCGATTCTTCAGCCGAATGATTCTTTTGCTCAGAGGCCTTCACACGCTCATGGAGTGTTTCCGCAAAATCATCGCGCTCAAAGACATCCTTCATCAATGAGCCCTCTTCACGCAAATGTTTTCGAGCAATATCCACTCCATCAATCATGGCCCGATACACCACCGCGCCAAAGAAAACCAAAAACACCGTCAAGCTAAACGCCAATCGCCTTGGATTATCCAAATCCCTAAAGCCATTCACCCCCAGCAACAACATAACAATAATGGTCAACAACAGATAAAAACTCACCGGTAATCGGCGAAATAATTCCTGAAAGGTCCTGATAATTACTATACGATACGGCACACGAGAATGCGATGAACCATCCGAATCTCTTTGCATAATAAGGCAACTCCTTTGCGGTGTAGTATAACACAATACCCAGTCCATTAATCCCAATAAATAAAACAAAAAGTGTAAAAAACGCTTTTACCAATGCTCATTATTAGGGTGTAGTATACGTATACCGGTTGTTACGATTTCAACCCGCGGGTCTTATGAATTGGTTTCCTGAAAAAATAGAAGGCAAATTGTTCATTATCACCCTGGCCATTTGCCTAGGTACTTCAATATTTTCCACACAATGGCTTCTCTCTACAGAAGAAGATAGCCTCCGTATTGGGCCTTGATAATATCCGCAATTTAGTTTTGATGCTAGAAGTCTTTCAACCTGCTGATGAAGTTGTCATGCCGGACAATTTCGACATTTATTTTCTGTGGAATCACAGCCTCAAGGTGGTAAAATATGCACGTATCATTACCGAAAATTAAACCCGTGCTGCCAAAATTCATGAGGACAGCTTTACTGCTTGACTTTTGCATGATATTGTACAAATCATCTTAGCCAACCGCCGCCCAGAAGAATTCGGTCGGGCCATCCGTGAATCCATAGACGAAGAAGTCCCACTAATCGAAAAAGAATTGGATACCATTGGTGCAACGCATGCTGAAATTGGAGTCTTACTCCTTGAGCTTTGGGGATTACCCGATCCCATCGTTCAAACTATAACATTCCACACAAGCCCTTCTTTATCATCATCCAATGGATTTTCTGCATTAACCTTTGTGGATATTGCCAATTATTTCTCAGAGGATAAGAAAGCGGATATGAACACAGATTCTGAGGGATCGATGCGCTGCATTTAGAAGAGCTTGAATTGAGCAGTCAGATGGAAGAATGGTATTATATCAACCATTCCGATGATGAATTAATGATCTACCGCTAATAAGGCACCGCTTCACCAAACGCAGCCTCAAATACATGCTCAACAATTCTTTCTACGGCTACAGGTTGCGCCAAAGTCTTTACAGCTGATTCCATAGCACTAAGCCGCGAGGAATCCCCCAAAAGCTCATAAATAATTTTACCTAGCGCCTCGCCATCACAATCGTTGTCCAACAACACAATCGAAGCACCGGCATCTTCAAAAGCACGGGCATTTTTTTCTTGATGATTATCAGTTGCATGTGGATAGGGAATCAAAACTGAAGCACGGCCCACTTGAGCCACTTCTGCAGTGGTCGAGGCACCTGCACGAGTAACAATCAATTGTGCAGCTGCACAAGCTGTTACCATATCATCGATAAAGGCATGGACACTCACACGCATGCTGGGTTGATCCGATGCTTCACGGGCTTCTACCACTCCTTGTTTACCTGTCATCCAAATAAATTGGCATGGTACCGGTGCCTGGCCTGTTACGATATCTGCAATCGCATAATTTATTGACTGAGCCCCCTGGCTCCCACCACAGACCAATACGACGGGGATTTCGGGATCCAATTCCAAGGTATCGCAAGCCTCTTGACGACTTGGTGCCATGGAAAACCCTGCACGAACTGGATTTCCAACAACTTCAGTGCGCACAGATAATTCCGCCCCTTTAGTATCAGGAAAACTTAAAAGCAATCGATGCGCTTTTTTTGCAAGTAGTCGATTGGCCATACCCAATTGTTTATTTTGTTCATGCAGAATTGTAGGGATAGCTAATATTTGGGCAGTCCACATCAACGGAACGGATACATACCCCCCGACTCCTATGACTACTTGAGGTTTGTATCGCTTCAATCGCAAATAAGCCATCACAATCCCACGAGCTAAATGCATACCTGCCCATAGCTGTTTAAGTCTATTGCCACGGGGCCACCCTTTTACCGGTACTGTTCTAAAGGGAATATTATGCGTAGCGCACACACGTTCTTCGACACTGTCTTTGCAACCCGCCCATTGCAATTCTAGCCGTGGATCACGTTTTTTTATTTCTTCAATAATGGCCAATGCAGGAGAGGTATGTCCTCCTGTTCCACCGCCTGTAATCATTATGCGCATACGAATTGGCTTTCCATTATTTCTGGGTCACGGGTTTCATAATTTTCTTTTTTTCGGTTCGGCTTGCAAACCAATATTGATCACTATTCCCATCATAGTCAATAGCACCATCAGTGAGGTACCTCCTCGGGTAATAAATGGTAAAGGCAACCCTTTGGTGGGCAAGAGACCGATGGCCACTGACATGTTGAATGCGGCTTGAAATGTCACCATTCCAATAATGCCTGACCCCAATAGTGTACCAAAAAGATCACGGGCATGTGTGGCAATTCGAATCCCATAGTACAACAGAGCCACAAATATCATCACTAAGAATAAAGTGCCTACGAGGCCCATTTCTTCTCCCAAAACCGTCAAAATAAAATCGGTATCCGATTCGGGTAAGTAATGGAGTTTCTGCTCACCGGCCCCTGCTCCGACTCCCCAAATTCCCCCATTTACAAAGGCTGTAATAGATTGAATGAGCTGATACGCTGAATCATCTGCATTTTCCCAAGGCTCGAGATAGGCTGTAATTCGACTTCTTCGATAGGGTACCGTCCAGATTAACAATACGAATGCTGCTATCGACGGCACCATGGAAAAGCCTAAATAATACCAGCGAATGCCTGAGGCAAAAAAAAGGACATAGGCAGAAAATACCATTACAACGGGTGTACCTAAATCATCTTCTAAAAGGACCAAACCGACAAACAATCCCAGTATAAAAAGAGGGGGCAAAAAGCCTTCCTTAAATGTTGTGATTTTTTCTTGGTTCCCGGCTAATTTCACTGAGAGCAACAGTATCAGTGCGAATTTAGCAAACACGGATGGCTGAAATGTAAAAGAACCAATTTTTATCCAACGCTGTGCTCCGTTTAAGTTAAGCCCTATTCCTGGAATTAAAACCAAAATCAACGTCAACAATGAAATAAGAACAATCAACCGAAATACAAAAGGTTTTTTTAATATATGGTAATCCACTTTTGAAGCGACCATCATCAAAAACAATCCCACACCTAAAAATATGCAATGATTACGAAATAGGACTTCTCGATTGGCCTCAACGGCTAATGCACTGTAAACACAAAATGTACCGATACAGACGAGGCTAAGAATAATAGTCAATAACGCTACAGACTCTTTTCTCATCGTCCCACCTCTTCGAGTATAGTGTGCACACAGGCTTTATACTCTTGACCGCGTTCTTCAAAATTGGAGTACATATCAAAACTCGCACAGGCAGGAGACAACAGGATTACATCGCCTGCTTCAGCCTGTGAATGTGCACGCCGAACAGCATCAAGCATACTATTTGCGGAACTTGTCTTCGTACATTCCACCCAGCTGTTTATTATGATTGGGGCATCAGTTCCTATGGCGACCAAATGCTTCACGCGTTGCTCTATGAGGGTATTGAGTAAGGAATAATCACTGCCCTTACCGTCTCCACCTGCAATCAAGATAATGGGAGCATCAAAACTTTCCAAGGCTACCTTCAAGCTGTCGAGATTGGTTGATTTTGAGTCGTTATAATAAACAACATCATCAAATTCGGCGACATGCTCAATCCGATGTTCAACACCACTAAAACTTTTTAACCCATCCAACATTGCCGAGCAGTCCGCATCCAACACCGACATCACTCCTAAGGTTGCGAGAATATTTTCGGTATTGTGCTCTCCGGGTAAAGGTGAATAGCTTCGCTGAGCAACAATGACATCTTCAACCAGCAAATCATTCTCAATGCAACATACAGATTCTTTGGGATTGCACTGACTGAACTTAAGTACTCGACTTTTTAGCCTAGCTTCCATATCCTTTACCCAGTCGTCGTCTGCATTGAGTATCGCTGTATCGGTACCCTTCTGTGCAGCAAAGAGTCGTGCCTTAGTCGCTGCATAATTTTCCATTGTTTTATGGCGCTGAAGGTGATCATTGGTTAAATTTAAAACAACCCCTATATTCGGTGCGAAGCTGCTGACCAAATCCAATTGATAACTACTCACTTCGATGACTACATACTCAGGCTGTTGTTTTTGCGCAACGACCATCGAAAATGGGGTTTCATTATTCCCACACAAAGCAACATCCAACCCGCAGGTGCGCATAACATGTGCAATTAATTCTGTAGTGGTTGTTTTTCCGTTGGTGCCGGTGACTGCAACAATTTTGGACTGACAATAACGTGATGCAAATTCAATCTCGCTCATTATGGGAATACCGGCATTTCGTGCACTTTGTATCAAACTGATTTCAGGAGAAACACCGGGGCTTGGGATCATTAACTTCGCGTTGGTTAAGGCTGTATTGCTATGCCCACCACATTCATAGGCTACCCCAAAAGAGTCCAATTCATTGGCAGATTGTATCACTTCTTCATGGGATTTAAATTCAGTAACAAAAGGCTGCGCACCGTGGTGTAGTAACAGCTTCACCAAAGCCAGTGAGGTCTCACCCATCCCGACTATACACACTTTTTTTCCCGAAACATCCATATCTATCTCAATTTCAGGGTTGCCAAACTCATCAAAGCGAACATCGCGGCAACAATCCAGAAGCGAATCGTCACTTTAATTTCTGACCATCCTTTTAGTTCAAAATGATGATGCAAAGGGGCCATCCGAAAGATTCGTTTATTGCGCAGCTTGAATGAACCTACTTGTAAAATAACACTCAGCGCTTCGATAACAAATAAGCCCCCTACAATCGGGAGAAGCAATTCTTGCTTGGTTAAAATAGCCATTGTTCCCAGCACACCGCCTAAGGCCAATGAGCCTGTATCGCCCATAAACACTTCGGCTGGATGCGCATTAAACCATAAAAACCCTAAGCCTGTACCCAATAAAGCCGCTCCAAATACAGCCAGTTCACTGGCCTCGGGGATATACGTTACAAATAAATAACTGGACCAATCAGCTCGACTAACGACATAAGCCAAGGCCGTAAACGCTCCTATCGCAATGACCGATGCGCCTGTGGCTAAACCATCCAATCCGTCGGTTAAATTCACGGCATTGGATGTGCCAACAATGATGATCAGCACAAAGGGAATATATAGTATCCCCATAGGGATCAATAGGTCTTTAAAGCCCGGTACGCTGACTTTTGTATGCAAATCTTTGATGCTGGGACGAATTAATTCAGGAACGGAACTCTCTAACAGTAAGCGATTTAACCGAACAATATCGCCTTTTCTAAAAGAACCCACTTCCGCGGCTAACATTTTAGACGCTTCATCATTCGTTTCCATATCGGACCATGCAGATGCAATATACACTTCTGGATTTTCCAACGCTTTATTGAGTGATTTACGGATAGCGTTACGCGTATTTGAATCGTTGGGTTCGTTTTTAATTAAGGTGACCAGTTCAAGTGGAAACGTTTGAACAAACCGTCCCAATTGCGATTCCGGCTTATCATGAGTATCCTGAAGTTCCGAAACAAAATCACGCCAATTGTTTACATCCGCATGGGATAAATATGAAGCACCATAGGTAATCGGGTTGGTAACAAGTACTGCCCCTAGTAGAAGACCAACCAACAATTGACCCGAAAATTTCGCGCGGGCACTGAGTCCATCGTTATGCTTACGGCGTAATTTGATGAAATCATCCATAAAACCAACTACACCCATCAGCACCAAAACAGCCGTAGCAATCAAGAGCAATAGGTTTGTTAAATTACTCCACAAGAGAAGTGAAATGAGAGTGGTTACAATGATGAGTACGCCGCCCATCGTTGGCGTTCCCCCCTTGGCTTTGTGCAATTCATGTAAATCTTTCACATGATCTTCTTTAATCACTTGGCCAATTTTAAAATCACGCAAAAACTGTATAACCCGCGGACCGAGCAGAAGGCTCAACATGAACCCCGTAAACATGGCGCCACCAGCACGCACAGTGTTATAGCCCAACACATTCAGGATGCTGTAGCTATCGGAAAAATACTCAGATAAATAATAAAGCATGGTGGATTAATGCTTCCCCTCGATTCGCATTACGATTCTGCTCGATTTAAGTACTCACTCAAGGCATGTATCACTTTTTCCATGGCCATGCCACGTGATCCTTTAAATAAAATCACGTCGCCTGGTTGTGAACTTTGGGCCAATTCTTTGGCCATATCCGCATGCTTTTCAACGAATTGCGCCTGAACAATCCCCGATTCCAGTGCCCCGGCTACAATCGCTTCGGCATAAGGCCCCCGAACCAATGCCTTAGTTATACCATGTTTACCCAACTCAGATCCTGTTTTATAGTGTAATGACTCAGCTTCCTCCCCCAGTTCCAGCATTCCTCCTAAGACGGCAATACGTTGTCCAGCACATGGCCGTGTGGATAGTGCTTCAATGGCTACTCGCATCGAATCGGGGTTGGCATTGTAGGTATCATCAATTATTTCACGTCCTAATAATGAATGAATCTTAAACCGACTGGTACTCGAACAAGCCGCGCGTAAAGGTGCTTCAAACTCAGTAATTCCGTGCCGCAAGCCCACTGCCACCGCAAGCAATACATTTTGGGCATGTGCTTCAGCATATAAAGGAAGACATATTGTCCCAATAGGATTGATGTCCAACACCATCTCACCGTTATCATTAAAGCTGATGTTATTCAAACTTACATCGCCGTTGGTACCAAATGGAATCGTTTCTCTACTAAACCGTTCGCCTACAGCTACACAACGGGCATCATTATTATTGACGTAAAAACAGCCTTCTGGAGAAAGCCCGGACATAATTTCTGATTTCGCCTTTGCGACTTCATCAATACTTCCAAAGCCTTCCAAGTGGGCTGCACCAATCATTGTTATTACGGACTCTGTAGGTTGAGCGATCTCACAAAGTCGTGCGATTTCACCATGATGATTCGCCCCCATTTCCAACACTAAAAATTCTGTTTCGGCATCCATTTGCAAAATGGATAACGGACATCCTATTTTATTATTAAAATTGCCCTGTGTTTTGACTACGGTATACACAGTAGCCAAAAGCGATGCAATCATATCTTTACAGGAAGTTTTCCCACAAGACCCCGTAATTGCCAATACAGGAATAGAATATTGCTTGCGATGAAATGCCGCGAAGTCTTGTATAGCTTGTTGCACATCGTTGACAACAATACAAGGAATACCATCCAGCTCTTTACTGACGACAACAGCAACTGCTCCCTTTTCAAAGGCTTGCTCAGCAAAGGCGTTTCCGTCAAAATTTTCACCGGACAAGGCAAAAAAGATATCGCCTTTTTCCAATGTTCGTGTATCGTGGGATATCGAAGAAAAACTAAACGCAATGCCAAGAAATTTACTCCGTATGGCTTTGGCTAATTGATCCGACGTATACAACCAATCTCCACTCATTTGTGTCCCTCCAACCATTCACGTGCGACTTCTCGATCATCGAAATGAATGGTTCCTTCGTTGAGAATTTGATAATCTTCGTGCCCTTTACCGGCAATCATGATCAAGTCTCCTTTTTGTGCCATAGCCATTCCAGCATGGATGGCCTCTTTACGATCTTCTATCACCGTATACTCTACATCGCGTTTTTTTCCTGCATGCTGCATACCGACTTCTACATCCATCAGTATACGCTCTGGTGATTCACTTCGGGGATTATCCGAAGTAATAATGCTGTAATCGCCCCATTGTGCCGCTACTGCAGCCATTTTAGGGCGTTTTGACTTATCCCGATCGCCCCCACATCCGAAAATAACAATCAACCGATTTTCACAGAGCTCTCGGCTGACTTTTAATACATTAAGTAATCCATCATCGGTATGCGCATAGTCGACCACAACTTGGAAATCCTGAGCGGCATCTACTGCCTCAAAACGGCCGGGAACTACAGGCAATGTCTTTAGGCCTTCTTTTAATTGTTCAAGGTATACCCCCAATTGGCCACATACTGACACAGCCGCCAAAGCATTGCTTATATTATGATGTCCCAATAGAGCCATATCGCATGGTGAATTTCCCCAGGGAGTTTTTAACTTAAACTGGGTCCGATTGTTTTTCATCTTTATCTCTGAGGCGGACACATCACTGGATACCCCAAAGGAAATATGTTGCGCTTCGCTTGCTGCTTTAACTTTGCCCCAGGAGTCATCGTCTGAGTTGGCAATGGATATTCCTGTCAACGGGTCAAGCTTTTTAAAGAGCTTTAACTTTTCATTTAAATATGTTTCCATATCGGAATGGTAATCAAGGTGGTCTTGACTTAGGTTGGTAAATACCGCAACATCAAACTCAATACCGGCTACCCGATCTTGCTCCAAGGCATGAGAGCTTACTTCCATTACTAAATGCGTATCCCCCGCATTGTATGCTTGCTTGAATAGATTAGCCAAATCTTCAGGGAAAGGCGTTGTTCGCGAGGCTTCATGTTCTGCACCTCCCACGCTATACCCCAAGGTTCCTAAACAGGCACTGTTGTGTCCAGCATGTTGCAAAATGTGGTGAATCATCATTGCTGTGCTGGATTTACCGTTGGTACCTGTAATACCAACCACCTGTAGAGAACGAGATGGAAAGTCAACCAATGCATGGGCAACGCAGCCAAGTGCCTGCCGCGCATGAGGTACTTGTATATAGGGGGTATGTGCAGGATACCCACTCAGTTCTGCAACCGAGCGCTGACCTATGATGGCCACGGCTCCTTGGCTTACTGCTGCATCCACATAATCATAGCCATGGAGATGTTCACCAGAAACAGCCACAAAAATAGACCGGTGAGTAACCTTGCGAGAATCTTCAGTAATATGCGAAAAAGCCACATCGGATAATTCCGATGTAGCTACAGCATCAATGCCCTGCTCTTTAAGAAGGTTTATTAAATGATTAAGTTCCATTTGTATTGACTGATCTTTCAAAAAATAGTTTACATACGCGTACATTATTTAGGGATTCACCTGCGGCAGGCTCTTGACGTACCACACGCCCAACGCCATCGGGATCCCAGATTAACCCAAGCTCGGTTACTTTCATTCGGGCTTCATGCTTGGTCAGACCGCGCAAATTGGGCATAATAAGCCCTTCAGTATTAGATGTATCCCATTTCTTTACAACAAGTTCCAAGTTATCGTGAAATTCATTTTGCATGGAAGGTTCAAGATCGTTCATCGTCACACGCGATTCCATCGTGTCGGCATCGTTGGTTTGTGGAATGTCTTCTTTTGCAAAAAGGCGAGCGTTACGCGCAAAGATGTTTGGATCCATCGGATCTTCAGGCACGCCCATATCTATAAGTGCTTCACGCACTACATCACGAAATACAGGGCCGCATACATGACCTCCATAGTGTAATTTAATCATGGGCTCAGAAACGACAATTACACAGGTTACTTTGGGATCATTTATAGGTGCAAAGCCAGCAAATACAGTGGTATAGCGATCTTTATAATACCCGCCATTGACTGGATCGGCAATTTGAGCGGTACCGGTTTTACCGCCAACTCTGTATTCTTTAATTGAAGCTTTTTTACCTGTCCCGTGCTCACTGGTAATTACGGTGTGGCATAAATCACGCATTATCCTGGCCGTCTCTTTTGAGATTACTCGGCGCGACTCTTTCTCTTCGAATTGATAGGTTACTTCGCCTTCTTGACTAACAGCCCGGCTAACTAAGTGCGGCGTAACTGTTTCACCTCCATTCGCAACAATACTAAAAGCTGCTGCTAATTGAGGCATCGTCACCCCAATCTCTTGTCCCATTGGCAATGAACCCATCGAAAGACCATTCCAATCCTTACGCTTCCGGAACAGTCCAGGACTTTCTGTTTGCACCTCAAGACCTGTGCGCTGTCCAAACCCAAACTCTCGAATCCATTTCTCCAATCCTTCCGGTTTCAATTTCGCGGCTACTTTAATAATTGCAATATTACTGGACTGTGCAAAGGTTTCCCAAAATGGCACCACATCCAGTTTATGCGTATCCCGAATAGTATGCCCATACGGATTGAAGCTACCGCCTAAACAATCAATGGGGGTATCTCGAGTAACGATTCCCTCTTCTAATGCAGCTGCAGCCGTGAGTAATTTAAAGGCTGACCCTGGTTCAAACAAATCGGTTACTACTTTATTTCTACGCAGTTCGGGATCCACTTTATTGTATTCATTGGGATCAAATGCCGGGCGTGTAGCCATAGCTAGAATGGCCCCTGTATCGGGATTCATTAAAATTCCCATGGAGCGTTTAGCATTATTGCGCTCCATCGCTTTATCCAACTCTTGCTCAAGTGTGTATTGAAGATTTGCATCTATCGTTAGATATAAATCATCTCCCCCCTCAGGTGCCCTATATTCCAACGTCCGGAACCCCAGGCGGTAACCTTTACGATCGCGACGCATCGCGTGTTCGCCATCGGTGCTTGAAAGATACTTATTAAATTTGGCTTCAATCCCCTCACTACCCACACCTTGACGATTGGCGAAGCCCAGTACTTGCGCTGCCAACTCTTTTTCTGGATAAGCGCGGATGGGCTCATCTTCAAACCAAAGCGCTCTATCAAAGTCGATTTCTGCCAAATCTCCCACACGCTCATGTTCATCCTGTTTCATTAATGCCTTAAGTCGAACTTTTTGCATTTTTTTACCGCTAGACTTACTTTTTTGATTTACTCGGGCGATCACTTGGTCATAATCCATCCCTAAACGCGGGGCTAATTCCGCAGCCAAGGTTTCTGGATTTTCTACGCGACTTGGATTTACATATAAAGAGGGTAGCTTTCGATTGATAGCCAAAACACGTTGGTTAGCATCATAAATAGTCCCGCGTGGTCGTTGAAGTTGTTTACGACTGACATGTTTCAAATCTTCTTCGCTAAAACGCATATCAGGAGATACTTGTAGATAGATTAACCGGGCAGATACCGCCCCAAAAAATAGGAAAATCCCCATCGCTATGATGCGGATACGAATACGGTGTCCACGCTCAGTTTCATATAGACTCCTCGTTTTTTTCTTTTTCGCTCTACGAGCTGTTTTTTTAGTTGCTTTCTTTCTGGCCATAGGCCACGCCTCCTGAGAATGAGCCACGCGGATCGTTTTGCGCTTCTAGTTCTTCATAATTAACATGCAGCAACACGGTGCGTGTCGGCAATGATGCTTTGATGAAATGAGTCTGGTAGGCCATCACTTTTGCATAGGCACTATCAATATCGACGCGTTCAAACGTTACGACTTGATCGGGTTCAGGCGGATGTAAGCCATGCTCAGAGGATTGGTCTTCCATTTTACCAATTCGGGTACCGTCCTGCTCTTGACCATTGAGGTTAGCAATACCTTTTTCCAATTCCTGAATATAGCTTCGAATATCGGTTTCTACATATTGGAAATGTAGGCGGGATGTTTCTAAATACGCAAAGCTCATAAACAATGCCATGGGCAACACGATAAATGGGATGTTTTTCCACCACCCTATTAATTTTTTTCGTTGTTGTGCCATTTTCAACCTCACGCACGTATATCGCTAGAATTTTTAGACTCGTTCTACTGCGCGCAGTTTTGCGCTTGCCGCTCGAGAATTTTCCAAAATTTCTTGTTCACTCGGTGAAATCGGCTTGGGCGTTAACACCTTCACCCGAGCAGGGATTAACTCTTTGAGTCGTCCATCTGGATGCAACTCGCGATAATCTTTACCTGCAGATTTCATCGCTTGCTTCATGATGCGATCTTCGCCCGAGTGGAACGAAATGCACACTAATCGTCCGCCCGGTTTTAATGCATCTATAGCTTGTATCATAAAGTCATCCAAACTTCTTAGTTCATCGTTTACCGCTATGCGGATGGCCTGAAATACCGTCCTTGTCTCCTCCGGAACACCCTGCACAAAAGGGAGTGCCAATTTTACTGCTGCAACCAAATCTGCTGTCGTAGTTATGCCCGATGTTTTCCGCCACCGGCAAATTGCAGCTGCCATGCTTTTGGCTTTTCGGATGTCCCCATACTGCTTTAGAACTTTAGCCAGCTCAGTCTCATCGACTTCCGCTAACCAGTCTTCCGCAGATGCACCCGATGAACGGTCCATACGCATATCTAACGGCCCCTCCTCCTGAAAGGTGAAACCACGCGCCGGATCATCCAACTGCATACTTGATAAACCTGCATCAATCAATATTCCATCTACTAAAGGTGCTCCAATTTCCTGGAGCGCTTCCCCGAGTCGGTCATAATTACGATGCAAAATGGTTGCTTGCGGATACATTCGTACCCGCTCTTGTGCTTTTCCAACTGCTCGCAGATCCCGGTCCAGTCCAAAGACTCGCCCACCTTCGCCCAGCTTTTCAGCTATGCGCAATGTGTGCCCGCCTAAACCAGCCGTGCCATCTACATATACACCCTCTGGGTGAACATGCAACCATTCAACTGCCTCTTCAGCTAGAACGGTAACATGCACTTACGCGGCTTTCTGATAACCCAGAATAGCTTGCGCTTCAGATTCAAAGGTCTCAAACAATTTAGTCACTGCAGTCATACGGAACAGACGCTGGGTGTACTGATTCAGTCCTACCAGCTTCATGTCCCCGTCATATGAACGAAATTGACGTAAACGCTCCACGAGCACCCCTACGCCCATATAGCTGATCACTTCCATTCCTGACAGATTAACTACGACGTCATACTGATTATCGCGTAGGCAATCAACCAGAGCGATACGTAAATCTTTTACGCCGTCCTCATCTACATCACCAATCACTCGAATCACCGTGACACCTGTTTGCTGACTTTTTTCAATCTTCAACATCGATTCTTCCTCCACACACCTTTAAGCACACCGTGTTCAATTTATAGTAAGGAACTATTCACTTCAGCATCCGCATTCGATGCTTCTGGCATAAATAACTCACTTGCCATCGATTTATATTCTTCGCCCTGCGCAGTTTGATAATCGCGCCAACGATCTTTGCTCCACAATTCCAGGTGATCATCCACTCCAATAAGGACCGCTTCTTTTTCCAAGCCCGCAAACTCACGTAAATGAGCTGGAACGGACAATCGCCCTTGTCGATCAGGCTGTACCTCTGCCACGCTACCGAAGAACATGCGGCGAAATTGAATCGCTTTCACATCCATACTGGAGCGTTGACTTGCCTGCGAACGGATTTTGTCCCATTCTTCCTTTGGAAAGATGAATAATGAACCATCAAAGCCTCTGGTCATGTACCACAGCGCATGCCCCAACACCGACATCGTTTCACGAAAACGACGCGAAACCGTGATGCGGCCTTTGTCATCGAGGACAGTCTGTGATTCGCCAAAGTACATTCGAACGCTCCAATTACCACTTTCTACCACTTGTTAACCATAAACTACCACTTAACAACCATTCTGTCAAGAAATTTTCAAACCCTAAGTAACTGGAGTAATTTAAATTAGAAATACAAACTCGAAAAATCTGATATTACACACCATATAATAGGCATATAAAAAATTATCCCCAATATATTGTGCTTGTAGTAAGAAAAAATTTTATTTAGCACAATGGTTTAAAAGGGGCAGAAAAGTGGGATTTGGTGGGGTAAATCTGAAAACGTCGAGTAATTCAACTCATTATTACCCAAAAATAACCCTAGATTACCTCTGATTGACTCAACTGGTAATGATTTATATAGTTAAAACTCAACATCCCTATTACAACAGACTTATAAATTCAACTAGAGAACTTATTCCTGATAAATCATCGATCGTATGCATTCCCCCTCTTTCTTTCATGCATTTTTAGTTTCTACATTCCATTAACAGGTGTATGTCAAGAAGAGACTCCAGCGACAGGGATTGAACAATGGGAATCAAGAGTCCAAAAAATATCAGGAAAAACAAAAAGAAATTGAAGCATCCGATTTACTGGACACCTATACTATTGAATCCATTCATGGTGATACGCGCTCGATAATTTACGACAAACAAGATTTTAAAACAGCTTAAAGACGGTTGGAGAAACATTTTAGTGAAATATCAACTCCAATGGAACGCTATCATTATGCACGAATTCAATATGAAGTTCGAAAGCGTAACGCAACTAGTCCAGAAATGTTGGATAAAATTAAACTGCATTCATCTCCGGTTGATTATTCAAAGGTTTCTTAAAAGTTTAAAAAAATAAAAGGTTATATTGACGATAATCAAAAGCGCTATACAGAAGAAGGGTTGTTTGACCTATATACCATTGATTCAATATTTAAAAATTTCACAGACGTACTCTACATCAAAAAAGATTTTGAACGGGTTCATTCACGAATATTAAAAGATTTTAATAAAGCCACTTCTCCTATTGACCATTATGTGTACAATGTAGTCATTTAGTATATGGCCTATCTAAATTTTGATTTAAGCCCTGAACAGAACATCAAAATTCTAGATAAGTGGGTACAACAACCCGACTCGTATATCCCCTATCTCATTCGCTGATATTTTTATCAAACTATCAGCACATTCCAAATGGGTAGTAAAAAAAGATCAAAAAGTTATCAGCATAGAGATGAGTTTTATTATTTTACTAAACTTTCATAAGCTGATTTTGTTAAAGCATACGAACTTAATCCTAATGACCCAACAGTTTCAGTGAGATTATTAATATTAGGATATCTATTAGGGCAACAAAGGAAACACTTTACACTTACTTTTAACAAGCAATAGATATTGAATCTCACCACTTTAGAGCACACCTAAAATATATGGAGTCATGTTTCACACTATGGAATGGAACGTGGGAAGAAGTAGAAAAATTTGAAAATATTTGTGAATGCGTTCTCTATGATCAAATATATTGCACGTCGAAGCTATGAAGAAATGAATCGGAGAACACCTCAATTAGGAAAACGTTGGAAAGAATCTGTCGACCTATGGACTGAAGCTTCGTTGAAGTAATATAAGCAAGACAAAAATAATACTATACATCTACTTCAATACCTGCAAATCGGTGGGAATAAATGGGAATACAGAGAGCAAACCGCACTTTACCAAAAGACATAGGATATTTTGCCTACCCATACACACAAAAGCGTCTTAATGTATATTTAAGTCATTTTCATAGCATGCATCTTTCCAGCTTAAATAGATTGATCTATGCAGCAGAATATGACAATCATGATAAAGCAATTGAATTACATGAAATACGAATAGCTACTCCTCCACTAAGAAAGAAATATTTCGAATCTTACGCTAAGTTTTTAGAAAAAATAGTCGAGAAAGAAAAAGCTAAATTTTACCCTAAAAAGGCAGAGGTGTATAAATAGCTCGAATAGGTCTTATCGACGCTTCCTAAATTTCCCAGGGGAGTCACCGGAGAAGCGCTTAAACGCGGTTGCGAATGCAAACTCATTTATATAGCCCACTTGCTCGGCGAGGTTACGTATGGGTTGATCGTAGAGCATTAACCACTCTTGTGCATAGTCCATTCGTAACTGAGTCACTTTTTGCATCGGTGACATATTGATTTTGGATTTCACGACACGATACAAGTGGGGCGCTGACATGCCCATTACTTTTGCAAGCATCTCAACAGTCCATGGATAGCCCAAATCTTTACGAACCGTATCCCAGAGTCTATCCAGCTGTTCATAAATGGGTTCTTCGTCAAGTAAGCGCTCATGACTTAATTCGCGCTCTACATAGACTGAAATTAAATCACTATATAATTTAGCCGCTTCTTGGGCTGTTTCACCATCACGATGGGCTTCAGAGAAATACCCTTCCACTGCTCGTTCCATATAATCGGTTAATATGGTGGGATTAACTTTAATCTCACTGCCTTTAACTTTGGCCCAAAACCGGTTATCCGGTAAATGTACCCACATCAGTTTCCAAGGGTTTTCTTGAGGAATATACCCAAATGTAACCCGTGCTGGAACAAGCAATAGGTCTCCCTTTTCCACTAAGCGCACCTCATTGGGCGTATAAACTTTCCCCTGACCTTTAAGGGTATACAAAAGTAGATGGAAACGTGGACGGGTACGTCCCAAAATATACCCAGGGTGAAGCTCATCAATTCCTGCTTCAGCAATATTGTCGTCGGTACGCGCAGTTCCCCAAGAGGTGAAACGCTCTTTACACCTCGCAGTAGGCTCAATAACGTCGACAATATTTGGTGATTGCATGTTCAATATTTTATTCATAATCTATTCATCCCCCCCCCCGAAGTGCATTCCAACCATTAAATTTTATCTAAACAATTGGTTCTCGCAGCCATAAAAACGGGATCGAATATAACCAACCATTTTCTGCTTTTAAAACGGGATTCGATTATAACAACGATGTGATAGTTTTGCAAATACTATTATATCCCATATGTTTTTTTAACCTTTTTTAAATAATTCGCAGTTGGAGTTAACGCTACCGCTAGCGTATAATGACGTTTTTAGGGCTGTACCAACCATAAATGGAGTGTTTTTGATGGCTGAGCAATTTATTTACCACATGCAGGATTTGAACGTGCATTACGGTAAAAACCATGTGTTAAAGGATATATATTTAAGCTTTTTCCCCGGCGCCAAAATAGGGATTGTCGGTGAAAACGGCTCTGGTAAATCCACCATCTTGAAGATTATGGCCGGTGAATTGACTGAATTTGAGGGAGAAGCGTGGATTTCCAAGGGGTTTGAGGCCGGATTTGTCCCCCAGGAACCCCTTATGGACCCTGAAAAAACAACTCGCCAAGTACTTGAGGAAGCTTTTGCAGAAACTGTAGCCCAGCTCAAAGAATTTGAAGAAGTCAGTATGAAATTGGCAGAGGAGCTTTCGGACGATGAAATGCAGGCTGCTTTGGATAGAATGGGTGACCTTCAAGATAAACTCGATGCTGCAGACGCGTGGAATTTGGACACAAAACTCAATCAAGCCGGTGAGGCCTTATGCTTACCCGAGGACGACCAACTCATCAAAAATATGAGTGGTGGAGAAAAACGTCGCGTTGCTTTATGCAAGTCACTGCTAGAACAACCCGATCTTCTTCTGCTTGATGAGCCGACAAACCATTTAGATGCTGAAACGGTCGATTGGCTTGAAGTCCAATTGCGTGATTACCCTGGCTGTGTCATCGTCGTCACACACGATCGCTATTTCCTTGATAACATTACTAAATGGATTCTCGAAATCGATGGTGGACATGGCGTGCCTTGGGAAGGCAACTACTCCACGTGGCTGGAACAAAAACTCAATAAGATGGCTGAGCAAGAAAAGAAAAACTCGCCGCGCGCGAAAGCCCTTGATCATGAACTTCGCTGGATTCGTATGAACAATCAAGAGCGTCAAGAAATGAGTCGTGATCGTATAGCCAATTACGAGCAACTGTTGGCCAAAGAATCTGCCGAACAAAGCAACGAAGGTACTAGCATACAAATCGCCCCTGGACCAGAACTTGGGTCTAAGGTCATCGAATTCGATGGTGTATCAAAAGGCTACGACGGTAAAGTCCTTTTCGAAGACCTCACCTTTAAAATGCCAAAAGGCGCACTTGTCGGCGTTATTGGCCCCAACGGAACCGGTAAAACCACGCTCATGCGAATGATCGTTGGCGACGAAACGCCAGATTCTGGAACTGTCACTATTGGTGAAACGGTATTGACCTCCTATGTGGATCAAGAGCGCAGTCATATCGAAGGCGACATTAGTCTTGTGGATGAAATCGGCGGTGGCGCCGACGAAGTAAAGGTCGGAACCAAATTCGTCCCTGTTCGCCAATACCTCTCCCGCTTTGGATTCAAAGGCGCGGACCAACAAAAAATGGCCAATCAACTCTCTGGTGGGGAACGCAACCGTTGTAACTTAGCCAAGCTCCTTAAAGAAGGCGGCAACCTTTTACTGCTCGATGAACCGACCAATGACTTGGACGTTAATACCCTACGTTTATTGGAAGAAGGCTTGATGAACTACTCCGGCTGCGCCATGGTGATTAGTCACGACCGCTTCTTCCTGGATCGTATCTGTACTCATCTGCTTGTCTTTGAAGGAGACAATGTTCGCTGGTTCGAAGGCAACTACCGCGAATACGAAGAGTGGCGCCAAAAAGAACTCGGCAGCAAACTCTTTGAAAACCGTCGTGCTCGTTATCGAAAAATTGCCAAGTAGGTAGTCGCTAACGGTATACTAACATTTAAACTCTATATTACCCCCTTAACAAAGGACCCACCATGCGCAAAGAGTCATTGACCTACCTGAAAAAATTACTATCTACCCCAAGCCCCTCCGGCTTTGAGTCCAAAATTCAGAAAGTGGTTAAGTCCTATGTATCTCCTTATGTAGATGAAGTCTATAAAGACGTGCATGGCAACCAATACGCCGTCCGCAACCCCAAGGGCAAACTCCGCGTTATGCTGGCAGGCCACGTGGACGAAATCGCCCTTATGGTCAACCATATAGACAATGATGGTTTCCTTGGTTTCCTCCCCATCGGGGGCATAGACCCTTCCGTGCTCGATGGACAGCGCGTGCAAGTGCATACTGAAAAAGGCGATGTAACGGGTGTCATCGGCCGTCGGGCCATACACTTAACTGATGCAGCCGATCGCGGAAAGCCGATGAAAATCCACCAACTTTGGATTGATATTGGTGCGACCAGTAAAAAAGATGCGGAGAAATCCGTGGCTATTGGTGATCCCGCCACCATCGATGTTGGATATATTGAATTGAACAATGGCCGTGTAGTGGCTCGTGCGATGGATGACCGTATCGGTGCATTCGTCATTACTGAAGCCATGCGCCTTATCGCCAAAAAGAAAATCGACTGTGCCGTATATTGTGTAACCACAGTACAAGAAGAAATTGGACTACGTGGCGCCACGACATCCGCTTTCGACTGCAACCCTGATGTGGGTATCGCCGTTGATGTGTCGCATGCGACCGATCATCCTGATGTAGATTCCAAACGCTACGGACACTTCGAACTCGATGGCGGACCAATTCTGCACCGCGGGCCGAACATGAACCCTATCTTAGCCAAGCAATTGGTGAATGTTGCCAAGAAAAAGAAAATGCCATATCAAATGGAAGCGGCACCGCGCGGAACCGGTACCGATGCCAATGCTATGCAACTTAGCCGTGGTGGCGTAGCCACAGCGCTGATTGGCGTTCCGAATCGTTACATGCACTCTCCCGTAGAAATGGTCTCTCTCAAAGATGCCGAGCAATGCGCACAACTTATTGCCGATTGGATAGTAAGCCTTAAATCAACCATTAAATATATCCCCTAATGATTGAATACCTCGGTGAATTTATCGGAACGGCTCTCCTCATCATCTTTGGGCATGCCATCAATGCTAACCTGTCTTTACGCAAAGCCATGGGTGAGAATGGCGGTTGGCTTGCGGTCTGCGTTGGATGGGGGCTAACTGTTGCTTTATGTGTATTCATTGTTGGCCGTATGTGTCCTGCACACATTAACCCGGCTGTAACTCTTGCCATGGCCATTAATGGTAGCTTTGAATGGACTATGGTCCCAGGCTTTATAGTGGCCCAAGTACTCGGCGCTTTCTTCGGAGCCTTGGTTGTAGCCATAGTCTTCTATCCCCATTTCGCTGAAACCGAAGACACGGATACTGTACTGGGCGTATTTGCAACGGCTCCAGCCATCAATCGCCCTTTCTTCAATTTCCTTGCCGAATTTACTGCGACATTCCTACTGCTTTTTGGGATTTTCTCCCTGGTCGCCAATGTCGATATCGCCATGGCGGATAGTGGAGAAAGTAAAGAAGCGGTGCAATACTTATTGGGACAAGGACTCAATCCAATTATCATTGGCATGATCATTTGTACCATCGGTCTGGGCTATGGTGGACTCACAGCCTTTTCACTGAACCCTGCGCGTGATTTCGGTCCTCGCCTTTTGCATGCACTCTTCCCCTTCCCCAACAAAGGGAGTAGCAAGTGGGCGTATGCATGGATTCCTGTCTTGGGTCCTATTGCGGGGGGCATTACGGCTGCCTTGGTATTTAACATATTGAATACCCTCTAAATTAGCCGCCCAACCCATTGCCGCTGAAGCTGCTGCGACTTGAGGTTGCCCCTAAGCGATCTCTTTAAAGGTTTCTTGTTTTCCGCACCCCGCAATTTAAGAAAAGCCCAATGCTGTAAATTAAAAGCACTCGGTGTCAGGACCACCTCTTCAAAGATGGACGTTAACTCCTCTTCGGATGAGGCAATGGAACAAAAACTACTCAGTATCATTTCGATTCTGTACGTAAGCAGAAATTTATATAGCCCCTATAAAACCATACACACTCCTCGACTGACTACAACAACGCTAATACATTCTCCGGTGGGCGTCCAATCGCGGCGTTTGTTTCAGTGACGACAATGGGCCGTTCAAGCATTTTAGGATATTGTATAAGTGCCGAAATCACTTCATCCTCAGCACTATCGGCACTCAGTCCCGCATCCGTATACTCAGCCTCCTTTGAGCGAACAATTTCATGCGCTGACACGCCAAGTTTAGCCAACATATCTTTTAATGTAGGAGTATCTACAGGGCTTTTCAAATATTCAACGACTTTGGGACTCACCCCATTTTCTATCAACAGCGCAAGTGTTTGACGACTTTTACTGCATCGTGGATTGTGATAAATCGTGATTGTGTCCATATCTTCCTTCTCGTTTCCCTTAGGCATGCGGATGCGTTTGATGATATACCTCTTTAAGGCGATCTACACTGATATGTGTATAAATTTGGGTTGTGGATAAACTTTCGTGCCCTAGCAATTCCTGAATCACGCGTAAGTCCGCACCCGCATCCAGCATGTGAGTGGCGAAACTATGACGAAAAGTATGCGGCGATACCTCAATGCGTCCAGGCAATACTTGGCGCGCATATTTCTCCACCACCCGTTGTACACTGCGCGTGGTCAGCGGTCCACCACGAAAATTCACAAATGCCACTGTATGACTCGGTTGATTGAGTTCACTACGCACCTTAAAATACGCATTTAATGCATTCACCGAATATGACCCAAGTTGGGCAATGCGTTCTTTGTTGCGTTTCCCCAATACGCGGATAGTCGCACTAATAAAATCGATATCTTGCATGGTTAACGCTGCCAATTCCGAAGCACGAATTCCGGCTGAATATAAGGTCTCCAACAAGGCGCGATCGCGTGCCCCCAATGCTGTACTCTGATCGGGAGCTTCGAGAATTTCCGTGACTTCTTCGATGCTTAACACATCCGGCAAGTCGCGCGGAATTTTAGGAGACTTCACTGCCAAAGCCGGATTGTCGTTTAACATTCCGATGCGCACAAAAAACTTATAGGCCGCACGGATGGAGGCTAATTTACGGGCAGATGTACGAGGAGTCCCGCCCAGCGTTTGAATGTGTCCCAGATATGCGCGAATATCATTGCGATCGGCACGCGCCAAGGCCTTCATATCCAATGCAACACTCTGATCGTCTTTTTCGGAACCCATGCCCTGGGGACCAGCAGTAAGATAACCACTAAATTGCTCAACATCGCGAACATAGGCTTTCACCGTATGTTCGGAAAACCCCCGTTCGGCTTGGAGGTAATTGATAAAAGAGTCTATGGGCAAACGGGCCATGGTGCAGCAAACTTTCTTTAACTAAAGAAGCAAGCAACGCAACCTATGCCTACTCGCTCTCTTCGGCTTCTATCTCTTCGACTACATGAGCACAGGAAGATTTCGGACAAGTACGGGTCTTTGGACGAGTCTTGGTTTTGTTTTTCACTAAGGTCCAAGGAATACTGCATTTCTCACAGGCCGTTTCTTTGTCTACATTTCCAAAAGCTTCGAAATCGCACTTATTACAGCCAATAGCACGACGGCGACCTTTACGGATATGACCAATGCTGCCATCACACTTCTCTTCGCAACAGCTCAGATTCAATTCCATAGGGCGTGTATTGCGGCATTTAGGATAGCGTTCACAACCGTAGAATTCTTCTCCACGACGACTTGTGCGTATAAGCATCATGCCTTTTTTACACTTAGAACATTCTTCATCTGTTTTACGTGGTGGAAGTTTCGGTAGTAATTTATTGCCATCTTTATCCAGCGTAATTACAAAGTCACATTTGGGATAAGTAGAACACGAAATGAAGCGTCCAAATCGCCCTGTACGAATCACCATTGGGGCTTTACATTGATCACAAATATCGTCGGTCGGCTCGGGCGGTGTACGGTTAATTCGAATGACGCCTTTACACTCTTCCTTGGTGCAGCCCATAAACATACCAAACCAACTTTGTTTCAATATGCACGGCGAATCACATTCCGGACAGCGTGGATCGTCCCCAACGAGTTCAGCCACCATACGTTCTTCAGTGGCTTTTAAGTCTACTGCAAAGGGTTCATAAAAATTACCTGTCAACGAACGCCAATCGGTAGTCCCTTCTTCAACATTATCTAAATTATCTTCCAAACGGGCCGTAAAATCGACCGACAATATATCCGGGAAATTTTTCACCAGCCATTTATTCACATCTTCCCCAAGCTCGGTGGGAACTAATCGACCGCTAATTTTTTCTACATACATTCGGCTTAATATGGTACGAATCGTGGGCGCATAGGTACTAGGTCGACCAATACCATTTTCTTCCATGGCCCGAACCAATGAGGCTTCGGAATAGCGTGGTGGTGGTTTGGTGAAATGTTGCTCAGGCTTGAGTTCTTTCAAGTCCAAATTTTCCGCTTCGTTTATTTCAGGTAGTAAACCAGATGTATCGCCATTCTTATCGTCTTCGTCTTTGGCTTCCTGATACAGCTTGGTAAACCCTTGGAATTTCATGATGGAACCCGTCGCACGGAACAAGTACTCTTTCACCGGAATATCGACCGTTGTTTGGTCCATAATGGCTGGGGGCATTTGGCTTGCGATAAAACGCTTCCATATTAAAGTGTACAACTTACGTTGATCTTCATTTAGATATTGCGCCAAGCTATCCGGCGAATGAAATGCTGAAGTCGGACGAATTGCTTCGTGAGCGTCCTGGGCGTTTTTCTTATTCCGATACATGTTGGGTTTATCAGGCAACATTTCGTCACCAAATTTTTCTTTAATATATCCACGCGCTGAGCTGAGTGCTTCGTCGGATAAACGTAAAGAGTCCGTACGCATGTAAGTAATCAACCCGACTTGCCCGTCAGAATCACCAATATTAATTCCTTGGTACAGCTGTTGCGCAATCGCCATTGTTTGCGCAGTACTCATCCCCAATTTTCGCGAGGCATCTTGTTGCAATGTACTGGTAATAAATGGCGGTGCTGGACGACGCTTCACTTCTTTGCGCTTCACCGATCCGACTGAATAATCAGCACTATTGAGTGCCGCCAATACAGCATCTGCGTCTTCTTTCGATTTGATTTTTCCGGCTTTACCTACAGCAATTGATTCGCCATTTCGTGAATGCAATTTAGCGATAAACTCATCGCTGCGTGGTGTTAAAAATTTTGCATCCACACTCCAATATTCTTCTGGAACAAAAACACGGATTTCGTTTTCACGGTCCACCACCATACGAACTGCAACGGACTGAACACGGCCTGCACTAAGGCCTTTACGCACAACCCAACCAAGTAAAGGACTAATCTTGTAGCCCACAAGGCGGTCAATTACGCGACGCGCTTGCTGAGCATCCACCAAATTATATTCCACTTCACGCGGATTTTTTACGGCTTCTTTTACATTCTCTTTCGTAATTTCATTAAAGACAATACGGCTGGTCGGTTTTTCAGAAGTCTTCTTGAAGTTTTTCAGAATTTCGGCAACATGCCAAGCAATCGCTTCCCCTTCGCGGTCGGGGTCAGATGCGATAAGGATTTTGTCTACTTTGGCTGCGCGATCCTTAATATCTTTCAAAGCTTTGCGATTGGTTTCTTCACGCAAAGCTACATATTTAGGCTCAAAATTATTGTCGACATCGACCCCCAATGAACTCTTTGGCAAATCACGTACAGCACCAAAACAGGCCTTCACGGAATAATTCGAACCGAGAAATTTCTTGATTGTTTTCGCTTTGGCCGGAGACTCTACGACCACCAAATACTTCGGCATTGACTATCCACTCCCTTTATTAGAAAAGAACGCCTCATTATAGCAATGGGGCGTGATAAAAAATTCAATCTGGCGAGCTAATTATTAGTGGAAATATCCTTCACTTCCATCCAACACTTGATACATAATTTGTTGGTGTGCGACATCGTATCCCACACAAATGTGAGTGGAGAGTACATATTCAAGCCCCCCCAAATCAATCTCGCCTTCATAATGTTCTAGGCGTTCCAACAGTATTTCGCGTTCGGCCATTCCAATTAAGCCATATAATTCCAAACGCAATAATGCTGATTTGGCTTCCGTTGTTAAAAAGAAGGACTCATAGGCAGACAAGACGCGTGTATGCAACGGAACACTCTGCGAATCCATCGATTCTAGCTGCGGTTTGAGCTCATTTAAGGCTTCATCCACGTCGCTGGCCGAATAGCCTTGCTTGCACAACCAATTACGAATCCCCGCTTCAGAAGAGACAGAATTAGTGTTTTCTTGTAATTTCTGAACGATTTTATCGACTATTTGTGTAATAGATGTTTTCATAATGCATGCAACCTGAAACGAAACTCTTCAGCCCTCGTTTGATTCCTATATTGTATGCGCATGTAAACAGAACTGTCAAATTAACGGTTTGAGGATGGATTTGACCTCAATCCCCATTGGTCTCGTGTCCTACTATATAGGCTCCATATTAGGATTTCGTTAGCCTGAACTTGAATTGTTAGCCACTTTACAATATAATCTCCAGATTCACACCAAAATCAATTTTAAAGGAGTTTTTCATGAAGCAAGCACGTGTAATTGGCGTCGGAAGTCATTTGCCTAAAAACATCCTAACCAATAAAGACATTGAAGAAAAATGCGATACCAACGACGAGTGGATTCAAAAACGTACTGGTATCAAGTCTCGCCATATCATTGAACCCGGTCAAGGCTCTTCTGATCTCGCCCTTCCTGCTGCCCAAGAAGCCTTGGAAATGGCCGGAATAACACCTGAAGATGTTGATATTATTGTATTCTGTACAATCACGCCTGACCAATTGGCCCCCGGGAGCGCCAGTATATTGCAAGGTAAACTTGGCGCCTCCAATGCCGCTGCATTCGATGTCAATGCAGCCTGTTCAGGGTTTGTGAATGGGCTCGCAGTGGCCGATAGTTTAATTTGTGCGGGTAAATATAAAAATGTCCTCCTTATCGGTGCTGAAGTGCAAAGTAACCGTATGCTCTGGCATAACCGTGACACTGCCATACTTTTTGCTGACGGTGCTGGCGCCATGGTCTTGACCGCCTCAGACAGCGAAGAAGATGAAGCCGGCGTATTAACGACACACTTGGGCTCAGACGGAGCCTCCTACGAAATCCTTCATCTGCCCCGCGGCGGATCACGCGAAATTTTCACCATGGAAAATTTCGATGAAGACGGCTATAAAATCCATATGAACGGCACAGAACTATTCAAACGCGCGGTTATAAAATTTGTAAGTGTATGTCAAGAAGCACTAGATGCCACAGGCCTGACCATGGACGATGTAGATTTATTTGTCCCACACCAAGCCAACAAACGCATTATCGAAGCCGCAGGCCAACGCATGGGAATCGACCCAGAAAAAGTAGCGTTGACGATTGAATACACCGGAAACACCACTGCCGCTAGTATCCCTATCGCTTTAGACCACGCCTATAAAGATGGGCGTGTTAAAAAAGGTGATATTATTTTGGTCGCCGCATTTGGCGCAGGACTCACCTGGGCATCCGCCATTATCCGCTGGTAAGCATCAATAAGAATACCCTCACACAACGCTTTATTTAGGTAACCATTTACATGTTTAAGTCTCGTATCACCGGTACAGGAATGCACCTTCCAGAAGAAGTACTCACCAATGCCGACTGTGAGAAACTGTGCGACACCAACGATGAATGGATCCGTAAACGCACCGGTATTGAACGCCGTCATATGGCCCCAGAAGGCAAAGGAAGTGCCGACCTCGCCTACCATGCCTCAAAAATGGCCTTAGACAATGCAGGAATATCCGCACAAGATCTCGATGCCATCGTATTTTGCACCGTCACCCCGGACCAATTCTTCCCAGCCTCAGGAAACATCCTTCAAGGGATGCTCGGCTGCAAACACATCCCCTCATTCGATGTGAATGCCGCGTGTTCCGGCTACATCTGCGGACTCGCCACAGCCAACGCCTTCATTGAATCCGGCATGTACAAAACCATCCTACTCGTCGGTGCAGACGTCATCAGTAAATACATGGACTGGGATTACCGCGACACCTCCATCCTCTTTGGCGATGGTGCAGGCGCGACAGTCATCCACGCCGAAAAAGGCGACCATGGCGTAAAGTTTATAGAAATGGGCACCGACGGGGAACACTACGGCGTTCTCGAAATGCCCGGTTCCGGATCACGCAATCCCATCACCCCCGACAACGTCAATGATCACCCCTACCACATTCTCATGGACGGCCAAGAACTCTTCAAACGCGCCGTACGCAAATTTACTGAACTCGGCGAACGCGCACTCGATGAAACAGGACTCGACGTCGACGACATCAAAGTCTTCGTCCCACACCAAGCCAATGCTCGCATTCTCGAAGCGGCCTGTGCGCGTCTTAACATGCCACTCGAGCGCACCATCATCAACATTAATGAAACCGGCAACACGGTAGCCGCCACCATCCCCATGGCCTTACACGAAGCCGTCATTCAAGGCCGCCTCGAACGCGGCAACCACATCATGATGGGCGCCTACGGCGCAGGACTCACCTGGGGCGGCGCAATCATTAAGTGGTAATTGTTTTATTTCTTACTAAAAAGGCCTTCGATGTTCCCATCAAAGGCCTTTTTTATTCGTTTAGTATATTAAAATCGTTACAGAGTCAGCTGCCTCAACTTCTTCTCACACAAAATCACCGAACGCACCGTGTGATAATTAATCTTCCACGCATGGCCTATATAATCAGCCAGCATCACATTGTTTTCATCAAACAACGGATACCACTCGCCCACTTCGTGGTTAATATTCACATCCATCGCGAAGCGATGCAGGTTTTCGTAAGCCTTCAAATACGACACATCTTCCCAAAGCATATACGAATCCAACAAAGCAATCATGACTTCAGCCTGCTGCCAAAACTCTTTATTCTTCTCACGCGCTTCACCATCATCCAACGGGCCTTCGCAATACAGTCCGCCATTTCCCCAATCAATTCCATTACGAATCGCGTGATCCATGATCACCTTCATCTTGGGTTTATAAAAGTCTTTATCCAAATTCAAAATATTAATCGCATGATTCAGCAACCAAACAAACTCGGTGTTATGTCCATACGACGTATTGTTCAAAGGACGACCTTCGTCGTCATCTACATCCCGATCCGAACCCCAAACATTTTTAAATAAAATCGCACGCGCAGGAGTCCAGTCTGGCATAAACTGCATCATACCTGTGCCATGCTCCGGGTGCATCATGCGCTTGAAAATCAGGTCAATCACTTCAGTACATCGGTCATGGTAAATCTGAGAACCCGTCGCTTCATACATATTCGTCAAGGCTTCCATGATATGCATGTGCACATCAAAAGATTTCCGATCACCACCATACACTCCCGGCGCTTTCTTCTGCCAATCTTCCTCGTGGAACTCGTAATATCCGCCGTTCAAATTATCCGCTGCGAAAGTCTGGATAGTCTCGAAAGTTTTCACCGCATATTCCATCGCCCGCAGATCACCCGAAGCCATGCCGTATTCACTCAGCGATAACATCGCAAAGGTATGGCCATAGCCCAGCTTACTCCGGTTCAGAGGATTGCCCTCTTGATCCGTAATCCAGAACCAACCGCTGTGCTTATCGTCCCAGAAATGGTTAATCAGAAACTCAAAACCTTCCCGCGCAATCTCCACCGCTTTCCCATCTCCCAGTCCCGCACGATGAATCTCAGAAAAGGTAAAAATCATGCGCAACTGGCACACCAAAGTCTTATCAGTTTCCCCAGTAGGCTCTCCATCCCCATTAAAATACGTCAAAAAGCCCCCATGTTCCGTATCGACCCCATTAGTGAGCCAAAAGGGGAGCAATTCATCCCGTAAGTGGTTTTCCATCTCTACTAACCACGAATCACATTTATTCAACCAGTCTTTATTCACGTAATTTCTCCTTTGACTGCGTAAAAATGGGCTAAAATCCGGCGCTAATAGTAAGGTTCTAAGTCCAGTGTTTTCAAGAGAAAATGACTATTATAGCTAATTTTTCGACATAAACTGCCAAAAATGAGCTAAACTGAATATAGGCCAACCATTATATGGAGGTATCATTTATGCACACACAGCCAACTGTAAAAGACATTATGCAGGAAGCCAAATACAGTGTTCAGCCCGACACACCGGTCTATGAAGCCTTCAATTTACTCATTGCCAAGAAGGTTTCAGGCATACCGGTGCTTGATAACGACCATTTAGTCGGTTTTTTGACCGAAAAAGACTGTCTATATCTCCAAGCCACTGCACACATGTACAATATGACTGATCGTAAAGTGATAGACATCATGTCCGCCATCAATGAAACCCTAAAACCGTCCAATACACTTTTAACCATGCCTAGTTTTTTTAAACTGCAATTTTGCTGCATTGCCTATTATTGAATATGGAGAACTTGTCGGGAGTATTAATCGACAATTTATCGTCCATACCATCTCTAAATGGAATCATGACCGAGGCTTGGATTTTGCCCACGAGAAAAAAGCACAAGACATGGTCGACCATCCATCATCCACCGAAAACATACAAAAATTGGCCAATTGTGCCAGTCGTGAACAAATGGCGTAAGTCTTGAGAAATCGAGATTAATAAACACTCAGCAATCGAACTCTTCAACCCGATTCAGCGTTCATAGTCTGAATCGGGTTTTATATTGAGTTTCCACAATGCGATCGCGGTATAATGCGCGTATCATGACCCAAGCGACTACTCCCAATATACAACTCACCGATTCAGTCGCCATATTGGATGGAGTGGGGCCAGCCTATGTAGAACGCCTAGCCAACCTCAACATAACTACCATTCATGATCTGATTTATCATTTTCCGCGTGATTACGATGATCGCAGTACCATACGGTCTATTGCCACAATCGAAGAAGGCTCTAGTGAAAAAGTGACCGTTTCCGGAGAAGTCAACTCATCGCGCATGATTCGTATGCGCGGGCGCATGAACATGGCTTTGATTGAAATCCAAGACGATACTGGAAAAATAAAAGCCAATTGGTTTGGTCGTGGATTTTTGGCAAACTCTTTCCAAGTCGGTAAACGCATTTTACTCACCGGAGATGTCGGTGCATACAAGGGCCTCTGCCTCAAAAACCCCGAATACGAATTTCTCACAGGCGATGCAGATGATCAACTCAACACCGGGCGCATCGTCCCCATTTACGGCCTCACCGACAAGATATCGCAACGCATGTTACGTAAATGGATCGTAGCGGCCTTAGAGGGTATCTGCGAAACAATCGAAGAGCGCTTACCCAAAGAATTGCTCAAGCACTATAAATTTCCTCCCACCGACACCGCCATTCACCAAGTCCATTTCCCTGAATCTATGGACAAGGCTCACACTGCACGAGAACGCTTTGTGTACGAAGAACTTTTCGAACTTCAATTGCGCATCCTCAAATCCCGACGTGATTCCGTCGATAAGACCAAAAGTCTACAACACACCGTTGACGGCCCACACCTCGGCGCCTTTCGCGATTCCATTCCCTTTGAACTCACCCAAGGCCAACTTAATGCTGTGGACGATCTACTCAGCGATATGGCCAGCGCACGTCCCATGCGCCGACTAATACAAGGCGATGTAGGTTGTGGGAAAACACTTGTCGCTTGCCATGCCATGGCCGCCGCAGTAGACGGTAGATATCAGGTCGCCTGCATGGTCCCAACCGAGGTCCTCGCTGAGCAACACTACCGCACGCTCAGTAAATACCTCAAACCATTGGGCATCCATGTAGGATTGCTTACAGGAGGCTCCGACGACTCCAAAGGTGTACGGAAAGAACTCGCTGAAGGCAGCATGCACGTCGTTGTTGGAACTCACGCACTCATCCAAGATTCAACATCTTTTGAAAAGCTTGGACTCGTCATTATCGACGAACAACACCGCTTCGGCGTCGAGCAACGCATGACGCTTTTTCGCAAAGGTGAAATGCCCGATGTTATGCAAATGACGGCAACCCCGATTCCTCGTACGCTGGCCATCACAGTATACGGCGGTCTTGATCTCTCTCTTATTGATGAACTTCCCCCCGGCCGCCAACCCATCAAGACGCGTTACATTACATCCGCGAAAATCCCCGGTATGTATGATTACTTGTGCAAAGAGGCCGCCAAAGGATATCAAGCCTACATCATCTGTCCACTCGTAGAGGAATCGGAAACACGCGACGTGAAAAACGTCACCCACCACTACGAAGAACTCGCACACGGCGCCCTCGGTGAACTCAGTACCGAACTCATCCATGGGCGTATGAAGTCCGAAGAAAAAGATTCAATACTGCGTGCCTTCGCTGACGGCGACATTCAAGTCCTCTTCAGCACTTCAGTTATTGAAGTCGGCATCGACTGCCCCAACGCGACCACCATGATTATTGAAGATGCCGGCAACTTTGGGCTCACCCAACTCCATCAACTGCGTGGTCGAGTAGGACGCGGCGAAGCGCTCTCCCACTGCTTCCTCGTCGGTAAACCCAAAACCAAAGAAGCCAAGCAACGTATTGAAGTCCTCGCTTCCACCAACGACGGCTTCGTTATTGCCGAAGAAGACCTCAAACTGCGCGGCCCCGGCGAATTCTACGGCCACCGACAATCCGGTCTGAGTGACCTGCGTATCGCCGATCTCATCCGCGACGTGCGCTTATTAGAACAAGCACGCAAAGATGCAACTGCGCATATCAATTCTCACTAATTACTTCGTGCGAAATTCTTCTGCAGTCTGCATATGGTCATTAGCTATGGCATATTGAAATGCTACTAGGTCTTTTTTATCACGAATCATCACATCAGCCCTCTGTTCTATCAGTACTTTTACCGTCCCATTATGACCATACTCTGCAGCATAATGTAAGGCCATCTTCCCATATTCATCACGAGTGTTCACATCCACTCCTGTACCTAATAGGGATTCGACTTTATCTAAATCTCCCTCCTTCGCTGCCTGATGCAACGGTGAATCAGCAAACTCAACCACCTCTATCGATTCAAAATTCATCTTTATTTATATTTTTATAAGACGATGCTGAATGATCAAGATCAATCGAATCCAAGGCTTCCAATATATTAGTAGTCATGGGAAATTTTTCATCTAATCGAACATATTCCATATGCTCATCCAAAAATAATACATTCCCCCTTTGGGTTTAAAGAAACAACGCAATCACACAGCCAATCCCCGATCGTTTTTTTACAACTGCTTGAAGCACGACTTGGGATTAACCCGGTGCTACTCCCCTTTCATTCACTGCCTGATTGACCGGGTGCTCTGCATCCAACACATCCTCCGGCGTCCCAATCGCCGACAAGGCCTCGAACAATGAATCCAAATCAATCAGCCCCTCTTCGTTGGCGACCACCTCATGGGCAATATGATCGCGCAACCCACTCACAATTTCTTCCGCATCATCACCTTGTGGTTTGGCCAAAGCTGAGACTTGTTTTAAATAACCATCTAAATATTCATATGCTTCTTGATTCCACTCCCACATCTCTATTCTCCTTTATTCTTCACCAGGCTTGATACGCCCAGGCTTAATTCATTCCAATACGCATTTAATTGCGCACGATTAAATTATCCTTCACGCGTGAGCGAATAATATTTACGCGCCGGACCTGAGGGAGATGCCAATAAACGTGTTTTCAGTAACCCCGCTTTTTTCAAGCGTGACAATAGCGGGCACACCGTCCCTTTGGTGATCACCAGCCCTTGCACTTTCACCAATGCCTTGACCAGGTCATAGCCATACAGCTCACCCCGTGCCAATAAATTTAACAGATACAGCTCCAGCAACCCCTTGCGAACCTGCGTGGCCCAATTGCTATAATCCAACCCTTTTGCTGAACTAGCCATAGTTCCCTCTCCTTATTTCGATTACAGCCTATCACATAGTACTATGTATTGCAGGCTAGTATTAAATCGACTAACTAACTCACGATCTAGCAAGGACATACAGACCCTATTTATTAAATTCTAGTTGGAGTTTCTCAGTCATTTAATGTAGAGTGGTACTGATGAACTTAAGGCAGGGAAACACACTATGTCCGATTATCAATATGTAGGGTATTTGGAAACGATTCTATATAAGCCCGATCAATCGCTCAAAGACAATACCGACGGTATTATCATTCAAGGCGAAGAAATGCGCAGTTGGGTCTGTGAAGATTTAGACGACACTCATGAATGGCGTGGCATTCCCGCCCGCAAAGCCCCTTCTGAAGACGGTATTATATTAAAAGGTGATTTCCAATCGGTCAAAAGCATTGACAATTTTGCTGAAAACGACCCACGCCACTGGGTGGCTCTTTCAACCTTGCAATTGGAAGGCGACAATAAACTTTCCATCGACTGCAACAAATACCCCATTGCTGAAGTGACCTACCGCTGTATCAGCGACAACGCTCAACCCGCTTGGATGTGGACTTACGGTGGTGGCTCCCATGTTGCCCCTCTGCCAAAATCTAAAGAATGGAAAACTGTTGCAAAGAGCATTCAACACTTTGGGTTCCCAGGCACCATCGAGCAAGTCATCTTCCGTCTCTATTCCAGCAGCCGAACATCTGAAGCCTTTGAGATTAAATACATTCGTTTTCGCAGCATGACGGCTGAAGAAGAAGAAGCTTTGGCACGAAATTATGAAACACTGGAAAAACAATCCAACACCCAAGCTGCAGAGCAACTCAAAACCTTCTTTCCATTTGGTGTCTACATGGACGCCCGTACTGCACGCCGCCTTGCAGAGATGCTCAACATTACGCTGAATGAGTATTGGGATTTCGTGATGGAAGATTTGCTCATGCACCATCACAATTGTATCTCCGTAGCGCATATCGATGAGTTATCCTCGGAAGAATGGGAAGAATTACTAAAGCGCTGTAAAGAGCACAGCATCAAATTAATTCCACGTCACGATTATCCACTCAACGGTCCTGAAGAAGAACAACAACGTATCATTGATACCTGCATCACGCCCTACGTGGATTCAGATGAAATCTTTTGCCATAATCTTACCGGCGAACCTACCGAGTGCACCTTCCCAAAAATTCTTGAAGCCAAAGCAGCTATTGAATCTGCCGACCCCAACCACCCCTTGGCCATCCTTACACGCTTTCCAAACGCTTACGGATTATACGCTCCTTTCTTCCAAGCATCCGGTGTGGGGCATTTCCGTCCACACAATCCTTGGAATTGCGGCGACATGGTAAATACTCATCTCCCTTTGTGTAAGTCACAACAGTTTTGGGTCGGCGCCCCCACTTTTATGTATCCATCACAAACGCCCCCTTGGAATTCATGTCCGGAGATGCGCTTAACCTTCAACCTTGCCTTAGCTGCCGGCGCTCGCGGTTGGTTGGCCTATTCGTATCACAATGACCCTCTCTGGATTCAGGGTCGAGTACAAAGAACCCTCACGGGCCCATTCCTTGCCTTCAGCGATTTATGGTCAGAATTATCCATGCGTATGCGCTACGGACAAGCCATGGCCCCCATGCTTCTGGAAACCACTCCCGTAGAAGAAGTCGATGAATGGTTTGTTAACAGCATCTCAACCGACACCAAAGATATCCCCGGCCCTGGAATTAATCCCTTTAGCCTTTTTCAGCTTAAAGGCAATGACTTTGACCTTTATATCATCATTAACAATAATGTGCGCGAAATGGCTAGTATTAATATCGATATCCCTGAAGATGCCGCTGCTAGAAAAGGGATGTACGATATCACGGGCTATATCACCGATCAGGTCTGGCGCCCTATACGGCGCAAACGACACGAAGAAATGTTCCCCGGTGGAGAAAGCTATCTTCTTGTAGCATCCCATGAACGGTGCAACGAGTGGTGTGATGTCATAGCCAATCGCCTGATTGAGATGGATTTAGATAAAATTAAGTACTGTCTACCTTTAGCAAAAGCCTATGGACTCCCTTGCAAAAAAGTCGAAAGTACCCTTAGCGACGTCGCCTCCACTCCTGAACCTCGTCACATTTCCATCATTCACAACACCAAGACTCGCTTAGTCGATTTACTGCAAAACTGTGAACATTTATCCGAACTTGAAGCCAACCTGTACCATATTCGCGCACTTATATGCGCTTGTGATGGGGCGATTTGCCGTTTAATCAATATGGGAAATAATGAAATTGTCAAGCTATATGGGGAAGAACTATTGCCCATCACGGTGGAATTAACCCATTTACGTCTAGAACTTAAGCGTGGCCATGCCAAAGACCATATAGAGGCCTCACACAGCTTAGTCAATCGAGCCCAAAAGTTACTCGACTCCATCCGCGCTAACTATTGATAAAACATCAGACTTAGCCCCTTTTTTCTTTTCACATGAAGCTTGACTTCGGGCAAAAACGGTTGGTATACTTTGCCGGATGTTTTCAAAGGATTATGACCCTTTGGAAACGTAGTTCGTATATTTTCATGGGAATATGATTCTCCCGTGATTCAAGATACTTGCTAGGGCGTAGCTCAATTGGTGGAGCGTCTGTTTTTGGTACAGAAGGTCGTAGGTTCGAGCCCTACCGCCCTAGCCATTTTTTATTTTATGGGGAAACTCACCCGATTCGCGACTGCATGGGCAGCCAACGGCACTTTAAGAAAAGGATAATACATTGCCATATAGCGATGAAATGAAAATCTTTTCTGGTTCAGCGTCCGTTGAGCTTACCCAAAAAGCCTGCGCCCACTTATATGAAGTGATCGGACAATCCATTGTTGGTCTATTCAGCGACGGTGAGGTAAAAGTGCACATCAATGAGAACATTCGTGGTAAAGATGTTTTCATTGTAAACAGTACTGCACACCCCATAAATACAAATATTATGGAAACATTGATTCTGATTGATGCTGCAAAACGTGCATCAGCCGCGCGTGTAACAGCGGTATTGCCGTATTTTGGCTATGCTCGCCAAGATCGTAAAGATCGTCCACGCGCCCCTATCACAGCTAAATTAGTTTCCAATATGATTACAATTGCAGGTGCTGATCGTGTCTTAGCACTTGATTTACATGTAGAACAGATACAAGGCTTTTTCGATATTCCCGTGGATCACTTAAGCGGAGATGTTGAATTTGTACGCCATTTAAAGGAAGCCCCACTCGACAATTTAGTGGTGGTCTCCCCCGATACAGGTAGTGTGCGTCGTGCACGTGCTGTGGCTAACCGCTTAAATGCACCTCTGGCCATCGTCGATAAACGCCGCCCAAAGGAAAATGAATCTGAAGTAATGAACATAATCGGCGATGTAGCCGGCATGAATGCAATGCTTTTTGACGACATGATTGATACCGCTGGTACGCTCGTTAAAGCAGCAGAAGCCATTAAAAATGCTGGAGCAACGTCGGTACGCGCATGTGCAACCCACTCCGTATTTAGTGGTGAAGCCATTGAGCGCATTAATAAATCGGTACTGGAAGAAGTAATCGTAAGTGACTCTATCCGACTGACTGAGAAGGCCCGTGAAAGTGAAAAGATTAAAGTACTTTCATTTGCCCCTCTTATCGGTGAAGCCATTAAACGTATCCACGAAGAAAAATCCGTGAGTATACTTTTCCGCTAATTAACCCGTTCACTATATAATTCAAACCAATACGCGATAACCAAGTAACACGGAGCATAGAAGAAACAATGGAACTTCAACCTTTCACAGTCGAAACACGCGAAGAAAACGGAAAAGGTCCTACTGGCCGCGCCCGTCACCAAGGCAACGTCCCTGGTATTGTTTACGGCAACAAACAAGACAATGTTAATGTCAGTGTATCCCTCAAGCAATTGGATCACTTGATTCATGGTGCACAGGGGGAACACGCTTTGGTAGACCTTACCATAGAAGGCAATGATGCACACAATGGACCTGTAATTCTCAAAGACGTCCAACATCACCCGGTATCAGGCAAAGCCCTGCATTTCGATTTCCAACGCATTGACCTCAAAACACCAATCGTTACCGTTATCCCTATTCAACTCGATGGACGCTCTGTCGGTGTTGTTGCTGGCGGTATGATCGATCACCACATTCGTGAAGTACAAATCGAATGTCTTCCATTGGATACGCCTGAAGCAATTTATGGCGATATTACCAATGTGAATATTGGTGAACGCCTTCACGTGAGCGATTTGACTCTTCCCGAAAATGTTACATTGCTTACGGATACTGGTCTTGCTGTGGTGAGTATTCACCAACCTCGTGTGGCTACTGTTGAGACGACAGAAGTTGAGGAAAGTGAAGGGTCTGAAGCCACCGAAGAAGAAGCTGCTGAATAAGCGGCACCTCCCTCGTGTCGGTCAAAATGGTCATTGGACTGGGCAACCCCGGTTCGCAATATAAAAATACCCGTCATAACATCGGGTTTTTGATATTGGATCGTTTAGCAGAACTCCTTGGAGTAGCCTTTACTAAAGAAAAATATAAAGGCCATATAGCAGAAGCACAGGTCAATCGGCAGAAGGTATTGCTCCTCAAACCGATGACATTTATGAACAAAAGCGGTGAAAGTGCTGCACAAGCAGCCCGTAACCGAGTCAATGATTCCTCGGAAGTCTTGACAGTTTATGACGATGTCGATTTATCTTTGGGTAAACTGCGCATCCGCAAGAACGGAAGCGCAGGTACGCATAACGGCATGAAATCTATAATTGAATACTTGGGTACTAAAGATGTCCCCCGCCTTCGGGTCGGCATTGGAGCCAATTCCGGGAAAGGCGATTTATCCGCCCACGTTCTGGGAAAATTTCATCCCGACGAATTTAAGACTGTCGACGAAGTAATTGAGCAAGCTACCCAAGCCATTTTAGCCGTGCTAAACAACGATATCGATAGCGCCATGAATGAATTTAATAAAAACTGATGGAGCCACCATGTTACACATCATCAACGTTTTAGTAGACAATCACTTCGGTGTCCTGTCCCGCATATCTGGATTATTCAGCGCGCGCGGCTACAACATCGAAAGTCTCTGTGTAGGCATTACTGAAGATCCCACCATCTCCCGCATGACTGTGGCAGTAAATGGCGACGATAGTGTTGTGGACCAAATCATTCATCAGCTCAATAAAGTGGTTGAAGTCATCGAAGTAAGTGATCTCACTTGCGACAAACATGTTGAACGTGAATTGGTATTAGCTCGTTTGAGTACCAAACTCAATAACCGAAGCGACCTTCTTGAAGTTGTATCCATCTTCCGCGCCAAAGTCGTCGATGTCAGTAATAAAGCGATTATCATCGAAGCGACAGGCTCAACTGAAAAAATCAAAGCGTTTATCGATATGATTCGCCCTTACGGTATAGAACAACTCGCACGCACAGGGATGATTGCTCTGGCACGCAGCAACAAAAAGATAACTAATTCAGAATAACCAACGAATAAGAGGATTTTCCATCATGGCAGCAAAAATGTACTACGATAAAGACGCTGACTTAAGCGTTCTCGACGGACAAACCATCGCCATCATCGGTTTTGGTAGCCAAGGACACGCCCACGCAATGAACCTGCGCGACAGTGGCCTTAACGTCATCATCGGACACCACGGCAACGATACTAGCGCGACTTTCCGTGCTGCACAGGAAGCAGGCTTTGAAATCTTCCCTGTTGCTGAAGCTACCAAACGTGCTGACATTGTTCAAGTACTGATTCCCGATACTATCCAACAAAAAATATATGAAGAAGATATCGCACCTAACTTGGTAGACGGCAACTCACTCATGTTTGCACATGGCCTCAACATTCACTTCGGCATGATTAAGCCAAGTGAAGACATCGACGTATTCATGATCGCGCCTAAAGGCCCTGGTCACCTTGTACGTGATGAATATGTTGCCGGTGCTGGTGTACCTTGCTTAGTAGCCATCTACCAAGATGCTTCTGGCGATGCCATGAAAAAAGCCCTGGCTTATGGATCTGGTGTAGGTGGAGGCCGTGGCGGTATCATCGAAACGACTTTCCAAGAAGAAACCGAAACAGACCTCTTTGGTGAACAAGCCGTATTGTGCGGGGGTTCAGCTGAATTGATTAAAGCAGGCTTTGATGTATTGATGGAAGCTGGATATCAGCCTGAAATCGCTTACTTCGAAGTAATGCACGAAATGAAGCTTATTGTTGACTTATACTACAAAGGTGGATTAAAGTACATGAACTACTCTGTTAGTGAAACAGCAGAGTATGGTGGCATGGTTGTAGGCCCTAAAATTATTACTGAAGAAAGCAAAAATGCTATGCGCGATGTGCTCAAACATATTCAGAGCGGCGGATTCGCTAAGGAATGGATGAATGAATACAATTCTGGCGGAGCGAACTTCCAAAAACTTCGTGAAGCGAACGATAATCACCCGATAGAAAAAACCGGGGCCGAGCTTAGAAAAATGATGAGCTGGATTAAATAAATACTTAAAAGCCGCAGAAACCTGCGGCTTTTTTTGATACATTTGAAAACATTAGATCAGGAGATTGCTTCCTTGAGAAACCTGCTTGTATTACAAAAATTGGATGACAAAATCGGTGCCTGCAAAGCACGTGAAGTTGAAATCCCAAAGCAAAAAACGAAGTTCGATATCCAACGCAAACGATTAAAGGCGGAGCTGGAGCAACGCGAACAATCCATTACTGCTCTGCAATTAGAGCAAAAAGATTGTGAAAGCACTATCGAACAGCGTAAGGCACAAATCCTCAAGTATCAACAACAACTCAATGACGTAAAAAAGAACGATGAGTATCAAGCTCTTTTACACGAAATTGAATTGGAAAAGAAACAAATTTCCGCACGTGAAGAACGCATCCTCAACATCATGGTTGAGCTTGAAGCCGCTGCTGAAGCTTCTGAAGAAGATAAAAAGCGTATTCAAGGGGAAACCGATAAACTTGATGCTCTCTGTGCCGAAATCGATGATGAGCTCGGTGAAGCCGTTGCCATTCGCAACGAGCAGGAAAAAAATCGCGACCCCATACTATCCGAAGTGTCTGCTGACCTCATTCGTCGATACAACCGTTTACGTCGAAATTACGCCAAAGGAAAAATCGTTGTTCCTGTTAACAATGAAGTATGCGGTGGATGCCATATGCACATTCGCGCCCAAGTAGCCATCGAAGTAATGGAAGGCAACAAGATTCACGCTTGCCAACATTGCGGTCGCCTCCTCTTTCACCCAGCGAATTTTGAAGAATCTGAAGCTGCTACGCAAGAGAGCTAGTGTGCAAAGCGTGTGCCTATATTGATATACTATAGGAACTCATATACTGACTAACGAACGAGGTATAACATGAGCCTTTTCAAACGCAGTAAATTTGCAGGATTCATTGGCAATAAGAATCCCAAAGTCCCCGACGGACTTTGGATTAAGTGCATCAACTGCAAATCTACCATATATAAAACCGAAGTCGAAGAAAATCAAAACGTTTGCCCAGGATGCGATCATCATTTCCGTATAGGGGTCAAAGAGCGTTTTAAGTATCTGCTCGATCCCGGTTCATTCGAAGAAATTCACAACAATGTACTTTCAACCGACCCCCTAAACTTCACCGTGGGTAAAGAGACTTATGCCGAGCGTATTGAACGCGCTCGGGAATCCTCTGGACTTAATGAAGGTCTGATCACTGGATTTGGGTCGATTGAAGAGAATAAATGCGTGATAGGCGGTATGGACGCTAAATTTATTATGGCTTCAATGGGTTCCGCATTGGGCGAAAAGTTCTGCCGTGCAGCCAAAACCGCTATTGAGCACAAACTCCCCTTTGTATGCTTTACCGCATCTGGTGGGGCCCGTATGCAAGAAGGTATACTCGCACTCATGCAAATGGCCAAAACGACTGATGCTGTGCGCCAGCTCAATGAATCCGGGGTTCCTTTTATCCCTGTGCTCACAGATGCCACAATGGGGGGCGTATATGCCAGTTTCGCGAGCTTAGGCGATATAACTGTAGCTGAGCCTGGAGCCAATATTGGATTCGCCGGTAAACGCCTTATTGAGAGCGCGCTCAAAGTTAAGCTGCCCGAGAACTTCCAAACCTCGGAATATCAGTTCCAGAATGGCTTTGTAGACCAAATTGTGAGCCGTAAAGAGATTCGCCCATTCTTGGGCAAATTGTTGAGTTACCTGAATCCCCAGTCTGTAAATTAGTCCCCTAAACATGGACCCTATCGACTATCTATTCAGTCTCGAGTTTCACGGAATCAAACTCGGACTGGACAACATCACCGTTCTGCTGAATCAACTCGATAATCCTCAGAATACCTATCCATCAATTCATGTGGGCGGTACCAATGGGAAGGGTAGCACCATCGCTTTTCTCGATCATATACTAAGAGCCTCGGGTTACAAAGTGGGTCGTTTCACCAGCCCGCATCTGTGTGAACTCAATGAACGGTTCATGATCAATGGGGTGCCGATTTCAAGCAATATATTACGAGAAATCACTGAAAATGTCGTGCTTCATACGAAACAATTCGATTCCCCACCCACGTTCTTCGAAGTCAACACTGCTATAGCTTTTGAATACTTCAAACTACAAAAAGTTGATATTGCCCTCATTGAAGTGGGTATGGGAGGACGATTTGACTCCACCAATGTCATCGAACCAGTGGCAACCATCATTACCAATATCGCTCTAGAGCATACCCAATACCTTGGCAACACTGTCGAGAAAATAGCTTTTGAAAAAGCCGGGATCATCAAAAAAGAGGTTCCAGTCATTGTAGGTAATCTTAGCCCTGAGGTCGCGATTATTATAGATAAACAGGCTGAATCGCTGAGCGCCCCTATTCTCGTCTACAATAGCGATACTGATTGGACTATTGATGAATCCAGCCTCCCACTGGCAGGGGAACATCAAGTAGACAATGCCCGATTGGCCCTTGCTACAGCGAAATCCATACACCCTCACTTCCCCAAGCTATCCTTGTACACAGCACTCGAAGGTATTCGTACTACTTGCTGGCCTTGCCGAATGGAAAACGTATTATCCGATCCGCTAGTTATTGTAGATGTGGCCCACAATCCTACAGGCATCGATACCCTGATAAATTCACTGGAAAGCAATGCTATATTTATTTTATCTGTCTCAACAGATAAAGATGCCGCCTCCATGATTCACGCTGTATCCAAGTGTGCTGAGCATATTATTTTCACTCAATTTAATGGGCACCGAGCAACTCCCATAGAGGCTTTGGCAATCCATTGCGCAGACTCTCCCCCGCACACTTCGATACACAATTTTGAGGAGGCCATCGACCAAGGGATTATTTTGGCTAAGAAAACAGGCTCCCCTCTCATCATCACCGGCTCCATATTTACCGCTGGGCAAGCCCGCAATTATTTAGTCCAGACCTACCAAGCCCCCCCTATGCAATTCTAGACTTCGCATCGTTTTCCGACTCCAAGCCCTTTGGGCTATAATGATGCTTACACTATTCATAAGGATTTTCAGCATGTATCGTCTACCATTACACACACTCACATTAACACTTGTGGCCTGTTTTCTATCGGCAAACACTCTGTATGCCTCAGCTCAAGACCGCCCCAATATAGTATTTGTCTTCACAGATGACCATGCGCCCCAATCCATCTCCGCTTATGGATCAATCATCAATAAAACACCCCATATCGATCGACTCGCAGATGAAGGGGCTATATTTCTCCGCAATGTGTGCGCCAATTCGATCTGCGGTCCCAGTCGCGCTACGGTACTGACTGGAAAACACAGCCATTCTAATGGGTTTATCAGCAACCACAGTACATTCGATTCCACTCAAAAAACCTTTCCACTCTTACTCCAACAAGCGGGTTATGACACCGCGATGCTGGGGAAATGGCACCTTAAGTCCGATCCTGTCGGATTTAACCGCTGGGAAATCCTTCCCGGGCAAGGCAAGTATTACAATCCAGACCTTTATACAGCTGAAGGTACTAAACGCTATGAAGGCTATGTTACCGACATTATCACCGACCTTTCTTTAGACTGGCTTGATAAAGGTCGTGACAAAGACAAACCTTTTCTCCTGATGTGCCAGCAAAAGGCTCCACACCGAACTTGGGCACCTGGACCGGATCACCTTACGCTCTTTGACGATATCGATATTACTGAACCGCCGACACTCTTTGATGATTTTAAGAATCGCGCTCCGGCACTTACCGAAAACAAAATGATGATTGGCAAGCATATGATGTATGACTGGGATTTGAAAGTACCGGGCTTGGGCATCCCAAATGTAGATGGTCAAGATAGAGTTAGTATGGAGTATGCCCGCATGACTCTTGCTCAAAAAACAAAATGGAAAGCAGCTTACGGGCCTAAAAATGAAGCCTTTAAGAAATTTTTAGCCACCAGCCCTTCCTACGAAGAATTAACGCGATGGAAATACCAACGCTACATCAAGGATTACTTGCGCTGTATTCAGTCCGTCGATGACAATGTAGGACGCTTACTGAACTATCTTGATAAATCCGGCTTAGCCGAGAATACCATCGTCATCTACAGTTCTGATCAGGGCTTTTATCTGGGTGAACATGGGCTATTCGACAAACGATGGATGTATGAGGAATCCTTCTCGATGCCCTTGCTGGTTCGTTGGCCAGGTCAAATCACCCCCGGCACCAAAATCTCACAACTCACCCAAAACATCGACTTTGCCCCTACTTTGCTCGAATTGGCCGGTGTCGAAGCGCCAACGGATATGCATGGCATTAGTTTAACTCCACTTTTCAAAGACTCCCCGCCCGAAAACTGGCGCAGTTCAGTGTATTACCATTATTATGATGAAGGCGGTCACAATGTGGATCGCCATGAGGGAGTCGCTACCGACCGCTTTAAATTGGTTCACTATTACCGCACCATGGACTGGGAACTACTGGATCGTGTACGCGATCCTCTTGAACTACACAGTTTTTACGATGATCCTGCTTATGCTGAAGTTCGGACATTAATGGAAGAACACTTGGCCCTTCGCCGTACCCAATACGATGCACCGCCATTGGAACAAGTACTGCGAGAATTCCAAGAACGCCGGAAGAAAAAATAACCCCTTAAGGATTGCTTCTACGTGCTACGACATACCCAACAATCATTCCTGATTTTGATAGCTTAACATTGCGCTGCTCCCCTTTCTGACCTTATCCCAAGCAAAACAGCCCAATATCCTCTTCATTTTTATCGATGACCATGCCCCAAAATCCATTTCAGCATATGGCTCGATAATCAATAAAACGCCCAACATTGACCGTTTGTCCGATGAAGGGACCATCTTTTTACGCAATATGTGTGCGAATTCCATTTGCGGCCCCAGGCACGCTTCGGTATTAACTGAAAAAAACAGCCATAGCAATGGATCCCAAAGCAATAAGCAAACCTTTGATGGCTCTCAGTTAACATTTCCCAAATTGCTACAACAAGGAGGCTACGATACAGCCATGATTGGGAAATGGCATCTACGCTCTGATCCGACCGGATTCAAACATTGGGAAATATTGCCCGGTCAAGGCAGTTATTATAATCCGGATTTTTATACAGCTAAAGGCAAGACGAAGTATGAGGCCTATGTAACTGATATTGTCACCGATCTGTCCTTAGACTGGTTGAAAGAAGGGCGAAATCAAGACAAACTTTTTTTACTGATGTGCCAACAAAAGGCCCCTCATCGTATTTGGGCACCGGGTCCTGATCACCTCATCTTATTTGATAACGAAACCATTCCAGAACCATCGACCTTATTTGATACTTTCGACAATCGTGTACCGGCCCTACAAGACAATGAAATGATGATAGCTAAACATATGATGTATGACTAAGATCTCAAAGTTCCCGGACTGAAAATCCCTGATGTGTTGGGCCGGGATTTCAATAACCGTGAATACGAACGCATGACCCCGGCACAGAAAGCGCAATGGGATGAAGCTTATCAGCCTAAAAATAAGGCCTTTAGACAATTCCTAGCCACGAACCCCTCGGATAAAGAACTTATACGCTGGAAATACCATCGTTATTTACAGCTCCGATCAAGGATTCTACCTGGGTGAACATGGAATGTATGACAAACAATGGATGTACGAAGAATCCTTATCCATGCCTCTGCTCATGCGGTGGGCCAAGGGTATCAAGCCTGGCACACGCGTCACTAAACTCACCCAAAATATTGATTTTTCTCCTACATTCTTGGAAATTGCTGGTATCACTGCACCTGACGAAATCGAAGGCTCAAGCCTCGTTCCCTTTATGGATGGGAGGATCCCCGGCAACTGGCGCGATACCATTTATTACCATTACTATGAAGAAGGTGAGCACAATGTACCGCGCCATGAAGGCATGTGATCTGAACGATTTAAGCTGATTCATTATTACGGTACAGGTGATTGGGAATTATTTGATCTTCAAAATGACCCCTTGATAATGAAAAGCGTGTATAGTGAGGCTACTTACACAGATGTACGTGCAGTAATGGAAAAACATTTGAACGCCTTGCGCATTCAATACAATACTCCCCCCCTTAAACAGCACGACCCCTTCTGCTAAGCAGAAGGGGTCGTGAATGATTCATATCTATATCCTTAGAACAAAGGAGCCAATACAAGAGCAATCACACACATCAATTTAATCAATATGTTGATGGATGGGCCCACTGTATCTTTTAAGGGGTCGCCAACGGTATCCCCTACTACGGCCGCTTTATGCGCTTCAGAATTTTTACCGCCATAGTTACCGTCTTCAATGTACTTTTTAGCATTATCCATAGCACCACCTGAGTTTGCCGTGGATATACCCAGCATTACACCACTCACAATAGCCCCAACGAGCATGGCTGCTAATCCAGGAGCACCCAATGGGCTAAGTCCGATAACAATAGGGAATGATACAGCCAGAATCCCTGGAATCATCATACCTTTAATCGCTCCTTGCGTAGCAATATCCACACAACTTGAGCTGTCCGGAATTGCTCCCTCTTTCCCTTCACGTAAGCCAGGGATATCACGGAATTGACGACGTACTTCCTCAATCATGGTGTTGGCACAATTCCCAACTGCGCGGAACAGCATAGCGGAGAAGAAGTAAGGCAACATACCTCCAACAAGTAAACCAGCCAAGATTTTAGGGTCAAGCAAACTAACATCAACCTGTTGTAAATTGGTACTCACTATAAATGCACTGAGCAATCCAATAGCCGCGAATGCCGCAGAACCAATAGCAAATCCTTTACCAATAGCTGCAGTAGTATTTCCGACGGCATCAAGGTTGTCAGTAATTTCGCGAACTTTAGGATCCAGTTTAGCCATTTCAGCAATACCACCTGCGTTATCAGCAATAGGGCCGTATGAGTCCACAGCTACGACCATACCTGTCGTGGCCAACATCCCCAAGGCTGCGATTGCAATACCGTAAATACCACAGAAATAAAATGCCATAAGAATGGAGACTGCAAGGATTATAACGGGCATAGCAGTTGATTGCATACCCACGGCGGTTCCTTCTGTCACGGTAATGGCAGGGCCTTGTTGACAGCCTTCAGCAATTTTTTTCACGGGAGCGAATTTAGCGGAAGTATAATACTCGGAGACAAAACCAATCAGTGAACCGGAAACAATTCCCATCACAGCAGCGATAAAAGGTCCCCACTGGGAATACTCAGCTCCATTTAATGAAATCGGTGCACCGTACTTTGATACATATATTCCGGCAGCTACTATGGTAAGCACAGCACTGATATACGTTCCATTCATCAAAGCACCTTGAGGGTTGGAACTGGCGAATTTTTTGACATACAGTACGCCGATTGCTGACGCGAAAATTCCGATGGCAGCCAGTATAAAAGGAAATGCTCTGAGATATTCATTGACTTCACCACCAGCGGCTGCAGATGCAGCAGCAGCAATCGCCAAGCTGGCAATGATGGAGCCAACAAATGATTCGAGAAGGTCTGCACCGAGTCCAGCAACGTCGCCGACATTGTCGCCTACGTTATCAGCAATTACTGCAGGGTTACGGGGATCGTCTTCGGGGATACCAGCTTCAACTTTACCCACGAGGTCAGCCCCCATGTCCGCACCTTTAGTAAAGATACCACCGCCAGAACGTGCGAAGAGTGCAACGAGTGAAGCACCCATAGCATATCCGTTTACGATTTGTGTATCGCCGTTAAAAAGTTTGTATACGATGATGAGTCCGAGCAGTGCAACACCAACCACCCCCATACCCATTACAGCACCACCAGAAATAGCCACATCAAGTGCTTTAGTTACGCCACCCGATTCAGCCGCTGCAGCAGTTCGTGAATTGGCTTGCGTAGCGATGTTCATACCAAGAAAACCGGCGATGGAACTAGCTAAGGCTCCAACAGCAAACGCAAGACCTGTTTTCCAAGAGAGTCCAATATCAGGATTAATAATTCCAATTATGCTAAGTGCCACAACAATAATTATTGCAAAGCTAAAAACATAGGTATATTCGCGACGCAAGAAAGCACGCGCGCCATTTTGGATCATCAACGACAACCGAGCCATTTCATCGTTTCCTTGAGGCTTGGAAACAACATAACGGGCTAAATAAGCTACAAACGCCAGCGAAAATATACTCGCGATTCCTGCAATTACCAAAAATCTATCCATCGAATTTACTGCCTTCCATACTGTAGGTTTTACCCTAATTAGTTTTTACCTGAACGTTATGTATCTATATATAGACCGTTTCTTTACGAATTTATGGCATAGTCTACAGATTTATTTAGGGTTGTGCAACCCCTTTGATTGAAAGAGTTTGCCGTGCCGCCTCTTGTTCTGCGGCCTTTTTAGACGTCCCACGGCCTAAGCCGAATTTTTCCTTGCCTAAATACACTTCAATTTCGAACATTTTATCGTGATCAGGTCCTTCTTCTTTAACGATTCTGAATTCGGGCAGGTCCATTTTCTGGGACTGACAATAATGTTGTAGTTGGGACCGATAGTCCATTTGGTTAGCTGAGGCTTCCACTGACTTGATAATTTCTAGAAAATGCTGCTCCACAAATTGGAAAACGGACTCCCAGCCCATGTCAACATAAATGGCGGCCAACAAAGCTTCAACGCAATCGGCGATCAGCGCATCACGTTTTCGGCCACCCGAGTGCTCCTCCCCTTTTCCCAATTGAATGAAAGGTGCAATATTCAGTGCACGACCAACGTTAGCCAGGGTTTTTTTATTTACAATTTGCGCACGCATTTGTGTGAACAACCCGGGCGTCCCATTTGGATTGCGCGAAAAAAGAAGATCGGACACAACCAACTCCAAGCTCGCATCACCTAAAAATTCTAGATTTTCGTAATGTCCATAAATGTTTGGATTGTCATTACATGCGGACGCATGCGTCAAGGCTTGATCAAGTAACTCCCATCGCGTGAACGTTATCGTTAACTGTTCCGCAAAATTTTCGAGTTGCTTTTGTCGATCAGGATTAGCCATTGTATCGTTTAAGAATCAATGACGCGTTATGACCGCCAAAGCCCAAGGAGTTTGACATCGCAACATTGACTGTCGCTTCTTTGGCTTCATTTGCTACGAGGTTTACCGGGCAATCAGGATCGGGTGTTTCATAATTTATTGTCGGTGGAATAACACCGTCACGAATGGACAACACACACGAGATACCTTCGATAGCACTCGCTGCACCCAACAAGTGTCCTGTCATGGATTTCGTTGAAGTGACATAAGGCATGTCTTCACCGAACACAGTGCGCAATGCTTGTGACTCACCTTGTTCATTGAGTTTAGTAGAAGTACCGTGTGCATTAAAATAACTTACTTCATCTGCATTAATTTGGGCTTGAGAAAGAGCATTGAACATTGCTTTCGCACCACCCGAACCGTCGGACAATGGAGCGGTCATGTGAAATGCGTCGCATGATTCACCGAGAGAACATACTTCAGCCAAAATAGTAGCACCACGAGCCTTGGCGTGTTCTTCAGATTCAATGACCATAACACCGGCGCCTTCACCCATCACAAAACCATCTCGATCCATGTCAAAGGGACGGCTGGCACTATGAGGGTCATCGTTCCGCGTGGACATGGCACGCATCGCTGCGAAGCCTGCAATACTAAACGGTGTGATTGACGCTTCAGCACCGCCCACCAGCATCATGTCTGCACGGCCCAACCGAATAAGATCGGCCCCTTCACCAATACAATGGTTTGATGAAGCACAGGCCGTAACGATGGATTTATTGGGTCCACGCAATCCATAGTGAATGGCTACATTGCCGGAACCTAAATTTGAAATGCCTTTTGGAATGGTCATAGGCGAAACACGACGTGGGCCACCATTTTGCAAACGGATAATTTCATTTTCAATGGTGGTGATTCCACCGATACCACTTCCAATCACTACACCACAGCGATCCAAATCGAGCGAATCTTTGTACCCTTCCAATCCAGCATCGTTCCATGCTTGGTCGGCGGCTTCTATAGCATATACGGAATACGGATCTTGTCGATTTAAATCTTTCTTAGAAAAGCCTTCAGGAACAACGTCTTCCACTTCACCCGCAATTTGGGTTTTGAATTCGCTGGAATCAAAATGGGTTATCGGGCCTATTCCTGAACGTCCATTGCACAATGCGTCCCAGAATGTATCAATTGTTTTGCCCACGGGCGACACGATGCCCATTCCTGTAATAACAACTTTGGTATTCATAAAATTAATTCATCTTCCCTAAAAGCCTAATTTAATCCTTTATGTAGAAAACGTATTTTCTACATAAAGGATTAAAATCGAAACAGCCCCAGTCCGAGCAAGTCGGACTGGGGTGAGTATCTATCGTTGCAAACGTACAAAGAGTACGTTGAAAAGATCCATTAAGAAACTTTACTAGCGATGTAGTCCACTGCGTCTCCAACGGTTTCGATTGAGTTTGCTTCATCGTCGATGTCGATGTTGAATTCTTCTTCCAACGCCATCAATAATTCAGTCACGTCGAGAGAGTCAGCGCCCAGATCGTCGATAAAACGAGCTTCAGAGGTCACCTCATCTGCGGTTTTGTCCAAACGTTCAATAATTACTTTCTTTACTGCTTCTTCAGTATTTGCGTCTGCCATATAATCCACCTCCTCCCCTAAGATTCATGATACTTAAACAGGAAATAAATCGTCTGCTCAAGTTCAGACAGATTATATCAATCTGGTATCATAAAACCAAGCAATACAAACAAATAACTCAATAAAATGAGTTTATATACGAATTATTTTCAAGGCAACGATTTAGCATAAATTATGTCAATTCTCTAGCGTTTCTAGCAGGAGCGTCCGCCTTCAGTATCCGCATTCACAGGCGCGAGTCCTGGTAAAGGCTCGGGCAATACTCCCTTGGCCTTATTCCACATCTGATAGGCTTCAAATAACATCCAGAATTGTAGAAGTTCTATTAACAGGCCTACTCCTAAGAGCAACCATTTCTCTTGCTCAAACCAGTTAAAAATATTTATCCACATGGCCACTGCGGGTAAAATGACCATTAAGGCTCCTGGTATAACCAAGAATGCAATGGGGCGACCGTGCCGAATGAGATAGAATGCAATCACCAAAAAGGCCATCCCTGCAAGCAATTGATTCACTGCACCAAAGAGTGGCCATAGAATGAGTCCGCCCGAACCTGGACCCAAAGGCCCTGGTATCAAAGCGACAATTAAGCCTACGATCAGCGCAGTCGAGGTGGCGACATGTTTATTCTTTAATGCAGCAATATTAATAGCTCCACCCATTTCCTGGATTACATAGCGTTGCAGGCGTGTCGCTGTGTCCAACGTGGTCATCGCGAAACACGCGACCATTACAGCGACAATTCCTATTCCCATCTCTGGACTAATACCGAGTGAGGAAATCATATTCCCTCCACCCTCAATAAAGGCCCCCACTTTGGCCCCTAAGACCATACCGCTCCAGGATTGCCCATAAAAATGCTGCCATGCCGCTGAACCAGTAATCATTCCCCCTGCTCCATCGGAAACTCCCATACCCAACCCTGCACAACATGCCAAGATCACGAGAACGGCCAAACCACCTTCAAGTAACATGGCTCCATAACCAACATATTGTGCATCGGCTTCGGTTTTAAGTTGCTTAGATGATGTGCCCGAGGATACCAAACAGTGAAAACCTGACACTGCGCCGCATGCAATGGTGATAAATAAGAATGGCAACATTGGAGGTGCATCGGACGGAGGGTTCGTGTTGATCGCTGGTGCAGCAAATTCTGGATGGGCGACAAAAAGCCCAACCATTAACAATACGAGGGCTACAATCAATTGATGCGAGTTGATGTAATCGCGCGGTTGCAATAAAACGCCTACGGGCAAAACGCTAGCGATATAACAATATACAAATAAAATTCCTGTCCAGACCACAACGGGCGAAGCCAATTGCTGCATATAGGTCGTGGGGTCTTCGGGGGCACTCAAACTAAATTGCATGGATTCATAATAAACGCCTAAATAGACGCATATGTAGAGCGCACCCAATGCGATGAGTGACGGAATCAATGTTCCAGCGCCTCCACGCTTTTTCATAATCACACCGAGTACTAAAGCCAGAGGCATCGCAGCCCAGCAGGACAACACCGTTTGTGGATAGAGGTTAAAAATAGTCGCAATGACTAACCCAAATACCGCCAATACAATCGACAAGGCCATGAACAAAATAAGTAAAAACATAACCCGCGCACGGTGGGAAATCATTCGACTAGCGATTTCACCAATGGTCTGACCGCGTGAACGCATGGATAGCACAAGTGCGCCGAAATCATGCACGGCGCCGACGAATATGGATCCGAGAAGCACCCAGAGTAGCGCGGGAAGCCATCCCCAGAATACAGCTATGGCAGGACCAACAATGGGTCCGGTGCCTGCAATGGAGGTAAAGTGATGACCAAAGACTACGGATTTTTTGGTGGGAACGAAATCGACTCCATCTTCCAATTCACACGAGGGGGCCAAGGCTTCTGGATCTAATTGAAATACCTTACGGGCCAGGTACTTTCCGTAGGTATTGTAGGCTAAGATAAAGGCAAAAAACGATCCAACAGCCACTAACAGGGTCAACATCTAAACTCTCCTTATTGCTTCGGTGCAAAACATTGAGGGACAGTATACTTCAATCTTGGTGATTCGTTCATATATTGCGTTTAATTTAGGATTTTACGACTAAGACCAATCCAGCAACACCTGTTATTGGGGCTCCAGGTAAGGAAAATTTTGTGTTTATTGGGTATGGCAGGTTTGGTGGCATCATCACCGATGATTTTATTGATGCCACTCGATTTCGCGATATCATCGATTGCTCGCGCGGCTTCCGTTTCTTCCATATAGGTACTATATCCCTAGTAGCAGCAACCAGAACATGCAATGATCAATATTAATCCAATAAGCTTATTTTTCATGACCCCATCCCTTATATCCGTTTAGTCCGTTTTCCATTCTACTTTCTACTACCCGAACCATCAACATTTATTCGTCCACATCTAATTCTGGTAGGTCGACGACAATAAAGCATTGCACCTGAATGGCGTCGAAATCGGTACGTTCATGGCATGCTAAATCACGGGCCGGATTCAATACGACCACATCTCCCTCTTCAGAACGGTAATAGACGACCCAATGCCAATAGCCCAATCCATCGTCCTCAACATGATAATCCGTTGAGAACAACGCACAATTGGATAATGCATTCCAAGAACTAAAAGGGTGCTCTTCTGTAGACGCATTCACTCCATAGGCCAACAATAATTTCCGTACATATTCGGTACTCGAATGTAGCCGTGTATCTGATGCAACTATCTTTATCGCATTGGCCTGAGTCTTTACCTCATCATAGGGCTTCTACACTATCATTGCCACAGATCCAATTCCACACCCGTTGTCTTGTGTGTGAACAATTGTTTTCATTGCCTTCTCCGCATCGTAATAAAAAAAGGTCAGTAGTAATTATCTACTGACCTTTGATTATCCATATATTTTGCTAAGACTCTATGGCATCACTTGCTCATAGCCATGTGAATTAATGGTTGGCAGATCTGAGCGACCCATCAAGGACTTATCAATGGCATGTGCAGCTTCACGGCCTTCATGAATTGCCCACACAACCAAGGATTGTCCACGACGAGCATCGCCGGCTGACCACACTTTTGGGTGACTGGTGAGATAAGCATCATCGTCGCTACTTCCGTAGACAGCTTTAATATTATTGCGTTCGTCTTTATCAAGTCTCAATTCATCCAAGATAGCTTTTTCAGGATGCAGGAACCCAAGGGCTAGCAAAACCAAATCCGCTTCAAGTACGAATTCACTGCCTTCAATCTCGTGCAATTCTGGTCGTCCGCCACCTTCGGGAATTACCCAATCCAAGCGGACCATTTTGATGCCGACTACATTACCGTTTTCATCACCAATAAATTCTTTAGACGATACACTCCAATCGCGCTCACCACCTTCTTCATGACTACTGGAGGTTCGCATGATCATAGGCCATAATGGCCATGGAGTATTTGGATTATCTTCTTTAGGTTGCTTGGGCATCAACTCAATGGAGTGAACACTTTCACACCCTTGGCGTATGCTCGTCCCATGGCAGTCAGAACCTGTATCACCACCACCGAGCACAACAACTTTTTTGCCGATAGCTAAAATTTGGTCAGGCACTTCTTTACCAGAAACAACTCTATTTTGTTGCGGTAAAAATTCCATCGCTTGATGAATACCGTTTAAATCGCTCCCTGGAATCGGCAATGGTCGTGCATGCGTAGACCCAATGGTCAACAGCACCGCATCAAAGTCGTCAACTAAATGTTGGGAAGGAATGTCTTTACCAATTTCTACTCCGCAACGGAATTCAACGCCTTCGGCTTCCATTTGTTTTTGACGGTTACGTACATGGTCCTTTTCCAATTTAAAATCGGGGATTCCGTACATCAACAAGCCACCGGGTTCTTCTGCGCGTTCAAAAAGGACCACATCATGCCCTGCACGAGCCAATTGTTGTGCAGCAGCCATTCCCGCAGGGCCGGCCCCCACAATAGCAATTTTCTTACCCGTCTTGTGCTCAGGTGCCTGTGGTTGAATCCAACGTGCATCCACAGCATGATCGGCAATCGCACGTTCAATTTGCTTAATGGTTACAGCAGGTTCGGTAATTTTCAAGACACAAGCCGCTTCGCACGGAGCTGGGCATACACGCCCGGTGAAATCGGGAAAATTATTCGTAGAGTGTAAGATGTCAGCTGCTTCTTCCCAATCCGCATCCTTCACAGCATCATTAAAGTCCGGAATAATATTGCCCAATGGACATCCACTGTGACAAAAAGGAACGCCGCAGTTCATGCAACGGTAGCCCTGCTTTTGAAGCTCATCGTCATTTAACGTTACATCAAACTCGTTGTAGTGCTGTATACGATCTTCAATGGCCTCACGTTGCGCAGTTTTGCGCTCATAAGCCATAAAGCCTTTTTCTTTATTCGGGAACATGCGACATCTCCTGTTCTTCACGCGCTTTTTGTTCTCTTAAGACTCGAGCATAATCTCTTGGCATTACGCGTTTGAATTTTGGCAATGAGTCTTCCCAGTTGTCCATGATATTCTGTGCTACGGTACTACCCGTATACTTAACATGCTTTTTCAACATGCCTTTCAAATCCGGAACACTTTCTTTATGCAGTGGTTTAATATCCACTAAGCCCATGTTGCAACGGCTTTCAAAAGTTTCATCTTCATCCCAAACATACGCAATACCGCCACTCATACCGGCAGCAAAGTTACGTCCAGTCGCACCCAGAACTACTGCACGTCCACCCGTCATGTATTCACATCCGTGGTCGCCTACGCCTTCAACAACCGCCCACGCACCACTATTGCGAACACAGAAGCGCTCACCGGCAATACCGCGGAAGTAAGCTTCACCCGAAGTTGATCCATATAGACATACATTACCTACAATAATATTTTCTTCAGGAACAATTGGGCAATCTTCAGGCGGCATAACAATAATCTTACCGCCGGACAATCCTTTACCCACGTAATCATTAGCTTCACCGCGCACATTCAGGGTCACCCCATCAATTGCAAAGGCACCAAAGCTTTGACCAGCAGCCCCGTAAAAATCAATCGTAATTGTGTCTTCATCCAAGTGTCCGTTTAAAGCACCTACTTGAAGACGTCGGGTCAGTTCACTAGACAGCATCGTACCGACAGTACGGTTGGTGTTAATGAGATCAGTTTGAAAATGCACCGGAGCGCGTTTTTCCAAAGTGGGTTTAGCACGTTTAATCAAGTCCAAGTCAAGCGCATGATCAATGCCGTGATCTTGTATATCGCTGCAATATAATGTTGCTTCATCACGTAACTGCGAAGGCATGTACAGCATCTTAGACAAGTCAAGAGTCTTAGCCTTCCAATGACCCGGCAATGGGTCAAATTCAAGCAAGTCACGACGACCAACCATGTCATCGATTTTACTAACACCCAACTGCGCCATAATTTGGCGAATTTCTTCCGCGACAAAGAAGAAGAAGTTCACTACATGTTCGGGTTTACCATCAAATTTCTTACGCAAGGTCTCATCTTGGGTTGCGATCCCGACCGGACATGTATTCAAATGACATTTACGCATCATGATACAACCGGTTACGATCAATGGAAGTGTAGAGAAGCCAACTTCATCAGCACCGAGTAAAAATGCTATCGCAGCATCACGTCCAGTTTTCAACTGGCCATCGGTTTGTACTCGAATACGGCTACGTAAGTCATTTTCAACCAGCACTTGGTGTGTTTCAGCCAAGCCCAGTTCCCAAGGTAAACCAGCATGTTTAATTGAACTTAAGGGTGACGCTCCGGTCCCACCGCTGTTGGCACTGATAAGTACTAAGTCGGCTTTACCTTTGGCAACACCCGCTGCAATCGTACCTACGCCTACTGCCGACACCAGCTTCACAGAAACAGCGCCGTGTACATTCGCATTTTTCAGGTCGTGTATAAGCTGGGCTAAATCTTCAATCGAATAAATGTCGTGATGCGGTGGCGGAGAAATCAATTCCACACCCGGGGTCGCATAACGCACTTTAGCAATCTCACCGAATACTTTTTGGCCCGGTAATTGACCGCCTTCACCAGGCTTTGCTCCTTGGGCCATTTTAATTTGAATTTCATCAGAGTTTACCAAGTACTCATTGGTTACCCCGAAACGTCCTGAAGCCACTTGTTTAATTGAGCTACGGCGACGATCACCATTTCCATCAGGTGTAAAACGATGTGGATCTTCGCCACCTTCACCGGTATTACTACGGCCGCCGAGGCGATTCATAGCAATGGCTAAGGTTTCGTGAGCTTCTTTACTAATTGAGCCAAATGACATCGCACCCGTACAGAAACGTTTGACAATTTCCTTGGCATCTTCGACTTCTTCAATAGGAATCGAGTCGCACTCTTTAAACTTCAGCAAACTACGGAAGTTGGCCAAGCTCTTTGTGCGATCGTTGATATTATCTTTATATTCTTCGTAGGTCTTCCAGCTATTCTTTTGGGAAGCATGCTGAATTTTTTCTACCACAAAAGGATTCACTTGGTGGAATTCACCGCGTTGACGCCAACGATACACCCCCCCTGGATCCAAACGTTTTGGTCGTGCTTCGCGTTCGGGATAGGCAATACCATGACGCATTAAGGTTTCACGGGCGACTTCTTCCATGCCAATACCTTCAACACGCGAAGGTGTACCCACAAAACAACGGTCAATCAATCCACTACCCAGTCCAACCGCTTCAAAGATTTGTGCGGCACGGTAACTGTGCTGTGTAGAAATACCAATCTTAGACATCGTCTTCAACAAGCCTTTTTCCAAACACTTGTTGTAGTTTTTGTACGCTTGCTCGTGGTCAGTCTCGGTGACTTCTTCTTTCTTAATAAGGTCATCGATAATTTCATACGCCATATACGGATTCACCGCACCGGCGCCGTATCCGGTCAACAGACACATGTGCATTACTTCACGCGCTTCACCGGTCTCACAAACAATACCGATTTTAGAGCGTTTTTCATTGCGCACCAATGAGTGGTGTACCGCACCGGTAGCCATCAAGATAGGCAATGGTGCTTCGCTTTCACTCACGCTTCTATCGGAAAGAATCAGAATCGAATAGCCTTCGTCAGCAGCGGCTGCAGCTTCATCGCAAACGCGGTCCAAGGCTTTTTCCATCTCTCTCAAATCGCCATTGGCAGCAAACAAGGTTGAAATTGTCTTGGTGCGCACACCAGGCTCTTCACAGTCACGTATGAATTGTAACTGGCTATTGGTAATAATAGGTGATTTTAAGTGGAGCTGCTGGCAATGTTCAGGTGTTTCTGCTAAAAGGTTACGTTCTTGACCAATATCTGTCTCCAACGACATCACGATTTCTTCACGAATCGGGTCAATCGGTGGATTGGTAACCTGAGCAAACAACTGCTTAAAGTAGTTAAAGAGAAGTTGTGGACGGCTGGACAATACAGCCAAAGGACCGTCATCCCCCATGGAACCTGTAGGCTCTTTACCAATTTTAGAATTAGCCATAGGCCCGATGAGTATCTCCAAATCTTCTTTGGTATACCCAAAGATTATTTCACGCTCAAGCAAAGACACTTTCTCTTCTGGTAGCGCTGGAACCGTTTTCGTTTTCTCAGGCAAGTCCGTGCGGTGAATATTCAACCATGAACGATAGTTTTGGCGAATCGCAAATCCATTTTTAATTTCTTCGTTCGAGATGACGCGTTTTTCTTCAGTATCAATCAAGAATGTACGGCCTGGTTCTAAACGACCCTTTTTGATGATACTACTTTGCGGGATTTCATCCAATACACCCACCTCGGACGAGACCACCACGAAATTGTCGTCGGTAATCCAGTAACGGGAAGGCCGTAAACCATTACGGTCAAGCATCGCCCCCACACGAACACCGTCCGTAAAGGCTACTGCAGATGGACCATCCCAAGGCTCCATCATCGTTGCATGATATTCGTAGAAGGCTTTAATATCTTCGCGCATGCTTTCATGACCGGACCACGGTTCAGGAACCATCATCCCCATAGCATGGGACATATCGCGTCCACTACGAACCAGTAATTCAAAAGCTTCGTCGAAGTTGGCACTATCGCTTGCACCCTCGGTAAGAATCGGCAACAACTTTTTCACATCATCCCCGAAGATTTCACTTTCCAAATGCGGCTCGCGGGCACGCATCATATTAAGATTACCGCGCAGGGTATTAAACTCACCGTTGTGACATACAAAACGGAAAGGATGCGCCAAGCGCCATTTAGGCAGCGTATTTGTTGAGTAGCGTTGGTGACACAGAGCGATAGCTGACTCAAAACGTTCATCGGAAAGGTCGAGATAGTAATCGGGAATCTGGTGAGCCAGCATCAGGCCTTTAAACACGATAGTTCGTGGAGCCAAGCTGGGAATGTAAAATTCATCGCGTGTATCGCCGTCTTTACTGGCTTCGTGCTCAGCAAGCTTACGAATCACATAGAGTGTACGCTCAAAGGATTTTTCATCAATACCATCAGAAGACTGTACAAATATTTGCTCAATCACAGGCTCTTCACGGCGTGCTAACCAACCTAAAGCATCTGAATTTACAGGAACTTTTCGCCAACCGAGCAAGGTTTGACCTTCGGCTTCTACATGCTTGGACAGTAATGCTTTGTAGGCCTCACGCTTGACTTCATCGTGGGGCAAGAAAACCATTCCCACGGCATATTCGCCAATGACGGGGAGTTCAAAGCCCTGTTCTTCGGCCACAGCGCGGAATAATCTATCGGGAGACTGGAAGAGCAATCCGGCCCCATCTCCAGTATCGGGGTCAGACCCTGAAGCACCACGGTGGACCAGACGGTCCAGTACTTTTACCGCTTTTTTAACGATGGAATGCTCTTGACGACCATCAATATTTGCAACAAAACCAAATCCGCAAGCATCATGCTCGAAAAACGGTTCATACATTCCTTTAGGCGAGGCAGATTTCATGAATACCTTTCTCTCAAATAGTAAGTTAGCCCTGAAAACTGTTCATGGAGAGTACATCTTACGGGTGACGGGCGTCACATGCCCTCAAATAGCGCGAACAGCTTGCGAAACAATACTAAATGACGGGGGTTAAAGTCAAATAACCTGCTGGGTCTACGTATGATATGTTCAGTAATAACTGAACATCGTTCACCTATTAACGCTTTACCAAACGTAGATATAGAGCACTTCATTCCATTTAATCTCCATTTGATGCTTGTATTGGGATTTACTTTATAAGTATGCTTAGCAAATTCGATATTTAGTTAACGTTACCGCCATGCTCTGGAGATATCCCGTGATTAAGATGTACTGCTCACATTGTGATAAAGCCCTCGAAATTGATGACAAATATGCTGGACAAGAAGGCAAATGTTCGCACTGCCAGGGAATTATTTTTGTTCCGAAGCCTCCCGTAAAAGCCAAAGGATATGGATTTTTCCGTCGCCATAAAATATTAACGTCTTTTCTGATTCTCATCCTTATCGGGTTGCTTGGCTTTTGGAGTCGACTACGTGGCCCCCACCACGGCTATGAACTTGATTTTATCAATGCCCCCAAAATTTCTGAAGCACCCTCTTCTTCATTTCAGGTGGGTGTCGCCATGCGCAACATCAGCCCTGACTTTTCTACTTTTGATACTTGGGTGGATGTGAATGAAAACAGCAAATACGACGAAGGTATCGATACTTATGAAGATACCAACGGCAATGGAAAGTTTGATGCCATCTGGATGGCGGGCTTTAGTTCGAATCGTCCTGCTAAAGGCATAAACGATACCCCTTGGACCCGCGTAATTGCGATGCGCAACAATGGTATTACCATTGTTTTAGTTACGATTGATAGTGTTGGTATTTTCTCCAATGATTTCATTTCGGTTCGCAAGAGTGTGGATCCCTCCTTGGGAATCGATCACATTATGTTCTCGAGTTCGCACACCCATGAAACACCTGACACCATGAAAATATGGAGCGGCCCGAATCCCATTTTTGGGTATCGCGAAGAGTACATGGATATGATCCGTGCACAAACCAAAGATGCCATCGAGGAAGCGGTATCCAAACTCGAAGATGCCGATATGTATTGCGCGACAGCACAAGTACCCATTGAGGGGTTTATTAACGACTCGCGCAAACCCGAAGTCATCAATCAAAGTATGTACCTGATGCGTTTTACCAAACCCAATTCTGAAGAAACCATTGCTACTTTTGCTAATTGGGGCAACCACCCTGAAGCGCTCGGCGCTAAAAACGGTATGATCACCTCCGATTTTCCGCATTGGCTAAGAGAAGGCATGGAATTCGGCGTGCGCGATCCCAATGGCCTCAAAGGTTTTGGCGGTATGTGCCTTTATTTCCAAGGCGAAATCGGCGGACTCATGACCCAGCTTCACACCACGGTTCCCCATCGCGATGGTATACAAATGTTTAAAAAAGCGTCATTCGCAAAAGCACAAGCTTTGGGTGAAAACCTTGCCATCATTGCTGTCAACACACTGCGGGGCGATAGCGTTTGGAAAAATGAAAATCCACGATTGGCCGTTGCAGCACGCACCATTACCATACCCATGGAAGGCATGTATAAATACGCGATGATGTTGGGACTCATCCATGAGGGCTACATACTTGGTAAAGGCGCACAAACTGAACTCAACGTCATCCGCATAGGGGAAGTGTTGCTGTTGAGTATCCCCGGCGAAATCTATCCGGAGATTGTTGAAGGTGGAATTGAAGCTAAAGAAGCTCGTGATTTCCCTATTGCTCCAGTTGAAGTTCCTCCTTTACGTGATGCGATGGAAGCGAAGGCGCGCATGGCTATGGTCATCGGATTGGCCAACGACCAAATCGGGTATATCATCCCCAAAAGTCAATGGGATGTTGAAGCACCCTTCGTGTACAACGGCAAAGACCAATATGGTGAAGAGAATTCTGCTGGCCCTGAAGTTGGGCCGATCATTCATCGTGAATCCATGCAGATGCTCAATGAGATGAATGAAACCTTTGAACAACCGTCGAGTCAATAAAGTTTACTGTAGATATGGTCAAAGCTGTTGCGTTGGAATGCAGTGCATACGAAACTATAGAAGTTAGAATGACAGTGTATCCATAAAAACGGTTTAAGTACACCAATTACACATTTTTTCATCTGTTTAACATCTAAAGAATTCACGTAAAATTACGTGTCCCAGTTTGAGTTCATCTTTTGAGCAAACTCCAGAGATTCATCTTGCGAGTATGGATGGGGAAGCAAGCCTTCTGTATGAGCGGGTATGAGGCAGAGTGGGCAGTGCATGGTTTTTATTCCTTGGGAACAACATTACTCCAAGAAGTTAAACATGTCAATCACATGTGTGTTTTAATGGATTTAATCGTTTTTGGGGTTGCATTGAACGAGCTAACATTTTCTAGGTATACCTTATTTCTACTCAGATCTAGCGCTCAAAAAGGGCTCTATGTGACATATACAGGCCAAAGAGGCACTAGGCTCGCTAGTAAGGGCTTTACAATAATTGACCTTATACCTATACTAACTTAACAGCTGGTACCATGAACGGGGCTAGGCCATAAGAATGAGGCCATGGGCAAGTATCAACTCGATGCCGCTGATTTTTTTGATGCTGCTTAACTTGAAGAAGTTGCCAAAAACTAGTTTTGGAAAGGGCTATTGAGCATTAAGGAACCCTGAGCAACAATAGTTGGACATCGTTTGCTCCTTGGCGAAAAACTTCATCGGAAATTACTAGATCGAATTGAATATTCCCTTCATGTTCAAATGGTCTAGCGGCACCTTGCACGGTACCATTTACACATACCACCACACAGGCTTGGGGGATTTCTTCGAAGGACATATTAACACTTCCGCTGAGTTGAGTTTGGATGTAGGGTGCACTCAAGTCGACATTTAAAAAATCATTTACTGTTGCACATTCTATTGTGCCGGGAATGGATTCATAGTTCAGGGCGTCCTTAGGCTGGCCGACAAGATTCAAAGCCACTCCATAATGAAATAAGGTGGCTCGAAAATCGTTCAAGGAAAATGCATCTATGTTTCTTGCTAAGGCCTTTTCTTTCGCTGCACGATATTCTTTTTCTGTAAAGTTAAAGGCTTGATATGGTTTTTCAATAATTGTTTTATGCACTCGGGCAGGTGCATTGAGGTCAATGAGCGATCGGCCATCAAATTTCCACTCATTTTCCACTGCTAAAATATCCACCATGGTGGGGACGATATCTATGGTTTCGACATTGGACCTATTCTTAAACCCTTTCATTTGATTAGGCTGCTTAATCAATAATGGGATGAAGCCAATTTCACCAACGTTTTCTGTGCTCAGGGTGCGTATAGCCAATCCGGATTGATAGCTGATACCGTGATCCGCTACGACAACAATGAGACTTTCCTCGTAAATCCCCATTTCCTTCAGCGTTGATATGAATTTGCCCACCATAGTGTCTACAAATCCAATCTGAAGTAATAAACCTTGATGCAAGCGATCGGTAGGTAATTTTACATCGGGTAACTCGTCTCTTCGTCCCTGTTTATCTTTTTTAATGTGTCCTGTTTTATATCCTCCATCCAAGGTATAGGCTTTTCCTGAAGGCAAGAAATTATGCGGACGGTGGGGCACAATCAAATGTAAAAAATGAAAGGTCTCCTTCGGGTACTGTTTCATTTCGTCAATAAAGGTTTCCAATTCTTCCTTGCGTGTTTTATAGGACTCGGCATCGCCTGTATGCCCATTCTCAAAGCCTCCCCATTGCTCATCTATTGAGGGTAGACTATTTGCAAACGCTGGGGGCATTAGGAGGTGTAGATATACGACTTTCATATCGCTTAATAGAGCTTTTACTCGGTCGATTTGCCTACTCTTTTGATCCGTAGCAATCATGGAGTCCTCTCCATTTTTTTCGGGATTCAAATCTGTCGTAGTTTCCTTTACATGAAGACTATAGTAGGGTGCTAAAAGTGAAAATATATTCTCGGGATAATCCTCTAAGCGGGGCATGGCATTTTCAGGGGCGTACTTGCCTGTTAAAATGGCTGGTAGAGAACGATCGGTTCGGGTTTCCACTGTTGTCGCGTTGCTATACCATCCTGAATCGTTCGCTAATTTGGCAAAGTTGGGGAAACGTTTCGCATCTATTTCACCTGTAGCTCCTAACAAATCGACTAAAGGGAATTCATCAAATACAAGCATCACAATGGGGGGTGTTTTGGCCAAGCGTGGAGATTTGTGTTGACTTAGAGTTTCAGTACTTTCCTGGGGATGTAGCACGCGCTGTATGCCTTCACTGAAGATAAATAGTATGGGGAAAATGAGAATCAGTGGGGTTAAGCATGTGAGTCCTGTAGCGAATTGACGGTTCCGATAGTAGTGTATACCAGAAAACCCACCTCCTACCAAGCCAAGTACAGCACTTATAAATCCTGGGAGTATGGTCACGTGCTTGAGTATTTGCAGGAGAAACATTGTCAGTAGTATGCCCACAATCACGGATTGTATTTGTTTGTGGAGGGGAAGCTTTAAGGGGATTAGATGAAATACGCTAATTGCTATTGGTATTCCTATAGACAGAATTAGCACGAACAAATAAATATCACCTGTAGCGATTCGGTTGATAATGAAATATTCCGGTTGGGAGGCCAAGACATCATAAAGAGGCTTGCTCAATACTACTGCACACAGGGTAAAAATATGAGTCACCATTGCATAACGCGGTAGAGTCTTGGGGGTGGTTTCATCGGGCTCAGGCATTGGGCTTTATCCTTAAATCCTTTTCATCAGATATAAGGTACGGTCTGAGTCGGCAATGGAAACCCCCTCTTTAATTGTGAAGTACTGAGAAAAAGCCTTTTCAAACCCTGTGGGGGTGTAGTGTGGAAAAATATCGTCGCGCGTGGCCAATAGGGTGCGCACCTGTGAATCTGACTTAGGCACAAATTCAATTATGAGATTTTCACAAATGCCTGCAAAAAAAGAAGCGACCATTGCCAATGGGACATTGTTGGAAATTGCAAGATGATGTATTAGTGCCAATGCAAATGCGGTATCGACTGGTCCGCGCTCCATCAGCGAATCTCTTTCCGCATTGCCCCAGCCAATCGCTGGACTTGGATTCGTAATGTCTAGAATTAAAGGGAGCATATGGGTATCTTTGTTTTTAGAACATTGAAGAAAATTGTGCTCTACAGCGGTTGGGTCGATATCAAAGGAGATTGTCGAAATACTCCGTTGACTTGCAAGTCGACTGAATTGACCATTATTGGCCCCCATATCCCATACGGCTTTTGGTGATAAGCGGTCGAGGAAATGCGTTACGAGCTTTTCTTTTTCGCCCATGGCGTTTTCACTATAGTTTGTAGACTCGTAATATTCCGCCCATTCTGTATTCGCCCCCCCCCACTTCAATCCACGAATGGCTGAGCGCAAATTATCAATAAGCCCAAGCATACCTCGTTGGCTTAACACCCTTTTCTTTTTTGGGGTCGATTCGCCAACATTTTTCTGCGTAACTGCTCCCGCATAACGCTTCTGGGTTTTGGCGTGCAGATGAATATGAATGATTAAACTCAATTTCAAATACGATCTGAGGGGAAGCAACTGACTGGCCAAATCTAATGGAATACCATCCATATAGATGCGCAACCAATGCCCTGCCCGAATATCTTTCATTGCCATTAAAGCCAAAGGTGCGAGAAAATGGCTACAAAATTGACGGTACGCAACCCATGCATCACCTTCGTGATAGATCTCAAAGGATAAGGTGTCGATAAACACTGGTTTCGCATTCACAAACTGAATATTATATCCGGAAGCATCTTTCAGTACCATGCCGTATTTGAGGGCTTTTTCATGAATTTTAAGTGTTGAAAGTGCAGCGCGCTTTAGAGCAGAAAATGGCCATTCATAGAGATATGAAATAAAGGGAATTTTAGTGGGCTTAATGGTTTTGTAGCATGAATCTGGGTTGGCTGGGGGAATATCAACTTCTTCGTGCTCAACTAATAAGCCTGCATTGGTTAGTTCTTCATAGAGGCCTGAATTCATTAAGTGGTCGTATTGCTCAGAATAACAGTGATTGATCTGACGGTAGAGAACTTCGTCCCGCATAAACATAAAACCGCTGGGATCCCGAAATGAGCTGGCAAGAGGCTGGTTATTCTTCATCAACTTCATCATCATTGGGTGTTGCTGATTTACCTATAAAAAATTCTTTGACGCGGTAGTACCAAAGTTTAAATGTCATGGAGCCTGCTAAAAACACTCCTACGATCGCTTGTATAATAAGACTTCCTGTTCCAGGATCCAGATAGGCATGGGCATCTTGCACTGCTAGCCCCATGATAGGGATGAACATCAAAATCCCATCCCGAATTACACGATTGTTTTTCATTTTCACGCACTACTTTCCTCATTTTTTAATTGATATACGATATCACTAATTCCAAGTAAATACAATGTTAGGGGCTTGGAAGAATGAAAATCCTCGCTTGGCCGTATCGGCCCGTACCATCAACATTCCGGTGGAAGGCATGTATAAATATGCAATGATGCTGGGTCTGATCCATGAAGGCTACACACTGGGTAAAGGTGCCCAGACGGAACTCAATGTGATCCGAATTGTTGAAGTATTGTTGCTTACCATCCCAGGCGAAATTTATCCGAAGATTTTTGAAGGCGGTATTGAAGCAAAAGAGGGGCGTGACTTTCTGGTTGATCCCTTGGAAGTGCCTCCTTTGCGTGACGCGATGGAAGCCAAGGCGCGCATGGCGATGGTCATCGGACTGCCCAATGACCAAATTGGTTACATTATTCCCAAAAGTCAGTGGGATGTTGAAGCCCCTTTTGTTTATAACAACAAAGATCAATACGGTGAGGAAAACTCGGGCGGTCCGGAAGTAGCTCCGACGATTCACCGTAAATCAATGCAAATGCTCACTGAAATGAACGAAACCTTCGAACAACCTACTGCTGAATAATCTCTTCCGTTAAAATTTTATATAGGCATACTTCTCCTGTTCGTTTGTTGTTTATCGCCTTACATTTTGCCAGTGGGTATCCCCATCCCCTTTGGCCTCTCCGACACCACTCGGAGGGTTCTGCACCTATAAACCTGATCCGGTGTGATGCATTGGTTGCCGGGACTCCCGATGTTTGTGGGGGACAATGGGTATTTGATTGTCGGAATGCGCATGAAGTCCTTTTAGATATGTAGATTGCGCAGTTTAACAAGGAACCTGTGGGATCAATTTTTTATGAAAAATTGCGTGCTCCCGTATGCGCGTAGTACACTATGCGCTAATCTCACCTTTCGCGCGCGCCCATAGCTCAGCTGGATAGAGCAACTGCCTTCTAAGCAGTAGGCCGCAGGTTCGAATCCTGCTGGGCGCGCCAATTTCTTTTGTAGTACGCATGTACATTTTGATGAGTCAATCTTCCAGGATCAGCTCTGCACCGTTTCCGTAGAGTTCTTTCAAGCTTTTCCCTCGGGATTTTTCAATGCGGGCTATGCGTTTCTGGAATTGTCCCATCGCGAACATAATCACGTCGTCATAGCTGTAATCGAATGGTAACTCGCCAACTTTTTCTTGGATTTCTTCAAGAAGCTTTTGAATGTAACTGAACCCCTCTTCGATTACTTCCGGGATGATGTCGTACAGGTCTGGATGCTCGGCGACAAGGCGGGAACACAGCCACACTCCAAAGGCAATGTGCCGGGACTCGTCCAGTTGCAAATTGCGAATGCCTTGGCGGGCACCGGGTAAAATGTTGGCCGTCTCCATAATTTGATACCAAGCGTAATAACCGGTTTCGGCGATGACCCCTTCGATTGATAAGTTGTAGGTGGCTGATGCACGCAACAGGTTTTCAGGTGAAGGGTCGTCGTACAAAATATTCATTCGCCTGGTGAAGGTATCCCCAAAAAAGTTCATGTAAGAAGGCAGTTGATGTACAGCTATATTTTCTCTGGAGACATCCCAGGAGTCAATCGTGCGTTGGAAAAAATCAACATGCTTGGCTTCTTCCCATAAAAAAGTGGTCAGGTAGAGCTCTTCTTCCAAGTATCCAGAATCGGCAATGGTTTTCATCAAGGGCAAAAGGTCAAGCGTGACGGCTTCTTCCCCGGCAATGAACTGTGAGCTTAGGGTTAGAATGTATTCCTGCTGAACAGGATTAAGATTTTTCCAATCCTTGGTATCCTGAGAAAAATCGATATCGGCTGGATTCCAGATGCCTAACTTCTTCGCTTTCTCGAACAAAATCATCGGGGGTAGATCTCGATTGAGGCCTCTTGTCGTGGTGGTATACGCTTCTCGCTTCATAGTGACACTCATGTCATTACTCCTTCTTGATGATCGGGGGATTATGCGGCTTCAACAAGCACACCAGAAAATATGATATCGATGATGGCTTGAGCTTGTTTTTTACTGGAGGGCTGGGCCTGCGCAAAATAATTGGTAAAAATGGTTCCGTATAGGGTATCGCTGATGACCTGCACCAGTTGGTCTGGATCGCATGGACGCATGATGCCCTCCGCCTGCATGTCTTCGGCACATCGTTTCCAACGTGGGAATGTCGCATCCCGGTATCGGAAATAGGTATGTTGCGGTCGATTACGGAATCGCGTACGTTCTTCGATCAACAATTCCACAAATACCGGATTTTCCTCGGCAAACTGTAAATAGGCCAGGATCACAGCTTTGACTTCTTCAATAGGGTTCTCGTATTGATTGGCGGCATGCAACAGCGTCTCTGTCATACGCGCGGCTTCCGTATCCACCGTGCTGAGAAACAATTCTTCCTTGGATGGGAAGTAGTGATAGATCGTCCCTTTGGTGATGCCAATTTCCTGAGCAATACTTTGTACATCGGTATCGGCGTAGCCGTTTTTAGCAAACAATATTGAGGCTGCTTTCATAATAGCCTCTTTCTTTTTGGCGATACGTTCAGGGTTGCGTGGGCGACCACACATAGATGTTCCTGGGCATTTACTCATGAGAACTCCTTAATTAACCGACCAGTTAGTTAAATATTATCATAATGCCAATCCCTTGTAAACCAAAAAGATTTTTTAGTAAAAATTAGCTCCCATAATTGCTAGCAAATCTCTTCATCGAATTTGCTCATTCTCGCTTTTATCATTGACTATTCTTAGAAGATAACATGAAGGTGAGAATCAGTTCGACGCGACTAGCAACACCACCACTAAGTACAAGGTCACGTTTAGTACTGTTCCGGACAGGATAGGTGTTTTAGATTTAATGCCGAGCTTGTTTTCGTTGATATAGATGTTGTTTCCAGCAAATAAGAGTATATCGGGGCGATCATCGCCTGTCATCTCACCGATATGCACAATGCTTCCGCTATTTTCTCTAGTTGCTAAAGTAACAATGCGTTTCTCGGTATGGTCATACATACCGCGATCCTGCCCAACAACGAACTCGTCAAGTCTGTCTTCATCCCAGTCATGAATCTGACAGGCGACATCGTGGTGCAATCCTTTCCGGCCGATACTTGCGTCCCCCAAAGTCCACAGCAGCGAACCATCAAGTCTATGAGCCGCCACCGCACTGGTGTAATGCACATCTTTTACATTTACATTTTTGGCAAAAATAACCTCAGGAACACCATCAGCGTACAGATCGCCCACCACATACCACGCGCCCGCATAGTGATTATCCAGCACAATCACTTTCCAAGGCGCAATCACAGGAATCGTCTCGGGGGCAGATCAACGCGGTCTATATTAAATTTCAATTCACTAGGGTATGTTTTTCATCTCCTCAAAAAACGACGGTCTACAGTAGCCAATACCCAGGCGATAAAACCGCAAGCAAAAGTACCCCATAACATATCAATCACAACGACCTTAAAAGACCAACCTTGGAGTACTGCATAATTTGTCAGATCATAAATACCATAAATAAGGAATCCCACTAAAGCTCCCCAGTATAGGGCATATTTTGATCCTTCTTTGGCATGAGGAACAGCGAAAAAAAGTATCGCAAGAATTAGCAAAAACCAGGTAGCTAATGCAGATACGATTTGTGCTCCGGTCATTTCATTCCCCAAGACAATTAAATCACCGAGCTCAGATTGATACATACTGACAGCAGCTGTCCCAATCCATACAAGATCCATAACCATAAAGATAGCAAGACCAATAAAAAACAATATGGCGTTTCGAAGTTTATTAGACATCAATACTCTTTCGCAATTTAAAAATTGGTTAGAATGACTATGATAGTATTCTATAGAAATTGATTCAAGTTGTGGATATTAGAACAAAATAATTTCTGGATTGGTACTGCCATCTCTGGTATAACCTTATTTATAGTAGCAGTTGTTACCATTAGCAGTGAGCAGACCACGCATAATGGATTTGATAGAAAATAACGATGAGTCCAAACAAAATATCATTCCAAATGATTCATATTTAGAAGTTTTAAGCAATTTTAATATGTTGTAATAAGCGAAATATTTTATGCAAAAGAAATGGTATATCATGATATCAATTATTGGATGTATTACTTTATGTGGTTTACTAATAGGTCCTCTCATGAGTAATGTCGAGACACCTAGTTATGAAGTTATTAGCAAAAATAAAAAAATAGAGATACGTTTATACGAACCTATGGTCATTGCAGAGGTAATTATAGATGGAGAGCGCAAGGATGCTATTGGTGATGGTTTCCGTATTCTTGCTGACTATATTTTTGGTAACAATACAGTAAACAAAAAAATTGATATGGCCGCTCCTGTACAACAACAGGCCAACGAAAAAATAGCGATGACAGCACCAGTTCAACAACAACCAGATGGCACAAAATGGAAAGTTAGCTTTGTAATGCCATCAGAATATATCTTAGAGAGTCTGCCCAAGCCGAATAATAATAGAGTATTATTACATAAAATAGAGTCAAAAAGATTTGTCGTAATTCGTTTTAGTGGAAAAAACTCTGAAAAAAATATTGAAAAAAACAAGAAAAAATTAATAGATTACATACAAAATAATGAAATTAAAGTTATTGGAGAACCCCAATATGCTTTTTACAACCCACCTTGGACCTTCCCTGCGTTAAGGCGTAATGAAATTATGTTCCAAATTAAGCAGTAATTAAAAGTGAGTTGCAAGTAATGATGGTCTGTATTGGTCTTAACCCCTTAACCGAGCCGAAAAACTGAAACAAAAAAGACCACAGCGAATATAGCCCCTCCAGGTCATATAGAGCTATATTCAACATCTATATTTCTTTTAATATAATGACTTTAGTACACTATAGTGTGATTTTATTACTGAGGATTTACTATGCGACCTATTGTCATCGTCGGTGGTGGGTTGGCCGGACTGACCTGCGCCGAATACCTTCGCCGAGCCGACAGGCGAGTACTCATATTAGAGAAAGACGACCATCTAGGGGGCCGGGTTTGGTCAGATTATGTTGAGGGTTTTGTTCTCGACCATGGGTTTCAGGTATTTCTGGATTCGTATCCCGAGGCAAAAACTTGCCTGGATTACAATTCTTTGAAACTGAGTAAATTTTCACCCGGCGCTCTGCTACAGACTCAAAAAGGATTTCGGAGAGTCGTGGATGCATTACGGGACCCTCTTCACACAATTGACACTATTCGCTCAGGCGCCTTTAGCCTGAGCGACATGTGGCGTGTTCTGAGATTACGAATAGAAGTATGGACACTCCAACAGCAAAGCAACTTGTTGATTCAAGGTCAAACTACGCGCGAGTTCTTGGCCGAACGCAGTTTCAGTGAAAGGTCGATTGAAAAATTTTTCAAACCGTTCTTCTCTGGTGTATTTCTTGAGAACGACCTTCACACACCGGCGGATATGTTCGCTTTTATCTTCCATATGTTCTCAATTGGATCGACATGCCTACCGGAACAAGGTATGCGTGCAATACCACTCCAACTTGCGGGGCGTCTTCATGACGAATCAATCCGATTGAATACTATGGTTTCGTGTGTGGAGCGTGAAAAAGTGACCCTGTCTGATGGTCATATAGTTGACGCGGAAGCCGTAGTACTAGCAACCGATTACACTACCACGGCGAACTTGCTGGGTCTTAATACCGCCGAACAACCATGGCGAAGCACAATGACGTTCTACTATGCCACTTTAGCACCCCCAACAAAAGAAGCTATCCTTGTACTAAATGGAATGGGGCATGGGGTTATTAACAATATATCAGTGCCTACCAACGTTTGTGCGAGTTACTCTTCGACATCCGAAGCCCTCGTCAGTGTTAGCGTTGTCGGGGTAGAATCGGATGATGAAGTAAAATTGCAGCAAAAGATTAATAACGAGTTAAAGATCTGGTTCGGGGAATCAGTGACTGAATGGCGATTTCTAAAGTCTTACCGAATCCCCCATTCACTTCCGGTTCGGTTCGGGGCTAGAGTAAGGCAGGAGTTCGACGAGGTTGCCGAAAACCTCGGAATACAACTCGCGGGCGATTACTTGATAAACCCATCTATTAACGGCGCTATGGCTTCGGGGAGGGAAGCAGCACAGAAGCTTCTGACGAATGGGGGCGTAATTGCATGAGATTGTATTGGCTCCACAGTGAATAGAAAGTGAAGGCGCATTAGAAAGCGCATTTGCTTTTCTTACGCGCGCGTTTGAATTCCCCTTCATTCTGGAAGAGTAGGAAGTACTCAGGAACTCATATTCATTCCTATTTCATTGAGCGCATGTATCGTTCCATGTAAGCATTCAAATTCGGACTTTTTGGAGGCAACAAAATAACCTGGGTATCCGAGTCTCTAAGAAAAGCAGTAAATGGCTTAAATAGCGTATCTCGGTCAAGAATCAAATATCGGACATCCAACAGAAACCCATCATAACAGTCGAGTAGATTCCTACCCATCTACTTCACCCATGCGCCATTAGGATTAGTTGTTATTCCTGCAATTTCAAACTATCTCGTAGATAGTTTCATCACGACAAGTATCTAGTAAGTTTTCAGTCCCCGCGGTGTCCAGACTTCAACAGTGGTGAAATCTGTTGCAGCCATGAGGCCCCTATGGGATTTAAAGAATTCTTT